>Ga0181529_10007392_pt1 | contig 10967 bp, 9 predicted proteins | sample PEATcosm2014_Bin_36_FD_119763 | JGI IMG/M metagenome (GOLD analysis project Ga0181529, IMG submission 119763) | Peatland microbial communities from MTU Mesocosm Facility, Houghton, MI, USA - PEATcosm2014_Bin10_30_metaG | ecosystem: Environmental > Terrestrial > Soil > Wetlands > Peat | place... | reverse complement strand
GTTGCTGACCAACTGCCGAAGTGCACCCGGAGCAATCTCCTGCCGGATGTCTGCGAAGAGGATCACGTCTGCTGTGGCCTGGGCGAGGCCGGCGTTGACAGCGACTGCCTTGCCAACGTGCTCTCTTAGCACAATCGTTTTGATGAGCGGACATTGCTGGTTGGCGAGCAACTCCGTTGTGCCGTCTGTCGAGCCATCCGAAACGATGATGATCTCTTTAATGTTGGGGTAGTCGATTGCAAGGAAATTCCGAATCTTGCGCGGAAGCAACGAGACACCGTTATGCACGGCGACCACGATACTCACGCTCGGGGTGATAGGAGCGGCCATCCAGGGCCGTGGATAAAGGCGTGCGAGCAGCCACATTACTAAGGGATATCCCGCATAGGCATAGAAAATGCCGATCAGCGACAGCCAGAAGACGATCCTCACTGGGCGCCTCTTCCCAGCACGATCGTCTTGATCGTCTCAAACATGATGAGCAGGTCGAGACCGACAGACATGTGCTTGACGTAATAGAGATCGTATTCAAGTTTCCGCTTGGTTTCTTCCAGGTTCGCACCGTATTGATATCGAACCTGGGCCCAACCTGTGATCCCGGGGCGGACCAAATGCCGTAGCTCATAGAAAGGAATTTCTCGGGCTAGCCATTGCACAAACTCAGGGCGTTCCGGACGGGGACCGACAAATCCCATTTCCCCGCGGAGGACGTTCCAAAGCTGGGGAATCTCGTCGAGGCGAGTCTTGCGCATAAATCTGCCCAGCGGGGTGACGCGCGCGTCGTGCTTGCTTGCCCATACAGCGCCATTTGCTTCGGCGTCCTGTCGCATGGTCCGGAACTTGAGCAGAGAAAAAGGCCTTCCACGTAGTCCTACACGATTCTGATGGAAAAAAATGGGCCCGGGTGAAGACAGGCGAACGGCCACTATGACGAACGGTATGAGCGGCAAGCAGATCACCAACCCCACAAAAGAGACCACAATGGAAATCAGACGCCGCACGAGCTGATGCGCTGCCTTTATGTGGAAGCCCTGCGTGAAGATCAAGGTGCTGGGATTGAGCCCGTCCAGCGGCAGCCTGCCCAGCAGATGCTCCATGAGCGCGCTGGCATCTTCAATCACAACTCCGCAGAGCCGAAGGTCAAGGAGTTCGCGAACCGGCATTGATCCGCGGCGATCTTCCATGGCAACAATCACGCGGTCAATGCGGGTTTTTGGCTCGCGGAATGCGCGAAGGTCGGCCGCAAAGTGTTCGAGATCGCCATTGCATACACCCTTGCTCTCTCCTTCGACGACTTCCATGCCGGCATCGCGCCGGACGCGCAGAGTCTGGACGACAGTGCGAGCTCGCGCCCCGCTGCCCAACACATAGACGCGCTCACGGAACGCTGAAAGGCCGATGATCTTCGCATAAGCCGACCTCCAGATGAAGAGAACAATCGCGAGGGTCGAGGTTCCAACTAGAAGAACATTCGGGCCAATGCTCACTACCGGAAAGAGAGATAAGAGCGCCGCGAGAACAAAAGACAGAACGCTGAGAACCAGCAGGAGCCGGAAGTGAATTTCCCAACGCCCGGAGATGCGTTGTGGCTCATAGAGATCGAAGTAGTAAGTAAGAAGCAGGGTTAGAACTGCGACGCCTGCTATCTTCACAATGCCGTTTTCGTAAAACAAAACTATGTACGTATCCGGTCCGGCCAGATACGCGGTGGCAAGCAGGAACGAGCCACCCGCGAGGAGCGATTCGCAAAGAAGCAACACCAGGGCACGGGTCGGATAGTAAACATTGAAAAGCCTGATCATTCCCGCTTATCCTTAGCTTCCCTGGATTGACGGGCGCTTTCTGACCCGCCGTAGTAATAGTCGTAACTGTACGGTCCATTGCGCGGAGCATCCTTCACGGCATTGAGCACAAAGCCGAGGATGCGCGAACTAATGAGGGCTGCCTGGGTGCGCTGTGCCACATCGTATGGCGTGCTTGCGCCCCGCGCGATGAGCAAAACCGCATCGGCGGCGCGGGCAAGGTCGACTGCGTCGGTTACGGCCAGCACCGGCGGGGAGTCAATCAGAATCCAATTAAAGTGCGGCGATGCCAACGCAATCAGTTCTTCGATGCGGTGATTGGCCACCAGTTCAGAAGAGTTGTCGCTGGACCCGCCGGAAGGAATAAAGGTGAGGTTGGAGACGATATCCAAGCCGGCGCCCTCTGCCGTTTCGGGACTCCGGTAGCGCTGCATGACGTCAATCAGATCGGCGGTGCCTTTCAGGTAATCCGAGAGCCCTGGAACATTGGAGGCGCCAAGCAAAGTATGAAGTGTGGGACGGCGCAGGTCGCCGTCGATGAGCAAAATGTTGTTGACGCTGTTGCGGGCCATGCTCATGGCCAGATTCGCCGCGACAAAGCTCTTTCCTTCCGAAGGCATCCCGCTGGCGATAAGAATCGTCTTTAATGGAGCCTCTGCGTGAGCCTGATATACGTGCGAGCGGAGGCGGCGAAACTGTTCAACGCCCGCGCCGTGATCAGTGAGCGTAGGAAAAGAGTCGATCAATGGCTTCCAAGAATGCTGCGCAATGTTATTCGGAATCAATTCGGGCTTGGCGGGCGACGGCTGCTCGGGAGCGGAGGTGATTGTCAACTCAACAACTTGAGATATTCCTGAGACCGGCGATTTCCCGCGCTCTTGATACGCCCGTTGAAGTGCTTCATGTATGCGACTCATAGCTCAAATGTCCTCTAAGAAATCCGGGAATTCTGCGGCGGGGTTGATGGTGCCGGAAAGTGCGGTTGGCCAGGAATCATCAGGCAGCCCCGACATAGACATTGGAGAGATCACGAAGGGCCGCTGGACTATATCGAGTTCTATGCTGACCAAATCGACGATTCGCGCCGAGATGGGCTTGACCTGCTCCACGTAGGCGTTGATCATGGCATGCTCGCAAATCAGGTTGATCAGGCGAGGGATGCCCTTGGAATGGCGATAGACAAGCTGCATGGCATCAGGTGAAAGAACGGGTTGGCTCGCGCCGGCGATTTGCAGTCTTTTCTCGATATAGGCGATGGTTTCCTCACTCGTGAGTGGCCTCGTTCTACACCAAAGAGAAACGCGTTGCCGGAGCTGGCGAACACGGGGGTTGCGAAGCTTTTGCTCGAACTCAGGCTGTCCGGACAGCACAATCTGGACCAGTTTTTCTGATGCGGTCTCGAGATTGGTCAGCAAACGAATTTCTTCAAGAAGTTCCCAGGAAAGGTTTTGCGCATCGTCGACCACAATGGTGCACAACCCTCCGTTGCGGAAGCGTTCGACCAGCCAGCGATTGAGCTGAATCAACATGCCGGACTTGGTTCGTGAGGCGCACGGAATGCCAAAGTCCTCAAGCACAAATTCAAAGAAGTCGAGCACGTCGAGGCGCGGATTAAATACGAAAGCGGAGGCAATGTGCTGATCGGCAAATGAACTGAGGACGGTCTTGAGGAGGGTGGTTTTTCCCGTGCCCACTTCTCCCGTCATCACGACGAAGCCCTTGCGCGCCGCGATGCCGTATTGCAGGCATGCAAGGGCCTCCTCAATCTGCGGCATCAAATATAAGTACCGCGGATCCGGGCAGGCTCCAAAAGGCAAGTCGTTCATGCCGAAGAAGTATCTGTACATAGTTATGCGACCCCGCTTTCAACGGGCTTATGGGTTCGCGAGAATAGCTTCCGCCGACTGCGAGGTTTTGTGACATCGGAAAGGCCGTTTATGCGGGAAATCACAGCCAGCGTTGGCAGCTTGGTGAAGGCCCACACGTCCCTCTCGTTGCGCAGGGAGGTGTCGCGATACTCCAGCATCGCCACAAGAAGCAGACCTAGGAACAGTCCCCCGGCAAAGCCACCTCCCGCGAAGATGACCGGATTCGGGAATGTCGGTGCATCGGGAAGATTAGGAGGATCGATGACGCTGAACTGCTCGCCCTGCTGCCGCTGTTCAAGTGCAGTTGCCATGGACGATTCATTCATTTTCTTCAGCAGCGAGTTGTAGAACTCCAAAGCGGTGTCATGATCGCGGGAAAGTTCCTTGTATTGCGCTTCAACTTGCGGGCTCGACTGGAGCCGTGACTCGTAGGTGCGGACCTGCTGCTCGATCCGAGCCTGCTCCTGTTTTGTGGTTGCCATGGACGCCTGGGCCGCGTGAAGTTGCGCTTTGAGTTGCTGGAGCTGGGGCGGATCAGGACGCCTGGCGGTCGTGGCTACCGGAACGGGTTCGGACGAAGCATGCGCGATCTGAGTCTGCAAATCGGCAATCTTGCGCGAAATCGCGACCACATCGGGATGGTCGCCCGTGTAAAGCGCTTCCAACGTCTGCTTCTGCTCGATGAGATCCTTCAGCTCGGCTTTGCGCTCATCCGCGGAAACACCGGCCGTCCCCTGCTCGGTGCTTTCGAAATCATGCGATTGCTGCGTGACCATAGCCTGGAGAAATGTCACATCCTGCTGCGTGCGGCCCAGCGACTGGGTCACAGCGTCTAGCTGGGTTGAGAGTGCCTGAAGCGTGTTCAGATTGTTAGGTTCCTGCTCAGGAAGCATGCCAAAATACTTTTGCTCAAAAGTTGCGAGTTTGGCATCCTGATCGTCCAGCTTGGCCTTTGCCTCGGCGAGCTGCTGTTTTAGGAAATCAGTGGTGCCCTCGGCGGACTGCTCGCGCGCATTCAGATTCTCGCTGACGAAGAGCGATGTGATTTCGCCACACACCTGTTGGGCAGTGTGCGCATCCTGCGCCTTGAAGGTGATATAGAAGCCCGGCATCCCATGCGACGACGGACCAGAGGGGATAGCCTCAATCCCAATCGCCTTCTGCGTCATTTCTACGCGGTCGTCCATGGTGGTATCGTGGCCAGCATACAAATTGAATTTCTCGATGATCGGCTCAATGCGTGAGCGGCTCAGGATCTGCTCTCTCATCGAGGCCAGGCGCGAACCGAGATCTTCGGTGATGACGGGCGTTACATAGCTTTCCGGAACCTTTGGCTGCTCGATCAGCACAAACGTCTTGGAGATGTACTGGGGTGGGATGATAAAAGTGAGGCCGAGGCCAACCCCGAGGAACACGATTGCAGAAGCCAGAAGAAGCAAAAATCGCCGCTTTAATATTCCAACGTAGTCCTGCACGATCAGGTCACGATGTCCGAGCATACGACTCCTTAAGAACTCAACGAGTGTCGCGGTGTTTTTCCCGAGGCGAATATCCGATGCCGAAACTGATTACTTGCTGGAGGCGGATAAGAGCGTTCGCAGGAAGCGCATAACTTGTCGACTGGTCCATGGCCGTGTAATTAGCAAATGCTGTTAAGCAGGGGCTCAGCCGCAGGGTAGCCATCACCGCTGCAAACCTGGCGTTGATTTCCCCTTCATTGTCCAACGCAGAAGTGCGACTATAGCCTCCTGTCAGCCCGATCGAGAGTTTCCTCTCGACTTCTCTCGAGAAGTTCGCACTAACGGAATCGACCTCTGCTCCAAACAGAAATCCCCCTCCGCCACTGGCTGAATGACTGTAATTCAGGCCGGCTGACCCAAATCGAAATCCGTCATCGATATTCGCACTGCCCGAGAACCTGGTTGAGGAGGGCACAGCCGCACTGTTCGAACTTTCGATTCGCTGAGGCCCTACGGAGGCGTTTGTGGTGATTCGCCGACTCCACGCGCGTTGGTATCCGAAGAGCGCCGAATTGGTTACCAACCTGTTGATCGCATGAGAGAGAGTGTTTCCAGGGTAGCTGTAGTCAGAAAACAGGTACTGGCCAGAAAGTGAGTTTCGGGCATTGAAGCGCCGGGTAAGCAACGCATTCGCTGTCTGTGCATCAGTATCCAGACCGTTTCCGTCGGGGTAGCGCAGCAATTCCGAATTTCCGCCGATGCTTAGGGCCGTCGCGTAGTTGAGGCTATGCTCGAATTCTCCGCTCACAACGTTATTTACGGTACGGGTATTAAACGTCAGGATTGTCTGGCTGGACGGAGGGGACGGATTAGGTTCGCCGACTGGTTCTCCGGTGCCCGGGACTCCCGAGAAACCTGTTGTCGGCGCCATGCTCAGGTAAGTTACATTGTCGCTGGCGTGAATGTTCCAGTTGCGTCCAACAATGGCCTGCGAGAGTAAGAGGTGCTGAAAGGGCCCATCATCGTAGTCTGTGCCAGCTATGTTCCAGCCGTAGCCGCCATCGTAGGTGAGGGCAAACGGAAGATGTTTGACGCCGTTCGTGTAATCCACATTTCCAGAGAGGACAGCATTCTGCGAATTACCCAGACTACCGCCGAAAAACTCTGCGTTCTGTGCGTACCTCACGGAATAGTGCAACGCGGCCGTGCCTGCCTTCGCCTCGGGCGCAACTTGCGCGTCTGCCGCGATGGCGAAGGTGATGAAGAACGCCAGGAGTGTGAGGGTCGTTTTCATTTGCGGCGCCTTAAGGAACAACAATCGTGTCTCCAGGTTCCAATGTCAGATTGAATTCGTTGTCACCCTTCAGCGCTTCCTTGTAATGCACGGGAATCTTCTCCTGCTTGCCGCTTTCGCCGCGCAGGATGTAGATTTTTTTCGCGTTGGCGTAGTCGGTAAGTCCGCCAGCGGAGGCAATCGCTTCAAGCAAAGTCATGCCGGGTGTCATCTCGATCGGGCCCTTCTTTCCAACCTCGCCAAGAAGGTAGATGACTTTGCTGTGAATTTCGCCGATCACGACGGAGACGTTGGGGTTCTGAAAGTATTTTTTGAGCCTGAACGCGATCTGATCTGCCAGCTTTAGCGGTGTTAGACCAGAAGCCTGAACGTCGCCGAGGAGCGGCACCGTGATCATGCCATCGGGTCTGACCAGGATGGGACCCGAAAGGGTCGGCTCTTTCCAGACGGTAACGGTCAGCACGTCGGATGGGCCAATGACATATGTCTCGAAGACCGTTACCGCGGCGGGGTTAGTCGCAACCGGGGCTGGCGCCGCCACTGCAGAAGGGCTGGCAGCAGATTCTTTGCTCTGGGAATAGCAGAAAAGGCCAGATAAAAAGAGCGCCGCAATCAAAAGCCTTCCTGACTTCATAGCGCAACTCCGTTCTTATTGGGAGCGGGCGGGTATTCTGTCCCGGCCAGCTTGAGTTTGTAGAGCAGGGCTTTATAGCTGATCCCTAAGGCATCCGCGGCGCGTTTACGATTTCCGCCGGTCGCAACCAGAACTTCGGAGATCAATTGACGTTCGATCTGGGCGGATGCTGCTCGCGTAGCATCCTTCAGCGATTGCGGCTTATGCCGCAAATTCGATCTTGCCGTCGAGGCCGCAGCTTTCAGTGCAGCGAGAGAGATTGACTGGTCGCCGATGGCGACAAAAGTCTTGATTGCGGTCTGCAGTTCCGACAGGTTTTCGGGCCAGGAGTGCTCCATCAGAAACGCAATGATCTCCTCACGCAAGATCGGCTTCGGGCGATCGAACTGCCTGGAGTATTGCGTCAAGAGATCATCCGTGATGGAGAGAATTTCAGACTTCCTGCAGCGCAATGGCGAGATGCGAAGTGTGACGGTCGAGACCAGGTAGTAAAAATCTTCTTGCACGTGCGAGGTTTTGACTTCCTCAATCAGTTCGCGGCTGGTGCTGCAAAGGAGACGGCAACTCTGTGTCTGCCCGGAGTGGAAATAGGAGTCGACGATTAGTTCCTGCAGGGCGAGGCTCAGATCAGCGATCTCGGTCAGATAGACCGTCCCCTTGGTCGAAAACGCCGCCAGAATGTTCTGAGCATCGGCATCGGCGCTGGAAATCTCGGTCATGCTGCTGCGAGAGCGATGCGATTGCGCGTGGATTTGCGCGGCAATGGTGCGCTTTCCAACGCCATGCTCGCCCACAATCAGGACCGGGCAGTCGCTTTCGGCAATGCGAGCGATCGCGCGCCGAATCTGCGCCTCAATAGGGGCGAACTGTCTGGCGCGAGCGAATGATTTCGCCTGCCGGTTCGCGCTTTGGATGGTCGTATTGCCCACCATGAGAAAACCTGGATTCACGTTCCTGCCTTAGCAATGCGACTTCCAAACTTTGGGGTAGGACGTAGAATGGGCATTCCACGCGGCATATCTACTCCCGGGGACACTCTCAGCAGGAACGCTTGCTGGGGGGAAGGAAAGGCTTTTCTCTTTTAGTGGGAAGAATTGTGACATAGATTTCCCTGGAGAGTGGAAAGTCTTTTCCACTCACGCGGCAGGGCTGCTTCCCTATTCCGGGCAACTCGAGGCGAATCCACTTGGATGGGACGGTTCCACTTTCGGCATCCCGATTGCTAAGGAGTCGGTGTATCGGACTGAGATGCCTCAGGTCCCTTCGCGGAGAATATGGCCCAAGAGCTACAAACGCCGGCGATTACGAAGAGTCCTCGGCTTCTTCGAAACGCTGGCTTTGTATGGCGCTCGGTGCTCATCGGCGTGCTTATGCTGGCGGTGTATTACCGCGTGCTCACGAAACTGGCCGTCGACTGGTGGCAGATCCCCGATTTTTCTTACGGCTTCCTGGTCCCAGTCTTTGCGGCGTACCTGGTTTGGGCGAAGAGACAAACGCTTCTCAACACAAAAGCCGTTCCCACCTGGAGCGGGATTGCAGTCGTTGCATTGGGGCTGGTGGTTCTGCTTTTGGGTGTCTACGGGGCCGAGCTGTTTCTGTCACGGATTTCGCTGGTGATTCTGTTGGCAGGTTTGGCACTGAGTTTTGGCGGATGGCAGCTTTTGAAGGAGCTTCGCTTTCCTTTGCTGGTCCTGATCCTGGCCATCCCAATTCCCGCGATCCTCTTTAATGAGATCACCTTTCCACTGCAGATCCTGGCCTCGAAGCTTGCCAGTGCTTTGCTTTCCATCTTCGGCGTGCCGGTTCTGCGGGAAGGCAACGTCATTGAGCTTTCCACCATGAAGCTGGAGGTGGCGGAGGCATGTAGCGGCATCCGCTCCCTGATGAGCCTTTTTACGCTCGCCATTTTCTATGGATACTTTCTGGAAAAATCCCTCCTGAGGAGAGCCATTCTCGCGGTGGCGACTATTCCGATCGCGATCGCGGCGAATGCGGTGCGGATCTTCGGGACCGGATTGTGCGTCCAGTACTGGGATCCGGACAAGGCCGTAGGGTTCTTTCACGAATTCTCCGGTTGGATCATATTTCTCGTGTCCCTTGGGTGTCTGTTCATCGTCCATCGCGCCATGCTCTTGTTTTCAGTCAGACGGAGGCATCCATGAGGAGCTCCCGCTATTGGGCGGTTGTCGCGCTGCTGGCCGGAACGGCCCTGCTGCTGTTCGTCCGTGGCAATTCCGACCTGATTCCCGTAAGCGAGCCTCTGTCGCAGATGCCGCTCGCGATTGCCGGATGGTCGGGAAGCGATCTGCCGATCGACCAGGAAACACTCGACGTTCTCGGGGCGGGGGAATTTCTGTCGCGCACCTACGCGCGAAGCGGAGAGACGCAGCCGATTGGCCTCTTCATCGCCTACTTTCCAACGCAGAGGACAGGCGTTGCCATTCATTCACCGAAAAACTGTCTGCCCGGTTCCGGCTGGGCGTTTGAATCTTCGCAATACGTCAATTTGAACGACGCAAACGGCAAGGCCCACCAGGTAGGTGAGTACATCATTGGCAACGGGCAGAATCGGCAGTTCGTTATCTATTGGTACCAGGCACACGGGCGCAGCATCGCCAATGAGTATTTTGCCAAGGCTTACTTGGTCGTCGACGCGATACGGCGGAATCGTACGGATGGAGCCCTGGTTAGGGTGATTACGCCGATTGACGTTGATAAAGATGCATCGGCGGCGGAGGCTCGGGCCGAAGCATTCACCGCGCAGATTATTCCCATGCTCCCTCATTTCATCCCAAATTGACCGGATGCGAGGGCGTGGGGAAAGACAACGCGCGTCAGTAAAGGTTTTTGAGGCTGTGTTCATGCAAACAGAAGCCAGCAAGGATGGTAGACCGTGAAAAGCTCGATCAAGGCAACTCCAGTGAGACGCGATGGAAAATGGGGGCACATGAATCGGCGGGGAGCTTTTGGGGTGATCGTGCTTCTTGCCGCGGCCGCCCTGTTGGCCGGGTGCCACAGCGATCCCAACGTGCGAAAGCAGAAGTATCTGGAGAGTGGAGAGCGATACAGTGCTCAAGGAAAATACCGGGAAGCTGCCATCCAATACTTGAATGCTCTGAAGGTGGATAACGGCTTTGCCGACGCCCATTATGCACTGGCGCAGGCATACGAACACCTGGGGCAATTCAGCGGGGCCTATGGCGAACTCGCACATACCGTGGATTTGCAGCCCTCAAACTATAAGGCGCGGCTCGACCTCGGTACTCTTTTGATCGCGGGCGGCCGGACTGACGACGCGCAAGCGCAGGCCAATGTTGTTTTGGCTGCGCAACCGAACAATCCAGATGTTCACGCGTTGCTCTCCGCAATAGCGGTCCGGCGGGGCGAGAAGGATCAGGCTCTCATCGAGATTCAGCGAGCGATAGAACTCGATCCTAACCGAGCGGCCTTCCACGAAGATCTCGCGCTTCTGCAAGCGGCTGAACCAACGAAGGCCACATCCGTCGAAGATGAGCTGAAGAAGGCTGTCGCACTCGATCCGAAATCCGTCAATGCCAAGCTGATTCTCTCGACCTTTTACGCCAGGAACAACCGATTGACCGAGGCAGAAAAACTCAGTTGGGATGCCGTCGCCACGGATCCCAGGAACCTTGCCGCCAGAGCGAATGTCGCTGAGGTCATTCTCAAGGAAGGAGATCGGGCGAGAGCTGAGGAGGTACTTCGGCAGGCATCGAAGGATTTCGCCAACGATCCGCAGGGAGTTCGCATCCTCGCAGACTACTACGCGAGTTCCGGGCAGATGGACAAGGCGAAAGCGGAGTTCTCAAGCCTGGCCGCAAAGTATCCCAAGAATGTTTCCGTGCTCAAAGGATATGTTCGCGTACTTCTTGAGGTGAAAGACTTTGCAAC
>Ga0181529_10007389_pt1 | contig 10969 bp, 9 predicted proteins | sample PEATcosm2014_Bin_36_FD_119763 | JGI IMG/M metagenome (GOLD analysis project Ga0181529, IMG submission 119763) | Peatland microbial communities from MTU Mesocosm Facility, Houghton, MI, USA - PEATcosm2014_Bin10_30_metaG | ecosystem: Environmental > Terrestrial > Soil > Wetlands > Peat | place... | reverse complement strand
GGTAGACCAGCCAGCCGGTGGCCACGCGCGTCATCCACGTGCCGACCAGAGAGATCGTCTGCCCGCCGAAGAACAGCCGGAAGTTGCGATGACGCAGCGCCCGCCATGCGTGCGAGATGCCTCGTGTGTTTTCGCGCTCTGGGTGGTCTCGCCCGCTCAAAAATATCCCTCGGTTTCAGTTTATCGCGCGGGGCGGGATACCTAATTGCCCGGGCGATCATAAAGCCTGAAGTTGATCTCAATGTTGATAGGAACCGCGACAGGCTTGCCATCTTTCATAGCAGGTTTAAAACGGTATTTCTTTACTGCTTCGATGGCCTTCTCGTCCAATCCCATACCGAGAGCGCGCACCACACGCGGATTTCGCGGCATTCCCTGTTCATCAACAATGAGGGAGACGAGGACTATTCCTTGGTATCTTGCTTTTCGTGCAGGTTCTGAAAACTCAACATTGACCTGGTTAATTGGATAGGGAGCACTAACTCCGTGTCCGACTTTATAAATAGTTCTAATGTCCGAAATATCATCATCTACAATTTTCGATTTTCGAATGGACGCAAATTTTTGCTCTGGCAAAGACATCAGCCGCATCTCATATATCTTTGAAGCAGAAGTACTCTTTTTCTCCTCTAAACAGGTTTGCAGGGTTACATCCAAGGTTCCTGCAACTGGGACGGGAACTCCTTTGTAACTTCCGGGTTTGAAGCGATCCTCGGCAATTACCTTACGTGCAATTTCGTCTACTTCTGAATTGACAGAATGCAGGAGCTTCACGTCACATAGCACTCCTGTTGCATCGACAAAAGCAGAAAAAACAACAACGCCATCCACCTTTTTCTTGCATTTTTCTTCAGGGATTGGAGGCTGGTTGGAAGGAAGCAACTCCGGAGCCGTCACTCCCGGCTCCATCGTGTACACCATTACCTTGGCGGGTTGCGCATCGGCTGACGGAGGCGTTGCGGCGGGGCTTGCATCCTGCCCTATGGCATAACTCGCGGTCAATAGAACGAATGGAACAATCCACAACGACCTGCGCATGAATCCTCCTCTTGGACAAAAAATGGCGAAGGTATTTGATCGACAAAATCAGCAAGTTAGCTACCGCTTCGCGGTGATCGCGAGTTAGCAAGTTAGCGGCAGTTCATTGCGGGCGCATAGCGTGCAGCACCTCACTTGGAATTTATCACATTGGAAGGGGCGGTATTCAGCAGGCATGAATTGGGTTTGAAGGATGAACAGGCGCGGGCGAGGACGCCCGCGCTACAGCCGGTCTGGAGACCGGCGCTACATTCCTGCCTACGCGCTACATTCAGGCTTGGGCTGCTTTCCGGCTTGGGCGCAATTATCCAGATTACAGGCTGCTTTCCGGACTAGGGGCTACTTTTTGGACTACGGCTTGACGCGTGTATCCAGGATCGAGCCTCGGGGGTAGCTGGTGGATTCGCGCACCACTAGCTGGGTTTCGATCAGATGATCGCGCTTGGCTTCCGGGGCTTTTTCCACGTGCGCTTTAAGCGCCATGACCGCGGCGCGGGCCAGTTCGTAGCACGACATTTGAATCGTGGTCAGCGGCGGAATAGTCATCTGCGTAATGTGAATATCATCGAAGCCGATGACGGAGAGATCATCCGGCACGCGCAGCCCTTTGCGATAGGCCTCGTGCAGCACGCCGATGGCCGTCACGTCGTTCGAGCACAGGATCGCCGTGGGCAGCTTGCCTTGGGTGAGCAGCTTTTCGGCCGCCGCCATGCCGCCCTCCATGGTGTGATCGCCTTCCACGATGCGGTCAGGCTCGACCGCGATGCCGCACTCGCTCACCGCGCGGTTAAAAGCCGCCAGACGCGACTGCGCCGAATGCAGCCGCAGCGGTCCAGTGACAAAGGCGATGTCGCGGTGGCCTAGCGCGGCCAGGTGCTGCACGCCCTGACGGATGCCGCGATGATAGTCAACGCGCAACAGGCTGATGCCCGGCCTCTCCGGCCCCACATCGACAAAGACCAGCGGCACCTTGCGCTCGGCCAACTGATCGAGCAGCGGCTCTTCGATGCCGAAGGTCATCACGGCGACGCCCTCGGCCTTGCGCTCGACCATGCGGCGGATGCAGCGCTTCATGCGCTCGGGATCGTAGTTGGTGGAGCTGATCAGAATCTCGTAGCCCTGCTCGACGGCCACATCCTCAAAGCCCTGAATCAACTCCGGGAAGAAGGGATTGGTGATCTCCGAGACGATGAGCCCCAGCAGGCGGCTGCGTCCGCTGACCAGTGCGCGGGCCTGGGTGTTGGGCAGGTAATTCAGATCTTTGACCACTTCCCAGACGCGCTTGGCCATTTTGGCGTTGACGGTGGGCACGTGATTGATGGTGCGCGAGACGGTGGCCGTGGAGACTTTGGCCAGCCGCGCCACGGTGTGGATGTCCATGCGCTCGGGATTGCGTTTGGCGCGCCGCTCGGTTTTTGGATTGCGATCAGTCATGAGGAGACAAGAAGAATGCGTTTACAGAATACCCGATGCCGCAGGTTGCTTGACAGCGGGGAGGATCAAAATTTAATTTCATAGGCGGGGCGAGAAAAGGTTTACTGCCAATCCTGGGCCGATCAATTGCCTGTTTGTTTGCTGAAGGTAAACTCTGCGCTTTGTGGAGCATTTGCATGGAAGTGTCGTGTTTGCAATCCGAGGTGCTGGAAGCCAACCTCGAACTCGTCCGCCGCAGCCTGGTGCTTTACACCTTTGGCAACGCCAGCGGCATTGACCGCGCAAGCGGCCTGGTGGCCATCAAACCGAGCGGCGTGCCGTATGAAAAAATGGTCGCTTCGGATATGGTTGTCACCGATCTGAGCGGCAAAATCATTCAGGGCAACCTGCGGCCTTCCTCTGATTTGGAGACGCATCTGGAGCTTTACCGCGCATGGCCGGCGATTGGCGGCGTGGTGCACACGCACTCGGAGTTCGCCACCAGTTGGGCGCAGGCCGGACTCGATATTCCCGCCTTTGGCACCACGCACGCCGACTACTTTCACGGCCCAGTGCCGGCCACCGAACCGCTCAGTGATGAAGAGATCGAGGGCGAATATGTGCTGAATACAGGCAAGGCGATTGTGCGCCGCATGGATGGAATCGATCCTTTGGCCATTCCGGCGGTGCTGGTGGCCGGGCACGCGCCATTCACCTGGGGCAAGAACGCGATGGAGGCGGCGCACACCGCGGTGATTCTGGAGTATGTGGCGCGCATGGCCGCAACCACCACGCTGTTGCAACCAGGCTGCTCGGGCGTCTCGCAGGCGCTGCTCGATCATCATTACTATCGCAAGCATGGCGCGCATGCGACGTATGGGCAGAAGTGAAAAGACAGCTTTCAGCTTTCAGCCGTCAGCTATCAGTTATTAGTTATCAGTTAACGGATGTTTGTAGATCAGGTTGTTTACGATTTTCATCGAGCAAGAAAGAGTACGAAGCTGAAAGCTGATAGCTGAAAGCTGAAAGCTCAATTGGAGAGGTTTTGAAACCGTGATTGCACATTGTATGAACCACCTCGCATCTCCCGCTCTGCTGGCCTTCTTCAGCGCCGCTCCCATCGCGCATATTGGCTTACTTGACATGATCGTGATCGCCGTCTACTTCGGCATGGTGATCTGGATCGGCTTTTACCTCAAAGGGCGCTCCAACACCAGCGAAGAGTTCTTCATGGCCGGCCGCGAGATGACCGCGTGGATCGCCGGCTTGAGCTTTGTTTCGGCCAACCTGGGCTCGCTGGAGCTGATGGGCTGGGCGGGCTCGGCGTATCAGTACGGCATTCTGGCCACCCACTGGTACTGGATCGGCGCCATTCCAGCCATGCTCTTCCTGGGCCTGGTGATGATGCCTTTTTATTACGTCTCGAAGACGCACTCGGTCCCCGGCTATCTTTTTCTGCGCTACGGCGAGCACGCCCGCGTGCTGGCCGCCGTCTCCTTTGCCATGGAGATGATTCTGATGAGCGGCGTGAATATGTTCGCCATGGCCGTGGTGATGAAGATTGTGCTGGGCTGGAGTTTGACCTTCAGCATTGTGGTCTCGGCCTGCGCGGTGACGCTGTACGTGGCTTTGGGCGGGTTGCGCTCGGCGATCTTCAATGAGGTTTTGCAATTCGTGCTGATCTGGGGCGGCGCGCTGCTGGTGCCGATCCTGGGCCTCTATCAGGCCGGTGGAGTCAGCGGCCTGAAAGCCCAGATCATCAAGAACATGGGAACGGACAGCTACTTCCATATGTGGCGTGACACCGGCCACTTTGCCGCGAACCCGATGGGCACGCACTGGACGGGCATCGTGCTTGGCCTGGGCTTTGTGATCAGCTTCGGCTACTGGACCACGGATTTTCTGGTTGTGCAGCGCGTGCTGGCCGCGCATAATCTGAGAGCCGCGCGCATGGCTCCGGTCATCGGATCGTTCTTCAAGATGGCGGTTCCTTTCATCGTCATTCTGCCCGGACTGCTGAGCCTGGTGCTGCTGCAAAACTCCGACGGCACACGCCGCCAACTGGTTCCGGAAGACACTGTGAAGGCCTGCGTACCGATGTCGTCCGATTGCGCCGCATCGCTGAAAAAGACATTGCTTCCGATTGCGGTGCAGCAGGATGTGCTGAATCAGAAAGTGACTCCGCAATCGGAGCTGCATAGCTATAACGAAGTGCTGCCGCTGATGATGGTCCGCTACCTTGGCCCCGGCCTGTTGGGCCTGGGCATTACCGCGCTGATCGCCGGCTTTATGAGCGGCATGGCCGGCAACATCAGCGCCTTCTCCACCGTCTGGACCTATGACATCTACAAGCCGCTGATCAACAAGAAAGGCTCGGATAGCCACTATGTGATGGTGGGCCGATTGTCGATCCTCATCGGTGTCGCAGTCTCGATCGGCGCGGGCTACCTGGTGCAAAACGCGCACGGCATTATGGATTACGTGCAGGCGCTGTTCAGCTTCTTCATTGCGCCGTTGCTGGGCGCCATCCTGATGGGTATGTTCTGGAAGCGCGCCACTGCGCCCGCCGGCTTCCTCGGATTGCTTGTCGGCATCTGTTCTTCGGTGAGCATGTTTGTCTGGGTCAAGCTCAGTCCCGCCGCGCTCGGCGTGGTGGCGCTCTATCCTGATGCCACGGACATGGCCGCCAATCTCTATCGCGCCTGGTGGGCCTTCTCGATTACGGTCATCGTCATCTTCCTGGTCAGCATGGTGACCAAGCCAAAGCCCGTCACAGAGCTGGATGGACTCTGCTACAGTTGCACGGTTCTGCCCAAGGAAGAATGGGTTCCGTGGTACAAGCAGGTTTGGGTTTGGGCTACTCTGGCCATCTGCATCTTTGCCGCCCTCAACATTCTGTTCTGGTAACGAGCCGTTTGCCTCTCCGGGTATGGAGAGAAGAAAGGATTACGAATTATGCATGGTTCAGGAATTCAAATCTGGTTTTTCATCGGTGTGCTGCTGCTGATTTACGGCGTGCTGATTCTCGGTTACGGCATCTTTGAGTTAGTCAATGGATGTTATCCAGCCGGAGTTCAGTTGACCAGCCTGCACACGCCCATCTGGTGGGGCGGCTTGCTGACGGCGCTCGGCGCGCTCTATTGCATCAAGTTCCGCCCCGGACGCGCGTAATTGGTATTTGTATCCAACTCTGGCCGCAAGATGAGCAAGACGCAGGTCCTTCGACTCGCTTTGCTCGCTCAGGATGACAGTCAGAGTGGGAGCATCTGGCAATCATACAATCTCAACAAACATTTCACCCGCCGCAAACGCGGCAAAAATCAAGGGAGCGAATCATGGCAGCGCAAGGTAAAGTAACATTCGGAGTTATCGTAGGCAACCGCGGCTTCTTCCCCGATCATCTGGCCAAGACTGGCCGCGAAGAGATCATCAGCATTCTGGAGGCGGCCGGCGCCAACGTTGTCGTGCTCGGGCCCGAGGATTCAAAGTACGGCGCGGTGGAAACCTACGCCGAGGCGCAGCGTTGCGCAGAACTCTTCAAAAAGCATGCCGATGCAATCGACGGCATCATCGTCACTCTGCCCAACTTCGGCGACGAGCGCGGCATCGCCGACGCCATCCGCCTCAGCGGCCTCAAGGTTCCGGTGCTGGTGCAGGCCACGCCCGACCGCTCGGACGCGATGACCATCGCCGTCCGCCGCGACAGCTTCTGCGGCAAGATGAGCGCCTGTAACAACCTGATGCAGTATAAGATTCCTTACTCGCTGACCACGCTGCACACCGAGTCGCTCACCTCGCCCGAATTCACCGCCGACCTGGCCTGGTTCACCTCGGTCTGCCGCATCGTCAAGGGACTGAAGAATCTGCGCATCGGCGCCATCGGCGCGCGTCCCGCGGCCTTCAACACGGTGCGCTACTCCGAGCGCTTGTATGAATCCAGCGGCATCTCCATTGAGCCGATTGATCTGTCGGAGATTTTTGGGCGCATCAACAAGATGGGTGACAACGATGATGCCGCGCAACAGAAGCTCGCGGCCATCAAGAGCTATGTGGCCACCGGCAAGGTTCCCGAAGCGGCGCTGCTCAAGATGGCCAAGCTGGGAGCGGTCATCGACACTTGGATGAAGCAGACCAGCGTCGCCGTCACCGCCGTGCAATGCTGGACCAGCTTCGAAGAGTACTTTGGCGTGGTGCCTTGCACCATCATGAGCATGATGTCGAATGATCTGATCCCCTCGGCCTGCGAAGTGGACATCCCCGGCGTGCTGGGAATGTACATGATGCAACTGGCCTCCGGCTCGCCCTCGGCGCTGCTCGATTGGAACAATAACTACGGCAGCGACCCCGACAAGTGCGTCTGCTTCCACTGCTCGAACCTGCCCAAGCACTTCTTTGCCGAGGCGCCGACGATGGATTATCAATCGATTATCGCGGGCACGGTGGGCATCGAGAACACCTTTGGAACTTGCGTGGGCCGCGTCAAGGCCGGCGTGATGAGCTACGCCCGCTACTCCACCGACGACAACCACGGCCTCATCCGCGGCTACACCGGCGCGGGCGCATTCACGAGCGATCCTCTGGATACCTTCGGCGGCGCGGGCGTGGCCCAGATTCCGCAACTGCAAAAGCTGCTCCGCTTTATCTGCCGCGAGGGCTTTGAGCATCATGTGGCCTGCAACTTCAGCGACGTCTCCAAGGCCGTTCACGAAGCCGCTACGCGCTACATGGGATGGGATTCGTATCTGCACGGCGAAGAACTCTAGGGCATCGTTGGGTGAAGGGTACAGGCTTTAGATGAAGGGTACGGGCTTCAGATGAAGGGTACGGGCTTCAGATGAAGGGTACGGGCTTTAGATGAAGGGTACGGGCTTCAGATGAAGGGTACGGGCTTCAGATGAAGGGTACGGGCTTTAGCCCGTACATCTATGCATCAAGAACAGCAGGGCTTTAGCCCCTGAGGGAAATTGCCCCAATAGGCTTTTTTTCCTCAGGGGCTAAAGCCCGATATTTTGATTTCTTTTTAACGTACGGGCTGAAGCCCGTACCCTTCAATACGAATCATTTCAAGATTTTCGGAGAAGAAGAAAATGACCATCGTAGCAGGAGTGGATTTTGGCACGCTGAGCGTGCGCGTTTCAATCATGGATAGCGAGCGCGGGCGCCTGGGCACGGCTGTCGCGGAGTATCCGCTGCATCGCCGCCGCGAAGATCCCGACTTCGCCACGCAGGCGCACGAAGATCAGATGAGCGCGCTGGCCGCCGCTACGCGTGCGGCTGTCAAAGAGGCGGGCATCACCGGCGATCAAGTTGCCGCCATCGCCCTCGACACGACCGGCTCCAGCGTCATTCCGGTGGACGCGCAGATGCAGCCGTTGAATGAATACTATCTCTGGTGCGATCATCGCGCCCACGCCGAGGCGCGTGAGATTACCGCGCTTGCGCACGCGAAAAAGCTGGAAGCCATCGACTGGTGCGGCGGCGTTTACTCGCACGAGTGGGGCTTCGCCAAGCTGCTGCATTGGCTGCGCAACAACCCGGAGAAGCGGGACAAATTCGCCTCGGCCTTTGAGCACTGCGACATGGTTGCCGCCACCCTCTGCGGCATCACCGATCCCAAGCTGGTCAAGCGCAGCATCTGCGCCATGGGCCACAAATGGATGTGGAATCCCAAGTGGGACGGCCTGCCGCCGCAAGAGTTTTTGTCCAAGCTTGACCCGCTCTTCGACGGCGTGCGCGAGAAGCTCGCCGGCGACTACCAGACTTCCGACCATCTGGCCGGCCATCTCTCGGCCAAGTGGGCGGGGGAGCTGGGCCTCAGCGCCGGCATTCCGATTCCCGTTGGCGCATTCGACGCGCACTGGGACGCGCTCGGCGCGGGCTGCCGCGAGGGCGACGTGGTCAACGTCGTCGGCACATCGACTTGCATCATCGCCATCAGCAAAAAGACCGAGCTGATTCCGGGCGTCTGCGGCGTGGTTCCGGGCAGCGTGCATCCGCAGTTCACCGGCATTGAGGCGGGTCTCTCGGCGACGGGAGACATCTTTGAAGCCATCGCGCGCCGCGCCGGAACCAAGGTCGCCGAGCTATCCAAAGGGCTGGAGGCTTACAAGCCCGGACAGACGGGCCTGCTGCGGCTCACCTGGGATAACGGCGACCGCACGGTGCTCGTGAACCCGGAGCTGGGCGGCGTCACCTTTGGCTGGAACATGGTCCACACCGCGCAGGATGAACTCTTCGCGGCGATCGAGGGCACGGCCTTCCATACTCGTATCATCCTGGAGCGGATGGCCGAGTACGGCGTGCCGGTCACGCGCGTGATCAACGCGGGCGGCATTCCGCAGAACAACGCGGTGCTCAACCAGGTCTACGCCGACGTGCTGGGCAAGCCGGTGCTGGTTCCGGCCGGCGTGCCCACCAGCCGCGGCTCGGCGATCATCGCGCTGCTCGCTGCCGGCGCCTTCCCGACCATTGAAGCCGCCCAAGACAAGCTCTGCCTGCCCTTCAATACCTTCACGCCGCGCCCCGCCGCCACGGCAGTTTACGAGCGCCTCTTTGCCCTCTATCGCAAGGCGTACTTTGCGCTCGGCCAGCGCTCCGCGGAAGCTGTGCAGCTCGGCGAGATTCTTCCCGAGCTGCGCAAGATTGCCGCCGAGCAGGCGTAAACAAAGCTGACTGAGGTTCAGTTCCCCAGGTCCGAAAATCCGGACCTGGGGCACCCGCAAGAGTGGTGGATGGATGGGCTACTGAGCCGTCGCCTTTGCCGCCCGTTCGATCAAGCGGGCCACATCAATCGGCTTGGAGATATACACCGCATGACTGGCCGGAACTTCAATCGTTTCGCTGCCGGCATGCTTGGCCATGCTGCGCTCGAGATCAGGATTGATGTTGTGGTCGAGACTGGCGATCAGCGCCCAGCTCTTTTTGTGATGCCAAGCGGCGTCTGTCACCGGCGCGCCACCGGCTGCCTTGGCCAAAAACGGCTGGGAGTGGGCCATGAAGTTCGCTTGGGCAGGCGGGATGTCGGCTGCGAAATCGGCGGGGAAGGCGGTTGGGTCAAGATACAGGAAATCGTCCTTGGTGGCGCGCATGTCGTTGTTGGCGGCTGGGAAGGTCGAGAGCAGGCTGACCGCACTCTCGCCCTGGTCGGGGATGAAAGCAGCGATGTAGACGAGGCCAACGACATTAGGTGCATTACCAGCTTCGGTGATGACCACTCCGCCATAGCTGTGGCCAACCAGAAGGGTCGGACCCGATTGCAGCTCTAGTATGCGTTTGGTCGCTGCGACATCGTCGGCAAGCGATGTCAGTGGCTCTTGCACCACGCTGACCGAATAGCCGTCCTTGCGAAGAATGTCGACGACGCGCTGCCATCCGGAACCGTCGGCGAAGGCCCCGTGGACGAGGACGATGTTCTTGACCGGCACAACCTGCGCCGGAGCGACGGCTGCCGAGAGAAGCGCGGCCGCTGCCGCGACCGCCGAGGCAATGAAATTCCTGGGCATAGGATTCTCCTGTGTTGGATTTTGCGATTATAGAGATCGAGCAGTATGAATTAGAATAAAGCAGAAAAACTGTTTAAGAAATAATTTTCTGATAACTCTTCAATGCGTCTGCTGAGACCAGGGATGCCGGATGCGAGGCGTTGTGACCGGGGGAAAACAGACGTAAAAATCAACTCTGGGTGAGTAGCTTCCGGCTCATTGCCGCCGTTCCCGGAGTGATTGCCGGCTGAGGTTGACTCATTCCGGAAGTGTCACCCGCGCCAGTGAAGGCCGTTAACGGTTCCAATGCGGACTCCGGTGAAGCACTTAGAAGAGCGTGTACGAGTTCACGCCCCTGGACTCGGAGTTAGTCAGGCTTTGATCGCTCCGACACTTCCATTGGCTGTTTCATAATGACATCGAGGGCGGTCACGAAGGCGAAAGCAACAGTAAAGAAGTCGATCGTCAAACCCGTAATGTAGGCAGCAGCACTAGATTGGATGTCCATTAAAACGCAGCCCAGCATCGCCAGTGTTACAGTTGAACCAAACACAACAAAGACCGCGAGTATTGCGGGCGGTGGCCCATCGCCGACTACCTTGCGGCGCCGGCGCGGATAGGTGACCTGAAGAAACAGCATCGGTAGGGCGAAAAGCACAACTGAGCTTCGCCAAATCCACTTATCCTCAATGCCGTAGAGCGCAAATAACGGCGGCAGCAGCGCTGCTGCCGTCAATACGAAACTATAAGTCATAACCGTTCTTGCAAGGTATCTGTCAAGCAGTGACAACTTCGCTCCTGCAGCCTGCCGGAGAATCAACAATAGCGCCGAGAAACCCGCGAACGTGATCATCAGGCCAGCCAATGTGTATAAAAAGGTTGCGCCTTTGACTTCCATGTTTTGCTCCACGTTATGCGTCGTCAGATGATGTTGGATTGATGAGCCAAGAATAAGGGGATGTAATGGCTCCTTTGGATTGATTTTAAGCTGCTGTTCTCTCTTGGTGCAACTTCTTTCTCAAGGCAATGGCCTTGAG
>Ga0181529_10007387_pt1 | contig 10970 bp, 9 predicted proteins | sample PEATcosm2014_Bin_36_FD_119763 | JGI IMG/M metagenome (GOLD analysis project Ga0181529, IMG submission 119763) | Peatland microbial communities from MTU Mesocosm Facility, Houghton, MI, USA - PEATcosm2014_Bin10_30_metaG | ecosystem: Environmental > Terrestrial > Soil > Wetlands > Peat | place... | reverse complement strand
TGGACATCCACTGCGGCGGGGTCGACAACATCTTCCCCCACCACGAGAACGAGATCGCCCAGTCCGAGGCGGCGACCGGGAAGCCGTTCGTCCGGATCTGGTGCCATGGCGAGCACCTGACCATCGGCAAGGAGAAGATGGCCAAGCGCTTCGGCAACTTCCGGACCGTTCCTGATCTGCTCGAGGCGGGCTATCGCCCCTCGACGATCCGCTACCTGCTCATCACCGGCGCCCACTACCGCCGCACCCTCGATTGGGACGAGGAGCCACTCCGGGCGGCTGATGAGGCGGTGGGCCGGCTGACCGAGTTCCGGGACCGGGTGCTGGGGCTCGGGAGCGGCAGCGGCGGCGAGGAGATCGGGGCGCGGGCCAGGGCCGCCACCGACGCCTTCGCCGGGGCCATGGACGACGACCTCAACGTGCCCAAGGCGGTGGGCCATCTCTTCGGTGCCATCCGGGACCTCAACCGGCTGCTGGGCGCCGTCACCCCGTCGTCGGCGGTCAAGCAGCTGCTCATCGATCTCGTCGAGGAGGCGGATGCCGTCCTCGGGGTGCTGGCCCTCGTTGATCGGGAGCGGGCAGCGTCGGCACTTATCCCCGAGGACGAGGAGTTGCTCGCCCGGAGGATCGCGGCGCGTGCAGCCCGGGACTTCGCCGAATCCGACAGGCTGCGCGCGCAGCTTCTCGAGCGCGGCATCATGGTCGAGGACACCGCTCAGGGACAGCGCTGGAAGCGCGCCTGAGAGGCCCTTCCGAGGCGGGATTGCTCAGGTGGACATCCTTTACGGCCGCAACCCGGTGCGCGAGGCACTTCGCTCAGGGCGCGCCGCCCGCAAGCTGGTGGTCGCCGAGGGCCTCGGGGACGAGCCCCGGCTACGGGAGATCATGGATCTGGCCGGGGGCCGGGGAATCCCCATCGAGATGGCCGCGCGCAGCCGGCTCGACGACATCGCCCACACCGAGCATCACCAGGGGGTCGCCGGCTACTTCCACGGAAGGCCGCCGCAGCGCCTGGAGGACATCCTCGAGAGCTGCCGTCCGCCGGCGCTCTTGCTCCTCTTGGACGGGATCCAGGACCCACAGAATGTGGGCGCCCTGATCCGGAGCGCCGAGGCGGTCGGCGCCGACGCCGTGATCGCGCCGGCGCACCGGGCCGCCGGGCTGACCCCCGCCGCGGTCAAGGCGTCGGCGGGCGCGAGCGAGCACCTCCCCTTCCTCAGCGTCCCCAACCTGGCGCAGGCCCTGGCCAAGATCGGGGAGGCCGGGATCTGGCGCGTCGGCCTGGCCGCCGAGGCCGACCAGCGCTACGACCTCGTCGACTACCGCGAGCCGACGGCGATCGTCATCGGCGGAGAGGGGGAGGGGCTGCGTCAGCTCACCCGCCGGAGCTGCGACAGCCTGGTCTCGCTGCCCATGGTGGGCCGGGTGGCCTCCCTGAACGCCGCAGCGGCAGGTGCGGCCATCCTCTACGAGGCATTCCGCCAGCGGGGCTTCGCGTCGCGGTGAGCCGGCTGGTCGTCGACGGCTATAACATCCTGCACGCCTGGCCGGATCTGGCCAGGGCGATGCGCACCGAGGGCCTGGAGGAGGCGCGCCGGCGGCTGGTCACCCGGCTCGCAGAGTACCGGGCGACCACCGGCAACGAGGTCCTGATCGTCTTCGACGCCCACAAGCGCTCGGCGGGCAGCGCCGATGGGCAGGTCGTCGAGGGCGTCGAGGTCCGCTATGGCAGCGCTCACGAGAGCGCCGACCACGTGATCGAGCGTCTCATGTACGAGGCATCCCGGCGTGGGACCGTGCTGGAGATGATTCTCGCCACCGACGACCATCTCCAGCGCGACCTGGTCCGAGGGATGGGCGTGCCGACCATGGGCTCCCGGGCCCTCCAGGCCGAGGTGGAGCGGGCGGAGGGGGAGCGCTCCGGGGAGATCCGGCGGCGCGACGAGAAGGGGGCGGTCTCGGATCGCTTGGAGAGCCGCATCGATCCCGAGGTGCGCCGCCAGCTCGAGGCGATCCGGCGCGGAGACGCCGGCGGGCCGAACCCTCCTGCTCCCGGCGGCGGTCGACTACCCTAGATGATCGCCCGGGCGTCGCCGCCAGCCGGCGCGCCTCCCACCCGGCCGACGTAGCTCAACGGTGGAGCAGCGGTTTTGTAAACCGTAGGTTGGGAGTTCGAATCTCCCCGTCGGCTCCAACCGGTTGTATGAGTTCGGCTGACCCTTGACGAAGGGTCTCCGGCTGATCCTTGACAGGCCTCCGGGTGATGCCTGACAGGTACTTCGGTTGAGGCTTGACACTCCCTCAGATGAGGGGGCTGAGCGTGACCGAGCAGCCGTGGCAGGCGATCCTGGCGGTGATCGGGGAGGGCGGGAGTGGGCGGCGGGCCGATCACGAGGTGGCCGTCAGATCGTCAGGCCTCCTCGGCCGAGATCGTGCAGGACCCCCGACGGCTCCCGCTGTGACAACCGCGACCCCCGCGGCTACACTCCGGGCCAGGGCCAGAGGGCCTATTCGCTGGACTGGGAGCAGGCCTGGATCGTCCATGACCCTCAGCTCATCGAGATGTTGCCAGTAAGTCCTGTGGGACAGAGGGGTCACGGATGAGACGGTTGGGACTGACGCTACTTGCGGGACCGGCGACGATCCTCCTCCTGGCCGTGAGCGCGACCGCGTCGCCGGTTGCCCCCACCAGCGGCGTGTACTACTGGGGCTACACCTTCGCCAAAGCACAGCTCACACCGACCGTCATGTCCATCCCGGGCACCGTGGTTCAGGTCGCCTCGTCCAACACCACGCTGTATGCGCTCACGGCCACGGGGCAGGTCTACGCCTGGGGGGTCGGTACCTCCGGTCAACTCGGCGACGGCGCCACGGCGGACTCTTCCACCCCGATCCAGGTTGACTTCCCCGCCGGGGTCAGCATCGCCAGCCTGCCCACCGACGTCATGCCCAACGGCGGGGCCCTGGCGGTCGATACCAACGGCAACGTCTGGGCCTGGGGTGACGACGTCCACGGGGTGGACTGCATGGGCGAATCGGAGTATCTGACCCCGGTGGAGTTGCCCCTCAGCGACGTGACCCTGATCTCGTCGGCCAGCGGCCACGCGCTCTACGAAGCGGGGGGCACCCTCTATTCCTGTGGAGGCAACTCCCTCGGCGAGCTCGGTGACGGCAGCACCAAGACGGCAACCGGGCCCGTGGTGGTGACCGGGTTGGCGGGTCAGACCGTGGTCGGCCTCTACTCCTCATCGCAGGACGCCTACGCGCTCACCGCGGCGGGCGGCATCTATGCGTGGGGCGGGAATGCCGAGGACGAGCTGTGCAACGGCTCCAGCGTCGCCTACTCCGATGTGCCGGTCCAGGTGCCCTTCACCGACTCCTCTCCAGCCAACCAGGTGGCCGCTGGGGGCAGTCTGTCGAGCAACGGATCGCTCATCGTCGGGCTCGCCGATGGCACCTTCTGGGCATGTGGCAGCGACACGTATGGTCAGCTCGGCGACGGCGGGTCGACCAATCAGGCCCTCCCCATCGCGGTCCTTCCGCCGGCGGGGGTGACCTACCGGGTGATCGCCATGAGCGGGGCCACCGGCTACGCCGTCGACAGCAACGGCAACGTCTGGGCCTGGGGCTGGGACGTCGTGGGTCAGGTGGGCACCGGGGTGAAACAGAGCGCCGTGCTTACTCCCACGGAGGTCCTGACCGGAGAGGGGGTGACCCAGATCTCGGCAACCGCGCAGGACGTGGTGGTCCTCCCCTCAGCGCCGACCGGTACCCCGACTCCCACCCCGACCCCGACACCAACACCAACGCCGACACCGGTGCCGGGAGCGCCCGCGGTCAGCCAGGCATTCGGGGCCGCCGCCGGCACGGCCACGACCACGTCGCTCAGCGCCAGCACCACGACTCCGACCGCTCCCGGCGACCTGCTGGTGGTCACGGTGCTGGTCCGCAACGTCGATACCCTGGTCACGGTGGGCTCGGTTTCCGACAACGCCGGGGACAGCTTCACCCGGGTCACGGCTGTCGTCCGGGGCAAGCAGACCGACGAAGAGGTCTGGGAGGCCGCCACCTCGCTGGGAGGGGCGACGACCCTATCGGTGGCCCTGCCCATCGCGTCCTCGGTGTCCATGACTGTGCTCGACGTCACGGGCGCCGGCGCGTCGCCGGTCGATGCGAGGTCGACCAACTCGGGGACCAGCGACACGGCCACCACCGGAACCGCGACCAGCACGGAGAGCCCCGAGATCGCGGTCGCGTGCCTGGGCTGGGACACCAAGTCCGCGCTGACCGGGACCAGCGGCGGGTACACCGCGCTTCCGGTCGAAGAGTCCTCGGTGGCTGGCTGGCTGTCCGGGGAGCAGACCGCCTACATGATCCTGAATGCGGCTGGAGCGCAGAGCTACGCCCGGACGTTCTCGGCATCGGAGGTCTGGACCGGGGCACTGGTGACATTCTCCTGACGCCTGGTGGCCGTCCCCGACCTCCCGCGTGGTGAATCCTCCCACTGCCCGCTCGGCGGGGAGGGGCTGACGCGGTACCGAGTGGGTCTGTCGCCCAGCCCTGTCCGGTTGTCCGCAGACCTTCGAATCTTCAGCGGCGGGGTAGGTCTGGGCACCGGTATCGCAAGAGCCATCTCAGGGTTCTCGCTACAATGGCCGGTATGAGAGGCAGAGGTCTACTGACCGTGAGGCAGTTGCGGGTCAAAGGGCGTTCGGATGCCGAACGCTCGATCGCCTACGTCGCCTATGGGCTGGCGCTGACGGCCGTCATGCTGGTCGTGGATATCCTGATCCGCCCTCAAAGTCTGCGTGTCAACTTCGGCCTCAGCTACCTGGGCGTGAATACGGATACCATCGTGCCCTACGCAGTCGCCCTTTTGGGTGCCGCTCACTGTGTGTGGCGGGCTTCCGAGCTGGTGACCGATTTGGACCACGGCCCGATCATCGGCTGGTCCATGAAGATCATGGCCGTCCAGATGATTGGCCTGCTGCTGACGCCGTACACCCATTTTGGCGGCGCTCACGAACTCTTCGGGTCAACCCTGTTCTTGGTCCAATTGGGGCTGGCTTGTCTGGCCATCAGGTGGCTGGGCGGCAGCGACCGGCACTTCGCTCTTCTCACCGGAATCATGTTCGTGGGCGGCCTGGCGGCTGCCTATTACCTGCCCCATACGGGCGGCTTCGAGCTGCAGGCGCAGGTGGTCTTCCAGCTGGCTTTCTGGGTCTTGTTCATCAGACTGCTGCGGGGTCTGCAGGTGCAGTTCCAGATGGAGCCGGCTGAGGCCGGCTGAGCCCGGTGGCCGGGGCCTCCGCCGAGTGAGCCCGACCCTGATCCCCCACGACCGCGGGTTCAGCTTCGGCCGGGTTTTGGGCGCCGCTCCCGGAGGTGTCCCAGGGTGCGCGGGGTGGTGTGAGTGCCCTGCCCCTGAGGCGGAGGGCTCGAGGTCAGTCGCCGTCGATGAGCTCGAAGACCACCGTCATCGTCTCGGACATCTCCACCGGCTCGGGCGTGATCTCCATGACGATGGGGACCGACTCCTCGGGCGGGATGCCCGCGGGTGCCGGCACCCTCATCGCCCTCGACGCCATCAGGCGCGCCCCTTGGACGGTGGCCGGCACGGCGCCAGCTCCAGAGCCGGTCAGCTCTGCCAGCGACTCGTCACGGTCGGAGATGACCACCGCCCGGCCGAGCTTGCGGCCAGCGGACTCGGCCAGCGCCGCGGCGCGGGTGCGGGCGTTCTCCACCGCCCTGGCACGGAGATCGTCGCTGATCTCCTCGTCGCGCGAGATCCTGAACCAGGGCCCGTTGCTCGACGCGACGTCCTTGGCGACGAGCAGCTGAGGCACCCTGCCGCTCGCGCCCAGGGCCACATCGACCCCGAGCGTCGCCGTCGCCGCGAAGCAGCGCCGCCGCCGTCGTTGCTCGCCGATCGACTCGCCGATCTGGGCAACAACGCCCTTGGGGAGCCGGGTCCCCTCGAGCTGTCGCGCCACCTCCTCACGCAGCTCGCTGCTGACCACCCAGTAGTACTCGATCTCCTCCGCGACCGCGATGCGCCCGGCGCTGACGCAGCCCTTCTCGATCGCCTGGAGCCGCTCGACGAGCCCCTCGCGGGTCGACGCGCAGCGGCGGAACGCTGCATCTCGGTCCCCGTCCTCGACCCGGACCGTCACCGTCCAGCAGGCCCGGTCGGGGATGACCTTGGTCTCGGCGTGCCCGCTGATGCGCAGGCGGTTCTCGACGTCCATGGGCAGCCCGGATGGTGACCTCAGCCGGGTCGCCCCGTCAAGCGGAGAGGCTCAGGCGCGCCTGCCGCCCCGCCCGCCGGCCGCCGGCCTGAGGAGCCTCCCCGCGCGGCCCCGGCTGGGGCTGCTGGACCCGCCCCAGCTGGGGAGGAACGGGGGCAGGCGCATCAGGTGGCTCGCCGCTGACGGCCATCGGGTACCATCTCCCGGTCCGGTGACCCGGCCCAAGTGGCTCAGAGGTAGAGCAACGCCTTGGTAAGGCGTAGGTCGTGGGTTCGATTCCCACCTTGGGCTCCGTTCCCTTCTGACCTACACCGGCGACCGTATCTCGGCCGCGCCGTCAGGGTCACCGTCGCAGTCGAATCGCTGTCCGCCATCCGTCACGCGCTCGACGACGAGCGGGCAGCCCAGGGTCAGGTGTTCGTGTTGTCGGGTGGGACGACCGCCGGATTCGGGAGCCGACCAGCGGCGATGTCCGCATGTGGCTGTTCCGGGCAGTGAGCGCCAAGGGTGTACGCGGTCATCGACAGCGAACCGTATGTGTATCCATCCACGAGCACGTCGGCGGTCGAACCGGCGGCTCCGGCCAACCCCGCGATATACAGAAGCGGGATGAAATGGTCCGGGGTGGGAACCGCGGCACGGAAGTCGGAATGATCGCGCAGGCTGACGATTCCCGCTGGTGACGTGGTCAGATGCTCTCGGGCTGCCTCGTCAAAGCGGCGGGCCCAGTCGAATCCCCCGTCAGGCTGGTTCCAGTCGATGCGGCGCAGATTGTGGACGACGTTCCCGCTTCCGATGATGAGGACGCCGCGTCGGCGCAATGGCGCGAGCTTGGCACCCAGCTCGAGGTGGTACTCCAATGGTCTGTCGGCGTTGATGGACAGCTGGACGACGGGGATGTCGGCCTTGGGAAAGGCGTGCAGGAGCACGGACCACGTGCCGTGGTCGAGGCCCCAGCTGTCCTGGTCGAGCCCCAGCCAGGTCGGCTTGACGATCTCGGCGACCTCCTCGGCGAGGGCGGGATCGCCGGCCGCCGGGTACTCCACCGCAAAGAGCTCATCGGGGAACCCGTAGAAGTCGTGGATCGTCTTGGGCCGGGCCATGGCGGTGACGGCCGAGAAGTTCACGTACCAGTGCGCGGAGACCACCAGGATGGCGCGCGGCCGCGGGCTGGTGGTGCCGAACGTTCGCCATGCCTCCGTGTAGCCGTTGTGCTCGAGGGCGTTCATGGGACTTCCGTGACCCAGGAACGCTGCCGGCATCGTCTCAGCAGGCATCGGGCGGGACCCCTCCGTTCGCTCACCGGGGCTTGATGAGCTGCAGGGCGATGATACCGGCCTGAGACACAGCCGGTGAGCGCGCGCCCCGTATCTCCTTCGGTTGGAGCAGCGCCTTGGTAAGGTGTGGGTCGGGGGTGCGATTCCCATCGTGGGCTTCGCACCATTCGAAGGGATTTGCGCCCGGCGTGGTGGCCGGGGCGAGGGAGGGCGGACGGTGGACGGCGAGGTTGAAGCCAACAGGCAGCGCTCACGTCGCCTCCACGAGGAGGTCTTCGGCCGCGGCAATTACGGCGCGGCCGACGAGATCCTCGCCGAGGACGCTGTCAGTCACGGGCCGGGCGGGCCGCCGGTCCTTGGCACCGCCGCCATCAAGCGCCAGGCGGCACTCCTGAGAACCGCCTTTCCCGACATGACGGTGGAGCTGAGCGATCAGTTTGGATTTGAAGATCGCGTCATCAGCCGGTGGTCCGCGAGCGGCACGCATTCCGGTCCGCTGAACATGCCTGCCGGTGCCCTCCCCCCCTCCGGGGGACGGATCGCCTTCGACGAGTTCCGCATCGATCGCCACGCCGCCGGGCGGATCGTCGAGGCCTGGTTCATGCCGGACCGGCTGACCCTCTGGCAGCAGCTCGGGCTGCTGTCGGCGCCGCCCGGCCCAGCCTTGCCTCCATCCCAAGGTTGACGCCGCCCAGGCGTCGGGCCGGTGCCGCGCAAGAGCCGGGAAGGCGGCGGCCATGACGGATGTCCCCGGGCACACGGCGACATTGGCCGCCGTCGGGCGGGCGCTCCATCTCTCGACCGTCCACGTCAGGCTGATCGAAGATCGCCTCGCCCTGGACCTTGCCGGCGAGTCCGGCGTCGCCCTGATGGCGCAGCTGACCGCGACGACTCCCGCCGAGGCGTTGGAGGGACTCGGCCTGGCCTTCGCCATCCGCGCGCGCTTCGTCGAGGACATGGTCGCGCGCTCGCACGGCGCCGGGGTGCCGCAATACGTGATCCTCGGAGCGGGGCTGGACACCTTCGCCCTTCGCCGGCGGGACCTTGTCGAGAAGCTCCGCGTGTTCGAGGTGGATCGTGCCCCCGCCCAGGAGTGGAAACGGGCGCGGCTGGCCGAGCTCCGTATTCCGGTTCCCGACGGGCTCGCCTTCGTCCCCACGGACTTCGAAGCCGATGACCTGGAGGGGGGGCTGTTCCGGGCCGGCTTCACCTCTCTGTCCCCGGCGCTCGTCTCCTGGATCGCGGTGACCCAGTACCTGAGCCTGGAGGCGATCGAGAGGACCCTCCGCTGGGCAGCCGGCCTTCCCAAGGGCAGTCGACTGGTGCTGACCTATGTCGTGCCTCCTGAGGAGCTCCCCGAGCTGGCGCGGGCCGGGCTGGCCTGGACGAGATCGCAGGCGGCGGCGCGCGGCGAGCCCTTCCTCAGCCTCTTCCGGCCAACCGAGATGGCGGCCGCACTGCGGCGCGCCGGATTCGCCGCGGTGGAGCAGGTGAGCGATGCCGAGCTGCGCCGCGAGTACCTCGAGGCCTGGCCGGATGCCCCGTTGACCGGGATCGAGCGCATCGTGATCGCGACGGTCTGAGCCGGCGGCCCGTGGTACCCGGCGTACTTCCGGGCGACGCCCAGCGTCCGCCGCATGGATGATGGAAGGGTGGCGCGGGGCGACGCGGGGGGGCATGACGGCCCGGGTGACACCGGTGGGCGCGCGCCTGCCTCGGATCCGGCTGCACCGCGCCCTCGGCCGCACGACCCGGACGCCATGCACCCGGCCCGATACCTCCGCCGCGGCCATTGGGACCACCCGGATGATCCGTTCGCGGCGCGGGAGACGCCCGGCGGGCCGCCCGGCCTCGGCGGTGCGGAGTTCGCCCGGCCTTCGCACCGGGGCAGGCGCACGACCCTGATCGCGGTGCTGGGGCTGGCGGTCGCCGTCGGCGTGGCCTCGGGTGCCGTCGCTCTCCTCACCCAGACCCGCCCCGCCGCTCTCAACGGCCCCATCGCCGTCGTTCCGGCCGCGCCGGCCGGTGCCGGGATCGGGGACCTTCGCATGTTCAGCGCGAGCACCGGATGGGCCCAGCGCCTCGGAGGCGGCGCCGTCCTGCACACCACGCAGGGCGTACAGCACTGGAAGGCTGCCTCCCCTCCCACCGGAGACCAGATCCTGGCGGTCGCCTACATCGATGCCGCGACGGCCCGGGTGCTCACGGTGCCGAGCGATGCTGGATCGCAGACGACGGTGCGGTCGTGGGGCACCAGGGACGGCGGAGCCACCTGGAGCCCTGAGGGCGGCTTCGCGGTTCAGGGCTTCAGGGCGACAGCCGGTGGAGGCCTGGATTTCATCGACCCGGAGCACGGCTGGTACTCGCAGCTCGAGGCGGCGGTCGGATTTGCCGGCACCGCGCTCTATCGCACCGTCGACGGAGGCTCCCACTGGAGCGAGGTGGCGGTGAGCGGGACGGGCACCCAGGAGGCCGGCGGGATCGGGGCCATCCCGCGCGGCTGCGACGCGCTCACAGCGACCTTCGCGACCGCCACCACCGGATGGCTGACGGGCACCTGCCTGACCGCGGCGGCGCCTCTCTATGTCACTCACGACGGCGGCCTCACCTGGTCCGCGCAGCCGCTCAAATCGCTGCCCGCCTCTCCGGCCGGGGGGACATCGTTTTCCCCCGCCTTCACCTCAGCGCAGAGCGGCGCACTGCTCACCGAGAACGAGAGCCTGACGGGAGTAAGCACCTCTCTCTTTGCGACCGTGGATGGGGGCGCCTCCTGGCTGCTGCGCTCCACGAGCGTGGGGGCGCCGGTCGCGGACGACTTTCTCGACGCCGACCACGGCTGGCTGGTGACTGCCGCCGACGGTGCGGCCGGTGGCACCGACCTCTTCGCCACCGATGACGGAGGCGCGACCTGGACGCGCGTGGGCGCATTCCCCTACACCGGCCTGAGCCTCGACTTCGTCACCACGACTCTGGCGTGGGCGGCCGGCGACCTCGGTCAGCAGGACGGCGGACCGGCCTATCTCGTCCAGACGGGCGATGGGGGGCGCACCTGGACGGGGGTGGTGCCGCAGCTTGAGAGCCCTCCGCCGTCACCCTGACCGGTCGCCGCACCTACCGTGGGCTGTCCTTCCCGTCGCCGGGCTCTGGCCCCTCCGCCTGGTGGCGGAACTGGGTCTGGTACAGCTGGGCGTAGAGGCCCTCTTGGCCGAGCAGGTCCTCGTGGGTCCCCTGTTCGACGATCCGGCCCCCATCGACGACGAGGATCAGGTCGGCGTCGCGCACCGTCGAGAGCCGATGCGCGATGACGAGCGACGTACGGCCGGCCAGGGCCACCCTGAGCGCCGCCTGGACCGCCGCCTCTGACTCCGAATCGAGGTGCGCGGTGGCCTCGTCGAGCACCACCACGTCGGGAGCTTTGAGGAGCAGCCGGGCGATCGCCATCCGC
>Ga0181529_10007385_pt1 | contig 10970 bp, 5 predicted proteins | sample PEATcosm2014_Bin_36_FD_119763 | JGI IMG/M metagenome (GOLD analysis project Ga0181529, IMG submission 119763) | Peatland microbial communities from MTU Mesocosm Facility, Houghton, MI, USA - PEATcosm2014_Bin10_30_metaG | ecosystem: Environmental > Terrestrial > Soil > Wetlands > Peat | place... | reverse complement strand
GTGCCCGTGCCGCCGCCGGGGATGTTGCCGAGGACGGAACAACCCATCAGCAGCGTGCCGAGGAAAAGGGCGATTTCAAGGTGAAGTTTCAGGGGCTTTTGATTTGTCATATTCTAATTAGAAATTTTCTTAACGTGCCAGAAGGCAGTGCTTGCGACCGGAAGGTGAATATCCTCGAACCTTGGTTCACTGCCGCGCCTTTGATTTGAACGCACGGCCGGCTCGTTGGGTGGGACGACCCGCCCGCGCCACGCGCGCGATGGAGTTGCTGTGTTTTGTCATGCGGCTTGTTTCGGATAAATGCTCGCATCTGTCGCGCGCCCACGCCATCCCCAATTCTGGTGACAGCGGGAGTGCGAGGCGGGTTTGCAGGTGGCCCGCAGAAGTGCGGTTGTATGAAGCCGGGGGATCTGCGCTGATTGGAAATAACAAAACGGATGGCTGCTCAAAGCTTCAGGGTTTCAAGAGGCCGGACATCCGCTCATTGGATTTGCGCTTAAGTTCCAAGGCCTTCGCCAAGTTGTTTTGCGCGCTGGCGTAATCTGGTTTGAGCCGGATGGCTTCCTGAAATTCTTTGATGGCCTCGTCGGTCTGACCCCGTTGAAGGAGAATGATGCCGAGGTTGTTGTGGGCCTGGACGTAATCAGGTTTGAGGCGGATGGCTTCACTAAACTGATTGATTGCCGCGTCCATTTTGTTTTGCTTGGCCAAAACGATGCCGAGGTTGTAGTGAGCCTCGGCGTCTGCCGGCTTGAAGTGGATTGCGGCCCGGAATTCAGTGCCCGCCGCTTCCGTCCGTCCTTCGTTGAGGAGCGTTAGGCCGAGGTTATTGTGGGCCTCGGCGTCGTCCGGTTCCAGCCGGAGGGTTTCCTGAAACTGGCTGATGGCCGCGTCGGTCCGGCCTTGGTTCAGAAGCGCGGTGCCGAGGTTATAATGGGCCTCGGCATCATCTGGTTTGAGGCGGATGGCCGCCTGATACTGACTGATTGCCGCGTCCGTTCGGCCTTGATTCAGGAAGGCGTTGCCAAGATTGTCATGGGTCTGGCCATTCTCTGGTTTAAGGCGCAGGGAATTTTGGTATTCGCTGATGGCTTCATCGGTCCGGCCTTCCGTAAACAGGGCGATACCTAGGTCGTTGTGGGCTTCAGCGCTCTCCGGTTTGAGGCGGAGGGATTCCTGAAACTGGCTGATCGCCGCTTCGGTCCGGCCTTGGTGCAGGAGCATGGAGCCGAGGTTGATGTGGGCCAGCCAGCAAGCGGGATTTTTGGCGAGCGTGTCCTTCCACAACGTTTCTTGATCCGAATAGATGTGCGACTGTTTCCAAGTCCAAAACGCCAGGCCCAGTGGCAGCGCGATCGCCGCGAATGGGATTGGCCGAAAAATTCTCGTCAGCCCGGCCGCCGCCAGTGCCATCAACCCCACGCCGGCCAGATATTGAAAATGGTCCGCGACAAACGAGTAGCGCATCGGATAAATATTTGCGAAGCCAAGCGCCGGAAGCAGTGTGCCGCCGAAAAATAGCGCCGCGACCAGCGGTCCACGGCCGATACGCCTGCGCAGGTGCCACAGCCCCGCCACCACCGCCAGCGCCGCCGCCGGAAATGCCCACTGCCACCATTCGCCCGCATTGATCTGCCAGCGCGGGTAGATGAACGTGAGGTTTGTGGGCCAGCACAATTTTCCCGCATAAAACCAAAGTGCCCGTCCGGCTATCAGGCATCGTTCGGAAAAATTGATGGCCCACTCCGGCCCTTGGGCACCCACTTGGGTGCGCTCAAGCCATGCGGTCAACCAACCCAATCCCGCCCCCGCCATGAAGAATGGCAGTAATGGCCAGACATCACGCATAGCCAGACGCCCGCGTTTCCACCAGATCACCAGCAGCAGCGCCGCCGGCAACGAACAAGTGACCGTCTTACTCAAAAGCGCCGACAGGAACAGGGCAAACGCAAAAAAATACCAGCGACACCGGGTGCGGATCGTCCCGCCCGGCTCTCCGCCTGTTGCCACAGGGTCGTCCCATCGCCAATAAGCCAGTGCTGCTCCAAAGTAAAAAACCGTGGACAAAACATTTTTTCTTTCCGTCACCCACGCGACGGATTCCACCGCCACCGGGTGCAGCGCAAAAATTCCCGCCGCCAGCCAGGCGCCTGGCACCCGTAAACGCGCCAGAACACGCCAAAGTAAAATTGCTGCCAGCGCGTGCGACAGCACGTTGACGATGTGGTAGCCCAGCGGGTTCAATCCCCACAGATGATATTCCAGCCAGAACGATGTGTGGACGAGCGGGTAATACTGCACTGTGGCGGACGGGTCGAACCAGATTTGCGCCAGCCCGCCAGGGCTGCTCAACATGGAATTCGCAGTCACATAAACATCATCATCCCAGATGAACCCGGCGTGCCACACGGGCAAATAGGCGATCATCGTCGTCAGCGCCAGCAAAAGTCCTATCGCGATGTCTGGCCAGCGGGAGCTGGCTGGAGACGAGACTTGCGGAGTCTTCCCTGCGGGTTTGGTCCTGCGTTTGGGTGGATGCTTTGTTGCCACGCCGTTAAAGGGTGGTTGAAATTCCCCCCAATATCAATGGTCAATGCCTTCGGTTATAACGCAGGCTGGGGCCAGTCTGGAAGGCCTCTTGTGGCATTCGGCATTGGTTTGGCTGAAGATGTCATAAACTTTTGGGTCTTTGGGTCTGTGAACAATATATACCCGCCGGATTTCGGGATTATATCTTTCACAAACCCAACCGTCTTTTAATTGAAAGGCTATTTGCATGGATTTTAAGCGCGGCGTGCGGCGGCAATCAGTTTCATCCGCACCCATTCCGTTTTTGTTTCGCCGGATGATTTGATGGCCTGCTCAATCTCCGCATACTCCGGCGGCGACAAGCGTGTGGAAATGAATCTGCCGCGCTTTTCCTTTTTGGGAAGCATCGGCCTGCCGACTTTTGGTGTCTCGCTCATTTTGATTTCTTTGGCGGCGGCGTTTTAAGCAAAGCCTTCAAAGCATCCTTGAACGAAATGCCGCTCAAGTTTGGCAACATCGTTTCCGCCGGTTTCGTTCTGTGCTTCGCTCGTTTTGATCTTGCCACGGTTTCTCTTTCTGCCCCACGGAATATGCGGGGCTTTTGGTTTCACAAGGCAATCTTGTCGGCTCCAATGCTTGTCCCCTCAAATTGCCTGCCGATACGTTAATCGCTTTCCAGTAGTCATTCCAATCGCCGTTTCCATACGCTCGCCGTCTGTCTGGCCGCGTGTATTCCAGCGGAAAGCAAACTCATTTGCGTATTTCGGCAAATGTTCCCGGCTGACATGATGCCAAGAGCCATACACGCCGCGCTTTAGCAGGCTGAAAAAGCTTTCGCAATGATTGATGCCGGACACCGTGCCGTCTGGATTGCGGCGGCTGTATTCGTATTTCGAGTGAACGACCGTGTTGTGCCTTTTCCATTCCTTCAACGGCTGGCGATATGCGGTGTGTTCATCGGTGTTCACGGTCGCGTCTTTGCTCACGCAATCATGCAACGCTTGACCAAGATTCTTTTGCGTGACGTTGCTGACAACCCGTGTTGCCATATTGCCGCCGCGCTCAATCAGGGCAACCACCGGCGTCTGACGGCGATAACGCGAGCAGCGAAAGCCCTTGCCGCCAACAAATGTTTCGTCCACTTCGACAACGCCCTTTAACAGCTTGGCCAGCGGCATTTCGGGGCTAACGGCAAAACGAAGCCTGTGAGCCATAAACCACGCGGCCTTGTAGGTGATTTTCAGCATCCGGCTCAACTGGTTTGCGCTGATTGATTTCTTGGACGAGCAAATGATGAAAATGGCCATGAGCCATTTGCTGATTGGCAGGTGTGAATCCTCGAAAATCGTGCCGACAGTGACGGTGAACTGCTTGCGGCAAGCCCCGCATTTATAGACGCCCTTACGGACTTTGGATTTGCTGTCCGCTTTCGGCTCCAGCCTGTAAATGGGCTTGGCGTTGCCGTCATTTTGGCAATGCGGGCAAACCGCGCCATTCGGCCAAAGCAGCGATTCCAGCAAGCCGCGAGCCTTGTCCTCGTCGGCGTATTCCTGCGCCAGCGTTATCAGATTCAACTCGTCTCTTTCTTCGTTCGCTTTCATATGATAAATGTGTCACATTTATATGAAACTGTCAAGCGTTTTTGTGACACTTTTATTATGTCGCTGAAACGACTTGCTGAACCCCGAAGCGCCCCATCGGCTACATGAGGAAAGGCTGCCGGGGCGATTGTTTGATTTCCATCACCTCAATAATTTCGTAATCAGACTTTACGGTTGATCCGAGGGTGTATTGCGTCTGTTTCACCCGCACCTTCAGGAAATCCCTGGCGTGGATTGAGATTTCGTCCTTGAGGAGTTTTTCAATGAATTTCTGGTCTTTGATTTCTGCGTTCCACTCGCTTTCGCCTTCGCTGAATTTCCACTTGTAACCATCCTTGAACCACATTTGGACGACATTGACAAAAACCTCTCGTATGGATTCCTGCAACGGCTCTTCCATTTCAGTGGGCGGAACAAAATACTTTGCGTCTGATTTGTTTGCTTTGCTTGGTGTTTTATCTCCGTCAATGAACTCGACGGTTTCGACGCCTGATTTTTCAATGGGCTTTATGATGTTGTAAGCTGCCAGCCGGATTTTGGGATTTTTATACATTTCCCATTCCAGTTTAGAAATTGTCACCGTGCCAGATTCGGTTTCTATCTCAAGTTCACTATTGCCCCTTGGGGTAATTTTCTTGGGAGCTTTTCCGCACATTCTTTTGATCAGCGTGATTAAGCCAGTGATGTTTTCCGGGCCTTCCAAGAATCCCAAAATGACCAGCAACGCCACCAATGCCGTTACGTTAGGGCCGTCAAGGAGTTCACGAACATCGTGCGCTGTCATTTGGGCTGTCTGAATCCAAATTTGAAAACAGCCGGTTTCGGTGGCTTTTACCTTTACGGAAATGGTTGCGCCGCCTTTGTTCGCCATGCTGTTTGCCTCTTGGATTAAATCGCTGACGGCTATGAGGGCTGGCGCAAGGTCGTTAATTTCAATGGAATGGTCGGCAAGTGCTTCGCCGTTGTATCTGATGCGAAAGCCTTTTGATTCTGGCATGGCCGAATCATCTCCTAAATTACCAAAAATTAAAGAAAAAAATGTCATCGCTTAAAATGTTCCAAGTCGCCCGCATTTTCATTGGTTTTTGTCATAAAAATGGGTTTGTGAAAGACATATACCCGCCGGATTTTGTCACCAGAACTGGTGACGGGCGAACAAGAATACTTGGCCAAAATTACTTTGACAAATCTTTCAAAAAAAGGCAGCATCACGCAATCAGCACTGTGAAGCTAATATACTTGGATTGCTGGACTGATTAAGTCAGGCGGATGCAAAACTAAAACACAGCAGAAATTATGAAATTCACTTCTCGGAACTTTTTTTATTTCACCGGCCTCCTCTTGTTGGCGGGCGCATTGAATCTTCAGGCGGCCAACATTTTCAAAACTGTCACGACGACCATGAGCGCCTCGACCGACTGGTCCACCACGGATGGCGGTGCCACTGGCGTGGCTCCGTCCAGCAGCAGCGTGGGCGAGTTTGGTGCCACGCCCACGTCGGCCGAATTGGCGACCATGACCTTGGGTGGTGCCACCACCTTGGCCGGCCTTCAATTCGACGCCACTATGCAGGGGCCGCTGACCATTGCCAGCGGTAACACGTTAACGCTGTCACCCGGAACCAGCACCGTGACGCTGGAGGCCGGTTGTCCGAACGTTACGATCAATTGCGCGATGGCGGAGGCCAACAACAGTTCCACATGGACGGTTCAATCGGCTGGAACCACGTTAACGGTTCCTAGCCCGGGCTTCGGAACGGCTACTTGGACGTTTGCCGGGGCGGGCAACTTCAATTTTTACCCTGGCAGCATTCAAACCGGAAATGGAACGGGCAATATCTTGATCACCACTACTGGCTCCTTTAGCGTGAATGATATTAGCAAGCAAAAGTCCGGTTCCACCACCACCACGGTTCCCACAGCGACAAGCCCGGTTGCCGCTTCGTCATCGGGTGGTCTTGTCATTTCGGGGTCGGGATCCACGGTGAATATATCGACGCTGGAGCTTAATAACGGCGGGAATGGCGGCGATTCCGGACTTGTCAGCGCCGGCACCGTGACGGTTACGAATTCAGTGCTGCTCGGCAATTCAAGTTCAGGCACACGCGCATGTTACTTTCAGGTCAGTGGCGGATCGTTCACTGCGGCAACCAACACAGGCACCCAGATGACGATAGCCGAGAACAAAAGTGGCGTTCAAAATACGGCCGAGTTTTATGTGTCGGGCGGGTCGGCCACCATTGGAAAGATTGTTTTTGGAGCGGCCGCTGACACCGTAGCCAATAGTGCTTGGCTCATAGTTGATGGCAGTGCGGCCAATTTGTTTGTGGGCAGTGGTGGTATTTCCAAGGCCACTACGGTCGCGGGCAGCGCAAACATTGGTTTGACTGCGGGATACCTGCTGGCTGCCGCCAACTGGTCCAGCTCGCTCCCCATGCAGTTGGCCGGCACGGCTTCCGCATTCAACATTGTGGCTGCCAATGCTGTTTCGAGCGGAACGCCTTACAATATAACCTTAAGCGGAGTTCTCTCCGGGGCCGGTTCAATCAGTAAAAGCGGCGGCGGCACGCTCACGCTTTCGGGCGCAAACACCTATACCGGGACCAATATTCTTAATGCGGGCACCGTGAATTTGGGCGTTGCAGAAGTTTCGGGCACGTCCGGGCCGTTGGGCAAACCGGCCACGTCTGCGGGTTCGATTTATTTCAACGGCGGCACACTGCAATACTCCAGCGCGAATAATAACGATTATTCCGCCCGCTTCCCCACGTCGGCAAACCAACCCGTCAGCATTGATGTGAACGGTCGGAGCGTCACATTTGCGACAGCCTTGACCAGCAGTGGCGGCAGTTTGACGCTTGCCGATTCGACCGGGGGTGGCGTGCTGACGCTCACCGCCGGGAACACCTACACGGGCAACACGACGATCAACGGCGGGACTTTGAATGTGAATGGTTCAGGTTCAACCGCCTCCGGCAGCGCCGTGATGGTCGGCGGCGGGTTGCTGGGCGGCAGTGGCACGGTTAACGGCGCGGTGACCGTCAACACCGGCGGCATCGCCCCCGGCGTCAACGGGGCGGGCATCCTCACCCTCGGCTCTTCACTGACCTTGGGCGCGACCTCAACCAACAATTTTGGCTTCACGTCTTCCTCGGTCAACGCCCAGGCAAGCGTCGCCGGCACGTTGACGCTTTCTGACACCACGGAATTCAACCTTTACCAGGCCGGCGGCACCGTGGCTTGGTCAACCCCCGGCACCTACAATCTGATTCAATACGGTTCCATTGCCGCTGCTTTGGACAGCACTTGGACCACCGCGAGCAGCGCCAATCCGCATATCAACAACCCGCAACCGCATCTTAACTATGCGTTCGGCACCGCTGGCGGTTACCTTACCCTCACTATTAGTTCCTCGGTGAATAATGACAATTGGGTTACGGGTGATTTTACCGGCAACTGGTCAAATCCGGCCAACTGGACCGCCATAACTGGTTCCACGCCTCCGCAAAATGCGGGCGACTCCGCCACGTTTGGCTCTGACACTGCCCAGTATTTAGTCACCCTGGACACGGCTGAAACCGTTGGCAACCTTGCGTTCAACAATTCCTACTCCACGGTGATAGTGACCTCCGGCAACACTCTCACGCTGGACAACGGCGGCGCTGCCTCCCAAGTTACTGTGGACGGCGGTTCGGCCAACGTCATTCAAACGCCGGTGGCCCTGAACAACAACCTGACCGCCACGGTGGGCGGCGGCGATCAGTTGGCCCTTTCCGGTGGCCTCGCCAACGGGGTCAATGGAGCTGTGACGCTGACGGCCAACGGCGCGGGCACAATGATTTTGCCAGTGGCGAATACTTATGGTCCCTCGTCACCCAACTCGGTGGGCACCACTTTGACCGGCGGCGGCACCTTGCAAGTGGGAAACAACGGCTCGCTGGGCACGGGTGCATTAAATGTCACGGGCAGCAGCACCTTGCAGGTGGGAGCGGCTGGCTTGAATTTGGCCAACAATGTCGCGATTGGGTCGAGCGTTGTTGCCACAGTGGATAACAATGGCAACAACTTCACTTTGGGCGGTATTATCAGCGGCAACGGTGCTTTGACGAAAATCAACAACGGCACGCTGGTGCTCGGCGGCAACAATACATATTCGGGCAACACCATGGTTAGCGGAGGTGTGTTGAGCATTTCCTCTGCCGCCAACGTGGTGGATTCGCCGACCATCGTTCTCAATGGCGGCGACCTGTTGGCGAACGGCTCCTTTAGCGTGAATAACAACATCAGCATCGGGGCGTCCACCGCCGGCTTGATTGACTCCGACGGAACATTGACCTTGAACGGCGTCATCGCCTCGGGTGGTTCGGCAAACAATCTCACGGTGAACAGCCTGGGTGGCACCGGCACGGTAATCCTTGGCGCAACGAATACTTTCAACGGCACAACGGTCATCAGTGCAGGCACCCTGCAACTGGCCAGCTCCAATGCTCTGGAGAACAGCACGCTCAATTACAGCAGCGGCACGCTAAATCTGGGCACGCTGACAACGTTGAACCTGGGTGGCTTGAGCGGGACGCAAAATCTGGGTTTGGGATCAGCGGTGCTATTGACAGTCGGTGGTAATAACGCCAGCACTACTTACTCGGGCGGTTTGTCGGGCACAAGTGCTTCCTTGACCAAAATGGGGTCGGGCACATTGACGTTGACAGGCCCCAATACTTATTCGGGTTCCACGACGGTCAACGGCGGCGAATTGGAAATTTCCACGGGTGGTTCCATCACCACCACTTCCTTGGCCGGGCAGGGCTATCTGGTGGATGGTGGCACCTTGACTGTGAGCGGGGCCACGACTTTGAATGATGCGATCGCTCTCACCGAAAGCTCCGGCACGGTCAATTTCGCCTCCTCCATTGGATTCGTGAACACTGGCGATAACGGTTGTGTTCAGATCACGGGAGGGAGCTTCTCTGCCGCGTCAATTACATTGTATCGCACGGCCAGCTATTCCACCGCTCCAACCGCTTCAACACCCATCGCGGCGAGCACTCAAAACGGTCTGTATGTGAATGGCTCCACCGCCAACGTGACTCTGGGTTCTCTGACCATTGGCACGGGCAATTCCTCGGCCAGTTCTCGTTTGGATGCCGGTGGCCTTACCATCACCAATGAGTTGCTGATTAGCGATGAAGGAAATCGCTGGAATATTTTCCAGGTTAACGGTGGTAATTTTACAAACTTGGACACAACCAATGGCATTGTGCTTGCCCCCAATGCTGGCGGAGGCTCGGATTCGGCTGAATTGTATCTGTCCGGCGGCACGACCACGGCCAATAAAATCGCCTTTGGTGCCATTTCTGACACCGTGACGGGCACCGGCTGGGTGTTCGTCAACGGCGGTGCCACCTTGTATCTGGGTTCCGGGGGCATTGTGATGTCAAATTCCCATAGCTATTCGGCCACGGTCGAACTGACCGGCGGCACCTTGGGCGCAATCGCCGATTGGTCCAGCATGCTCCCCATGAACTTGAACGGAGGAAGCGGAGTAAACTTCACCATAAAGGCCGCCGATGCCTCGAGCGTTGCGCACAACATTTCGCTCGGTGGTGTTTTGTCCGGTGCTGCAGGATTGACCAAGACCGGTAACGGTGTGCTCACCTTGGGCGGGGTCAATACTTACAGCGGTCCGACGAGCGTCAGCAACGGCACCTTGCTCGTGAATGGTTCACTTGCCAGCAGCAGTGTGGTGACGGTAACCAACGCAACGATTGGTGGCACTGGCACGATTGGCGGCGCGACGACGTTGCAACCCTTCTCGATCCTCGCCGCGGGCAACGGTGCTAGCGGCACGTTGAATTTCAGCGGAGCTCTCACCTTGGATGCGCTTTCGACCAACGACTTCTCTGTGACCACTGTGGGTGGTGCTCTCAACAAGGTCGCGGTGACTGGCGCGCTGACGCCCAACGGCAGCGTGGTTAGCATCACCTCCGGCACGCAGTTGGGATTGGGCACCTACACCCTGTTCACCTACAGCGGCGGTATCACCGGTTCGTTCAATGCGGTGCCGGTGTTTGACGTGCCGCCGATTCATGCCGCTGAAGCTGCCATCGTGGACAACGGCGCAGGCCAGATCAACTTGGTTGTGCCAAACCAGCCGCCGGTGGTGGCGAACATCGTGACGAACAATGTCACCAGCGGATTGACGTGGAAGATTGCCATTTCAGATCTGAAGACGGCAGCCGGCTGGAGCGATCCGGATGACGACGTGGTGACCTTGAGCAGTGTGGCGGCGCTTAGCTTCGGTGGGACCAATGTGACCAGCGACGGCACGTTCATCTATTACAATGGTCCGGTGACTGCCGAGGACAACTTCACCTACATCGTGACTGACCCGTATGGGGCGACTGCGATTGGGACGGTGTATTTGGAGGCGGTGGCCGGGGCGGGTGGCTCCATCCAGAATACCATTACCGATGACAGCGGGCATCCGACCTTTAGCGGATCGGGCATTCCGGGCTATACTTATGGAGTGGAAAGCAGCACGACGAGTGTTAATGGGCCGTGGATCAATGCGGGCACGGTTACGGTGGGATCGAATGGTTCATGGAGTTTCACCGATGCGAACCAGGTCAATCCGCCACTCATATTTTACCGGCTCTACTATCCGTATTCGGCGGACAATCCGCCGCAATGAGCAATAATCATCAACCCAACATAAAACAACACTATGAAAACGAAACAAGCGATTGCGGTGATATGCGGGACGATGGTGTGGGCCGGAGCGGCGCTGGCCCAGACGTTTGAGACGAACTTTACCTTTAGCGTGAATGCGGCGATACCGGAT
>Ga0181529_10007384_pt1 | contig 10971 bp, 10 predicted proteins | sample PEATcosm2014_Bin_36_FD_119763 | JGI IMG/M metagenome (GOLD analysis project Ga0181529, IMG submission 119763) | Peatland microbial communities from MTU Mesocosm Facility, Houghton, MI, USA - PEATcosm2014_Bin10_30_metaG | ecosystem: Environmental > Terrestrial > Soil > Wetlands > Peat | place... | reverse complement strand
TGGAAGCCCTTTTATTTACTGGTGCGCCCAGGAGGATTCGAACCTCCGACATCCGGATTCGTAGTCCGACGCTCTATCCAGCTGAGCCATGGGCGCTAAATATACTGATAATACGTAAGGACGCAGTTAATAACACACTAATGGAATTAATACAATTTTTCAAAAATAATTGGCGGAGAGAGCGGGATTTGAACCCGCGGTACACCTTTAAAGGGCGTACAATCGCTTAGCAGGCGATCGCTTTCGGCCACTCAGCCATCTCTCCGCATTTTATATCAGCCGATATTTATTTTTTTGAATCCTTGACGGATTTTACAATTTGGCGGAGGGAGCAGGATTCGAACCCGCGAACCTTTCAGTCAACGGTTTTCAAGACCGCCGCCATCGACCACTCGGCCATCCCTCCAAATAATATTTTTCTCCGGTTATCCTTTTAGATATAATCTTAAGGAGTAATTCGTTCCAGACCTCTCATATAAGGGCGCAAGGCTTCCGGTATTATAACACTGCCATCCGCCTGCTGATAATTTTCTAAAATCGCCACAACGGTTCTGCCTACAGCCAGACCGGATCCGTTTAATGTGTGAACAAATTCCACTTTACCGCTGTCCTTCCTCCGGAAACGAATCGCCGCACGACGAGCCTGAAAATCATCGAAGTTGCTACAGGAAGAAATTTCCCGATATGTATTTTGTCCGGGTAGCCAGGCTTCCACGTCATACGTCTTGGCTGAGGAAAAACCAAGGTCGGCTGTGCACAGACATACCGTCCGGTAAGGTATATTGAGCTTTTCGAGAATTTCTTCCGCGTTGGCGGTCAGCTTTTCCAATTCGTCATAAGAAGTCTCCGGCTTGGAAAACTTGACCATTTCCACTTTATTAAATTGATGCTGACGGATCAATCCTCTTGTATCTTTACCGTAAGAGCCAGCTTCAGCGCGAAAACAGGGAGAATAAGCCACCAGATAAATCGGCAGCTTATCTTCATCGAGAATTTCATCTCGGTAAATATTGGTTACCGGAACTTCCGCAGTTGGAATCAGATAATATTCCATGCCTTCAATTTTAAAAAGATCTTCCTTAAATTTCGGCAGTTGGCCCGTTCCCGTCATGCTTTCGGCATTCACCATAAAAGGTGTCAAAACTTCCGTGTAACCATGTTTTTCCGTGTGTAAGTCGAGCATGAAGCTGACCAGCGCGCGCTCCATGGCAGCACCTGCCCCACGGGAAACCGTAAATCGCGCTCCGGTTATTTTTGCGCCTCGCGTGAAATCCAGGATGTTCAGATTTTCGCCCAGGTCAAAATGCTGCTTGGGCTCAAAGCTGAAAACCGGTTTTTCACCCCAGGTACGTACAACCTTATTGTCTTCCGAGCCGCTGCCTTGCGGCACGGATTCATGCTGGATATTCGGCACAATCATGACAAAGGCGTTGAGTTCTTCTTCCGTGACGCGCAGGATTTCATCATATTCTTTTATCTTGGCCGATACGTCACCCATCTTTTCAATGAGCGCTGAAGCATCCTCTTTCTTTTTTTTGAGTTCTCCTACCTGCTTGGAAACACTGTTACGTTCATTCCGCAGAGTCTCTACTGCCCCCAGAATATCTCTTCTTTTTGCGTCCAAACCTAAGAAACCATCGAAATCAATTTTCTGGCCCCGTTGGTCCATTTTCTGGCGGACGAAGTCGATATTCTGTCTTAAATATTTAATATCTAACATAATTTACCTTCTTAATCTTTTGCCGGTCATGCCTGCCAAAGTCGTGAAGACTTATCACTTTGATGTGTTTAAGTCAAACATTTTATCGTTTGGGTCAATGTTATGGGCGGCTTAATCTCCTTTTGAGCATATTGACAAGGGCATGAATTTCCTGACTTTTCAACAGGAAGGCACAGCTAAAAAATACGCCGGCTCCTGTAAAAACTGCAGTGATCAGATAAATCAATCTTGTTTTAAAGCGGGCGGAAGTATCCCACGGCATAAAATAATCCATCAGTGAGATTGCGACGGCCATAGAAACGGCGGATAATACAATTTTTAAAATAGATATGTAAAAGGAACGATCTAAAAATTTTCCGATTTTTCTCCTCAACACAAAGGACAGGGTAAAGACGTTAACCGCGGCGGCGATTGAAACAGCCAGGGCAAGACCATTATGTTTTAAGGGATACATTAATGCCAGACTCACAAGCACATTCACAATCAATGTGATGATTGCCGCTTTCATCGGCCATCTGGAATCCTGAAGAGAATAGAAAGAATTAATGAACACGCGTACAATGGAATATGCCCAGAGACCCGTGGCGTAACAGAATAACGCCTGGCTGGTGTAGATAGCCGCCTGAGCGTCAAAAGCGCCGCGTTGAAACAAAACGGAGATGATGGGCAAGTTCAAAGCCATTAGTGCGACCATTGCCGGAATAGTCAAAAAAAGTGTCAGCCGCAGCGAAAAAGAAATGCTGGATTTCAGTTCATCGATATTACCTGCGGTAACATGTCTCGAAAAACTCGGCAGCGTTGCCGTTCCGATGGCGATTGCAAAAACGCCCAGCGGCAATTGCATGATCCGGTCGGCATAAAAAAGATACGTGACACTGCCGCCCGGCAGCAAAGAGGCCAGACTTGTCCCGATGAAAACATTGATGGTATTTACTCCACCGCTGAAAATTGCCGGAAGTATTAATACGCCTATTTGTTTAACCCCCGGATGATTAAAATTAAACCGGAACCTGAATTTTATGCCGTACTTTCCCAGAAACGACCACTGCAGGGCCAGTTGCAATATTCCACCGATCAGAACACCTATGGCTAATGCCGTAATCGGTTCTGCAAAGAAAGAGCGCAGACACAGGGCCGCCAATATCATGGAAATATTCAACAGCACCGGAGATAACGCCGGGGCAACAAAATGACGATATGAATTCAGAATCCCCATACACAAGGCGCCCAATGAAACAACAAAGATATAAGGAAACATCAGGCGGTTTAAAAAAACTGCCAATGCGAAATGAGTTGGTTCTGAAATAAAGCCGGCTCCGATAATTCCGACAATGAGCGGCGAAAAGACGATGCCCAGAACCGTTATAACGGTTAGAATCATTGTGAGTATGGTAAAAGCGTTATAGGCTAATTCGAGGGTTTCCTCTTTTGTCCTCTTGTGCAGATATTCGGTGAAAACCGGAACAAAAGAAACGGTAAGAGAACCTTCACCCAACAGTCTGCTTAATGTAAAGGGAATGCGAAAAGCAATCCAGAAGGCATCTGTCATCCAAGTGGCGCCGAAGATCGCAGCAATAACCGTATCGCGCAGCAAACCAAAAACACGGCTGACCATTGTTAACGCGCCTACAATTCCGGCTGCTTTGGCCACTTTGGAATTTTCTGAACTTTTTGTTTTTTCCATAACGATTTTTTTGCGAGGCAACGTCACCCTTATATATGTGCTGCAATAAAAGCAGGGTGGTTTGTAAATCTAATCTGTCTTGAGAATGTTATTTATCTTCAATGCCAATTCCGACTTGCCAACGTTTTTAATCATAACTGTTTTTTTTCGAGATTTTAAACCGGAGCATATCGCCATCTGGCTTTTTTTCAGTCCCAGTTCACTTGCCAGTAATTTTATACAAGCCTCATTGGCCGCTCCTTCCACGGGAGGCGCGGTAACCCTGATTTTGACAACGCCGTCCTGCTCGCCAGCTATTTCCGCACGGGAAGCGTGAGGGATTACCTGAATATCAAAGGTCAGACCTTTTTTCGACTCTTTCAAGCTAATCATATTGCCTGAGGGATTTTTCCTTTCTACCGAATATTAAAAAAGCTGAGCCAGATGTTGCATTGTCGGCACTAAAAAAAGGCGTAAAAAAATAATCGCCAGAATAACTATAAAAGGCGAAAAATCTATTCCCGCATTGCTCATGGGCAATTTCCGGCGGATTGGCCTGAGAACCGGGTCGGTTACGCGATACAAAAAGACAACAATTTGATTATAGGGATCGGGATTAACCCATGAAATCGCTGCTCGGGCAAATATGATAATCATGTAACTTAACAAGACAATATCTATTACTTCGGCCAGTGCTATGATAAAATATTTCAAAACAAACATATAGCTTCTCCATTAGTGTTTAACGTTTTTGGAAAATCATTCTGGAATTGACGCGACAAATTTTTCCAGAGAAATATTGAATTCTGCCGGTCTTTCCATCATAACCATGTGGCCGGCCCCCGCAATTATTTCCAGCTTTGCCCCGCCGATGTTCACAGCAAGCCCGCTGGAAAAATCCGGTGAAGTCATTTTATCTTCCGCTCCACAGATAATGAGGGCAGGCACTTTGATTTTATCTGCTTCCTTAGTTAAGTCCAATTCATTGCATCCCAAAAGATCGCCGTATAAAACCTCAACTTTTGACCGGGAAATACTTTTTTGCAGGTCGTCAAGAAATTTGGAACGGTTTTCTTTCGCCAGCGAATATTTGCAAATTAACTCTGTTATTTCCGCCGGCATCTGGACAGGACTTGTTTTTAAATAATCTAAAAAGAAAGGATTAACGGGCATTTTCATTCCACCGCCAACTGAAACAATTCCATTGATTTCTTCGGGATAGTTTATGGCAAACTTAAGCGCAATTGCCGCTCCCAACGAATGGCCTGCAAGCACAGCTTTGTTCAAATTAAGGATATCCAGCAATTTCTTTACCCATACACAGTAGCTGCCAACATCCTTTTCTCCGTTGCCTCCGGAATGTCCATGCCCCGGAAGATCAATGGCCACTATGTTATATTTCTTACGCAGCCTGGCATATTGGTGCGACCATACGCTGTGGTCACCGCCGGAGCCATGGATAAAAACCAGACTTTGTTTGTTATCGCCCTCATCGCTTTCGCTTATCAGACAGGCAATTTTTACCGATTCAATGTTAAAATATTTCAGCATATGTTTAAAATCCCCTGGAAGTTAAGTATCACAAAAGCAAAATTTAATGCAATGGAAGAATAAAGCGCTTGACCGGATTCGATTTGACAATATAAGAAGAAAAAGAAGTGTTGTTGAAAAGCACGTTTTACATGGCTATTTAAAAATGCTCAGATACCAGGCGCGCAAAAAACGAACAGCAAGACGTATATGGATATACGTTGAGCAGTGCGTTTTGCGGCGCAACTCATTAAATGAGCGTTTTTTAAACGGCCACAAAGACACATGAATAATATTGGAGGATTAAAATATGTTCAAAGACAAAAAAATAGCCATCATTGGAGGCGGTAAAATGGGAAGCATCATTGCCCAGGGGTTAATCGCCAATAAAATCACTTCCCCCAGGAATATAACTGTGACTGATATTGATAAAGCAAAACTTAATTCTCTACGTTCATCAATGAAGTTAAAGGTCTCTGGTAATAATGAAAAAGCTGCAAAAGAAGCGGACATAATTATTCTCGCCGTTAAACCGCAAAATATGGCCGTCACACTTAAAGAGATTAGCTCCGTTATTGATAAATCTAAGCTGGTTATTTCCATCGCTGCCGGAATTACAACAAATTTTATTGAAAACTCTCTGTCAAAAGGCGTCCGGGTTGTAAGAGTAATGCCCAACACGCCAGCGCTTGTCGGCAAGGGGGCTACGGCGGTTGCCGGAGGAAGCCGCGTTAAAGCCGGCGATGTTAAACTTACGCAAGCTATTTTCAATGCCGTGGGTGTCAGTGTACGTGTGGAAGAAAAACACATGGATGCCGTAACCGGGTTGAGCGGCAGCGGTCCCGCTTATTTTTTCCTTATTATCGAGGCTCTTATCGATGCCGGATTGAAAAAGGGATTGTCGCGCGAATTATCCAAGCAACTGGCCGCGCATACCATGCTGGGAGCTGCCCACTTGTGCCTTCAAAGCGATAAAGAACCGGCGCAATTAAGGGAAATGGTAACATCGCCCGGCGGCACTACCGCAGCCGGATTAAAGGTAATGGAGGAAGAAAATCTTCGCGAGATAATCATTGCTGCTGTTGAGGCGGCGACACGGCGATCTAAAGAACTTGCCGCAGGGAAATAGCTTCCGGATAGAATTTAAATTAAATCATCTGGTTTATTTTTTATTCTTCATCCTTTTTTTGTTTTTCGATAATGTTATTATCCGGTTTTTCCGGCTCAGGAGTAACAATACTTTCTTCCGGATTGAACGGCTCCATGGTTGTTTCCTTGGCCGGTTCCCTTGCCGGTTCAATGACAAGCGGGAAATGCTCCTCATGATGATCCTGTATAACCGGCAGATTTTCGGCGGCTGGGATTTCCGGAACGGTTTCCGGTGCAACATCCGGCACCGGGGACATTTCCTTTACTATTTCCACCGGTCTTCTTTTTTTGTGGCGAGGTCTCCTTCGGCTTTTATTTTTAACAGGTATTTCCCCATTTGCCGAACCGTTTTCTTCAATTGAACTTTTGTCATTAGTGGTTAATACTGAAATTTCGTCTATTTTCACAGAAGTTTCTTCATGAGGCTCCTGAATTTCAGCCTGCTCTTTCATTATTTGCTGTATTTCCACACTGTCCCACGGCACATCCACGTTACCCGAAATATTCAAAGTGAGATCGAATTCCGATTCCAAATTCAAAAGTTCCTTTCTTTTGCGATTCAGAATGTAATTAGCGATTTCATGCGGTAAAATTATTTTTAATTCTGAATAAATACCTTTAACAGCGTCTGATTCAATTTTACGAAACGCTCCCAAAGCGGCATATTCCAGAGATGGACGCAAACCGCTCCCCTTACAGTAAGGACATCTTGTGTAACTTATTTCCTGAATTGTTGACTGTTTTTTTTGCCGTGATAATTCGAGCATCCCGAACTTGGAAATACGTGAAAGCTGAATTCTTGCCTTATCAATGCTCAGCGCTTTTTTAAAAGATTTCTCCACTTCCGCAATATGTTTTTTGTCCATCATGTCAATAAAATCTATGACAATCAATCCGCCTAAATCCCTCAAGCGCAGCTGCCGGGCAATTTCTTCGCTGGCTTCAATGTTTGTTTTGAAGGCTGTTTCTTCAATATTCCTTTTATTGGAACCGCGGCCGGAATTTACATCTATTGTAATCATTGCCTCCGTCGGATTTATTACAATGTGCCCTCCGGATTTCAGGTCCACTCGTTCCTGATAAATAACACGTATTTGTTCTTCCAATCGAAAACTGTCAAAAATGGGGGTCTTTTCTTTATATTGCTTGATAATTCTTAAATGACGTGGAGCCACGGCTTTTAAGTAAGCGCGCATTTTACAATAAGTGTCCCGATCATCAACCAGAATTTCATCAATTTCAGGCGTCAAATAATCGCGTAAACTGCGCACGCCAAAGTCGGTTTCCTGGTAAATCAGAGAAGGCTTGCTGATGCTTTTTCCTTTATTGCATATTTCCTTCCAAAGACGCATCAGAAGCTGATAATCACGGGAAATTTCCTGCTTTGTCCGATTAAATCCCGCGGTCCTGACGATAAATCCCATATCTTCAGGGATTTTAATTTGTTTCATTATACTTTTTATTTTTTGCCGGTCTTCTTCATTTTCTACTTTGCGGGAAATGCCACTGCCGGGTTTATTGGGAAGTAAAACTACATATCTGCCGGGAAGAGAGATATAAGAAGTTAAAAGAGCTCCCTTATTGCCTATCGCTTCCCTTACAGCCTGAACTATTATTTCCTGTCCTGCTTTTAAAACAGGTCTGCCATCGGCCTGGCCGTTTGTCTGTGCGGTTAAATACTCATGGCTGACATCCTTAAGCGGAAGAAAACCATCTTTACTGCCGCCATAATCAACAAAGGCCGCTTGCAGGCCTCGTTCAACTTTAAGAACCTTGCCTTTAAAAATATTACCGGTAATGGGCTCCCTTGTTGACATTTCAATGTTGAATTCAACAAGGATTCCTTTTTCGTTGACGGTAGCCATCCGCACCTGTTCTTTATGAACAGCGTTAACAAGCATCGTGTGTTTCATAAATGTCCTTTTTGGCCGGCTTACTTTTTTGAGTATACCTATACAGGGATAGACTTTTAGAGTGTCTATTTGTCAAAAATATCAGCGCTAACCTTTTGTATTTATAGAAAGGCGCTTATGTCGCCTTTACCAATTCTTATAATTTCTATATTGTCATCAACAAGACTGATGACACTAGATGGCTGCGGTATAATAATACCACCATCAATAATTAAGTCAACCATCCGACCAAAGTATTCTTTTATGACAGAGGGATCTCCTAACGTTTCACCCTGCGTATTTTTTACGCTGGTGCTGATTATCGGCTGGCCAAGTTCTTTAATTAAAGCCAGACAAATTTGATTATCCGGCACCCTTATTCCCGTCGTTGATCTTTTCGGTAAAATTATTTTAGGCACCAGACGCGAAGCTTCAAGAATAAAAGTATAAGCTCCCGGCAAAAGTCTTTTCATTGTTCTATACGCGTAGTCGGTAACTTTGGCGTACTGGCTGATATGTTTTAAATCAGAGCAAACAAAACTCAAAGGTTCTTTTCTGTTTCTTTTTTTTAATTCATAGATCTTTTCAATGCCCTTTTTGTTGGATAAATCACAGCCCAAACCGTAAACCGTATCGGTAGGATAAATGATGATCCCTCCCTGACGCAGTACTTCCGCGGCTTTTTTGATAAGGCGCATTTGAGGATTCTGGCTGTTTATAGACAGCAACATGTTTTAGCTTTCTGTTATTTTTTAAATTAATAAAGTATTAGTATATCAAGAAACAGACACTTTCGCAATGAAAGGTTCCATGAAAGAAAAGAAAGTAGTAAATTTTTATTCTACCAAATCGCATGGAATCTGCCACCTGACAGGCGGCAGTTCCCGAAAGGAGGATGCCTGGTATTATTTTGCGGCCAGATTGTCTTTGCTTAGTTTATATTCAATACTATCAACAAGAGCCTGCCAGCTGGCCTCAATAATGTTCTCGGAAACACCTATCGTGCTCCAGAGTTCTTCGCCATCCGTCGAATCCAAAAGCACTCTCACGCCTGCGGCTGTCCCTTCCGAACCTTCCAGCGTGCGCACTTTAAAATCAACCAGACGCATTTCCTTGATTTGAGGATAAAATTTTGTCAGCGCTTTGCGCAGAGCGTGATCCAGAGCGTTCACTGGACCGTTTCCTTCGGCGGCCGTCAACTCTTCTTCGCCTGCGACAGATATTTTGATTGTTGCCTGAGAAAGGCACGGGTTATTTTCCGTGCGCGAAGTAATGACGCTGAAAGTTTCCAGGTTGAATGGTTCGATAAATTCTCCGATCGTTTTTTTAATCAGCAGGGAAAGAGAACCATCGGCAGCGTCAAACTGGAAGCCTCGATCCTCCATAAGCTTGACTTCACGTACTATCTTTTTACTGATAGCGTCATTTTTACCGAGGTCAATGCCCAATTCTTTGGCTTTATATTCGACATTGCTTTTTCCCGACAAATCGGAAACAAGGACGCGCCTGTGGTTGCCTACCAGTTCCGGTTGTATATGCTCATAGGCTCCGGAGTTTTTGACCACGGCGCTGACATGCACTCCACCCTTGTGCGCAAATGCGCTGCGCCCCACAAAGGGCCGTGCATTAAGCGGCGGAACGTTAGCAACATCACTCACGAAATGAGAGAGATTGGTAAGTTGCCGGATTGATTCCGACGGCAGACAATTTTTACCAAGTTTTAATTGTAAATTGGCGATCAGGGAAATCAAGTCAGCGTTGCCGCATCTTTCGCCGTAGCCATTTATTGTGCCTTGAATCATTTTCACGCCTTCCCGCACGGCGGCAATGGAATTGGCAACAGCAAGACCTCCGTCATTATGCGTGTGGATCGCAATAATATTTAATGGAATATGGGAAGAAATATTTTTGACTATTTCGCTGATCTCATGCGGCATACAGCCACCATTGGTATCGCAAAGAACAATCATATCCGCGCCGGCGGCAAGCGCCGTTTTCGCGACTTTTGTTGTGTAACGGGGATTGTTTTTATATCCGTCGAAAAAATGCTCGGCGTCAAAAAGGACCTCTTTCCCCATGGATTTCAAATATTCGATAGAATCGGCAATCATGGCAAGATTTTCGTTGAGGTCTGTTTTAAGAATTTCGGTTACATGCAAATCCCACGATTTTCCGACAATAGCGCCGGCGGAAGTGCCTGCTTTTACCAAAGCCTTTAAATTGGGGCATGATTCCGGTTTTGTATGCGGATGGCGTGTGCTGCCGAAGGCAGTAAGGCGCGAATTTTTAAATTTAATGTTTTGGGCCATTTCGAAAAAACGAATATCTTTAGGATTGGAACCGGGCCAGCCGCCTTCAATATAGTCAAAATGAGCATCATCAAGACGCTGGGCAATACGTAATTTTTCTTCTGCCGAAAAATTTGTTTGCTCTCCCTGAGTGCCGTCTCTCAAAGTTGTATCGTAAACCAATATTTTATTTTTTGTCATTTTCTCCTCACTTTCAAAAAAAATCCGCTACCGGGTTTGCCTGGCAGCGGATTGAAATTTTGTTTATTTAGAGTTGATACTACTCCGCGACCCGGCCTCCTATGAAGAAGCTAATTATAATGTTGCTAATTATTATTTCGTGAAAGTTTATTGTCATCATAGCGTTATTAAATATCCAATTTGGTTGTATAATAGTTTTATAATAGCAATTTGTCAATAGAAAATAATTCTTTAGTTAAATACACCCGTCGGATTATAATAAATACAGGAGGAGGCGATGAGGCGTATTTTACAAACGTTTTGGGAAGCTGATGACCCCACGGTCTACGCCAGGGCAGGGCGTGCGAACCAAGTTAGCCGCAGCAACCGAAAGGGTATCAACGAAACTTGATTTTTTCTAATCCTGAAAAAACAGCTTTTTCTTCCTGCCAGTGAAAACCGATAACGGAAATGTTATTTCTTTGAAGTTCCTCTGCATAATGACTTATTTTGTCTTCCGGCATAACCAGAACCGGATTAGGCCTAAGT
>Ga0181529_10007383_pt1 | contig 10972 bp, 7 predicted proteins | sample PEATcosm2014_Bin_36_FD_119763 | JGI IMG/M metagenome (GOLD analysis project Ga0181529, IMG submission 119763) | Peatland microbial communities from MTU Mesocosm Facility, Houghton, MI, USA - PEATcosm2014_Bin10_30_metaG | ecosystem: Environmental > Terrestrial > Soil > Wetlands > Peat | place... | reverse complement strand
GATCGACGAGGCCGGCATCGAGGAGGTGTACCTCCGCACGGTCCTCACCTGCGAGGCCAAGCACGGGGTCTGCCGAAAGTGCTACGGCCGCAACCTCGCGACCGGCCGCACCGTGGAGATCGGCGAGGCCGTCGGCATCATAGCGGCGCAGTCCATCGGCCAGCCGGGCACGCAGCTCACGATGCGCACCTTCCATATCGGCGGCGCGGCGACCAAGGTTTCCGAGGAGAACCGCATCTACCTCAAATACCCCGTCCTCGTCACCGAGGTCATGGGGACCTTCGTCAAGATGCCCGAGGGGCGTTCCCTGTTCACGCGCAAGGGCGCGCTCCACGCCTGCAAGATCTTCACGAACATCGAGGTCGTCAAGGGCGACAAGGTCCTCGTTCAGGACGGCCAGCGCATCCTCAAGGGCGACGGGATCGTCCAGAAGGCGGACAAGTCCATCGTCAAGGCGACCGATATCTCGTACGCCAAGGCCCTCGTCGACCCGAAGACCGGGACGGGGCGCCTGCTCCTCATCGCCCAGGACCAGAAGATCGACGTCCGCAACGGCTCCGAGGTCATCGTGAACCCCGGGGACATCGTCGCCGCCAACGGCACCCTGGCCACCTTCGATCCCTTCTCCGACCCGATCATCTCGGAGCACGACGGCTACGTCCGCTACGAGGACATCATCCCGGGCTCGACCCTGAAGGAGGAGATCAACGAGGAGACGGGCAACATCGAGAAGAAGATCACGGAGTTCGCCGCCGAGCGCGACGCCAAGCAGCCCCGCATCGTCATCACCGACGAGGCGGGCAACGAGACCGTGACCTACTTCCTGCCGGGCGGCGCCTACCTCAACGTCGAGGATGGCGAGCTCGTCAAGGCGGGCCGCACCCTGGCCAAGACGCTCAAGGAGAGCGCGAAGGCCATGGACATCACGGGCGGCCTTCCCCGCGTCGGGGAGCTCTTCGAGGCGCGCAAGCCCAAGACCCCGAGCGTGCTCGCCACCGTGGCCGGCGTCGTCGCCTTCCGCGGCATCGTGAAGGGCAAGCGCGTCGTCGTGGTCAAGGATATCTTCACGAAGGAGTACAAGCACCTCGTGCCGATGGGCCGCAGGCTCCTCGTTCGCGATGGCGACACCGTCGAGGCGGGAGATCCCCTCTGCGACGGCAACAGGAACCCGCACGACATCATGAACATCCTGGGCGAGCAGTACTGCCAGCGCTTCCTCATGGACGAGGTCCAGCAGGTCTACCGTCTCCAGGGCGTCACGATCAACGACAAGCACATAGGAGTCATCATCAGGCAGATGATGAAGAAGGTCGAGATAGTCGCGCCCGGCGACACCAAGTTCATCTATGGGCAGCAGGTCGACAAGTACCGCTTCCACGAGGAGAACATGCGCGTGGTCCAGGAGGGAGGGCAGAGCGCCGTCGCGCGGCCCCTCCTCCTCGGGATCACCAGGGCCAGCCTCAAGATCGACTCCTTCTTCGCCGCAGCCTCCTTCCAGGAGACGACGCGCGTCCTGACGGACGCCGCCATAGCCGGCGCGACCGACACCCTGCGCGGCCTCAAGGAGAACGTCATCATCGGCCACCTCATCCCGGCCGGAACGGGCATCCGGGCCTACAGGAACATCAAGCTCTTCGACGAGGAGAACGAGGACCTCGACGCCTTCGTCGAGGAGGTGCTCGAGAAGCGCCGGCGCGAGAAGGAGCTCCAGCCCCTGCCCGCGCTAGAGGAGAGGGCCGAGAGCGGCGCCGCCTTCGAGGAGGACGAGATCTTCGAGAACGACGAGGGCTTCGAGCCGGTCGACGCCGACGCCGAAGAGGAATAAGGGGAAGGGCGGCTGAACGATAAGAGAACACGGAGACCATGGGGCCAGCGGAGACCGCGGAGACCGCGGAGAGGCTAAATTGAAGAGAGAAGGGATGGCAATAATCCCCTCTATGCTTCCTCTCTGTGGGCTCCGTGACCTACGCTTCTCCGTGTCGGTATTCCCGTTCGGCAGCCTATGTGGCAGCGGACCATATTGACAGCGCCTCGGTCCGCGGTTTATTCTTTTTCTCCACGCCGGATCGCCGGCCTTGATGTGCGGTTTCGTATCGCGTACCAATAAATCGGTCGGGTCATGCTGAGGCCCGGCCAAACAGGGAGTCCAAAGCTCACATGCCGACGATCAACCAGCTAATCCGTCTCGGCCGCAAGGCCTCCGTGTGGCGCAACAAGGCGCCAGCCCTCGATGAGTGCCCGCAGCGCCGCGGAGTGTGCACGCGCGTCATGACCGTCACGCCCAAGAAGCCCAATTCGGCCCTCCGCAAGGTCGCGCGCGTCAGGCTTTCCAACGGGATCGAGGTGACGGCCTATATCCCCGGCGTAGGGCACAACCTCCAAGAGCACTCGGTCGTGCTCATCCGCGGCGGGCGCGTCAAGGACCTCCCGGGCGTCCGCTACCATATCATCCGGGGCGCCAAGGATACGCTCGGCGTCGAGGACCGCAAAAAGGGCCGCTCCAAGTACGGGGCCAAGCGGCCCAAGGCATAGGGGAGGCATGGAATGGGCCGCAAGAAGAAGTCTATCGACAGGGGACATCTCCCCGATCCCAAGTACAACTCAGTCATTGTCACCAAGTTCGTGTGCCGCATGATGTGGCAGGGCAAGAAGTCGGTCAATACTCGCATCATGTACGATGCGATGGATGCCATGCAGCAGAAGGCCAACGTCCCGGCGCTCGAGGTCTTCCTCAAGGCCCTGGACAACGCGAAGCCACTCGTCGAGGTCAAGTCCCGACGAGTCGGCGGCGCTACCTACCAGGTGCCCGTCGAGATCCGCGATACCAGGCGCGAGGCCCTGGCCATGAGATGGCTCATCAACGCCGCTCGCGCCCGCTCGGGCAAGGCCATGGCCGACAAGCTAGCCGACGAGCTCCTCGATGCCTTCAACAATACCGGCACCGCGGTCAAGAAAAAGGAAGACACCCACAAGATGGCCGAAGCGAACAAGGCCTTCGCCCATTACAGATGGTAAGGCGAAGGCCAACCAAGCTCTAGCGGAGCGCCGCAGGCGCGAAGCGTTCGGCAAATATAGCTTTTTCTGCCCCGCGCCCTTCGGAAACGGAGGGCGCGTTGCGTTAGGGCGTTCGCGCCTTCCGGATGGTATAGAGGCCTTCATAAAAAAGGCGACACGACCAATGGGAGCTTCGCAGCGAAGGGCGCGCGCGCCTGCTACCCTTTTTGCTCCCACCTAAGACAGGTTTCGCGAACGATACATCAGTCGCAACTTCCGCTATGCCATTCGTCCCGATAGTTTTGGACAGGGGAGAGATCCTAGACTATGCTTGGGATAGAGGGAGTCCACGTCGGCTTGACTGGTGGCCTCGATGCGGTAGAATTAGTGCCTCAGATGGAGAGAATCCGATGGCTGTTCCAAATCGAGTGTCATTTGGCAGATCTCGGTTCAATGGGGCCATCGCGCAATTATTTTTTGCCTTGTTGGCCTTCGCGGCTTGCATGAAGGTTGTCGCTGCGCCTTCAATGCCGAACACCGTACTTTTTATCAGCTCCACGAGCTCGGAGGAGCGCGCCTACTTGATGGAGCAGTCCTTTGCCTCTCGATGGCAGGCGCGGGACCCGAAAACGGCGGTATTCAATTATCGCTTCGCCGCTTTTTCATTTCCGGCTTCGGAAAAGGCCTATGCCCTGGCGGTGGGAGACTTGGCCGAGCGCTTAGGGGCCTTCAATTTGCGACTCATCGTGGCCCAAGGCGATCCTTCCACGGATCTCGCCGTCCTCCTGCGGAAATCTTACGCCCCGGAGACGCCTATCATTTCCATCGAGGCGACCGATCAAGAGCGCGTGAAGCATCGCGACCAAGCCCTGCTCTATCAATACAACTCCCACGATTACACGGCCGAAATTTTGCGGCTGGGAATTCGGCTCTTCCCCAAGGCGAGCAGCGTAGCCATCCTAGTCAATGTGGGGAGCGGCGACCAGAGTTATCTGCCTTTGATAGAGGAGCTCAGAGCCGAACATCCCATGCTGAGGATAGTCCCTGTCCTGAACCCGACCAGGAGCACGGTAGACGAGGCACTTCGCGACTCGCCAAAGGTTTCCTTCGTTATCCTTCTGAGTCCGGGCTGGGTGGGTGCCGATGGCCGCCTCCTCCTCGGCTCGGAGCTTATCGACTGGATAGAACAGGGCTACGGCCTGCCCGTGCTCTCCTCCATCCAAGAATTCGCTGGCTCGGGCATGGTCGGTGGCGTCGGCGTGACTGCGCGCAATTACGGGCACGCGGTCGCCGACCTCGGCCTTTCATTGGTCCTCGACGGGAAGGAACCAGAGCCATGGATCTCCTCGTCGGGCCTCGCGACGAGCTTCGCGGATTACCAGGCCCTCCTTCGCTTCGGCGTGTCGCCGAGCTCGGTTCCGAACGGGGTGGAGCTCATAAACCAGCCCGTTTCCTTCTGGGTACGGTATCGCTACTTAATCGCAACGGGAATAGCCCTGCTCTTTATCGCCACATCGGTCCTCGTGGGCGTCCTCCTCCTACGGAGCAGGCAGCGAAGGTTCCTCGTCAAGACGAACGAGACCTTGGAGCTCAAGATCGCCGATCGGACGGCTGAACTGCGAGCCGCGAACGAGGAGCTGGAGGCGAGCAACGAAAACCTCGCCCTCATGATTCGGAGGAATGAGGCGATGCAGGACAACCTGCTCCGACACGCCCGCGAGGTGACGCTCGGAAGGCTCACGGCCGGCATCGACCATGAGCTGAACACTCCCCTGAACGCCATCGGCTCGGCGAACGAAGCCATCTGCCTGGTGCTTTCGGACGCCGAGGGCGGGATCGCCGAACGGATCCTCTCGCTGGACGAGGGTCAGGAACGGCTTTTTCGTCGCTACGCTCCGATGGCGATCGGGGGATCTCGGGAAGCGCTTCCGAACGGCGCGGACTCCGGCTCAATCGAGGAACGCCTAGTCGGCTTGGGTAGAGGGGATGCGGCGACGATCGCGGGAGATTTGCGCGACGCCGGCCTCGCGGCGCTCGAGGACGACCAACTCCTCGAGCTCTCCCGGGCCGACGCGCAGCCCGTCGTGCAAGCTCTGTACCGCGTCTCCGCCCTCGGCCGCTCGACGCGAATCATCGACTCCGCGCTCGAGCGGATAGTCGATGTCTTGAGGACGGTTAGGGAATATATCACCGGCCTGCACGCCGACGGGCACGAGCGGAGGGTGGTTCTCAGGGAATCGCTGGACCGCGCCCTCCTCCTCTTTAAAAACCGTCTTCCTGCCTCAATCGCCCTCGAGACAGACTACCGCGACATTCCTCCCGTCCGCGGGAACGACGCGGTGCTCGTTCGCCTCTGGACCCACCTCGTCCAGAATGCCCTCCAAGCCATGGACTCGGGCGGAATCCTCCGCGTCTCGGTAGGGCGGGACGGCGGCTTCGCGGTCGTCGCGGTGGACGACGAGGGCAAGGGCATCCCCCCGGAAATCGCGGATACCATCTTCGATCCCTTCGTGACCACCCGGCCTCTAGCCGAGGGCATGGGCATGGGGCTAGCCTATTGCAAGAAGGTCGTGGAATCGATGGGCGGCACGATTACCCATTCGCCTAAGGAACGAGGCACCGTCTTCACCGTCCGCATCCCCCTGGACGCTGACGCATGAGCGTCAAGGAGGCCATCCTGGTCGTCGACGACGAGATCATCCTCCTGCTTTCGATGAGGCAGGAGCTAAAGCTCGCCTTCGGGTCCCGATTCGCCTTCGAAATGGCGACGAGCGCCCAGGACGCCCTGGCCGCGATCGAGCGGCTAGGGGGACAAGGCACTCCCATAGTCCTCATCATCTCCGATTGGCTGATGCCGGGCATGCACGGGGACGAGCTGCTCAGGAAAGTCCATGCCGAACACCCGTCGATAAAGCTGGTACTCCTGAGCGGGCATGCGGAGGATGCGCAGATGAATGCCCTCGCCGAGGAGGTCGGGCTCTACGCCTATTTGAACAAGCCATACCGTCGGACCGAGCTCATCGACCTCGTGCGTGGGGCCGTCGCGGCCGACCGCTGAACCATGCCCGGCAAGGCCAGGTCTCTCGAGCATCGAGAGCTCGACTTATGAAGAAGCACCCGCTGATCGAGACCCTGCTCGGCCTCAGGGGAAACCCGCGTGGCTGCGTCTATTCCGAGCCCCTTTGGGGCATTCCCTTCAACCTCTACTCTCCCTACGCGTCGGTTTTCATGGTTGCCCTCGGCCTCGCCGACTCGCAGATAGGGCTCGTCCTCAGCGTCTCGTGGGCCTTCCAGGTCGTCTTCTCCCTCCTCAGCGGGGCGATCACGGACAAGCTCGGTCGGCGGCTCACGACCTTGATCTTCGACCTGGTGTCCTGGGGACTGGCTTCTCTCATCTCGGCCCTGGCACAGAATTTCTGGTACTTCCTCGTCGCGGGGATCGTCAACAGCGTCTATCGCGTCACCCAGAATTCCTGGTCCTGCCTCCTCGTCGAGGATGCCGACCCCGAAAAGCTCGTGGGCATCTATTCGTGGATCTACATCTCGAACATAGTCGCCGGCTTCGCGGCTCCCCTCGCGGGGCTCCTCATTGCCAAGTACGAGCTCCCGCCTACCGTGCGAGGGCTCTACTTCTTCGCGGCCGCCATGTTTTCCATCAAGGCCCTCGTGACCTACGCCCTCACCAAGGAGACGGGACAGGGCATCGTGCGCATGCGCGAGACCAGGGGCAGAAGCCTCGCCTCCATACTCGCGGGCTACGGCGGCGTGCTGCGGGCCCTACTCTCCTCCCGCCAGACTCTCTACCTGGCCGCGATCATGGTCATCGTAAACGTCACCTCGATGATCAGCGGGGGATTCTGGGCCATCCTGGCCACGGGCAAGCTGGGCCTGCCGGCCTCCATGATCGCCGGCTTCCCCTTCGTCAAGTCCGCGATCCTCTTCCTCCTCCTGTTCACGGTGACGCCCAGGCTCGCAAAGCTCAAGTTCCGCGTTCCGATGGCCCTCGGATTCGGCTTATTCGCGGCGAGCCAGCTTCTCTACGCCATGGCCCCAGAGCGAGGCTACCTCGTCCTTATCGCTGGAGTAATCCTGGAAGCCGGGGGTCTCGCCGTCGCCACGCCCCTCGTCGACCGGCTCACCGTCCTCGCCGTGGACCCCGCCGAGCGGGCCCGGATCCTGTCCATGCTCTTCGTCTGCGTGATCCTGGTATCCTCGCCCTTCGGATGGATCGCCGGCGAGCTGGCGCAGCTGGACAACAGCCTGCCTTTCGTCCTCAACCTCGCCCTTTACTGCATTGGAGCGCTCCTCGCCCTCGCCGCGGGGAGGCGCTGGACGGACTAGCGGATTCCGAAGAGCTCCCGCAGCGCCGACTTGATGTCAGCCTTCTGTATCCAGGTCGAGGCCTCGCGCTGCTCGCAGGCCTTGGGCTTGCCCTTGCCCGTCTCGGCCGGATAGTCGGGCGGGCCGAAGAGCCGCGGGAAGCCGAGGGCCGCCGCCGCCTTGGCCCGCCTGCGCATCTGCCTCACGGGCCTGAGCTCGCCCGCGAGCGAGAGTTCGCCCGCGAGCGCGGAGTCCGCGGGCAAGGCCGCGTCAGAGCGGGCGGAGAAGAGGGCGCAGGCCAGGGGCAGGTCGATGCCCGGCTCGATGAGCCTCATGCCGCCCGCCACGTTGACGTAGATGTCCTGGTCGGAGAAGCGCAGGCCCGTGTGCTTCTCGAGGATGGCGGCGATTCGGCTCACGCGGCCGGCCTCGATCCTCTCGGAATAGACCCGCGTGAGCCCGGCCTTGGCCGGGACGGTGAGGGCCTGTATCTCGACCAGGAGCACCCGGGAGCCCTCGTGGACCGGCGCGATCGCGGCCCCCACGGGCATGGTCCCCGATTCGCGGTGGACGAGGAAGAGCCCCGACGGGTCGGTCACCTCCTCCAGGCCTGACTCGCCCATGCGGAAGAGCCCGACTTCCTCGGTGCTGCCGAAGCGGTTTTTGCTCGCCCTCAAGGCCCGCATGTCGCCCTCGCCCTGCTCGAAGCCGAGAACGGCGTCGACGAGGTGCTCGGCCGCCTTGGGGCCGGCGATGACTCCTTCCTTGGTCACGTGGGCGACGAGGATGATAGCCGCGTCGTGGGCCTTGGCCCAGGAGGAGAGCTCTTGGGCGCAGTACTTGATCTGGTTGGCCGTGCCCGAGACGGCGCCCGCCTCGTCGGCCCTGAGGGTCTGGATCGAGTCGACCACGGCGACGGTAGGCGCAAGGGCGTCCAGCGTCGCGCGCACCCGGCCCAGGTCGCTCGAGCAGAACACCTCCAGGCCCTCGCGGAGAGCGCCGAGCCGATCAGCCCGCATGCGTATCTGAGCGGGCGATTCCTCGCCGGAGACGTAGAGGAGGCGACCCTTGGTCTGGGCCCGCGCGCAGAGCTGGAGAAGGAGAGTGCTCTTGCCGATCCCCGGCTCGCCCCCGATCAGGGTCACTGAGCCTCGCATGAGCCCGCCACCCAGGACTCTGTCCACCTCGGGCAGGCCGGTGAGTATGCGCGGGCCCTCGCTCGCCTCGATGGAGAGTATCGGCAATGGGAAGGTCTCGCCGGGCTTCTCGGGCCCGCCCTGGGGCTGGCGGCTTTCGCGGAGGGTGTTCCACTGTCCGCACTCGGGACAGCGGCCTAGCCATTTGGGCTCCGTGTGGCCGCAGTTGGAACATCGGTAGACCGGGGACTTTTGCTTGCTCGCCATGGACCCATCCTACGGGATGAGCCGAGCCGGTTCAAGGCCGCCATGGCCTCTCCGAGGCTTGCATGCCCTCAGCGACCGCGGAGCCTCTTCCCGTCGCGATAGTAGGCCGGCGGCGGCTTGGCCTTCGGGTCGACCTCGTTGACGAAGTCGTCGATCTCCTTCGAGAGCCTCTCCTTGAGCTTCGCCGCGGTCTCGTACGCCGCCTCGGGCCCCATCGCGTCCGTCACGTCATCGGGCCCCATCAGGAGGCGGAAGGGCCTGAGCGCGAGGGCCTTGGCTATGCTTTCGAGCTTCTCGGGCGAGGGGAACTTCCTGCCCATCTCGACTTCGCCGACATAGCCGGCCGATATGCCCGCCTTTTCCGCGAGCTCTGCCTGGGTCAGGCCGAGGAGGAGCCTATAGCGTTTCATGTTCCTAACGAGGAGCCGATGGAGCTCGGTCACGCGGACATGGTATAAGTCCCTCCACGAAAGACAATTGGCAATTAGCAAGAATACTCTCTTAAAGAGAGCATACTTGCATGTGTTCCGAATAACGCTCGAAAAACTTCCCACCGATATTTCTCCATACTATAATGGCTAAAGAGGTCATCCGATATGAAGTTCTCCCATGGCGACCGGCGTCTTTGCGGCATTGTCGCGCCCCTCTCGGCCCTACGCACGGAAGCCTCGGCTGGCTGCGGCGAATTCCCCGATCTCGCGAGGCTAGGCGACCTGGCCTCGGCCTGGGGCTTCGACATGGTCCAGCTCCTCCCGGTCAACGATTCGGGCCTCGAGAATTCCCCCTATTTCGCCCTCTCGGCCTTCGCTCTCAATCCCATCTATATCAGGATAGGCGATCTGCCCGAGCTCGCGGGCGAGGCTCCCAAGCTTCTCGCGCTCAAGAAGGAGGCCGAGGCCCTCGTCGCGCGCTTCTCGGGCGAGACGAGCGTGCCCTACGAGGCCGTCTACCAAGGCAAGCGGGATTTGCTGCGGGAAATCTGGTCCGCGGTATCGCCGATGCCGACAGGCCAAGCCCTCGTGCGCGAGATCGATGGCTGGATCGAGGCCAATCCCTGGTCCAAGGTCTACGCCGCCTTCGTAGCGCTCAAGGCGAGGCAGGGAGAGAAGCCCTGGTGGGAATGGTCCGGACACCGCGACCCTGCCCGCGCGGACATCGAGGCCTTGTGGAAGGACGCGGCCCTCCAGAGCGAGCTCAGATTCCGGGCCTGGCTGCAGATGCGGGCCGCCGAGCAATTCCGCTCCTCCTCGGAGCGGCTTGCGGCCATGGGCATCGCGCTGATGGGAGACATCCCCATACTGATGAACCTCGATTCCGCCGACGTGTGGGCGGAACGGGGCATTTTCCGCCTCGAGCTCCGCGCCGGGTCGCCGCCCGACGCGACCTCGACCCTGGGGCAGAACTGGGGCTTCCCCATCTACGATTGGGAAGCCCTCGAGCGCGAGGATTTCGGATTCTGGCGCAGGCGCCTCGCCGAGTCGGACAAGTACTACTCCTGCTACCGCATCGACCACGTGCTCGGCTTCTTCCGGATCTGGTCCCTATCCGAGCGCGAAAGCTCGGGCGTCCTCGGCCGTTTCGTGCCCGACGTCCCGATCGCCAGGGCCGAGCTCCATGGCCTCGGCTTCTCCCCGGATCGGCTCCGCTGGCTCGCGCGGCCCCACGTGCCGACCTGGCGCCTCGTGCAGGCTTCGGGCGAGTCGGCGGCCAAGGCCGCGGCCTCCGCCGCCCTCGAGCGCATCGGCGACGAGGAGCTCTTCCTCTTCAAGGACTCGATCCAAGGCGAGAAGGATATCGAGGGCCTGCCTTCGGTCTCCCCGGCCGCGCGCGACTGCCTCCTCGCCGCCTGGAGGGATCGCTGCCTCTTCGAGTACGAGCCGGGCAGCTTCGTCCCGACGACGGGCTTCCGCTCGACGACCAGCTGGGCCAGTCTCTCGGACCAGGAGAGGGGAGCGCTCGAGCGGCTCTTCGGCGCCAAGAGGGCCCAGGCCGAGTCGCTCTGGAACCAAAACGGAAAGCGGCTCCTCGCGATGATCCGCGACGCCACGCCCATGCTGCCCTGCGCCGAGGACCTGGGAGAGGTGCCCGACTGCGTGCCCGTCGCGCTGCGGGAATTGGGTATATTGAGCTTGAGGGTGCTGAGATGGACGAGGCTCTGGAACGAAAACGGCCAGCCTTTTACGCCGATCGTCGACTATCCCGAGCTCTCGGCGGCCTGCCCCTCGGTCCACGATTCCGCCTCGTTGCGCGAATGG
>Ga0181529_10007380_pt1 | contig 10976 bp, 11 predicted proteins | sample PEATcosm2014_Bin_36_FD_119763 | JGI IMG/M metagenome (GOLD analysis project Ga0181529, IMG submission 119763) | Peatland microbial communities from MTU Mesocosm Facility, Houghton, MI, USA - PEATcosm2014_Bin10_30_metaG | ecosystem: Environmental > Terrestrial > Soil > Wetlands > Peat | place... | reverse complement strand
TTCAGAGAGTGCAGGCGTCTCACGGACGCCACGCACAAAGGTCGAGCATTATCAGCCTTAACAACAAACTTCCATGTCATACATCGAATCGTTCGAGCAGGAGCTAATCGCAAAGCTCAATGGTGGTGAGGACGAAGCAACCGTCGTTCGCTGGATTTCCGAGAAGGTCTTGGAAAGCTACAGGAACGGAATCACCGCCGGCCAGAAAGGGGCTACGGTGAAGCGCAAGGGACAGAGCCGCAGGCGCGGTTTTGGCAAAGAGCAGGAGGCCGATTAGTCGCACGGCTTCATTATCAGCAAACTTCCACACATGACCAACTGCTACACCGCGCCAGTGCCGAAGTTCTCGCTTGGACGGATTGTGATGACGCAGAGCGTTCCTGAGACGCTTTCGCTTCACGAGATTGGCACTGCCCTCTTGCGCCATGCACGGGGCGACTGGGGCGATGTTTGCGCCGAGGACAGGAACGCCAACGAATCGGCGCTCTGGGATGGCAATCGGCTGTTTTCAGTATATCACGACCGCAAGGGGGTGAAATTCTGGATTATCACCGAGGCCGACCGGAACTCGACGACAGTGCTCCTGCCCAGCGATTATTAGCCAGCTAACCAAATTACAATGGCTTTAGAACAAAAAGACCTCGAATTGATAGAGCGTGTCATCTACAAGAATGGCGACGACATTGCCGTATCCATCGGGCGCTCGTTTGAGCGGCTTGAGGAACGGATTGACGCCGCCGAATCCCGCATCTATTCCCGTCTGACCGAAGTTGAGGACAAGATTGAGGCGAGCCGACAGGATTTGGACGACAAGCTCGGCGATGTCCGCGAGGACATCAAAGACATGGCGGAAGACGCATAGCGTCTCCGCAGGGAAAGCCCCGCCGTGAGCGGGGCTTTTTCGTTGTGTGCGTGGCGGGGGGGGACGGCCTCCCCGACCCCCAAACCCCCTGCCATCGGCTTTCGTGAGCCGAAGCCTCCCCCAGGGGGCTTGAATTTGAAAAGCGCAGTGTTTTTTTGCTAAACTGTCATGTATGGACGAGGAAACTTTTGAGATTGCAAAAGAGAATGACTTGAGCCTCGACGAAGCAGAAGAACTTCAAGAATTTGCCGACCAGTCAGACCTTGATCCAGAGGAAGCGTATGAAATTTGGAAAGAGATTTAATCGGCACAAGTTTTTCCATGCTTTGCGCCAAGCGAAAACTCACAGGCGAGATCGTCACCGCATACTTGGCGTCGAAGGCGCACAGCCCGTTCAGATGCCCCGATTGCGGCGATGAAGTCATTTTGAAGACCGGCAGGCGCACGGTGAATCATTTCGCCCACGTCAACCCGCTTGCGTGCCTGTATGCCGAAAATGAAAGCGACCAACACCGGCGCTGCAAAATGGAGATTTTCATGGCGCTCCAAAAAGAACCTCATGTCCGCAACGTCGCGTTGGAACGCCCGCTCGGAATGAACCGCCCGGATGTGAGCGCGGAGATTAACGGGGTGCCGGTTGCCATTGAGGTGCAGATTAGTTCGCTTTCGCTTGAAACCATCACGCAACGGACGATGGAGTATGCCCGGAACGGAATGTATGTCCTGTGGCTTTTGCAATGGACGCCCGACCTTGATGCCCGGCGATACACCCCGCGACTGTGGGAAAAATGGATTCACGCCGCGTATTTCGGGCGGGTGTATTACTGGACACAGGGATTGAACGTCGTCAGCTACCATTTTGACCCGCATTTCAAATCAATCCCAAAAAAGACGTGGTATTCGCCGAAGGGCGAGAAAACCACAGCCGGAGGATTCAGCCGCAGGTCGAAGCGCTACCGGACGCCGATTCGCGGCAGGACGTTCAATCTGGCGACCGATTTTGGCCCCCGGAATCGCGATTGGTGGGAGGGTGAAGAAATCACGATTCCCGCCGCGAAACTTTACGTTGACCGGCAGCGGAATTCAGTTGCCGCCGAATTTTACGAAACTTGAATGAAGCTATTTTTCCCAGTTCGCACAATACCGATGGAAAAAAGCTATTTTCTTCCAGTATTCAGTGGGGTTTGTGTCGCGCAACGTCAGAATCTCCGCAATCTTGCTTGAAATCCCGATGTTGAGCTTCTTCATTTCGTCGTTCGTAATGCGCGAGAGGCCGGGTGTTTCCAAAAGCTCCGAATGTTTGCCAGCGTGCAATTCCTCGATGTAGCCGTTGCGAAACGCCCACACGGTGATGGCGTTGGCTTCTTCCCTGATGGTAAGCGGACGTTCCATGATGTTTGGAATGGTAACGGGAATTTTCAATTTTGCAACGTGCCGAATGGACAGCCGAATATTTTTCAAATATATTCGCCGTGCTATGCGTCTAATTCCCGGAAATAAACTGGAACTCGGAATCGTGGACAGCAAGGGCGCTCTCCTCGAAATGACGCCTCAAATGCGTTCCACGCATTTATACATCTGTGGCTCGACCGGCACCGGTAAATCGAAAATGATCGAAAGTCTGGTCCGGCAGGACATCCAGCAATGGCACAAAAGCAAATGCGGCGCGCTCATCATTGACCCCCACGGCTCATTATACGACAGCCTCATCAATTGGATGGCGTGGAACGGAGACAGTCTGAAACACGTTCCTATTGTGCCAATTGATCTTCGCCAAAACGACTGGACGATTGCCTACAATGTCATGCGGCAGCGGCTCGCTGGCGACCCCGCCGTTGCCATCAATAATTTCGTCTTGGCAATGGCGTATGTATTTAACACAGACGGGACACATGAAACCCCATTGTTTGCTCGCCTCTGCAAGGAGATTCTTTGGGCTTTGTATGAAAAGAAATTGACCATTTTGGAGGCTGAATACTTGATGGACCGTGTCGACAAGCGTGTCCGTAGCGAACTCACCCAAGGATTGTCGAAACATTCCGCAGCCAAAGGCTGGGCGTTTAATAATGTGCTATCACCGCGTGATTTCAATGCTCAATTTTCGAGCACCGACAATCGCTTCAACCCGTTTCTCGACATTGAGAAATTGCGCCTCATGTTCGGCCAGAACGGGACATCGCTTGATCTTGGCAAGGCGATTGAGGATGGGCAAATCATCATCGCCAACGTTTCGACACAGGGCGGGTGCGTGTCCGAAGAAGGCGCGGCATTGTTTGCCACAATCTTATTAAGCGACCTCTGGACAGCCGCCAAAGAGCGCGGCAAAGGGACGGAGGAAGGGGACGTGAAGCCCTTCTACGTTTACATTGACGAATTTCAAAATTTCGTCACACCGACGATTGCCAAGAATCTCGACCAAGCGCGCGGGTTTGGCTTGCATTTGACGCTTGCCAATCAATTCCCACGCCAGATTCTCCATGCCGGAGCAAATGGAGCACAGGTGTATGATTCCGTCATGGCGAATGCCCGCAGTAAAGTCGTGTTCAGTCTTGAAGGCAAAGAAAACTTGGAACCGCTGGCCTATTCCCTGTTCATGGGCGTTATGAACCCGGACGAAATCAAGTTGGAACTGTATTCCACGAAGGTCATGGAAATTGTCGAGGAAACTCGCACAATTCGCAGCACGAGTGAAAGTTCGAGCGAAGGCGAAGGGATTTTTGCAGGTCAGACGATCACCGAAAGCGAAGGCGGCGCGATATATGGCGGCGATCAGCAGGATGCGCGTTTGTGGAATAAATCGGGTGCAATTTCAGATGGCACGTCACGCATGAGTATAAGGGGAAGAGGCAGTTCTGAATCCGAAGTTCCTGTTTTTAGGAATATCTTGGGCAAAGAGAAATCAAGCGTTCAGTTTCGACCACTTACGGAACTGATTCATCGGGCGATGGCCGCACTGTTTGATCAGGATCAGCGGCATGGCGTGGCTCGGCTGGTTGGAATGCGTGCGCCCGTCAACATGGTAACGCCGACGGTTGCCAAAATGCCAACAACGAAGAAAATGGCGGATTCCTTTTTAACCCGTGTGTATGAAAAATTGCCGTTTGCATTGAAAAGCGCGGATGCACACAAGCAGATTGAGGAGCGGCAACAAAAACTTGTCAGCGGCAATTCGGACGCGGATGACGCCGAACCAGTGCCAGCGAAGCGAAAAATTTCCTGACATCCTTGCTCGATTGGCAATTTTTGTTGTATAATCGCCGCAATGCAATCTGGGGCAAATGAAGCATTTTCGCGTGTTCTGATTGATAAGGCGCTAGAATTTAGCGGCTGGGATTTGCTCGACCCCCATCAAGTTCGCTTTGAATTAAACACGGTAACCGGACGCGCCGACTATTTGCTTGGTGGAAAACGCGGCCCGCTTTGTGTTTTGGAGGCCAAGCGCGAAGACGTTGATCCATACGAGGCGAAGGAACAAGCGCGCGGCTACGCGGAAAATGTAAAGGCTCCGTTCATCATTCTTTCCAACAGACGCGAGCATTGGTTTTGGAATTATACCCGCAAAGACCAGGACGCCTACCGCATTGAGCGTTTGCCATCGCAACGCGACTTGGATCGGCTGCGTCTTAAAAATTTGCAGCCGCCGCGCCCGCTTGGCAGCGAAATCATCAAGTCCGATTATCTCAAAAAATTCCGCCCGGATTTGAGCGTTCGCCGCTATCAGATTGAGGCAATGGACACCATTGCGCGGCAATTCGATGAAAAGGCCATCCGCAAATTCCTATTGGAAATGGCGACCGGCACGGGCAAGACCATCCTTTGCGCCGCGCTCATCCGCCGTTTTCTGGCAACCCGCAATGCCGAGCGCGTCCTTTTCATCGTTGACCGCATTGAACTCGCCAAGCAAACGCTTGAGGATTTCAATGTCATTCTCGCAGAATACAAGCCCGTCCTCTACAAAACCGCCCGCCGCAGGCCGGGTGAATTGCTTGGCTCATCCGTTGTTGTCGCCACCCTGCAATCCCTCATGGTAGATCGCCGCTACCGCGAGGAATTCACGCCGTTCCATTTCGATCTCGTTGTGAACGACGAGGCGCATCGTTCGATTTATGGCGATGCCCGCGAAGTCGTTCAATTTTTCCAAGCCACGCGCATCGGTTTGACCGCCACGCCGAGGGCGTATCTAAAAAACGTCAACGTCGAGGAGCTTCAAAAGGAAAATCCCAAAGCCCTTGAAATGCGCTTGCTCCGCGACACCTACAATTATTTCGGCTGCAAACCGGGCTTCCCCACTTTCCGCTACGACATCATTGACGCGGTAAAAGACCCGGAAGGCCCGTTTCTGTGTCTGCCGAAAATCATTGATCTTCGCTCCGACATCACCACGAAGGCGCTCGATGAATCCGGCTGGGCGGTTGTGATAAACGAGCAGGAGGAAAATTTCAAAATCAAAGACCTTGAACGGAAGATTTTCACACCCACCCGCAATCGCGTCATGTGCGAAGCGTTCTTGAAGGAAGCGCAGCGCGATCCGGCTGGCACCATCGGCAAATCGCTTGTGTTCGCCGTGAACCAAGACCATGCGACCGAACTCACCAAGATTTTCAACGGGCTTCAGCCAGGCATCGCCGTCACCATCACCAGCCGGATTGATGACTCCTCATCCATCGCCAAGGAATTTCGTGACGGCAAACGCACCGAGCGCATCGCTGTTTCCGTGGACATGCTTTCCACCGGCTACAATTGCCGCGACTTGCTCAATATCGCCCTCATGCGGCCAATCTTTTCCCCGACCGAATACATCCAAATCAAAGGACGTGGCACACGGTTGTTCACGTTCAAGATCGGCAACACCGAATACGAAAAGAAAAATTTCTTCATGCTGGATTTCTGCGCGGTAGCCGAATACTTCGAGGAAAAATACGATTACACCGTTCCGCTGAAAATTCCGCGAGAGAAAAAACAACCGCAGCCACCGGCACCGACCGGAGAAGGTGGCGGTTACGTCCTCCACGAAGGTGACGGGGGGACAACCGAACCCGCGCCGCCACAGCCGCCGCGTGAAATCCCGACATGGGAAGGCGTGGACACGCTCATCAGTCGGGAAATCCATATTGTGGGGCCGGATGGCGAAAAAGTTGACGTGATGACGTTTCGCGGCGGATACGAGCGCGACATCCGCGAATTTGTTGCCAGCACACCGGAGCTTAAAGCCGCCGTTGAAGCCGAGGACGACGACACGGTTGAGGCCATCGTCAGCAAAGGATTCTATAACCGCCCAGAAATGTTCTATTCCCCGGACAAGCTCATCCTGTCTTATGGCGTGCCAGCCAGCACCCCAGCATTCGTGTATAACGCCATTGGACGAAAACCGCTTCCAACCCGTGATACAATTGTTTCCGATACCGTGGATTCCATCGCCGCGCGGTTCAATCTCCGTTACAACGAACAGAAATGGCTCGATGCCACCGCGCAGTTGGTCGCCGACGATTCCAATTCGCTGAAAAAGTTCATGGACGGCGACATGACCATTTTCAACGCCAATCAGTTCCGCACGCTGGGCGGGCTGGACGCTTTGTCGCGTTTTGACGCGCGAGAGAACGTCTTTGAGGCGTTGCGCCAGTCCAGCCTTGTCCGGCAGTCCTTGCTTGCAAGCTCGCTTGTGGCTTAAAATTTCATCATGGCTTCCGAATCTCCAATCACAACCAACGGCTCCAATTTCTTTTCATCGGGCTTGCGCCAGAAAGTGGATCAGCTCATGGACATCCTTTACGCGGGCGGCGTGAACAACCCGATGGATTCGATTGAGCAGTGTTCGTATCTGCTTTTTCTTCGTTTGCTCACCGAAAAGGACGAAACCCTTGCCACGCTCGACAAAAAATACAAACGCATCTTTTCCGGCAAATGGTCCCGCTTTGCGTGGGGCAACTTCGTCACGCTTGCCGGTGACGAACTGTTCAACGCTATCCGCGACGCCATTGAAAGTTTGCACGAACTGCCTGGATTGACCGACACCGGCAAACTTTTGTTCAGCCGCGCCACGCTCAAAATTTATGACCGCCCGACGCTCCGCGCCGTTGTTCAGGGCATTCAGGAAATGGAATTGGCCGCAAATGAAGGCCACGATTTCAAGGGTGATATGTATGAATATCTCCTTTCAAGACTCGCCGCTTCCGGCACGAACGGCCAGTTCCGCACCCCGCGCCACATCATTGACCTCATCGTTGAGTTGGTGAATCCGCAACCCGGCCAGCGGATATGTGATCCGGCGGAAGGCACGGCGGGCTTTTTGATTTCTGCATTCACGCACATTCTGCGCCAAAACACCAAAGCTGCCGATCTCAAACGCGGCAACGTGGATGGCTCGATGCTCAAACCGGCGCAATGGAAATTTCTTGAGGAACAGGCATTCACCGGCTTCGACAACGACGCCAACATGGTGAAAATCGCCATTCTTAACCTTTACTTACATCAGTTGGAAAAGGCCAGAATTGAGCATTTCAATCCGCTCACGACCGGCTTTGGCGGAATCTATCCCGGCCAGCGATTTGATGTCATTCTCGCCAATCCTCCATTCTCCGGCAAAGTGCAGGATGAAAGCATTCTTGCTGACCTCAATTACAAGCTGGACACTCGCGCCACGGAATTGCTTTTCCTCAAATGGTTCATTGACCATCTCACGCCCGGTGGACGTGCCGGCGTCATTGTGCCGAATGGCGTGCTTTTCGGTTCGACAAATGCCGCAACCAAATTGCGTGAAATGCTTTTGACCGAATGTGACTTGCAAGCCGTCATCAGTTTGCCGAGCGGCGTTTTCAAACCCTACGCCGGAGTTGCCACCGCAGCGTTGATTTTCCAAAAAGACACGCCGACGAAATCAGTGTGGTTTTACGATCTTACCGCCGACGGCTTTAGCCTCGACGACAAGCGCACACCAATCGAGACGAATGATATTCCCGATATTTTGAGCAAATGGCCGAGCCGCGAGGAAGGCGCGAACAGCTATCGCGTGCCGATTGAAAAAATCAAAGAGAACGATTGGAGTCTTGCCGCAGGCCGTTACAAGCCCGTGACTACCGAGACCGTGAACCATGACGCGCCCGCCGATATTCTCCGTGATATTCTAAAGGTCGAAAACGAAATCATCAAACGTGGTGATTCATTACTCGCCAAAATTAGCGGTAAGAAATGAAACGCTGGCCGACAAAACCGCTAGGCGAATTGATTGCTATTGAGAAGGGCAAGAAAGCTCCTGAAGTTTTTGCTACTCCAACAAAAACGAGTCTGCGCTACTTGCAAATCGAAGATTTGCGTCCGAGCGCCAATTTGAAATACTGTGAACCGTTCGCTTGTCCAAGAGCGACGAAGTTCGATGCAATCATTGCATGGGATGGCGCGAATGCCGGAACGGTGTCGTGCAATCTTGACGGACATATCGGCAGCACTCTTGCCATTCTTCGACCAATTACAACGTCCGCGTTGTCCGCTCCTTTTTTGTCGCGATTTTTGGAGGGAAACTTTGGCTATCTTCAGAAAACTGCGACGGGCGCAACAATTCCCCACGTTAGCAAAGGCGCGCTGACGGCATTACAGATTCCTGTGCCACCATTAGCAGAACAGGAGCGGATTGTGAAACTGCTGGACGAAGCGGACGAGTTGCGAAAGCTCCGCGCCCAAGCCGACCGCAGTAGTGTCGCCCTAATTCCTGCCCTCTTTCACGAAATGTTTGGCGACCCGACGAAAAATACGGGTAATTGGAAGCGTAAAACTTTTGCCGACTTGCTTGACGGGATTGATAGCGGTTGGAGTCCGACTTGCCACGACAAAGCAGCACAACCAGATGAATGGGGCGTGCTGAAACTCGGCGCAGTCACGACTTGTCAATACCTTGATACCGAAACAAAAGCCCTACCGGAAAAATTTGCTCCGCGTCCCGAACTTGAAGTGAAGGTCGGCGACTTGCTTTTTACCCGAAAGAACACCTATGAATTGGTTGCGGCTTGTGCGTTCGTATTTGAAACGCGCCCAAGACTGATGTTGTCGGATTTGCTTTTCCGCTTTCGACTGAAGCCAGATATTGAAATCAATCCGGTTTTTCTGTGGGGACTTTTGACCGTTCCAAACAAACGCAGACAAGTTCAGGCTTTAGCTGGTGGCTCGGCAGGTTCGATGCCAAATATTTCAAAAGGACGACTGATGACTTTGCCAATTGAAGTGCCACCGCTGCCGCTACAAAATGAGTTCGCCCAGCGCATGACAGAAATCCGTGAGCTTGAAGCCAACCAAGCTATCAGCCGCACCCGCTTGGACGCCCTCTTTCAATCCATGTTGCACCGTGCCTTTAATGGAGAACTGTAATATTTATGATAAAGGCCATCCTTATACAGAATTTTAAGATTTTTGAGTCGTTCAAGTTGATACTGAACGACGACCTCAACATCATTGTCGGCGATAACGAAGCTGGCAAGTCAACGATCCTTGAGGCAATCAGCTTGGCCCTCACAAGGAAAATCGGAGGGAAACCAATTGAATACGAACTAGGCCCATATTTATTTAATGCAACTTGTTCGCATTCGTATTTACAAGCTCTTAAGGAAAATAAGAATCCTGAGCTTCCCAAGATTCTGATCGAACTATATTTGGCAGATTTACAGGAGCTTCAACCGCTTCGCGGCAGCAATAATGTTGGCAAGCTGGATACCGTTGGCATAAGATTGGAAATAGCATTTGACGATGACTACAAAGAAGAGTATGCCAAATTGCTTGAGGACAAAACAGAAAAGAAAGTTATCCCAGCCGAATACTTTCGTGTTAATTGGTGCTCCTTTGCGGGCAATGCGATCACGTCACGCAGTTTGCCGATAAGCTTGTCGCACATTGATGCGACAACAATTCGCTTACAAAGTGGCACTGATTACTACATTCAAAACATTATTAGCGAAGGTCTTGCACCAAAGGAGAAGGTTGCGCTGGCGGTGGCCTACCGAAAACTTAAAGAGCAGTTTTCCGCGGAGGCCTCAATACAAGGTATCAACAAGAATCTCACAAAGGGTGCGCTGACAGAAAAAGAACTGACAATAGGAATTGATATTTCGCAAAAGACAAATTGGGAAACAAATCTAATTCCTCATCTTGATGAGTTGCCATTTCAGCTTGTCGGAAAGGGGGAGCAAACAGCGTTGAAAATCTTGCTTGCGCTTGACCGGAAAGCGAAAGATTCAAACATTATTCTCATAGAGGAACCGGAGAATCACTTGTCGTTTTCCTCGATGAACAAACTGATCTCTAAGATTGCTGAAAAGTGTGCCGGAAAACAAATTATTATTGCTACGCATAGCGCATACGTTCTCAATAAGCTGGGGATTGAAAAAGTGTTTTTGCTCAACGAGCAACAAACAATGACTTTAAAGAATCTGCCACCGGATACGCAGAAATATTTTAAGAAGTTATCTGGCTATGACACGCTGCGACTGATCTTGGCAAAAAAGGCAATCTTGGTTGAAGGACCCTCCGATGAATTAGTTGTTCAGAAAGCGTATAAAGCCAAGCACGGTAAACTGCCGATTGAGGATGGCGTTGATGTCATAAACGTGCGAGGCTTGTCTTTTACCCGTTTTCTGGACATCGCCAAGGAGCTTAAAAAAGAGGTCGTGGTCGTAACGGATAATGACGGAGATTATCAAAAGAAGGTGGTTGATAAATATGCCCCTTACAAAGGAATAGCAGCGATCAAGATATGTGCGGATAGCGACAAAGCAGCCAAAACACTCGAACCACAAATGGCCAAAACCAATACACTTGCGCTTCTTAATAAAATCTTTGGCACCGCCTATGCCGACGTGCCATTACTTGTGGCTTACATGGAAAACAATAAAACCGAGTGGGCATTGAAACTGTTTGAATCTGACGAGGCAGTAACTTATCCAAAGTATATCGCCGATGCCGTTCAATAAAAACAAAGTGGTAGTCGCAAGTGCAGGTTCCCGCAAAACAACTTGAGACCTCTGCAAAACTCTTTTGAACGGATGAATTGATGGAGCGTCAGAGAACCATGCAAACGACGACCAACGCACAAATGGGCTTGCTGGACAGCCTGATGATCGCCACGCCAACCAAC
>Ga0181529_10007376_pt1 | contig 10980 bp, 9 predicted proteins | sample PEATcosm2014_Bin_36_FD_119763 | JGI IMG/M metagenome (GOLD analysis project Ga0181529, IMG submission 119763) | Peatland microbial communities from MTU Mesocosm Facility, Houghton, MI, USA - PEATcosm2014_Bin10_30_metaG | ecosystem: Environmental > Terrestrial > Soil > Wetlands > Peat | place... | reverse complement strand
GAAGAATCTGCTTTTCGCACCCTGATATCCGATGCCAGTCGTTTGGGAGGCCCCCATGGCAATCGACATGCACGGTCTTTGCCCCCTTCTTCAAATCTTCGACATGCCGACCTCGATTCGCTTCCATCGCGATGTCCTGGGCTTCGAGATTTTCAGCAACTCCCCGCCCCGTTCCCCGGACGACTTCGAGTAGCGCCGACCTCCTGGCCGGCTGTGCTGGCGGCGCCCTCGCCGCCAGAGCAAAGCCTCTTCCGGCAATACCGTTTGCAAACACTCTGACGGAGCAAACAGTGTCCCGCGTGGGTCGGGAGACCCACGCTACAGCCGGCCAGGAGGCCGGCGCTACAAACTGGTTGTCACCTTGTGAGAAATGCGGGCTAGGACGGCCCCACGCCTTTCGTGTATTGTGGTTTGGTTTGGTTCGCATATGCTTTTTTTGCACGCAACCCTGGCCGAACCGCAGCACTTCTCCCTCGTGGAGAGGCTGCTGCTCATCGGACTGACCATAGCCTCGGCCTCGGCCTTCTGGCGGCGGTTTGGCACGGTCCTCGACAAGATCCTCAAATCCAAGCCCGACGCCGGTTTCCGCCTCTTCCCGCTCGCGCCCCGTATCCGCGACTTTGTCTGGGAAGTGCTCTGCCAGGCCAAGGTCATCCGCCAGCGCCCACTCCCCGGTCTGGCGCACGCCTTCGTTTTCTGGGGATTCTGCGCCTTTGCCCTAGTCACCCTGAACCACTTCGCCGTGGGCGTTGGAATCGGGTTCCTGTCACCCTCGGGTGTGGTTGGCCGCTTCTACTTCGACTTTGCCGCCGCCTTTGCCCTGGCCTGCGGTGTGGGCATCCTGGGACTGTTCGTGCGCCGCTTCCTGGTCCGGCCCAAATGGCTGGGCGCAAAGCTGTCGTACGAGTCCGGTTTCATCGCCCTGCTGATCTTCGTCCTGATGGCCACCTATCTGGCCTCGTTCTTCTTGACAGACGCCGATCCGGCCACCCGTGCCCTTTGGTGGATTCACACTCTGGCCATCCTGGTCTTTCTCGCCATCATTCCCCATACCAAGCACCTGCACCTGATCCTCAGTCCGGCCACCGTCTTCCTCTCGCGCGGCGGCTTCAGCCAAATTCCTCCGCTCGCCGGGGACGAAGACTTCGGCCTGGTGGCCGGAACCGACCTGACCCGCCTGGTGAGTCTGCAGGCCTATTCCTGCGTGGAGTGCGGTCGCTGCACCGAGCACTGCCCCGCCGCCAGTACCGGCAAACTGCTCAATCCCAAGGAAGTCGTGCTCGGCCTGCGCGCCTACCTGAACGACCAAGGCCCGGCCGCCGAAGAGCCCTTGCTGGGCAAATACAACGCCCAGGAAGCCGTTTTCCAATGCACTACCTGCGGCGCTTGCGAGTTCCAGTGCCCGGTGGGCATCGAGCACCTGCCCATCCTGGTGGGCCTGCGGCGCGGAGCGGTCAACACCGGAGCCTGGGAAGACGACTACGGCAGCAAACTCTTCCTGGCACTCGAACGCGGCAGCAATCCTCTGGGCATCGGCGCCAGCGAGCGCGACAAGTTCATCGAAAAGGCCGGCCTGCCGCTCTTCGACGGAACGCAAGAATTCTGCCTGTGGCTGGGCTGCATGGGCGCCTACGATCCCAAGGGCCGGGAGATCGTCGCCGACTTTGCCCGCATCCTCAAGTATCTGGGCACAAGTTACGGCGTTCTGCGCAAGGAGAAATGCACCGGCGACGCCGCCCGCCGGCTGGGCAACGATCTCCTCTTCCAGCAGCTGGCCGAAGCCAACCTGGAAAATCTGGCGCAGAACAAGGTGAAGCGAATTGTGAGCATTTGCCCGCATTGCGTAAGGACGATTCAGGAGGACTGGAAGGAGTACGGCACGCCGCCCGCAATCGAGCACCATAGCGAGTTCCTGGCCAGACATCTCAGCCAGCTACCGGCAGTGCAGGACCAAAACGAAACGGTCTACCACGACCCGTGCTACCTGGGCCGGTATCGCAATGTCTACGACCAGCCACGCGCCGTCGTCAGAGCCACAGGGCATCTGGTCGAGGCCGCACGCAGTGCCGAGCGCAGCTTCTGCTGCGGAGCGGGCGGCGGATTGGCCTTCCTGGGCGAAGAGACCGGCGAACGCGTCGGCAAGGTGCGCGCCGCCGAACTGGCCGCCACAGGAGCAGCTACCATCGCCACCGCCTGCCCCTTCTGCAACAGCATCTTCCGCGACGCCTTGGCCGATACCGGGGAATCCGCACCGCAGTTGCTCGATATTGCCCAGTTAGTTGCGCGGGGATTGCCTGCAGCCGACTCAGGAAAAGGTCATCCCAGCTAAGGAGCGATGCATAAGTGAGATATGAAGCGGTCCATCCACAATCACGGGAGGAGCTGGTCGAGGGCCTCGCGAGTAATGACTCCGAGCAGATAAGGTCGGCGCTCTACAGCGCCTCATGGTACGAATGCGACTGGCGCTGGACCCAGGAGAATTGCCTGATTTTCTTGCGTCATCGCGATCCGCTCGTTCGCTGGGCAGCAGCCCTCTCTCTCGGCTATATTGCTCAGTTTCACAAGCACCTTGACCTGGACAAAGTGCTGCCAGCTTTGCACGAAGCCCATGCTGATCCTGCAATACGTTCCACCGTCGGCGACAGTCTTGACATGATCGCGCAGAACATCAAAACGCAATGAAGTTCTGCAAGAGGGTTTCGCGATGAAAGCATGGTGCATTCCAAAGTGTCGCCTTTGAATTTGAAGACGAGAGTCTAATATGATCGAGGCCGTTCCATCATGAAAATCATCGTTGCCATCAAGCAAGTCCCCGAGCGCGATGCGCAGATTCGCATCGACGCCGCCGGTAAGTGGATTGAAGAATCCGGCTTTCAGTACGCAATGAACGAGTCCGACGCCTACGCCCTGGAAGAGGCCCTTCAACTCAAAGAGAAGCACGGCGGCGAAGTCGTCGTGCTCTCGGCCGGGCCGGAGCGCGTGGGAACCACCATTCGCGAGGCGCTGGCCAAGGGCGCCGACCGCGCCATCCATGTGGACTGCGCCGACCTCAGTGCGCGCGATGCCCTCGGCGTGGCCCGTCTGCTGGCCGCGGCCATCAAGCCGGAGAGCCCGGACCTGGTGCTCGCCGGGCTGCAATCCGACGACCTGGGCCAGGGGCAGACTGGCGTCATCCTGGCCGAACTGCTGGGCCTGCCCCACGCTACGCTCATCCTGCAAGTGGAAAAGACCGAGACCGGCCTGCGCGTAAAGCGTGAGCTGGAGGAGGGTTGGTTCCAGTGGATCGACCTGCCCACCCCGGCGGTGCTGACCATCCAATCCGGCGGCAACAAGCTGCGCTACGCCACGCTGATGGGCATTAAGCGGGCCAAGACCAAGGAGATGCGCGCGATGACGGCTGCCGAGCTGGGCGTCGATGCCGCGCCGGTTGTCGTCCTGGAGCGGGTTGCTCTGCCGTTGAAACAGAAGACCACGCAGATGCTGCCGGGAACGGCCAAGGAAGCCGCCGCGGCGCTGGTAGAAAAGTTGAAGTTCGAAGCGAGGGTGCTATGAGCGGGATTCTCTTGGTTTTGGAGCAACGGGATGGCCACATAAGCCGAATCAGTTGGGAAGCCCTGGCCGCGGGCCAGCTTCTGGCCAGCGAAACCGGGCTCGCCGTGAGCGCGGTGGTTGTCGGAGCCGCAACCGAGTCCCTCGCCGCCGAAGTGGCGGCCAAGGCTGTGGGCAGAGTCATTCGCGTCGAGCACCCGCTGCTCGCACAGTACACGGCGGACGGATTCATCCTGGCTCTTCATCAACTGATCGAGTCCGAGGTTCCGGCGTATGTGGTGTTTGCGCATACCTACCAGGTGCGCGACTACGCGCCCGCGCTGGCCGCGCGTTGCGGCTCGGTGCTCATTGGCGACGTGACCGGCATCGGCGCCGGGCCGACCTTTACTCGGCAATTGCTTCAAGGCCGCCTCAATGGCAGCTATCGGCCCACGGGCGCCGGGCCGTGCTTCATCTCGGTGCAAGCTGGCGCCTTCCGCTCCGACGCCGTCGAAGCGGGGACGGCCGAAGTAACAATCTTCACGCCCAGCATCGACACCGCACAGATTCGCACCACCCCCAGCGCGCCCTTCCGCGGCTCAGCGCAAACTGTGGACCTGGGTTCGGCACAGGCGATCGTCGCCGTGGGCCGCGGCATCAAGGGCGAGGAAAATCTGCTGCTGGTGCGGGAGCTGGCCACGGTCCTCGGCGCGGAGCTGGCCGCCTCGCGGCCCATCTGCGACAACGGCTGGTTGCCCATGGAGCGCCAGGTGGGCAGCTCCGGCCAGACCGTTGCGCCCAAGCTCTACGTGGCCGTGGGCATCTCCGGCGCCATCCAGCACCTGGTGGGTATGAAGGGCTCGCAGTGCATCGTAGCCATCAACAAGGACCCCGAAGCGCCCATCTTCGAGGTAGCCGGCTACGGCATCGCCGGCGACTTGTTCGAGGTGGTCCCGGCGCTGACCGAAGCGGTGAAGGCAGCAAAGAAATAAACTGTCTGTAGCCAGACGCGCACCTTCGCGCTCACTTGCGCCGGTTAAGAACTCGAACCCCGAGGCTTTCTTTATGCCAAACACCAGGAAAAACATCGTCGTCGTAGGTAGCATCAACATGGACCTGGTGACGCGCACGCCGCGCATTCCGCTGGCCGGGCAGACGCTCATCGGGTCGGACTTCACCACCACCCCCGGCGGCAAGGGAGCCAACCAGGCCGTGGCCGTCGCCCGCCTCGGTTATCCGTTGTGGATGGTGGGCGCGGTGGGAGACGATGTCTTCGGCCAGGCTCTGCTCGACAACCTCGCCAACGCGGGCGTGGACACATCTGCCGTCGAGCGCGTTCCCGGTCCCTCGGGGGTTGCGCCAATTCTCGTTGCCGATAACGGAGAGAACTCCATCGTGGTGGTTCCCGGCGCCAACGGCAAAGTCGATTGCGCGGCCGTCGACCGGCACGCCGCGCTGATCCGCTCCGCCGGCATGGTGCTCTGCCAGTTGGAGCTGCCCATGGAGACCATCGGCCACACGCTCGCCCTGTGCGCCGAGGCAGGCGTGCCGGTGATGCTCGATCCCGCGCCCGCCGCGCCGCTGCCCGATGCGGTCTGGAGTCAGGTGGCCTGGTTCACGCCCAATGAGACTGAAGCCGCCCTGTATCTTGGCGAATCTCTCAGCCCCGAGGACGGCGCGAAGCGCCTGCTGGCGCGCGGCCTGCGCGGCGTAGTCCTCAAGCGCGGCGGCGAAGGCGCGTATGTCGCCGTCGCGGATGGAAAGGCAGGTTGGGTCAAGCCGTTCCATGTGGAAGCCATCGACACCGTCGGCGCGGGCGACTGCTTCAACGGAGCCTTTGCCGTGGCCCTGCTCGAAGGCCTCGATCCGTGGGCGGCGGCGCGGTTCGCCTCGGCCGCCGCGGCCATCTCCGTCACCCGGCGCGGCGCGCAAGCCTCCATGCCGGCGCGGGCCGACGTGGAGGAGTTCTTGGCGAAACACATCGAACGGACGCAGGGATGACTTGTTTTCAGCTACGGCGTCCCCAATCAGGATCGGATGAAGGGTACGGGCTTTAGCCCGTACATTGAGCCGGATATCGTAATCCAACTCAGCGGACGGGCTGAAGCCCGTCCCCTTCAATAAGCGCAGGTATTGGAATAATCCCTCGGGATGGGGCCCGACGCATGAAGAAATCAAGCAGAGTGATTTGCCAATTCAGCCTCGGAATTCTGGTCGCAACGCTTGTCTTGAGCGCGTCTGCCCAGGACACGCAGTACCCGCCGCGCGGCCAGCAGATCCCCGCGCCCGACTGCATGAACCTGCACAATGTTTGGGAGAGCGCGCAACAGGGCCCTTGCCTGGTCAACGCCCACGAGCGCTGGCTGCGCGATCTTCAGCACTGGCGCGCCGAGCGCCGCATCCGCATCGCCTACGATCCCGCCCGCTACGAGCTGCCCGCCCTGCGCTGGACGCAATCCAGCTTCATCCAGCCGCAGATGATGGTCCAGGACCGTTTTTTCTTCGACCCCGTGGCTGGCCGGTACACCGTGGACCGTTACCTCGACGACCTCGACAAACGCTACGGCGGCATCGACGCGGTGCTGGTGTGGGCTACCTACCCCAACATGGGCATCGACGACCGCAACCAGTTGGAGATGGTCGAGTCCATGCCCGGCGGCGTGGAGGGCGTGCGCCAGATGGTCGCCGATTTCCATCGCCGCGGCGTGCGCGTGCTCTTCCCCATGATGATGTGGGACGAAGGCACCCACCAGCCCGTGCAGCCCTGGCCCGACGCCCTGGCCGCGCTGATGAAGCAGATCGATGCGGACGGAGTGAACGGCGACACCCAGGACGGCGTGCCGCTGGGCTTCTCGCTGGCCGCGGAGAAGATCGGTCACCCACTGGCTTTTCAGCCTGAAACCAGCCCCAGCGACGAGGCCCTGGCCTGGAACGCGATGACCTGGGGCCAGTACAACTTTCCTTTCATCCCCATGGTGGACCGCTTCAAGTGGCTGGAACCGCGCCACATGGTCAACATCAGCGACCGCTGGAACCCCGACAAGACCAGCGACCTGCAATTCGCCTTCTTCAACGGAGTGGGCTGGGAAAGCTGGGAAAACGTCTGGGGCATCTGGATCGGCATCAATCCCCGCGACGCCGAAGCCACCCGCCGCGTGGCCACTATCGAGCGCGCCGTTGCGCCGTTCCTGGTCAGCCCGGATTGGGAGCCGCTCTATCCCATGCACACCTTCGGTGTGTACTCGAGCAAATGGCCCCTAGGCAATGAAACGGTCTGGACTATCGTCAACCGCAACCCCTACAACGTAGCCGGCCCGCAGATGAGTGTGACCGATTGGCCAGGGACACGGTATTTCGACCTCTACCATGGCGCGGAACTGAAGCCTGAGATCGATGGCCAACCCGCTCTACCGAGCACCGAACCGGGCAGCCACGGCCTCGGCCCCAGCAAGCAGACTGCGGTCCTGAGTTTCGACATCGAAGCCAACGGTTACGGCGCGATTCTGGCGGTTCCCGGCGAGCCGAACGCGGCTATGAAAGCCCTCATGCAGCGCATGGCAGCGCTCACTGCCAAGCCGCTCGCGTCTTTCTCGCATGAGCTTGCCGCGCTGCCGCAGAGACTCGTGCCCATCGAGCCGAGCAAACCCGCCGCCCAAGCTCCGCCCGGCATGGTCAGGATTCCCGGCGGTGCATTCCTCTTCAAGGTGCGCGGCACGGAGATCGAGGGCGGCGCATCCAACATGGTCGATGTCCAGTACCCCTGGGAGGACACGCCCCGCCGCTTTCACGAGAAACAGATGCAGGTGGCCCCGTTCTTCATCGACAAGTACCCGGTGACCAACGCGCAGTTCAAGCAGTTTCTCGACGCAACCCACTACGCACCCGGCGACCCGATCGACTTCCTGCGCGATTGGAAAAACGGAACCTATCCGCAGGGTTGGGAGAACCGGCCCGTCACCTGGGTTTCACGCGAAGACGCGCGCGCGTATGCGAAATGGGCCGGCAAGCGCCTGCCGCACGAGTGGGAGTGGCAAATGGCCGCCCAGGGCACGGATGGCCGCCTTTATCCCTGGGGCAGCCAGTGGCAGCCGGCCAATGTGCCCGCTCCGGCCACAGGACGCACCATGCCGGGACCAGACCCCGTGGACGCCCATCCCGCCGGCGCGAGCCCTTTCGGCGTCATGGACATGGTGGGTAACGTCTGGCAATGGACCGACGAGTTTGAAGACGAGCACACTCGCGCGGCCATCCTGCGCGGCGGCGAGTATTACCAGCCGCAGGGCTCGATCTGGTATTTCCCCCAGGCCTATCGCAACGACGAGCATAGCAAGCTGCTCCTGATGGCGCCGGGCTACGACCGCTCCGGCGGGGTGGGCTTCCGCTGCGTGCAGGATGCGCAGTGAGTCCTCTCTGAAAGATCGCGGCCAGGCCCGCGGCGTTCCTGGCTGCAATAATCCAGAGAGATGAAGCTGCGCGCCTATCTGCTGATGCTCTTTGTGGTTGCTGTTTGGGGATCGACCTTTGTGCTCATCAAGGGCGCGCTGGCTGACGCCACGCCTGCCGCCTTCAACCTGGTACGCATGACGCTGGCCTTTGTTGTGCTGGCCGTGGCCTATCACCGCTACTGGCGCGCGATCCGGCCGTGGCAGGTGGCCTCGGGGGCGGTCGTCGGTCTCTGCCTGGGCGCGGGCTACCAGTTCCAGACCACCGGCCTGGCCCTCACCACGCCCTCGAAATCCGCTTTCATCACCGGCCTCCTGGTGGTGCTGGTGCCGCTGTTCTCTTTGATCCCCGGTGTTCGCCCGCCCGGCGCGCGCCCGCCCAGTTGGAACGCCTTTCTGGGCGCGGCGCTGGCCTTTGTTGGGATCGTGCTGCTCACCGCGCCAGCCGTTGCGCAGGTTCAGGGGCCTGTTTCCGCTACCGGCACGCTGGCCGGCCTGCTGCCCGATCTGGCTTCGATCAACCTGGGCGACGTGCTCACCCTGGGCTGCGCAATCGCCTTTGCCTTCCACTGCATCGTGCTTAGCCACGTCTCGCCGCGCATCGGCTTTCAACCCCTGGCGCTGCTTCAAGTCGGCTTTTGCGCCATCTTCATGGCCTTGAGCCTGCCCTTCATCGAGCATCCGCACATCGCCTGGACACCTCGTCTGTGGACGGCGTTGGGAATCGCCGCCGTATTGGCCACCGCCGCCGCCTTCTCGATTCAGAGCTGGGCGCAGTCGGTGCTGCCCTCGACGCACATGGCCCTGGTGCTCACCATGGAGCCGGTCTTTGCCTGGATCACTTCGTTTCTGGTGACCGGCGAGCGGCTTGGCCTGCGCCCCGCCTGCGGAGCCCTGCTGATTCTGGTGGGAATCGCCCTCACCGAGCTGGTCCCCATGCCGCATGTGCCCACCGCGCACGAAGCGTGATGAGAGCAGGGAACAGGGAATAGGGAACTGGGAGTGGACACTCCCAGCAGAATCAGCGGGCGCAGAGCACGATGATGGTTTCGTCGTCGAAGCGGTCGCGGGCGCCCTGGAAGCGGGAGACGTCGTCGAGAATGGCGTCGGCGATCTCCTGGGCGGGCTGGTTGCGGTGGTTGCATAGCAGGCCGGAGAGCCGGTCCTGGCCATACATCTCACCCAGGGCGTTCTCCGCGTCTAGAATCCCGTCGGAGACGAAGACGACGGCGTCGCCCGGCTGGGTGGCGACGTTGAATTCCTCATAGGTGACATTGGGAAAGAGACCCAGGGGAAAGCCCTCGGCGCGAATGTTGTTGGACTCGCCCGCGCGACAGAAAACGGGCTGTACTGCGCCGGAGTTGGCCACCTGGAGGGTGCGGTTCTGGTCGTTCCAGATGGCGAAGAGCATGGTGACGTACTGCGATTCGAGCTTGCGCTCCTGGAGGGCGTCGTTCAGCAGGGCGAGCATCTCGGCGGGCTCGGGCTGCTGTGCGGCAGCGGCGCGCATGATGCCGCTGACCAGCGCCGCAAAGAGAGCTGCCGGAGCTGCCTTGCCGCTGACATCGCCCAGCACGATGGCGGTGCGGCCGGGACCGTAGTCGAGAAAATCGTAAAGATCGCCGCCGATGGCGCGGGCGGGCAGGAAGCGCACCGCCAAGTCGGCATGGGGGTGGCTGGGCGCGGAGGGTGGCAACAGGCGCAACTGCACCTCGCGGGCCATGGCGATGTCCCGCTCAAGCTGGGCTTCCTGGCGGCGGACAGCCTGATAGAGACGGGCATTTTCAATGGAGATGGCCACCTGCGCGGCCAGTGTGGTGAGGATGCGCTCGTGCTCCTCGTTGAAGAAGCCCGCACGGGTGTGTTCCAAGTCGAGCACGCCGATGACGCGGCCCTTGTAGAAGAGCGGAACAATCAGCTCGGAGCGGGTTTCGGCGTTCATGGGAAGATAGCGCTGGTCCTTGCGCACATCGGGCACGTTGATCAGGCGCCACTCGCGCACCGCGGCGCCTACCAGGCCGGTGGTAATCGAAAAGCGGCGCAGCGGAGCGTGCGCAGAGCCGAAGCGCCAAGCGTAGCGGGTGATGAGCGTCTCGCCCTTCTCGTCGAGCAGCATCACGGTGAACATCTGGTAATCGATGAGGCGGCGGAGGAGTTGGCCGACGCGTTCGAAGAGAAGATCGAGCTCGAGGATGGAAGCTATTTCGGTGGCGATCTCGTTGAGCACTTCCAGGGTCTGCGCCTGGCGGGAGACGCGGGCGTAGAGACGGGCGTTCTCGATGGCCTGCGCGATGCGCGAGGCGGTGAGGGTGAGCAGCCGCAGATGTTCCGGGCGGAAGTAGCCGGCTTGCTCGCTCTCCAGGTCCATGACGCCAATCAGGCGGTTCTTGGCGATCAGAGGCACCGCCAGCTCGGAGCGCACGGAGCCGTAAGCGGAGATGTAGTTCTGGTCGGCGGAGACGTCGTTGAGCAAAATGGGCTGGCGGGTGAGGGCCACCTGGCCAATGATGCCCTGGCCGATGGGGATGCGCGTGTGCTCGACCTCGGGGGTATGGCCGATCTGAAACCTCATGCGCAGCTCATGGGTGCGGTCGTTGAGCAAGAGAATGGCGAAGATGCGATAGTGGATGACTTTGCTCACCAGCTCGGAGGTGCGGTTGAGCAGCGTCTGCAAGTCGAGCGTGGTGTTGAGCGCGTCTGCCAGTTGCATCAAGTAGGCCACATCCGCCGGTTCCACGCGGATGTTGGCCGGATCGAGATGAGCCTGCGGATTGGCGGAGTCCGCCGGGCGGTAGTCGCCCTCGAAGTCGGGTGTTGCCGGCGGAGATGGGGGAGTCGTGGCCATGGGTATTGAAGGGAATGATAACGGATTGAGGGGCTAGGGACTAGGGACTAGCCTGCATTATTCACGAAGGCCCTTCGAGAGACGTTTTTGGCTGGATGAGAGCGCAGGAGTCGGTGGCGGCAGCGTGAGGTTGTTGTTTTCGACCTGTTGGCGGGGTTTGTGGGG
>Ga0181529_10007374_pt1 | contig 10981 bp, 7 predicted proteins | sample PEATcosm2014_Bin_36_FD_119763 | JGI IMG/M metagenome (GOLD analysis project Ga0181529, IMG submission 119763) | Peatland microbial communities from MTU Mesocosm Facility, Houghton, MI, USA - PEATcosm2014_Bin10_30_metaG | ecosystem: Environmental > Terrestrial > Soil > Wetlands > Peat | place... | reverse complement strand
GCTGCACGTGCATGTGGGCATCGAAGACCGCGAGGCGGCCATTCGCATCATGAACTCGATGCGCTATTTTCTGCCTCACATCATGGCGCTGGCCACCAACTCGCCCTTCTGGCTGGGATTGAACACCGGCTACAAGGGCTACCGCGCCAAGGTCTTCGAGAACTTTCCACGGACCGGCATTCCCGACGCATTCGCCAGCTATTCGGAGTTTGAAAACTACGTCAGCCTGCTGGTGCGCACCAACTGCATCGATAACGGCAAGAAGATCTGGTGGGACATCCGGCCGCATCCCTTTTTCGACACGGTCGAGGTACGCGCCTGCGACATTCCCCTGCGCGCCGAGGAGACGGTGGCCATCGCCGCGCTGATCCAGGCCACGGCGGTCTATCTCTACAAGCTGCACGAGGCCAATCAGGACTTCCGCCAGTACGCGCGCCCGCTGCTGATGGAAAACAAATTCCGCGCGGTTCGCTACGGGCTGGACGGAAAGCTGATCGACTTTGGCAAGCAGCAGGAAGTGCCGCTGCGCGACCTGATCGAGGAACTGCTCGCGCTGGTAGACCCCGTGGTGGATGAGCTGGGCAGCCGCGAAGCGATTGGCGGAATACGGAGCATCCTGAAGACAGGCACCGGCGCGGATCGCCAGCTCAAGGTCTTCGAGGAGTCCAACGGCGACATGAAAGCGGTGGTGGATTACATGGCGCGAGAGACCGCGGCGGGGCTATAGCAGCGTCCACGCGTCAATGCGTGGCATAGTCCTCGCGAAAGGGCGTGAACACATCGAGCACTTCGGAATCCTCGAGGGCGGAAGCCTGGTGCTCGACATTGCTGCCGACAACGATGCTGTCGCCGGCGTCCATTTCAATGGTCTTGCCTTCGCCCTCGAACAGGATGCATCCGCGCACAACGTAAATGAGTTGCGAATGCGGGTGCTTGTGCCGCGCGCCCTTCCAGCCCCGCTCCAACTGATGGCGAACCAGCATCAGGTTGGGGTCGTAGGCCAATACCTGGCGGCGCATTCCCGGCTCTGGCAAGGAAACGGGGGCGGCATGCAACGGTGCGTAGACCACTCCTTGTTCTGCCATTGTTCTCCTCTGCAACGAGCTTCTGCGATGCACCCAAGCGCTCGCGGGGGCGAGGATTTCAACGCCGGAAGAGCAGCGAAAATGGGCATGGAAACAGCTCCCAGCCGGCAAGAAACGGTGCTGACACGATGATAGCTGGGCAGCACAAGTTTCGGCACCAGGAATTGTGCCCCGCGAACCTTTCAAATTGTTTTTCCGCTCGATTTCCGCTACCTTCCCGGATTCCGTATCCTATTCCTGGAGGTCTGTTCCCCGCGCATGACCGAAGCCGCCGCACATTTGCTCTCTCTCGCTTACCCCGCCGAGTTCATCCCTGGCGCGCGTTCCGCCGTCCTCACTTGCCTGCGCATCGATCCAGCGGAGAAGGTCACGCTGATCACCGACCGCGTCACGGCGCCCATTGCGGCCGCGCTGGCCGCGCAGTTGGCTGAGCGCGGCTGCCCGTGGAACGCCTTCATCCTGGAAGACCTGGTCCCGCGCCCGCTGGTGGACATGCCCGCCGAGGTGCTGGCCGACATGGAAACCTCGCAGGTCTCCATCTTCGCCGTCGAGGTGCAGGCCAACGAACTGGGTTCGCGCATGCAGATGACCAATGTGGTCAATCGCCGCCACATGCGCCACGCCCACATGGTCAACATCACCGCTGAAATCATGTGCCAGGGCATGCGCGCCGACTACGACCAGGTCGACCGGCTCTCGCAGCTTGTGCTGGACCGCGTCCGCAAGGCCACCCGCATCCGCGCCACCACCGCCGCCGGCACCGACATCGTGGCCGAGATGAATCCCGCCTACAAATGGCTCAAGACCTCGGGCATCATCTCGCCGGAGAAGTGGGGCAACCTGCCCGGCGGCGAGTGCTTCACCACGCCCGGCGAGGTCAACGGCGCCTTTGTTGTGGATGGCGTGGTGGGCGACTGGCTCTGCGCCCGCTACGGGCTGCTGGCAGCTGCTCCTTTGACCATCCAGATCGCCCGGAATCGGATCGTCAGTTGCTCCAGCGCGAACCAGCAGCTCGAAGCCGACTTCTGGGCCTATACCCACACCGACGAGAACTCCGACCGGGTGGGCGAGTTTGCCATCGGCACCAACCTGGGCGTCGAGCGGGTGATCGGCAATATTCTCCAGGACGAGAAGTTTCCCGGCATCCACATTGCGTTCGGGAATCCCTATGGGGAGCACACCGGCGCGCCCTGGCGCTCCGGCACGCACATCGATGTGGTGGGCCTGGGCTTCAATATCTGGCTTGAAACTCCCTCCGGGCAGGAGCAGATCATGCGCGAAGGACGATTTCTGATTACGGCGTAGGTTTGCACGCGCTGGGCTGTGCTTTTGGGTTCGTGTTTTCCCAGGTCCCAGAATCGGGACCTGGGGCACCCGGTCCCAGCTACCATCTCTTCCATAGCTCCGTCTAATCCGTGAATCCACTGAATTCCCGCATTCTGCTCAGGATCTACACTCGAAAGGAACGAGGAGTGAGATCGTTGCGTACCATGGAAGCATGAAGAGAATCGCTTTATTCGCCGCGCTTGGCGCGGCAGTGCTTGCATGTGCGCCCTCCCCGGCGCTGGCGGGCAAGCAGACCGCGGCCCCGGCGCAGCAGATCGGCAACTTCAAAGTGCCAGCAATTGGCGAAGCATTGCGGCTCTCCGATTTCGCGGGCATGGAACCCCGCCCGGAACTGAAGGACAAACTGCTGCACATCACCGGCTTCATCCAGAATTCGCCGCGCGACGGCGAGCCGCCCACCGAGAAGACAGAAGTCTGGCTCGGCTATACAAAGACGGCTTTGTATATTGTCTTCATTTGCCGCGACGATCGTGCAGGGGAAATTCGCGGGCATCTGGCGCGGCGCGAAAACGTGCTGGCCGACGACAACGTATCGGTGCTGCTCGATCCATTTCAGGATCGCCGCCGGGGCGTCTTGTTCACCGTGAATCCGGCCGGCGTGCAGGCCGATGCGGCGTGGGCCGAGGGCAACGGCCCGGATTACAGCTACGACCAGGTGTGGGACTCGGAAGGGCGCGTCACCAAGGACGGATGGATGGCGTTGATGGCCATCCCGTTTCGCAGTCTGCGCTTTCACTCCGGACGTTCGGACTGGGGCGTGGTCTTCATGCGCAATCTGCCGCGCAATAGCGAGATGGACTTCTGGCCGCGCGTGGCCGCCAACGTCTCCGGCGTTCTCAGCCAGGAGGGAACGCTGGAAGGCATCGAGGGCGTGACCGGCTCGCACAATGTGCAGATCGATCCCTACGCGCTGGCGCAGAACGAGCGCACCCTGCAGAGCCTCGACCCGCTCAATCCATTTTTCAGTTCGCGGCACTTTGAAGACACAGCGGGCGGCGAGATCAAAGCCATTCTCAAGGACCGCATCGTCTTCGATGCCACCGTAAATCCGGACTTCAGCGACATTGAGTCTGACCAGCCGCAGTTCACCGTCAACCAGCGTTACCCGGTCTACTTTCCCGAACTGCGGCCCTTCTTCCTGGAGAATGCGAACTACTTCAACACGCCCATTTCGCTGGTGTATACGCGCAACATCGTTCATCCGGAGTTCGGCGCGCGCGTCACCGGAAAGGTAGGCCATACGAACGTTGGCTTGTTTGCCACCGATGATCGCGAGCCGGGGGAGACTGTGGCCTCGGGCGATCCGCTCTACGACAAGCGTGCCTTGTTCGCGGTGGGGCGCGTTTCCCAGGACCTGGGCAAAGGCTCAAGCATCGGGGCCATCTATACCGACGAAGAGTTTGGCCAGGGCTGGAACCGCATCGGCGGCGTCGATTTCACCTGGCGGATTACCGACCACTGGACCACGCTTGGCCAATGGATAGAAAGCTCAACCAAGGGCAACACGGACAGCGGAACGCCGCCTGCGTATAGCGCCGGGCCGGCGAGCAACCTGCAGTTGATGCGCTCCGGGCACGCGTTCAACCTGCAATCGAGTTTTCAGGATTTCAGCAACGGTTTCCAAACCCAATTGGGCTTTATCCAGACCGCGGACATTCGCAGCGATCAGACGCACGTGACCTACCAGTGGTTTCCCAAGCGCAAGGCCATCCAGAGCTGGGGGTTTGAAACCAACCAGAACGTTGCTTACAACCATCAAGGCGACCGCGTCTATCATTACTCTTCTTTCGACCCTCTGCTATTTCTGGCGCGCAACGTGGTCATTGCGCCGATCGGTGGCGAAAACTCCGACACTGTCGGGCCGTCGAGCTACCCGCTCCTCACGGCGTACAAGAATTTCACCGAGAATTACGGCGGGTTCGTGGTGCGCGGCGCTCCGTTCACTCAGCTGAATTTCAACCTGGTCGCGTTCCGCGGCGGTAACGTGAACTACAACCCTAAGGCCGGCCAGATTCCATCCCTGATGAAACAGCAGACCGTGCAGGCCTTGTTTACCGTGCAGCCCATCCGTCAACTGACCGCCGATAATACCTATCTGCTGGACCGCGACCACTCGGTTGCCAATGGCGCGCTGGTTTACGAGAGCCAGATCTTTCGCACCAAGGTCAACTATCAGTTCACCCGTGCGTTCTCAGCGCGCGCCATCGTCGAGTACGACTCGACCCTGGTCAATCCCCTGGAAACCTCTTTGTTGCGGACCAAGCAGGTTCAAACCGAAGCACTCTTTACCTGGCTTCCGCATCCCGGCACGGCCATCTATGTCGGCTACAACGACGACTTGCAAAACCTCGACCGCTCGCTTTGCAACCGGCTCTCGAACGGCGATTGCGATCCGAACAACACCACGCCGCCGCGTGCTCCGCAGTTCTTGAACGACGGCCGCCAGATCTTTATCAAGGCGTCGTATCTCTTCCGCTTCTGATTCCTGGGCTGGGCACTGCCGGCGCGGTTCTCCGCGCGGGATTCGGTTTGAGCACGCGCGCTTGCCAACGTTGCTGCTCGCGGAAGCCGGTTGGCGCGCAGCCGGAGGGGATCTGCGTCGCCAACTATACTGGAAAGGCATCAAGTCAGTCAGCTTCGCCTTCTTCGAAGAACTCGCAGGACGAGTTGCTTGGCGGTTGGCCATCCAAACACCGTTGGAATAGACTTCGGTTTGGGGTCGCGATGGCAGGTGAAATCGGCGGGCGGGTAGGGCGCATCCACGATCTGCTTCCCTTTGTTCTGGCCGCTCTGGTCACTCTCATGGCGGGTGTGGTTCTGCTGCGCATGGACGGGTACCGGCGCGAGCAGACCGCGCAAATGGAACGCGACCAGGTGCGCCCGCAGTTGGACCTGGTGCGCGCCCGCCTGGAAGATGAACTGGCGGGTTCTTTGCTACTATCCCGCAGCGTAGTCGCCCATATCGTTTCCCACGGCGACATTGAGCCGGAAGACTTCTCCCGTGAAGCCAAGGTGCTTGTTGAGGGGCACCGCAACGTAATCGACTTGGTAGTCAGCCGCGGCACGGAGATCGCCATGGTCTATCCGCTGGCTGGAAACGCCGAGGTTCTTGGCCGCGACTACCACGAATACCCCTTGCAATGGCCGTCGGTCGAGTTGGCGATCCGGACCCAGAAGCCCAACCTCAACGGCCCGGTTCGTCTCATCCAAGGGGGAACGGGGCTGATCGTGCGCGATCCGGTCTTTCTTGCCGATCCCCACGGGAACCAAGACAAGTTCTTCGGCGTGGTCAGCGTGGTGCTGGATATTCCCACCATCTTTGCCGATGCCGGGCTGAACTCGCCCAACCTGCCCATCCGCGTCGCTGTCCGCAACCATGCCGGCGGGGCGGATGCGGACGGATCGATCTATGGCGACGAGGCGATGTTTCACCGTAACCCGGTGGAGATGGATGTGGCCCTGCCCTATGGAACGTGGCGGATCGCCGCCGAGCCCAAGGGGGGATGGAGCACCCTGGAACCGTGGTATGCCATGCCGCGCCTGACTGTGCGGATTTTGTTCCTGCTTGTCGTCGTCACGGCATTCGGAACTGCGGTCTTTGTTCGCCAACGGGAAGAGACGGGCCGCAAACTGGCTCTTTCCAAACAGCGCCTGGCCCAGGAGGCAGAGCGTTTTCACACCCTGCTCCAGCACGCCAGCGACGGCATTCACATCCTCGATGCTCAAGGGAATCTTATCGAGGCCAGCGACTCTTTTTGCCAGATGCTTGGATACTCGCGCGAAGAAGCCATCGGCATGAACGTTGACCTTTGGGATGCCAAGTTGTCTTCCAGCGAGGTGGCGCAAAACTTCTCCCGCATTCTGGCGCAAGACGAGGTGCAAAGGCTGGAAACGCTGCATCGGCGCAAAGATGGGAGCGTCTTTGAGGTCGAGGTGACCTGCTGCCGGTTGCAGATGAACGGCCAGCAGATCGTCTTCAATTCCGCCCGCGATATCACCGAGCGCAGAATCTCGGAAAGGAAGATCCATCAACTGGCGTTTTTCGACCAGCTCACCGGCATCCCCAACCGCATCTTTGTGCTTGAACGGCTCAGGTCGGCCATGGCCACTGGCGCCCGTCACGGCGTGTATGGATCGCTGCTCTACATCGACTTGGACGATTTCAAGATCCTCAACGACACTTTGGGCCACCCCATGGGCGACCTGCTGCTCAAGCAGGTGGCCGAACGCCTCAACGCCTCTGTCCGCGTGGAAGATACGGTGGCGCGCCTGGGCGGAGACGAGTTCCTTATCTTGGCGCCCTATCTGGGCGAGGACGCGGAAAAAGCCGCCATCGAGGCGGAAGCCATGGCGGAACGGGTGATGGCCGCGCTCAACACCGTCTACCAACTCGATCAATGCTCCTATCACTGCACGCCCAGCATCGGAGTGATTCTGTTTCGCGGCCAGGAGGTAAGCGCCGACGATTTGCTCAAACAGGCGGATCTGGCCATGTACAAGGCCAAAGCCTCGGGACGCAACACCATCCGCTATTTCGATCCAGGCATGGAGACCGCAGTGCGCAAGCGCGCCGCCCTGGAAGGAGACCTTCGCGCGGCGCTCGACGAGGGGCAGTTTCAGCTGTTCTTTCAGGCGCAGGTGACGGGCGACGGCAGGCCGACCGGCGCCGAGTGCCTGGTGCGCTGGCAGCATCCCCAGCGGGGCCTGGTCCTGCCGGGAGAATTCATTCCTCTGGCCGAAGAGACAGGGTTGATTCTGCCCCTCGGGCAATGGGTCCTTGAGACCGCGTGCAAACAGCTGGCCACCTGGGCCGCCCGGCCGGGCATGGGAGCCTTCAAGCTGGCCGTCAACGTTAGCTCGCGCCAGTTCCGCCAGCCAACCTTCGTCCGCGACGTCATGTCGGCGATCGAAAGCGCCGGCGCCGATCCCGCCCAGCTGAATCTGGAGCTGACCGAGAGCCTGCTGGTGGAAAACGTCCAGGACACCGTCGACAAGATGCTGGCGCTGAAGGCCCAGGGCGTGCGCTTCTCTCTGGACGACTTCGGCACCGGGTATTCGTCGCTGTCTTACCTCCAGCGCCTGCCTCTCGATCAGATGAAGATCGACCGCTCGTTTGTGCGCGACGCACTGAGCAATCGGAATAATGCCGCACTGGCCAGGACCGTGGTGGCTCTGGCGCAGAACCTGGGGATCGATGTGGTCGCGGAGGGTATCGAAACGGCGGAACAGAGGGACTTCCTGATCGAAGCGGGCTGCTTCGCCTTTCAAGGGTTCTTCTTCTGCCGCCCGATGGCGCTGGGCGGGTTTGAGAAGTACCTTGATACCGCCAGAGCAATCGAACCGGACCTGCCCGCCTGATCGATTCTTTGCTCTGGAGACCGCGGGGCCGCATCCTGTGCCAGACCCGTTTTATGCACTGCAGCGCAGAAAATGGCGCCGTTTGGCGGTTTGGCATCATCCAATCTTTCAGCCATGACCAACACTTCTTCTCGCCCCCTTCGCACCCTCGGCAACTCCGACCTTCATCTCACCCCCATCGGCTTCGGCGCATGGGCCATCGGCGGCGGCAACTGGGAATACGCCTGGGGTCCCCAGGACGACAACGCATCCATCGCCGCCATCCATCGCGCCCTCGACCTGGGCGTCAACTGGATCGACACGGCGGCGATTTACGGCCTGGGCCACTCGGAAGAAGTGGTAGCCCGCGCTCTGAAGTCCTCCTCCCACAAGCCCTACGTTTTTACCAAGTGCTCCATGCGCTGGCATCCGGACCGCACCATCTACCAGACGTTGAAAGCCGCTTCGGTGGCCGAGGAGCTGGAGGACTCGCTGCGCCGGCTGGGCGTCGAGACCATCGACCTCTACCAGATCCACTGGCCGGTCCCGGAGGCGGAGATCGAAGAAGGCTGGGAGGCGCTGGCGCGGCTGAAAGAACAGGGCAAGATTCGCTGGATTGGCGTCTCCAACTTCTCGGTCGAGCAGATGCAGCGCGTGCAGAAGATCGCGCCCATCACCAGCCTGCAGCCGCCCTACTCCATGCTGCGCCCGGCCATTGAAAAGGAAGTGCTTCCCTTTGTACTCGCCAATGGCATTGGCGCGATCAACTATTCGCCCATGGTTTCCGGCCTGCTGACCGGCAAGATGACCGCGGAGCGCATCGCCGCCTTCCCGGCCGACGACTGGCGGCGGCGCGCGGTCGAGTTCAACGAGCCCAGGCTGGGCAAAAACTTGCAGTTGGTCGAGTTGCTGCGCGAGATCGGCAGCGGCCACGGCGTCAATCCTGGGGTGGTGGCCGTGGCCTGGACGCTCCACCACCCGGCCATCACCGCTGCCATTGTGGGTGGGCGCAGCGCGGCTCAAGTGGAAGGGCTAGCCGCGGCGCTCGACTTCCGCTTGACAGACGAGGAATATTCCCGCATCAACGCGTTCCTTGCCGCGAATCCGGCGTAAGAACGGGCCTCGCTTCCTTTGAACAAGCTGGTTGGGAGTCGTGCTTTCCCAGGTCTCAAAAGCGAGGCCTGGGGACCCCGGCTTGGTGGCGGGCGGGCCTGGGGCCGATTGCTGGTGAGATTCCTCATCCGTGTCGAGCCGCGGCAAAGAAAAACCCCGGCGCCAGGCCGGGGTCTTCAAACTGGGAGAGGAAAACGGGCTACATAGCGGCCACGAAATCGGGAACGATTACGGCGGCATGTTCCTGGAGCAGGCGGGTCATGCGGGCAGCCATGGCCGTATACATTTGGGCGGCGCGGAAGGCATTCACGCGGACCCCCTCCCCGGCAGCCGAAAACGCGTACTGGCCCAGGGCCATGAAAACGCAGAGGCGAATGTGCATCGCATCGCTGCGCAGGATGGCCAGCATTTCCAGGTCGACATCCTTGGAGTTCTTGGCGGCGAAATCCGCCATTTCCAGCATCACGCCGGCGTTCTGGTGCATCACCCACAGGCCCCTGGGGCCTTCCATGCGCTGCCAGGCGTCTTCGGCAGTGGCGGTGATTTCTTCTCTCCAGAGGAAGTGATCGCTGACCTCGCGGGCGCTCCAGTCCGGGCGCAGGCGCGCCAGCAGGCTGTCCCACGTCTGGGCATTGCGGCGGCGATTTGCCCTGAACCAACGGACAAGGTAGAGAGCTACGGCCGCCACTGCGGCGATCTGAATCAAGAGCAGAACCATTGGTGATCCTTACGCCGGGATTTGGTAACCACCATTTCCCATCGAGCATCCCGGCTTCTTCCTGCTATTCCTACTACTAATACCAGAAAAACTCACCCTTGGGGGTGGAAAAAGCGGCGCTTTGCATCTTAAGTTGTAGAATTTGGTACTCAACCGCCAGTTGCACCGAAGTAACCGGTCTGCGGTGATCAATTTCGCAGCCAGATCGTGACCTGGGATGCGGCGAGAAGTGACCCAGGGAAACCCAGGGACGCACGGTTTCGCCAGCGGCTCTATTCCCCCGGCTTGCGCATCTTGGCCGCCGCGGAATCCGCCAGCGCGATGCGGGTGGCCTTGGCGGTTCCGGCCATGGCCAGGAGCAGATTCTGCATCTGCGGAGTAAACTCCCGCCGTTCGGCTTCCTTCTGGGCAAAGCACCAGACCCAATAGAGCAGCGAGAAAATGTAGCCGCATAATTCAATCTGGTTGAGGTGAGAGTACTGCGGCCAAGCCGTCAGGTGGGTATGCAGTATGGCTATGGTGAGGCTGACGAAGGAATAGAAGCCAAGACCTGTTGCCACTTGGAGTTCGCGATCGCGCCACCCGATTGAGAGCAACTGGCTGAACCCGGCCAACAGCACGAAAAACATAATTCTAAGGATTGCGGTTGTCTGCTGCAGTCGCATCAGGAGATGCCACTCTTGAGGCCAATTGTTGAATCCAGGGATGATTGCAAAAGGCCACACCGCAGCTGCAAGAGCAAATACAAGTGCCGCAACCAGCACAAGGGCACCGCGCGGTAGCGCGGCTCGGAATGGGCGCAGGACAGACCAAGCCAACTCGATCAGAACTGCAATCTCCAGTGCGGAATATGCGACCGCACACGCCAAGTAAAAAGTTAAATAGGCAATCGTGAAGAACCGCAGGACAGGGAATGCAGCGATCTCAACCAGCAGCAGCCAAACGCAGTACGAGCAGAAAGCCGGGAAGGCGCGCCAGACGCGGCGATAGAGGATCAGCCCAACAACTGCTGTCTCAGCGACAAACGAGACCAGCCACAGTGCGTTGTCCAGACTCATTGTTCGATTCCCGCCTGAACTCGCCGGCGCAACTTCTTCATCTCAACTTTAAATCGAAGATCTCTTTCCGGCAATCGTCGAGCTAAGCTGAGAGCGCAGCATTTCCACTTGGCGGTTTAGGCAAGGGGATGCCCGGAAGAGCGCTTGCCGAGGCAAGATTTCCATTCGGCGGCTTAGGTAAAGGAATGCCCGGAAGAGCGCTTGCCGAGGCAAGATTTCCATTCGGCGGTTTAGGCAAGGGAATGCCCGGAAGAGCGCTTGCCGAGGCAAGATTTCCATTCGGCGGCTTAGGTAAAGGAATGCCCGGAAGAGCGCTTGCCGAG
>Ga0181529_10007370_pt1 | contig 10985 bp, 7 predicted proteins | sample PEATcosm2014_Bin_36_FD_119763 | JGI IMG/M metagenome (GOLD analysis project Ga0181529, IMG submission 119763) | Peatland microbial communities from MTU Mesocosm Facility, Houghton, MI, USA - PEATcosm2014_Bin10_30_metaG | ecosystem: Environmental > Terrestrial > Soil > Wetlands > Peat | place... | reverse complement strand
GGGGGATGAGCGCAGCTTTCGGGCTGACCGCGCTACTGGCTGCCTCTGAGCTGGCTTTCACCCTGGTGAAATGGGCGGGAGCGGCTTACCTTATCTATCTCGGCGTCAAACTCCTTTTCAAGCCGCGCGCCAACTTGGCTACGCCTCAAGCGGAGGGGAGCGCGATCATCAGCCGAGGAAGCGGGAGATTGTTTCAGCGCGGCTTTCTCAGCAACATTCTTAACCCCAAGGTCGGCGTGTTTTATGTGACCTTTCTTCCGCAGTTCATTCCGCATGGCGCGAACGTAGCTGTGTTTTCGATTCTGCTTACGTGCATTCATGTGATGCTTACTTTGACATGGTTTTCGCTGCTGATCGCTCTCACCGTTCCGCTAGGCCGCTTTCTGTCCAAGCCGCGCGTGGTGCGGAATCTTGACCGGGTGACCGGGTGCGTTTTTGTCGGCTTTGGTCTCAAGTTGGCGGTTGCAAAGCGCGCGTGAAGCTTGTGGTAATTGACCCGTTTTGAAAGGGTACGGCTTGAGTCGTGCCTTGTTACTAAACCAGTATGTTGAGTTTTTCCGATAATGTCGTACCCTTTCAAAACATCGACTCAAAAAGAAATTCATTTTTACTATGACCGATTTCTCCAACTCCGCCGCCCCCCTCCAGCGCCGCATCGGGCTGCGCTCGGCCGTGGCCTTCAATATGCTGGAGATGATCGGCGTCGGTCCATTCATCACGCTGCCGCTGGTGATTGCCGCGGCGGGCTACCGGCTTTCGGTCTGGGCGTGGGTGCTGGGCGCGGTCATTGCCGTGGCTGACGGGCTGGTGTGGGCGGAGCTGGGCGCGGCCTTTCCGCGCGCTGGAGGCTCGTATGCCTTTCTGCGCGAGATCTACGGCCCGAAGGACGCTGGCAACTGGCTCAGCTTTCTCTACGTCTGGCAGGTGAGCTTCACCGCGCCGCTGGCGATTGCCTCGGGCTGCATCGGACTTTCCAGCTTTCTGGCCTGGTTTTGGCCGGGGTTGGACGGCGCGCCAATACCCGCTTTGCCCGCGCTGCATTTCGCAAATTTTGCCGCCGCCGGGGTTTGTTTGCTGGTCACAGCGCTGCTCTATCGCAATCTGAGTTCGATTACACGGTTGGCATGGGTGCTCTTTGCCGGGGTGCTGGCGGCGATTGCCGGGGTGATTATCTCCGGCTTTGCGCGCGGCAACTGGCAGATGCCTGCCTCGCCTGCGCTCCCTTTGAGCCTCTCACTTGGTGGCCTCGCCCAGGCCACACTGCTGACAACTTATTGCTATTGGGGCTACTACAACATCTGCTTCCTGGGCAGCGAGGTGAAGCGGCCGGAGCGGACGATTCCGAGGGCGATTCTGCTCTCGGTGCTCTTTGTGGCGGCCTTCTATGTGACCATGAATCTGGCGGCGTTGCCTTCGATGCGTGATGCGGCGGCGCATACAAGTGCGGGTGCTGCGGTTCGGCTGCAACTGGTGGCGGACATAGCCAAGGCCGCTTTCGGCACTGTGGCTGGGCGGCTGATGGCCGCGCTGATTATCTGGACGGCCTTTGCCTCGGTCTTTTCGCTGCTGCTGGGCTACTCGCGCGTGCCGTATGCCGCCGCGCGCGACGGCAACTACTTCAAGTTTCTGGCCGCCGTTCATCCCAAGCACGGGATTCCGCACCGCTCGCTGATCGCGCTGGGCGTGGTGGCTGCGGGCTTCTGCTTCTTCTCGCTGGCGCAGGTGATTACCACACTGGTGATTACGCGCATTCTGCTGCAATTCTTTTTGCAGCACATCGGCGTGATGCTACTGCGCGCGCGGAGGCCTGAGCTGGACCGGCCTTTCAAGATACCGCTCTATCCGCTGCCGCCGCTCGCGGCGATGGGGGGATTCATCTTTATGCTGGTCAACCGCAGTCACGCGCTGGGCGGATTGGCGGTCGCCGCCGGAATCGCCGCCTCCGGCACGGCGATCTATTTGATCCGCGCGCGAAGAGTTGGGCAGTGGCCGTTTGCAGTGCCTTCTTGAACGATCTTTAGGGCGATTGGGGTTTAGCAGGAGGAATGACATTTAGTTGGATATTGAGATCGTCCACATCATTTTGCAGCACGACCAACGGAAGCTCCTTCTGTGCGTAGCTTTGCACCGTGGCAGCCTTTGAAGCGGCGGAATCTGAATCTTCGGAAACAGCATCGGAATCAGGTTTCTGCGCGTCTTGCCCGCCAAAGACCTGAAGAATGTAACTATCTTCCGGAAGATCCGCGAAGGAAAAGCTACCGTCATCCAGAGTTTTTGTTTCCCGCGCTTTCTCGCGATCATCGGCATAGAGTAGAAGCACGCTGGAGTTCTTCAAGGCATGTCCGTCCGCAAAGGCGGAAACGGTTCCGGCGACCGTATGCAATCCAGAGAGCGGAACGACAATATCCGCGCCAGTGGCAATTTCTCCGGCCTGCACTTTAACGGTCTTCGCATCTTTCACTCGGTAGGTGTTGCCGAGGCAGATGCGGGGAGCGGACTCTTGCGCATCCATCGGCAGCAGCGCACAGAGTTTGTATTCTCCGGCGGGTAAGTTGGTCAGGTTGAAGCGGCCGTGACTATCGGTGATCTCGGAAAGCGCCCAGCTTCCAAAGAGTCTGAGGCCAACATCCGTCCACTCCTTCTTTTCGGTCATGCGGTTGAGTTGAAAATGAATTCCAATGGCGGGGCTGCCATCGTCGAATGTAACTGTTCCGCCGATCTCCGCGCCGCGCTCTATCTGTAGCGATAGATCGGCCGTGCGATGCACATGAACAGCAACTTCGACCAAATGATCTTTCCACTGTTTGATTGCATTAATGCCCTGCTCCTGATCGCTGGAGAGTTTGCCGATCTCGGTAAAGTTGAGGCCGCGCATTGGATCGAGATAGCCCTCCTGGGTAGCGAAGGCATAGTACTTTCCCGGTTCAACGGCTTCGATCTTGAAGCGTCCGTCCAGATCAGTCACTGTAGTATCCAATGCTGAGAGAGGAGCGCTGTCTTCATTTTTGTCATTTTTATCAGGAAAACTTGTAAGCGTTACCGTAGCAAATCGCGCTGGTTTGCCTGTGTCCGCGCAAAGAACGATTCCGGTCACGGTACCCTTGGTGGGATCGGGCTTCTTCTTCGCATTCTTTGAATCGCAGCCGGTGATCAACAGGCAAGCAACAGAGAAAATGCAAAGCCAACGCGAACGGAACATAAAGGCTCTCCAGCAAATCATCAGGACTCAGGAAATTGTAACCCGGCCTGCGCTACGGGATGAAAGCTCTTGCGGTGGAGTGGAGTTGGACCCAGTCGCTTGAGTGCCTCCAGATGCGCGGGGCAGGGATAGCCTTTGTGCTGGGCGAGACCGTAGCCGGGATACTCGCGGTCCAGCTCGACGAGCAGTCTGTCGCGGTGGACCTTGGCCAGAACGCTGGCGGCGGCAATGGAAAAGCTGAGCGCATCGCCGTGGATGACGGCCTGCTGAGGGCCGGGCCAATTGATGGTGTCGCGGCCGTCGATTAATAAAAAATCCGGGCTGAGGGCGAGCTGCTGCACGGCGCGGCGCATCGCTTCCAATGAGGCCTGGCGTATATTGATGCGGTCGATGGTGGCGGCGTCGACGGCGGCGATGGCCCAGGCAACGGCGCTTGAGCGAATCTCCACGTCCAGCTCCGCGCGCTTCTTTTCGGTCAGCTTCTTTGAGTCATTCAGGCCATGCAGCACGCAGCCTCTTGGAAGGATAACGGCGGAGGCCACTACCGGCCCAAAGAGCGGACCGCGGCCCACCTCGTCCACGCCGGCAATGCGCAGAGAACCGCAGGCGCGCGCGGCCTCTTCCAGCGTCCAGCCGCAGGGCGGTGTGTTGGTCATGATTCCAGTATAGAAAGAATTCCTGGCGATTGCTCGATTTCTGTTTCTTCATTCCCTGCCAAAACCCTGCCCGGCTGGAGTAATCTTGATACTCAGGAGAATCTTGCCGCAGATGCTGATTCGATGCCGCGTACTCTTTGCCATTCTGGCAGTCTTTACTTTTGGGATTCCTGCTGTCCACGCACAGCAGCCGACCGTGCCGATTGCCCCCAAAGAGGACTACGTTCGCGCCCACTACACCAAGTACGAATTTCGCATTCCCATGCGCGATGGCGCGCGGCTCTTCACGGCGGTCTATGTGCCAAAGGACGCTGAGGTCGGGCCGTATCCCTTCCTGATTAACCGCACGCCCTATGATGTCGGCCCCTACGGCGAGGACAAGTATCCAATGCACCTTGGGCCCTCCGAGGAGTTCGAGCGCAGCGGCTACATCTTTGTCTATCAGGATGTGCGCGGGCGCTGGATGAGCGAAGGCGAGCACGTCGAGATGCGTCCGCACATCGACGAGAAGAAGTCGCCCAAGGACGTCGATGATGCATCGGACATGTCGGACACTCTCGACTTTTTGCTCAAACACGTGCCGAATAACAACGGCCTGGCGGGCATCTATGGCATCTCGTATCCGGGTTTCTACACTTCGGCATCGATCATCGACTCGCATCCGGCTCTCGTGGCGGCCAGCCCGCAGGCGCCGATGACCGACTTGTTCGCGGGCGATGACGACTCCTACCATGGCGGAGCCTTTATGCTCTCGGCCACCTTCGGCTTCTATGCGGAATACTTTCAACCTCAGCAGAATCCCATGCCTCCAACGCCCGGAGTTCCCTTCGACTTCGGCACGCCGGATAGTTACAACTTTTACTTGAAGGCAGGCAATCTCGCCAACCTCGAAAAGCTTTCCTTGAAGGGAGCGAACTGGCTCTTCAACGATCAGGTCAAGCACAACACCTACGACAGTTACTGGCAGGCGCGCGATCTTTCGCGCCACATGAAGAACGTGAAGTGCGCGGTGCTGGTGGTGGGCGGATGGTATGACGCTGAGGATCTGAGCGGTCCTCTGAGTACCTATAACGCGATCCGGAAGTTTAATCCGCAGACGCCGGCAACGCTGGTCGAAGGCCCATGGGTGCATGGCGGCTGGGCGCGCAGCGATGGCTCACGCCTGGGCGATGTGCAGTTCAACTCGAAGACCAGCGAGTACTTCCGCGCGAACGTGCAGTTTCCTTTCTTCGAGTTCTATTTGAAAGGTAAAGGAAAAGCTCTGCCGCACGCAGTGCTCTTTGAGACAGGCACAAATGTCTGGCATAACTTTGATCTCTGGCCGCCCAAAGCCGCTACGCCCAAGACGCTTTACTTCCATGCCGGCGGAAAGCTGAGCTTTGATCCGCCTACCGAGACGAGCGGCGTGGATGAGTACGTAAGCGATCCGAATCACCCGGTTCCATTTGTGGGTTACACCACCGACACCGTGCCGCAGCGCTACATGGTGGACGACCAGCGCTTTGCCAGTTACCGGCCGGACGTGCTGGTCTATCAGACCGATCCGCTGGAAGAAGATGTAACGATCGCAGGGCCTGTTTCGCCCAAGCTGAAGATCGCCAGCAGCGGCACGGACTCAGACTTTGTTGTAAAGTTGATTGACGTTTACCCGGAGGATTACCCGGACCCGGAGGGCACGTCGCAGGGCAACAAGCGCATTCTGGATGCGCCACCGCTGCACATGGGCGGCTATCAGCAGTTGCTGCGCGGCGAGCCATTCCGCGCCAAGTTCCGCAACAGCCTTGAGAAGCCGGAGCCGCTCACGCCGGGCAAAGAAGCTGACATCAACTTCACCATGCCCGATCTCTTTCACACCTTCCGCCGCGGCCACCGCATTATGATTCAGGTGCAAAGCAGTTGGTTTCCGCTGACGGATCGCAATCCGCAGACATTTACCGACATTCCCAATGCCAGGCCGGAGGAGTTCCAGAAGGCGACCGAGCAGCTCTTCCGTCAGAAAGATGCGGCCAGCGGCGTGCAGGTGCTGGTGATGCCGGAAAACTAGCTTTCAGCTTTCAGCTATTAGCTATTAGCTATCAGCTATCAGCTTTCAGCTTTTGAATGATTTGCATCAAGAGATAGTTCCGCTCTATCAACGGAACAAACGGCTGAAAGCTGTAAGCTGTTTTTACGAGGTCAAAAATGTTCATTCGCAATTTCCGCTCCGTTGTGCTGCTGCCGGCTGCATTGCTGCTCGCGGCAGCGCCCGCGATTCACGCCGAAGAAGGTATGTGGACCTTTGACAACCCGCCCTTGAAGCAGTTGGCGGCCAAGTACAACTTCCATCCCACGCAGCAGTGGCTCGATCATCTGCGCCTCGCGAGCGTGCGCCTCAACGACGGCGGATCGGGATCGTTTGTTAGCCCCAATGGCTTGCTGCTCACCAATCATCACGTGGCGCGCGGCCAGTTGCAGAAGAACTCGACTGCCGAGCATGACTATCTGCGCGATGGCTTTTATGCGACGACGCCGGATGCTGAGATGAAATCGGCCGACCTGGAAGTGAATGTGCTGGTGGGCATGGAAGATGTAACAGCGCGCGTGCAAGGCGCGGCCAAGGGAATCAGCGACGACGCCAAGGCTCTCAAAGCGCGCGACGCGGCCATCGCGGCCATCGAAAAAGAGAGCAAGGAGAAGACTGGTCTGCGCTCCGACGTGGTCTCGTTCTATCAGGGCGGCGAGTATTGGCTTTACACCTACAAGGCTTACACCGACGTGCGGCTGGTCTTTGCGCCGGAGCAGCAGGCGGCATTTTTCGGCGGCGATCCGGATAACTTTACTTACCCGCGCTACGACCTGGACATGGCGCTCTTCCGCGTCTACGAGAACGGCAAGCCGCTCAAGACGGACAACTATTTGAAGTGGAGCGCCAAAGGTGCCGCGCCGGGCGAGCTGATCTTTATCAGCGGTCATCCGGGCGCAACCCAGCGCGACGACACGATGGCTCAACTTCAGTTGCAGCGCGATGTAAGCGGACCTGCGATCACTGAGTATCTTGAACGCCGCATCGCCACGGCGCAAGCTTTTGCCGCGCAGGGGCAGGAACAGGCGCGGCTGGTGGGCAGCACCATTTTTGGCTTGCAAAACAGCCTCAAGGTCTATCTTGGACGGCGCGATGCGCTGGCTGATCCCGCGATTCTGGCCAAGAAACAGGCCGACGAAAATGACTTCCGCGCCAAGGTTGACGCCAATAAGGAATGGAAAAAGCAATACGGCAAGGCTTGGGACGAGATTGCCAAAGCAGAAGAGAAGGTGAAGCCGGAGATCCAGAGCCAGCTCTTCCGCAGGACCGATAGCCGGTTGTTTACGTTGGCGCTTCAGATTGTGCAGTATGTTGCCGAGATCAAGAAGCCCGACGGCGAACGCCTGCCACAGTACCATGACGCGGGCTTGGATACGCTCAAGTTTCAACTGCTCTCGCCGGCCCCAATCTATCCCTCCACAGAGAAGGTTTTCATGAGCGCCGCGCTCAAGCTGGATGAGGAGAAGCTAGGCAAGAGTGACGTCTTTGCGCAGGCCATCCTGCAGGGCGGCGAGGTGGACGCGACGGTGAGCGCGCTCGTGGACGGAACCAAGCTGGCAGGTGCAGATATGCAAGCGGCGATCGCCTTCCGCAAATCGCTGCTCGACGGCGGCGAGGCAGCCGTGGCCGCTTCCACGGACCCAATGATTGCCGCGGCACGCCGCGCGGACCCCATCCTGCGCGCGATGAATCGGCGCATCAAGGATACCGTAACCAGTGTGCTGACCCCGGCGGGCGAAAAGCTGGGCAAGGCTCGCTTCCTGGTCTACGGCAAGGATGCCTATCCTGATGCGACGTTTACCCTACGGTTGAGCTATGGAACGGTCGATGGCTTTCCTTACAACGGCACCATTGCGCCGCCCTTCACCACCTTCTATGGGCTGTATGATCGCGCGGCCAGCTTCAGCAACAAGCCGCCCTTTGATCTGACACCGAAGGAAGTTGCCGGGCGCGACAAACTCGACCTCTCCACGCCGCTCGACTTTGTCTCCACAGGCGACATCATCGGCGGCAACTCCGGTTCGCCGGTGGTCAATCGCGAGGGCGAATTGGTGGGGTTGATCTTCGACGGTAACATCGAGTCGCTGGCTGGTGATTTTGTTTATGACGGAACCAAGAACCGGGCCGTCGCCGTTCACTCATCGGGCATGATCGAAGGCCTGCGCAAGCTTTACGGCGCGGCTGCGCTGGCCGATGAGCTGGAGGGCAAGAAGTAGCTCGTACGGTGACCGCTTGAAGTTGTAATGGGCGGATGGTAGCGCCGGTCTCCAGACCGGCTGTAGCGCGGGCGTCCTCGCCCGCGCTTGTCCAAGGTTCAAACTCAATTCATGTGCTTTAAACCCGACAACTTTTTTCGGTTTGGGCTGGGCGCGGCGTGGACCAGGAGGTCCACGCCACAGCCGGCCGGGAGGCCGGCGCTACGAATACTTTCAACGGCCGCCATCAGCAGCGCACGATATTCCCGGCTTCGATGCCCTTGGTGGCGTTGCGTGTGTCTACCACCAGCTTCGAGTCTGCTACGATCTTGGCGTAGTCGTACTGCGAGTGATCGGTCACAATCACCACGCAATCGAACTCTGGGATTTTATCAAGCGATGTGCTGCTCATGTTCAGAGCGTATTTGCGTCCCTGGCCGACCGTGGCGAAGAAGGGATCGTTGTATTCCACCAGCGCCCCGCGCTCCTGGAGGAGCTCAATCACGGTGAGCGAGGGCGATTCGCGCAGGTCGTCGATGTCGCGCTTGTAGGCGAGTCCCAGCACCAGCACCCGCGCGCCATGCAGCGCGCGTCCGTTCCGGCTAAGGGCTTCCATCACATTTTCGACGACAAAGTACGGCATATGCGCATTGATTTCGCCGGCCAGTTCGATGAAGCGGGTGCGGAAATCGAACTCCCTGGCCTTCCATGAGAGATAGAAAGGATCGATGGGAATGCAATGGCCGCCGAGCCCCGGTCCCGGATAAAAGGCTTGAAAGCCGAAGGGCTTGGTTCTGGCCGCTTCAATCACCTCCCAGATGTCGATGTCCATGCGCAGGCAAAGCTGCTTCAGTTCGTTGACCAGCGCGATGTTGACGCAGCGGTAAATGTTTTCGAGCAGCTTGGTCATCTCGGCCACGGCGGGCGAGGAGACGGGAACGGTGCGGTTGAAGATGGTTGCGTAAATGGCGGAGGCCAGATCGCGCGCCACCTGGCCGCAGCCGCCCACCACCTTGGGAATATCGCGCCGCGCCACACTGTCATTGCCGGGGTCTTCCCGCTCCGGGCTGAAGGCCACGTAAAAGCCCGTGCTTTCTATATCTCTGGCGGCTTTGAGTCCGTGGGGATTTCCCTCTTCGAGCAGTGGAACAACAACCTCTTCGGTGGTGCCGGGATAAGTGGTGCTTTCGAGAATGATCAACTGCCCTGCTTGCAGATGAGAGGCGATCGATTTCACCGTGCCGGTAATGAAGCTCAAATTCGGTTCATGATGTTCGTCGAGAGGCGTGGGCACGCAGATGATGACGGCATCCATCTGCGCGATGCGGCTGTAATCAGTGGTTGCTTGCAGGCCATTCAAGCGCGCGGCCTGAATCTCTCCGGGGGGGATGCGCAGGATGTAGGAACCACCTGCGTTCAGCGTCTCCACTTTGCGGGCGTCTATATCGAAACCAGTGATAGCGAAGCGTTCCGCGCTGAAGAGCAGCGCAAGAGGCAGGCCAACGTAGCCCATTCCGACGATGCCGATCCGGGCCTCACGGGCTGCAATCCGCTGCTTGAACTGATTCAATTGCTCCGCCATCGGAACCATCCTTCCACTTCCTCGCTTCAAGAGTTGGTTTGCGCATCCATGCTGCGATACCAGGCCACAGTGCGATCAAGGCCTTGGCGAAAGTCTACAACAGGCTCGTAGCCGAGGGATTCTTTAGCACGCCGGATATCAGCCAGCGAATGTTTCACATCACCGCCGCGCTCCGGTGCATAGAGAACCTCTCCAGAATATCCGGTTGAGGCCTTCAGAATTTCTACGGTCTGATTCAAGGAAATGCGTGTGCCGGTGGCTACATTGAAGACCCCGCCGGAGACCAGCTCTGCGGGTGCGGCGGCGGCCAGCAGGTTGCCATGCACCACGTTGTCGATATACGTGAAATCGCGGCTCTGCTCGCCGTCGCCGAAGATGGTAGGCGTTTGGCCGGCCAGCATCTTGAGCGTGAATTTGGCCAGCACGCCGGAGTACTCCGAGGTGGGATCTTGATAAGGGCCAAAGACATTGAAGTAGCGTAGTGTAACCGTCTCCAGCCCAAAGACTTGGGTAAACGACTTCAAATAATACTCGCCCGCCAGTTTGGAGACTGCGTATGGGGAGATTGGCTGGGGCGGCATCTGCTCGGATTTGGGCAGCGTGGGTTGGTTGCCGTAGACCGCCGAGGAGCCGGCAAAGACGACGCGACGCACGGCTGCATCCTTGGCGGCAACCAGCAGTTGAACCGTCCCGGTGACGCCGGCGTGATTGGAGCCGATCGGGTCTTCCACCGAGCGCGGCACTGAAGGAATGGCCGCCTCATGAAAGATGCACTCAACCTCGCGGCAGGCCTGTGCGACAGCCGCGGCATCATTGATGTCAGCCTCGATAAAATCCATTGCCTCCAGGCCCCTCAGGTTTTCAGGCTTGCCGGTAGAAAAATTATCGATGCCGCGCACGCGTTTGCCTTGCCGCAGCAACTCGGCGGCGATGGACCGGCCAATGAAGCCGGCAGCTCCTGTAATCAAAAAGGGTTTCATTTCTTCTTCCTTTCACGGCAGGACGGGAGATTTTCTAATTGAATCAAAGTGAATTTCCGAAAGTGGCCCAACTTGCATCCTGAGGGGGCAGTTGCGGACCGTTAACCATTTGATGATAGCGCACTGTCTTTCGCGGAGTGGGCGATCAAGCCTTTTGGAAAGTGGTCAAAGACCTCAGCGCTTCCTTTTTTCCTTTTGCTGAATCACCGGCTCTCGGGTGTTAAAATCAACAAGTGCCGGGTCCTACGCGACGTAATCCCGCCAACCCCGCCAGGTCCGGAAGGAAGCAACGGTAACGGGCTAGTACGGGC
>Ga0181529_10007367_pt1 | contig 10987 bp, 7 predicted proteins | sample PEATcosm2014_Bin_36_FD_119763 | JGI IMG/M metagenome (GOLD analysis project Ga0181529, IMG submission 119763) | Peatland microbial communities from MTU Mesocosm Facility, Houghton, MI, USA - PEATcosm2014_Bin10_30_metaG | ecosystem: Environmental > Terrestrial > Soil > Wetlands > Peat | place... | reverse complement strand
CGCCGTCGCGCGAATTGACCGGCGGTGGCGCCAAGTGATACACAGATTCAAACTGCGGTCGTTGTAAGCCTTTGATACTAGATACGTTGGCGGCAGATGGGGTGTATCCCTCCCTCTCCGCCATCGTCCGGCTAAACCCTTTGTTTACCTGTCATTTCGTGCACGGTCCCGACGCCGAGCGGCGTTGTAAACCCTTGGCCACTAACGGTGTGACAGGGTCAACTCATGACGCCGATTCTCACGCCCCGCGCGCATTCGAGGCTGGCGTCGGTCGAGACGTTGAAGCCGAGCGTGACCGAGACGTCGACACGGTGAAACAATAGTCGCGACGAGCAGGGCCGGAACCGGCGAGACGCCTTCCGCCGATTGCGGGACTCAACCCGCGGCTCTGGCCCAGCGTGGATGAACCCCGGGGCTCACAGCGCAGGTCATCCTTTCTGGATCGAACGATACTGGATCGGCGAATAGTCGTGAACCTGGCGGAATCGGCGCGAAAAGTAGAGAGGATCGTCGAACCCGAGTTCACTGGCGATCGCCTTGACCGGAAGATTGGTCGTGTCGAGCAGAAAACAGGCCCGCTGCATCTTCAGCCGCACGAAATAGTCGAGCGCGGGAAAGCCGGTGCGGTGCTTGAACACATAGGCAAAGTGGGAGGCCGACATGTTCGCGTGACGGGCCAACGCTTCGATTGTCAGGTTTTCGCCTAACGACCGGATCATGAACTCGATCACGCGCTTGACCTTTTCGTCGTGTCTGTCCTCGCCGCCCGGCTGCTGGTGGCGGGTCTTCACCAAGTGGGCGACCATCTGATGCAACGCGGTCGCCGCGGCCATCAGGCTGTCGGCGGAGTAGCCATGGCTCAGAATGAAGAGGATCTTCTCGAACAGGGCCGGCAGCGCCGGATCTTGGCCTGGAAAAAGAGTGGGCGACGACAACCCGATCTCCAGCAGGCGAACCAGCGTGGCGGCCTTCGCGCCGGCCATGTGGATCCAATAGATCGTCCATGGCGACACCGGATCGGCGCCGTAAGCGTGGGGAACGCCGGGCGGAATCACCAGAGCTTGACCGGGACGAATCCGGAACGTGTTTCCGTCGATCCGCGACCAGCCCTCTCCGTCGACGCAGTGGATGAACACCAATTGCGGCGAGCATTCGGGACGTTCGACAAAATGCCATTGGGCATGCGGGTAATAACCAACATCGCTCGGCAGCATGTCGAAGAGTGGGTCGCTGTCGAGCCAAGCTGACACGATCGATCGCGGCAGAACGGCCGACCGCTGCCCGGGAAACCCTTCGCGTATCTTTTGAAAATCGCCAAGGTTGAAGCTGTCCAACGCCTCTATCTCCATCAGGAACCGGAAGCCGTCGCACCGGACGGAGGCCAGCCGGCGCGCCGCCGAATGGATAGACCGCCGCTCCCGCACGCGTCGTCCGGCGGTTTCGAACTTACTCCAACTTCAGAGAATCATCCATGACATCCGCGTTTCCTGCCATTCCTCCATCGCGATGGCGCGCGCTGTATTCCCGCGTGGAGCCCAAGCCGATGAGGTCGGCCGTCGGAAACGGCGACGAGGTCGATCTTCGGAGGCCGCAAGAACAAGACCATGGAACGATCCCGCCTCATGCCTGCGCCTGCCTCTCTCACCGGTTCGGTCAAGGCGTGGGCGGCTGAGCTGGTCCTGCCGACCTACGAGCCGCACCGCGCCGACCTCAATCCGATGTTCCTCGAAAAGCGGGTGTTTCAGGGGTCGAGCGGGCGCGTCTATCCGCTGCCCTTCATCGACCGCATCGCCGCCAAGCCGGTCGACCGCGCCTGGCAGGCTCTTTTCATCGAGAACGAATTCCTTCGCGTCATCGTCCTTCCCGAACTTGGCGGCCGGATTTACGCGGCGATCGACAGGACCAACGGCTACGACTTCATCTACCGCAACCCGGTCATCAAACCTGCCCTCGTCGGTCTGGCGGGTCCATGGATTTCGGGCGGCATCGAATTCAACTGGCCGCAGCACCATCGCCCGAGCACGTACATGCCGACCGATTGGGAGATCGAAGAGGACGCCGACGGCGGCCGCACGGTCTGGCTCGGCGAACACGAGCCGATGAACCGGATGAAGGGCATGCATGGCGTGCGCCTGAGTCCTGGCGCCGCGCGGATCGAGTTGCGGGTGCGCCTCCACAATCGGACTCAGCTGGCGCAGAGCTTCATGTGGTGGGCGAACGTCGCGACTGACGTCAACGAGCACTACCAGAGTTTCTTCCCTCCCGATGTCCACCATGTCGCCGACCACGCCAAACGGGGGATGAGCGACTTTCCGCTGTGCCAGGGCCGCTATTACGGGATCGACTACGGCGAACGCGGTCGCGCCGGCGTCCCGGATTCCGAGAAGCCGCGTCAGTTCGCGCCCAATGGATCTTACGCCGCCAACGACCTGCGCTGGTACGCGAACATTCCGGTTCCGACCAGCTATATGTGCGTCGACAGCGAAGGGAACTTCTTCGGCGGCTACGATCACGCGGCGAAGGCGGGAATCGTCCACGTCGCCGATCATCACATCGCCCCCGGCAAGAAGCAGTGGACCTGGGGCAACCACGAATTCGGCTACGCGTGGGACCGTAATCTGACCGATCCCGACGTCGACGGCGTCTGCCGCCCGTACATCGAACTGATGGCCGGGGTCTATACCGACAACCAACCCGACTTCGCTTTCATTGCGCCGGGCGAGACCAAGACCTTCACCCAATACTGGTATCCCATTCGTGAAATCGGGCCGGTCGATCAGGCGACCGCCGAGGTGGCTGTCAGCCTACGCCTCGACAACGCCACGGCGACGATCGGCCTCCACGCCGCAGTGTCGCTGCCGAACGCGGAGATCGCCTTGGCGGTCGGCGAGCGCACGCTGGACCATCGAGTCGTCGATCTTTCTCCCGGACGGCCGTTTCTCGTTGACGTGGCGGCGCCGGCTGGGACCGCCCGTGACGCGCTTCGGTTGGCGCTCGTCACTCAGGACGGTCGGCGGCTGATCGACATCCGGCCTCGACCCGATAGCGAGGACGATCCCACCGAACCCGCCACCGAGCCCCCCGCTCCGAAAGATATCGCCAGCGCCGACGAGCTGTTCATCACCGGCCTGCACCTCAGCCAGTATCGGCACGCCACTCGAGCGCCGGAACTCTACTGGTTCGAAGCGCTGCGCCGCGATCCGCTCGACAGCCGCTGCAACAACGCGATTGGCTTGTGGCGCCTTCGGCGCGGCGAGTTCGATCTGGCTGAGCGTTCCTTCCGCCTCGCCCTCAAGCGCCTGCGCCGTCGCAACCCCAATCCGTATGACGGGGAGGCGTTCTACAACCTCGGCGTGACGTTGCGGTTGCTTGGACGCGACGGGAAGGCTTACGACGCTTTCAACAAGGCGACCTGGAACGCGGCTTGGGCCGCCGCCGGCCACCTCGCCGCCGCCGAGATCGACGCTGGGCGCGGCGCCTGGGAAACCGCCCTCGCCCATGTGGAAGAAACTCTTCGTCGCGACGCCGATAATCTGCGGGCCCGCATCCTCAAGGCGTTCTGCCTGCGCCATCTCGGACGTGAGGAAGAGGCGGCGGCGCTGATTGCGGCGACGCTGGCCCTCGACCCGCTCGACTTCCTCGCTCGGGATGCGCTGGGCCGGTCGCTCAGTTGGGACTCGCAAGTCATCCTCGACCTCGCGCTCGACTATTCCCGAATGGGCGATCTCGATCGGGCGTACAAACTCGTCGCCGAGGCCATCGCGAAGCCGGATTCCGGCACGGCCCCGCTGCTTCAGTACTACGCCGCATATTTCGCCGACCGACTGGGGCGGACGGCGGACGCCGATCGCCATCGCAAACGCGCCCGCGCGGCCGACGGCGACTACTGCTTCCCGTCACGCGTCGAGGAGATCCTGATTCTGCGCGCGGCGACGGACGCCGACGCCGCCGATCCCAAGGCGCCCTACTATCTCGCCAATCTCCTGTACGACAAACGTCGCCATCACGAGGCCATCGCCCTGTGGGAGCGATCGGCCGAACTCGATCCGAACTTCGCGATCGTTTGGCGCAATCTCGGCATCGGCTATTTCAATATCGCGGGGAAGCCGGATCTGGCGGTTGTCGCTTACGACAACGCCCATCAGCGGGCGCCCGCCGACGCCCGGGTTTTCTACGAGCGCGACCAATTGTGGAAGCGGATTGGCGTCTCGCCGGAAAAACGCCTGCGCGAACTTGAAGCGCGCCTCGATCTCGTGACATTGCGCGACGACCTCTGCATCGAGCTGTCGGCCCTGTACAATCAGGTCGGACAGCCGGACAAGGCGCTCGCCACGCTTCTCGGTCGCGATTTCCAACCCTGGGAAGGCGGCGAGGGGCTGGCGGTCGAACAATATATGCGGACCCGCCTGATGCTCGGGCGGGCGGCGCTGAAGCGCGGCGACGCGGCGGCGGCCCGTCGCGAGTTTCAGAACGCGCTCGACACCCCGCGCAGCCTGGGTGAGGCGAAGCATCTTCTTACCAACCAGAGCGACGTCCACTACTGGCTGGGAACAGCCTGCGCCGCGATCGGCGACGAAGCCTCAAGCCACGACCATTGGCGCGCCGCGGTGAAGTTCAAAGGCGATTTCACCGGCATGGAAGTCCGTCCGTTCTCAGAGAAGACCTACTATTCAGCCCTGTCCATGCGAAAACTCGGCGATGAAGCTGAATGTCATTCTCTGCTTGGCGCGATCGCGGATTATGCAAAGACGCTTCTAGATACTCATGGCGATATCGACTACTTCGCGACATCGTTGCCAACGATGCTGATTTTCGAAGACGATCTCCAGAAGCGTCAGGAGACGCTGGCCTACATTATGCTGGCGCAGGTCGATCTCGGGCGGGGCGCCAGGGCCGACGCCAAGATCTGGCTCCAGCGGGTCCGTCAGCTCAATCCCAATCACGCGTACGCAGCCGACTTGTGGGCGGAGGTGAACAGCGACGGCTAGAGACCGACGGAGGCGGTTCCGACAGGACAAATGACCCGATCGACAAGGGACAATAGTTACAACCAGGAGGAAGCAAGCATGGCTAATCGTATTAAGTCCGCACTGATGGCCTCGACCGTTGCGGCGGTCGTGGCGATTTCGCTAGGAACCAGTTCCCGCGCCGCCGAGACGAGCAACAACTTGGCCATCGGCGCCATCTATCTCGATACGCAGGGCTACTACGCCGGCGTGCGCAAAGGCATTCAGGACGAAGCAAGCGCCCACGGCAAGAACCTCAGCATCATCGAGACCAACGCCCAGGGCGACATCTCGAAGGAAAGCTCGTTCATCGACCGGATTACGGCGGCCAAGGTGGACGCGATTATCCTGTCGGCGGTTTCCACCGATGGCTCGGTCAGGACGATCCGAACCGCCAATCAGGCCGGCATTCCGATCATTTGTTACAACACCTGCGTCAACGCCGACGCAATCGCCAAGTACGTTTACGCTTACGTCGTCGGCGATCCGATTGAGTTCGGGGCCAAAATCGGCGACGCGGCCGGCGACTATTTTAAGGCCGCTGGAATCGCCGAGCCGAAGATCGGCGTGATCAACTGCGAAGCGTTCGAAGTGTGCGTCGCCCGCCGCAAGGGCTTTGAACAGGCGCTCAAGGCCAAGGTTCCCGGCGCCAAGATCGTCGTCAACCAGGAGGGCACCATTCTCGACAAGGCGATTTCGGTCGGCGAGCAGATGCTGTCGGCCAATCCCGATCTGAACGCATTTTTCGGCGAATCGGGCGGGGCGACTCTGGGCGCCGTCAAGGCGGTCCGCAACCGCAACATGGTTGGCAAGACCGTTGTGTTCGGCAGCGATATGACCAGCGACATCGCCCAGGAACTCAAGAGCAACGAAGTGCTGAAAGGCGTCGTCGATATCTCCGGCCTCGGCGTCGGCAAGCTGGCGCTTGATTACGCGATGAAGGCCATCGCCGGCGAGAAGCTGGCCTCCTCGACGGTTCCAGCCAGTGTGGATCTCTACAAATCTTCAGCCGAGGGACAGGGTTGGCTGGCCGCCCATCTGGACGGGATTCCATAAGGGGTACAATCGCATGACGCCCAAGCTGATGAAGGCGTCGGTGGCGACGGGCGGCGACGGTGTCGTCGCCCGCGTCAGAGGGGTCGTCAAGAAATTTCCCGGCGTTCTGGCGCTGGACAAGGTCGACTTCGAGATTCGCGCCGGCGAGGTTCGCGCGTTGCTGGGCAAGAACGGGGCCGGCAAGTCCACGCTGATCCGGATTCTCACCGGGGCCAGCGCCCCGGACGCCGGCGAGGTGAGCATCCTTGGCCACCGACTCGATCAGCCGGGGCTTTCACGGACCGTCGAAGCGGCGCGCTATGGAGTCCGAGCGGTCTATCAGGAGCTGAGCCAGGTTCCCGAGATGAGCGTCGCCGAGAACCTGTTTCTCGGTCGCTGGCATCGGGCGCGCGGTCTGCTCGATTTCCGAGAGATGGAGCGGCGGACCCGAGCGATTCTGGACCGTCTCGGCCTCGATCTCGACCCGCGCGCTCAGATTGCGCGGCTGAGTCCGGCCCAGCGGCAACTGGCGGAGATTGCCCGCGTCTTTCTCGGAGAGCCAAAGCTGGTCATTCTCGACGAGCCGACCAGTTCGCTCGCCGCCGCTCAAGTCGAGCTCCTATTCAAGGCGGTGCGAACGTTGGCCGACGACGGCGTCGCGGTCATTTACGTCAGTCACCGCATGGAGGAGATCCGGCAGATCGCCTCGGCGGCGACGATCATGCGCGATGGCCGGGTCGCCGATACAGTCGATGTCGCCGAGGCCTCCACCCGAGACATCGTGCGCCTTATGCTGGGACACGACGAGAGTCAGGACGACGTGATCGCCGCCAATCCGCGGTTCGGCGCCGCGCCGGTCGTTCTAAGCGCCGCTGGCGTCGCCCTGCCGCCCAAACTGGAACGCGTCGATCTCGAATTGCGCCAAGGCGAAGTTCTGGGAATCGCCGGGCTTCTGGGATCTGGGCGGACCGAACTTCTCGGCGTTCTTTCTGGCCTCGCCGCCCCGACCCGCGGCGAGGTCTGCATCGACGGCGCGCCGCAGGGAAACCGCGACTACCGCCAGCGGCTGCGCCACGGTCTGGGCTTTACGCCGGAAAGCCGAAAAGAGGACGGCATCATTCCCGAACTGGGAGTCGATGAGAACATCGTCTGCACCAACCTCGACAGGGTCAGCGAATGGGGGATGCTGTCGTGGCCGCGCATCCGAGCGGCCGCCGAAGTCATCATTCAACGGATGAGCATCATGGCCCCCAGTCCGTCGGCGCGCATCGCCAACCTGTCCGGCGGCAATCAGCAAAAGGTGGTCATCGGTCGGTGGGTGCACGCCGGAAGCAGCATCCTGTTGTTGGATGAGCCAACGCGGGGCGTCGATGTCGAAGCGAAGCGCCAGATTTACACGATCATCCGGAAACTGGCCGGCGAGGGGAAGAGCATCATTTTCGTTTCAAGCGAGATCGAGGAACTTCCGAAAGTCTGCGATCGTGTTCTGGTTCTGCGGGGCGGGTGTTTGGTCAGCGAGTATTCGGCGCCGTCGCTCGATGCGGAAGAACTGATGGCTTCGTGCCTGTCCGCAATTTAGGGAAGGGAACGACCGCGATGTCCAGTCAAGTGGCGCCGGGAGGGATGTCAATGTCGATGAGCGGAATTTCTTCATTCAGTGCGAAGCATATGAATGAGATCGGCCTCGTCGTCATAATCCTGCTTCTCTATCTGGTCTTTGGAAACACGGCTCACGGCTTCACGTCCGCCAACAACCAGCTGACGATCCTGCGCGATGTCGCGTCGATCGGCATCGCCGCGTGGGCGATGACGCTGGTGATCGTCGCCGGGGAAATCGATCTCAGCATCGGGCCGATGGTGGCTTTCATCTCTGTGGTCCTGGCCTTCATGTTGAAGGCGAACGTGCCGCTGATCGCAGCGATCCCGGCGGCGCTGGCGGTCGGGGCGGCGTTCGGTACGCTCGCCGGGTTGCTGCGAGCCTATTTCGACGTGCCGTCGTTCGTCGCGACCCTCGGCTTGTGGAGCGCTCTGCGAGGCCTGGCGCTGTTCATGACGGACGCCCTGCCGGTGACCTTCAACGAGAACGCGTTCATGGAACGCCTCGCCGACGAGGTGTTCGGCATTCCAACCTCAGCGGTCGTGATGCTGGTCCTGTTCGTGGTCTTCGTCATGATCGCCCGATACACCTCCTTCGGCCGTTCGGTGTTCGCGGTCGGCGGCAACGCCAACGCCGCGCATCTGTGCGGAATCAACGTCAAGCGCGTGCGGGTGATCATCTTCTCGATCTCCGGCCTCCTGTCGGCGGTGACCGGCGTTCTGCTCACGGCTCGCCTCGGGTCCGGCAATGCCGGCGCCGCCAGCGGCCTCGAGTTCGACGTGATCGCGGCGGTGGTGATCGGCGGCACGTCGCTGTCGGGCGGTCGCGGTTCGATGCTCGGCACCATGCTCGGCGCGTTTGTCATCACTCTGATCGGCGATGGCCTGGTGCTTCGCGGCATCAACCCCTTCTTCCAAGAGGTCGTGCGCGGCGTGATCATCGTCGCGGCGGTACTCGCGAACCTGATGGCGACCCGCTATCGCGGTCAACGGACGATCCGCGGCAACTAAGCCCCCTCTTCAAATCGCAGCGATGAACAAGGAGAAAACGAAGTGGCGAAGACAATGCTCGCCGCCTACCTGCCCGGCGACTCGACCGTCGAGATGCGGAGGGTCGAAATTCCCAGCCCAGGTTCGGGTCAGGTTCTGGTGAAGATGGGGTCCTCGGGGATCTGTGGGACCGACATCAAGTACATCTACCACAAGCATGTCGGCAGCTACGAAAAGCGCACTGCCTACATGAATGTTGTCGCTGGCCACGAGCCATGCGGCCGGATTGTCGCCCTCGGCCCCAACTGCCGCCACTTCAAAGACGGCGATCGGGTTGTCGTCTATCACATTTCCGGCTGCGGCTTTTGTCCGAGCTGCCGGAAAGGCCATCCCATCAGTTGCACCGATCTGACGCACCGCTCGGCCTACGGCTGGCAGCGTGACGGCGGGCATGAGGAGTTCATGGTCGCGGACGAAAAGGACCTCATTCACCTCCCCGACGGGCTCAGCTACGACGACGGCTGCTTCATTTCCTGCGGCGTCGGCACGGCCTACGAAGGCGTCCTGCGCGGTGAAGTGTCGGGATCGGACTCGGTTGTCGTTGTCGGACTCGGACCGGTCGGATTGGCGACGCTGATGATCGCCAAGGGGCGCGGCGCCAAGAAGTTGATCGGCGTCGATACGCAGAAGGAGCGCGTCGAGACTGCAGTGAAGATGGGGCTGGTCAACGCCGCCTATCTCGCGTCGCCGGACACCCTGGGCCAGATCAAGGAGCTGACCAAGGGCGGAGCAAATGTGGCGGTCGATTGTTCGGGCGCGCCGCAAGGCCGGTTGCTGGCGTTGCAATCGACCGCGGTGTGGGGGCGCTGCGTCTACATCGGCGAACTTGGCGCCGTCGAATTCGATGTCAGCGAGGACCTGTTGCACCAGCAGCGCCGCATCATCGGCTCGTGGGTGACGAGCCTGTACAACATGGAACGCTGCTGCGTCGACCTCGACGACTGGGGCGCACATCCTCACGATCTGGTGACGCACCGTTTCAAGCTCGAAGACGCTCCAGCGGCCTATCAGGTGGTTTCGGACGGCAAGTGCGGCAAGGTCGTCATCGCGTTCGAGTGACGGAGAAATCGTCAGGAGGGAAGGCGAACCATGTCTCGGGTGATCTTGCGCGAAGGCCGGCTCAGTGCGGAGGTGTCGACGGAATTCGGAGCGATCTGGAGCTTTGAAGCCGAGCGGCGGGGGCGTAGCGTCCCCTTGCTGCGACGACCCGCCGCCGACGCCCCGAGCGTCGCGACCGCCTCCGGCTGCTTCCCGCTGATCCCCTTCGGCAACCGCGTCCGCGGCAACCATTTCCGTTATGACGGCCGCGACTACGCTCTCGCGCCCAACACCGACTGGGACCGGCACTATCTTCATGGAGAGGGCTGGTTGGCTGCGTGGGAGGCGGAACGGGTGACGCCCAATTCGATCGCGATGCGTTTCGAAGTCCCGGCTGCGGCCGGAACGCCCTACGTATACGAAGGTTGCCAGGTCGTGACCCTTGGCGACGGACGGATGACGCTGGAAATGTCGGTGACCAACCGGGGTTCCGTCGCCTTGCCGTTCGGTCTCGGCTGGCATCCTTTCTTTCCCATGACGCCGGAAACCACGCTCCGCGCGACCGCCGACGCCTATTGGGTTGAAGGCGACGGCTGGTTGCCGACGGAACGGCGTTCGCCGCCGGAAGAGCTCGACTTCAACTCCCCCCGGCGGCTGCCGCGCCACTGGGTGGACAACGACTTCGAAGGCTGGGATGGCCGGGCCGAAATCGTTTGGCCGGAGAGCGAGGCGGCGCTGCAATTGTCGGCCGATTCCGCCTTCGATCGCTATTTTGTCTTCGTGTCGGATACGGGCTTCGATCCGGCTTACCGCCAAGACTTCTTCTGCTTCGAGCCGATGACGCATACCGTCGACGGCCATAACTTGGCCGATGGCGGCGGTCTTCGACGGCTGGCGCCAGGCGAAACGATGAAAGGCGCGTTGCGGCTCGTTCCGATACTCGGATGAGCCCTCAGCTCGTCAGGTCTGGAGTCGCGGCGCGGGCGCAGAACGTCCGCTTCAATATGTCTATCGCCGAAAGCCGCCTTTCCGCTGCCGTGAAGAGTTTCGGATGCCGTTTGGCGTCCGAAAGTCCCCGAGGAACGAACCCGCGGTGTGCAGCGCGCGGCTTATGGGGATTTGATGTTCTGGCTGTGCCGGGGTGGGCGGGCGTGACGTGCGCTGGGCTGGATCGGGTGCGCATCGCGAGAGCGTTTCCAGGCGATCACGGCCAATCTCGAAGGCGATTGATTGGCCGTTTCGGCGATTCTGGCAGGGATCGG
>Ga0181529_10007365_pt1 | contig 10988 bp, 6 predicted proteins | sample PEATcosm2014_Bin_36_FD_119763 | JGI IMG/M metagenome (GOLD analysis project Ga0181529, IMG submission 119763) | Peatland microbial communities from MTU Mesocosm Facility, Houghton, MI, USA - PEATcosm2014_Bin10_30_metaG | ecosystem: Environmental > Terrestrial > Soil > Wetlands > Peat | place... | reverse complement strand
TGCGACGGAGAGGAGGATGGAGCGCAGAAAACCCATTGACCCCTGAAAAGGAAGCCCCATTTTGAATCTCTTATTCATGCGCACAACATCGTCTCGCGCCATTGCGAGATGGGCTCCAGTATAGCAAAAGAAGGGAATTTTACAGCATACTAAAGTATGATGCAGAGTTAAACGAATGCCTTCGTGACAGTCCGGTTTGGCGCATGGTAAGGTCACAGTATTATCACAGACTGCTCAACAATCAACCCTCAATACTCATAAACCATGAAAGTCATTCAAACTGCCATCGTTGCCGCCGCCCTCGCCGGGATGCTCTCGGCCGCTTCGGCCCAAACGACCAACGTCATTCTGCAGACCGATTTTGACGGCGACGCGGGGATGGGGAATGGCGGCGGCTGCGGCGGGTATGCCGGCTTCGGGTCTGAACTTGGCGGCGAACCCCTGCCCTACACTGCGGCGGTGGCGCCGGGCATTGGGGTGGGCGGCACTTCCGCGGCGCAAATTATTGGGGATTTCTCGGATCTGGCGACCGATCCGATTTGGCAAGACGCGCAAGACTATGTTTACTTCAACTTGAATCTTACGACCAGCTTCTACAACCCGCTCACCGCGCTCACTCCGCTCACGGATGTGTCGGGACTCTCCAACTTGGTCCTGACCGCGAACCTTCAGGTTTCGGGGGAGTTGCCCGGCCAGTACGGCGCCAATGTTTATATTAGCGAAGTGCAATTCCAAGACGCCAACCAGAATGTGATCTTCGACTTCGACGGGTACGGCGTGTGGGCCCCCACGAACGGCTTCGCCAACCTTAGCGTGCCCCTGAGTGGATTAACTTACGCGGCACCGGGCGCCCCCACCTATGGGGATGCCCAAAATCCAATTACTGATTTTACGAACGCGGCCGTCCTGGCCTCGATTGTTCAAATCAACGTTCAATTCCAGCTCAATGCGAATTATGATGCCATCGGGACAGTCGGCAATGGCATCATGCCGGTATTCGGTTACACCAGCGCGGCCGGCTTGGTCGCGGACAACGTCATGCTGGTTCAAGTCGTGAACACGAACACGACTACTACGCCGCCACCACCGCCGACGCCCACGGTGGAGCAGGTCATCTGGCAGGCGAATTTCGACAGCACCGTACCCAATGCCTATAACTATGGTTTTAACTATCGGGACGGATCGCCGGCCGCAACTGGCAATTGGTCCATCAATCCGACCGGCGGGGTTGGCGGCAGCTCTTCGCTCGAATACCTCGTGGACCTTTCAGGCTGGAACGGCAACCCACCCGTCAGTTATTCAGGTTTCGGCGCCGGCGCGAACGAACAACCGCTGCCGGTCGCGCTGTACACCCCGGATGTGACGCAGTATAAGGTTTATGTGTCAGCCAAAGTGGGTGGGACCGGTCCTGGCGTGACCAGCGTGCCGGGCAAAGTGGATCTTAACTTTTTTGCTCCGACTCCAGGGCAGATAATGGATTTGACCGTGCCGCTTACGCTCTCGAACACCTGGCAATCGTTTGTCCTCACGAATTTGCAGATCAACTCCTATCCTCCTGGAGCGCAGGGATTGTTCAACGAATATTATGCGAGCGTAAACCAGTCGGAAGTGCAGGTCACCGTGACGGGCAATCCCGACGTTGGCACCTTGTTTGGCTATGATGCCGACAACACACTAGATATTGACAACATCATCGTCGTGCAGTTGGTTCCGGGACTTGCCCCGCTGACCATCGTCAAGAATGGCGGGACGAAGATTGTATGGTCGGATCCAGCGACCGGCGGCACGGCGAAGCTCCAAAGTGCGACCAATGTCGCGGGACCGTATGTGGATGTGGCGGGAGCTTCCTCGGGTGCGGCGTCGCCTTACACCGTGCCGTCCGGCAGCCTACAATTCTTCCGCACCGTATGGGTCTCTCAATAAGATGAAGTAGAGGAAGAAGAGACTGGCAGAATAAAACATTAACCCAAAGGCCCGGGGGAGGCTAGATAGTCTCCCCCGCTTTCCTCGGAAAAGCCGCGGGTCTGCAACCCTGCGTCCAAGGACGATAACATAGCCGCCACAATATATTTGCGTCTCATCTGCAAACGACAATTTGTCATAAAATCATGTCAATTCTTAACTTTTACCGACGTCCAACCTGGACTGTCGCGCTGATCGCCGCCAGTGTGACTTTATGCACCCGAGAAGTGCACGCTTGGAATTATACCAATTACGAACAATTTGGCACATGGTCGGATGCGACCTGGACTGTAACCCAGGACGTTTGGGGGCCGGCGACTAACTGGCAACAGTGCCTTTACTGCGACTCACATAGCCACTGGCAAATCGTCGCCAACCTTAAGGGCAAGGATTGGGTGGGATCCTATCCTCACGCCAACTACCCTGTGAACCAACCGCTCAGAGATGTCCTAAGCAGCTCCACGCCGCTGCTAGCAGCCTGGGACGCGAGTTACCCAACGGACCACAAATTCGATTTTGCCTACGACTTGTGGCTCAACGGCACAGCGTATGAGGTCATGATCTGGTTAAACTGGAACCATACGGACCCCATCGGGGGCAAACCGTTTACCAACGCCACCATTGACGGAATAACGTACAGTGTCTGGGAAGGGGCCGGAGGCAGCGGTCCTCATTGCATTTCCTTTGTGCCCCAAACCGGCATGATGGATACGGTGACAAATTTCAATCTCTGTGGCATTCTGAGCTGGATTAATCAACTCAAATGGAACAACGGCCCCGGGGGTTACTATTGGCAGAATCCCAATTTTGACAGCGTGCAACTTGGTTGGTAGATTTGCGATACATACGGGGTTTCGAAGGCCTACACCATGAACTACTTCGACGTATATCTGGGAAAGAAAGCTACAGCGTCCACCACACCCGTGGGGGAAAAAGTCATCTGGCAAGCCGATTTTGACAGCACCTTCCCCAACGGTGGCGGCAATGGATTCAGCTTTCGAGACGGATCGCCCAGTGCAAGTGGCAGTTTATCCACGAATTTGACCGGCGGAGTCGGCGGGAGCGCTTCGGTGGAATACACGGTGGACCTTTCAGCGTGGAGCAGCAACCAGCCGCGCAGCTATTCGGGTTTCGGTGTGGGCGTGTTGGAACAACCTCTTCCCTGCCTGCTCCCTTCCGCCGACAAAGCGTGTTATCGGGTTTACCTGTCGGCCAAAGTGGGCGGGACCAGTGCCGGCATCGACAGGGTTCCGGCCACCGTGGACCTTAACTTCTTTACTCCGAGCCGGCAGGTATTCGATTTGACATCGCCTTTAGTGCTTTCGACCAACTGGCAGTCGTACGTATTCGACGGAGGAACAAACTTGCAAATCGCCACCTGGCTTACCGGAGCGCGGCAGTTGTTCAGCCAAAACCTTACGAACGTTAATAAAATGGAACTACAAATTACCGTGCCAGGCAAACCAGACGTAGGCACGCTGTTTGGTTACGACGCCAACAACCAGGTGGACATTGACAACATCAAAGTCGTGGAACTGATTCCGAAACCAGACCCGCGCGCACCCCTCCAAGCCATCGGCCAGACCAAAGCCACGTGGGCTCCAACGGTTGGGGGCGCGGAACAGGCAGCCGGAAATGATCACCCGCAGTAAACAGGTGCCTGGGGTTCACTTGTCTTATCTGCAAACGGCAATGTGTCATAAGAACCTATCGATTCCCGGCCAGCCCCGACATCCAGTTTGGGTTGTCGCACTGATCCTCGCCAGTCTCAGCCTGATGGCTCCGCGGGCGCTGGCGTGGACTTTTACCACCTGCGATCAACAGGGTGGATACCAGGAGGGACAATACTGGTGGATCACCCAGGACGTTTGGGATCCAGCCAGCGGCTGGCAACAATGCCTTTATCTCGATTCCCACAGCTACTGGCAAGTGGTCGCCAATCTTCATGGCGCGTCGTGGGTGGGGTCCTATCCCCATGCGTCCTACGGCGTGGGCGGAAACCAAAGCGAGTATGGAGGGCCGCCACTCAACAATGTTCTCAACAGCTCCACGCCGCTCATGGCGGCTTGGAACGCCAGTTATCCGAGGACCAACAAATTCGATTTTGCCTATGATTTGTGGCTCAATGGATGGACCTACGAGATCATGATCTGGTTGGACTGGAACGCAACGTCCCCCATTGGAGGGACTCCATTTACCAACGCCACGATTGCCGGCATTAATTACAATATCTATGAAGGGGCCGGGGGCAGCGGTCCTTACTGTCTTTCCTTCCTGGCCCAGAACGGAATGATGCCCGCGGCGACGAATTTCAATCTTTGCAGCATTCTGGGCTGGATTAACAATCTCCAATGGAATGGCGGACCATTCTGGCAGAACCCGACCTTCGACAAGGTGCAACTCGGCTGGGAGATTGTAGACACGGAGGGCGTTTTGGACACATACACCATGAACTACTTCGACGTGTATTTGGGAAACTCGAATACCACCCCGCCAACGCCAACGGTAGAGAAGTCCCTCTGGGATGCGAATTTTAACTACTCCTTCCCGAGCGGCGGCGAGTATGGCTTTAGCGATCGGGACGGCTCACCTGCCGCAAGCGGTTATTGGTCCATCAACCCGACCGGCGGCTTGGACGGCAACGCTTGTCTCGAATACACGGTAAACCTTCAATCCTGGAGCAATAATCCACCCATCAACTATTCAGGTTTCGGCGTGGGGGCGGTGGAAAACCCGCTTCCCTATACGCTCACTTGCTCCAATCAATCATCCTATCGGATATACCTATGGGCCAAAGTGGGCGGAACCCTTGCGAGTGTTACCAACGTCGCGGGCACCGTGGACCTTTCGTTTTTTATTCCGAGCGGCACCGAGGTGTATGATTTGACTTCGCCTTTGACACTTTCGACGAATTGGCAAGCTTACGCATTTGATGGGGCAACGAATTTGGCAGTCGCCACCTGGCTTGCGGGAGCGCAGCAATTGTTCAATCAAAATGTTACGAACGTGAATCAGATCGAACTTCAAATCAGCGTCGCGGGCAGTCCGAATGTTGGCACGCTATTTGGTTACGACACAAACAACACGGTGACAATCGGCAACCTCAAAGTGGTGGAGTTGGTCCCGGGCCTCGCGCCGCTCACCATCATGCAGACCAATCAGCAGATGGAAATCATTTGGGCGGACCCGGTGACTGGCGGAACGTCGCAGCTCCAGAGTGCGACGAATGTCGGGGGGCCGTTTCTTCCCGTGGCGGGAGCTGCTTCGGGAGCGGCGTCGCCGTACACCATGCCAACAAAGCCTAATCAACAATTTTTCCGATTAGCATGGGTGCCGTAGAAACTCTCATACGGCGGATGAGGGGCGGGTAAGTTTCGAGCGTATTGGATTGGCAGACGGCCAGCAGGTTTGGAAACCCGCGATACCGCAGGTTGGGAAACCTGCGGTACGTGGCGGGCGGGGCTATTCATGCACGCTTTAGCTGAATGGTTTTCGGTTTAAATAGGATAAACCAGCATCAGTATGGATCAATTCACACATTCCGTTTTGCCGGAGAAAAGCATGACCGCCGTTTATGTGGGCGAAAACCGGCTGCCGGGGGACGCGGGACGCCCGGAAGGCACCTGGCTGACCCTCCATGGCGAGCGATTCATCGGCATTCGCAACGTTCAAGCGATGAATCCGTTTTTGATGAGCCTGGTCAGTCTTTCCAACCTATGGCTTTTCGCCGGTAGCAATGGATCCTTCACCGCGGGTCGCGGGGATGCCGACCACGCGATTTTTCCGTATCTCACCGTGGACAAAATCCTGAATCAGTCCGGCGCGGGCGGCGCCCGCAGCCTGTTTCTGGTCGAGCGCGAAAATGGTCTTGCCCTATGGGAACCGTGGCAGAATACCGCCGACGCCTATCATATCCGCCGGAATCTCTATAAAAGCGAGTATGGAACCAGCATTATTTTCGAGGAGATCAACGAGGACCTCGGCTTGCGGTTCGCGTGGGCGCTAACGACCTCGGAAGCGTTTGGCCTGGTCCGCTGCGGCACGTTGGAGAACTTGAAACCTGACCCCATGCGCATCCGCTATCTGGATGGGTGGGAGCAACTCATCCCGCCCGGGGTGGGCCGGGAACTATTTGAGCGAAACAGCTATTTGGCCGCCGCTTATATGCGGCACGAATGCCAGCGCGGACTGGGAATTTTCACATTGAACTCCGGCATTACTGACCGTGCCGAACCTTGCGAATCGCTCCGCGCCGCTGCGGCGTGGGCGGTGGGCCATGCGCAGCCGGTGGTGTTGCTATCCGGACGGCAGATTGAAAATTTCCGGCACGGCTTGCGCGTGCACGCCGAAGCGGAGACGCGCGGGCAAATCGGCGCCTTTCTGGTCTGTGATACCGTCGATTTGCAAGCCTTCGGAACCCACGAATGGTTCACGGTGGCCGACACCGGGCTGGACCATGCAGCGCTGGTGAAACTTCAAAACCAGCGGCTCTCGCCCGCGATCCTGAAAGAGTCGCTGGCCAGCGACGTGGCCGCCACCCGAGATGCGCTGAAAGAGCGCATCGCCGCCGCCGATGGGCTACAGCAGACCGCCGACGCCTCCATGAGCGTTCATCATTTTGCCAATGTCCTGTTCAATTGCATGCGTGGCGGCACTTTGCCGGACGGCTATCGCTTTCCGACGGTGGATTTGGCCGAGTTTTTGCGCCAGCGCAACGTCACGATTCACGCCCGACACACGTCGTGGCTGAAAGCATTGCCCGCGCAGCTTGATTTGGACACGCTGCGCCAGCACGCTGCTGCCACCGGCGATCCGCAGCTTGTCCGCCTGGCCCGGGAATACCTGCCGCTGACGTTCAGCCGCCGGCACGGCGATCCGAGCCGTCCGTGGAACCGCTTTTCCATCCGCACCCGCGATGACAGCGGGAATATCATTTATGACTACCAGGGCAACTGGCGGGACATCTTTCAAAATTGGGAGAGCCTCGCGCAAAGCTATCCGGGAATCCTATCGTCACTGATTGCCATTTTTCTCAATGCTTCGACTGCCGATGGCTACAACCCCTATCGGATTTCGCGCGCAGGAATTGATTGGGAACAGGAAGATCCGTCGGACCCGTGGAGCCACATCGGCTACTGGGGCGACCACCAGATCATTTATCTGCTGCGCCTGCTGGAAAGTTCCGAACGCTTTGAGCCGGGCCAACTGGCGCGAGACCTCAACGCAGGTCACTTCAGCCATGCCCGGGTTCCTTACGAACTTCAGGATTTTCCGGCGCTGCTGCGGGATCCGCGCCACTCGGTCCGGTTCAATGCGGCTTTGCACCAGGAATTGCTGGCCCGGGCGAAGGCCATGGGCAACGACGGCAAATTGTGCGCCGGAAAAGACGGCGAAGTGCTGCGGGTGTCGCTCGGGGAGAAGTTGCTCGTGCCGCTGCTGGCCAAGCTGAGCAACTTCGTGCCCGGCGGCGGCCTCTGGCTCAACACCCAGCGGCCGGAATGGAATGACGCCAACAACGCGCTGGCTGGCTGGGGCTTGTCGGTGGTCACCGTTTGCTCGCTGCGCCGTTATCTGATTTTTCTCGACCAGGTATTTGCCAGCGCCGGTGAACCGGTGGTGCTTTCGCCCGCGGTTGCAAGGTTTGCCAGGCAAATCGCCGACAGTTTGGCGAAGGTAAAAAGTGACAATGACGACGCCCGATTTGAAGTCATGGCCGCCCTCGGCGAAGCGGGCTGGCAGCATCGGCAGAGCGTCTATCAAGGCGACTTGGGCGGCTCCACGACACTGGCGATTGCCGAGGTGCGGGATCTCTTCGCCGCCGCCCTGGGCATGGTGGAGGCGACGCTCCGAGCCAATCGGCGGCCGGATGGAATGTTCCACAGTTACAACCTGCTCAAAATCTCCGGACAAAAAGCCGCGGTCTCGCATCTGCAATTGATGCTCGAAGGACAGGTGGCGATATTGAGCAGCGGATTCCTGAAGCCGGCGGAAGCGCTGTCGCTGTTGCAAGCGCTGCGGCAAAGCGATTTGTTCCGCGCAGATCAACACAGCTATCTTCTTTATCCCGACCACGCCGTGGCGCCATTCCTGGCGCGGAACACGCTTCCGCCGGGCTGGCAGACAAAAATTCCCGCCATCGCCGCCCTTACCGCCATGGGAGACCGGAACCTCCTCATCACGGACGAGAATGGCGACACCCATTTCCAAGGGGACCTGGCCAATACGTCCGGTCTGGAAGCGCGCCTGAACCAACTGTCCGCTGACGAACACTGGACGAAGGTGGTGGTGTCAGAGCGCCCGGCCCTGCTGGAGTTATGGGAAGAAGTGTTTGAACATGCCGCCTTCACCGGCCGCAGCGGGACGATGTTTGCGTTTGAGGGGCTGGGCAGCATTTACTGGCATATGGTGGCCAAGCTATTGCTGGAAGCGGCGGCATGCCATCAGCAGGCGGTCGAGACCGGAGCGCCGGCCGAAGTGATGGCCGGACTGCGCGAGGCCTATTACGACATCCGGCGTGGTTTGGGTTTGGCGAAGCCGCCGGAAGTGTACGGCGCGTTTCCGACCGATCCCTATTCCCATTCGCCGCGTCATCTCGGCGCGCAGCAACCGGGCATGACCGGACAGGTGAAGGAGGAAATTCTGATCCGCTGGGCGGAGCTGGGGGTCCAAGTGCAGGGAGGGCGTCTGACGTTTGCGCCCCGGCTATTGCGGCGCGCGGAATTCTTCAACGAGCCGCATGAGTTTATTTATGTGGATGTGGCCGGAACTTCCCAGTCATGGAAACTGCCGTCGGAGAGTCTGGCGTTCACCTATTGCCAGGTTCCGGTCTGCTATTGCCTGTCGAACACGGCCTGCATGACCGTCACCAATTTCCTGGGTGGCGACAACCTGATTTTCGGCCGCACGCTGCCTGCGGCCGACAGCAAAGAAGTCTTCGCCCGCAGCGGAGAAGTCGCCCGGATCATGGTTCATATCCCAAGGAACAGCCTGAGCGACGAAAGGCCAAAATGACCAAACCCCTGACAGTTATGAACGCCAAAACCAATTCCATGAAGCTGTCGTTTGTCGAAAAATTCGGCTACGGGCTGGGCGACACCGCGAGCAATTTTGTGTGGGCGCTGATGATGAATTTCATCATGTTTTACTACACGGACATTTTCGGCATCACGGCCGCCGCCGCCGGCACCATGCTGCTGTTTGCGCGCAGCACGGATGGAGTAGTGGACTTCTTCATCGGGGCCATCGCCGACCGCACGACCTCCAAATGGGGGCGCTTCCGCCCCTATCTCGTGTGGTTGAGCGTACCGCTGGCGGTGGTGTTCATCCTGGCCTTCACCACGCCGGGCCTGAGTCCGGCGGGAAAAATCATCTGGGCATGGCTGACTTACAATTTGCTGATGCTCCTCTATTCGGCGATCAACATTCCCTATGGCGCGCTATCCGGCGTGATGACCGACGACCCTTTGGAGCGCACCAGCCTCAACTCTTATCGCATGGCGCTGGCGCAAGTCGGCGGCATTATTGCCAACTCCAGCTTCATGGTGCTCATCGCGAAGTTTGGGGGCGGCAACCAGCACCTGGGCGCCCAGCGCACGGTGATGCTGTTCAGCGCCGCGGCGATTCTACTCTTTCTGGTTTCATTTTTTACCACGCAGGAGCGCATCCATCCGGCGGCAGGGCAAAAGACCAAGTTGACCCAAGATCTCAAAATGTTACTGCTCAATCGTCACTGGATCACGATGTTTGTCACGGGCATCGTGAATATCACGTTCGCGGTCGTGCGCGGCACGGCGGGCATTTATTATCTCAAGAGCTATTTGCACTGGGACGGCAGCCGGATCGGGGCCTATTTCCTGGTGGGCGGAGCGGCCATGATTGCCGGGGCGATGATGACCCGGTTCGCCGTCAAAGCCGTCGGCAAGAAGACGGCGTTTATCACGAGCCTGGTGCTGGTGGCGTTGACCGCGATTCCCTTCTACTGGATCCAGCCGGAACAAACGGGGCTGGTCTTTCTGTTCCAGGCGCTGGGCATGATTTGCTCGGGCATCAACGCCACCCTCTTCTGGGTGCTGGTGGCGGACACGGCAGATTTTCAGGAATGGAAATACAAGGTGCGCACCACCGGCGTGGTTTTTTCCGCGACCACCTGCGCGCAAAAAGCCGGCATGGGCATTGGGGCGGCGTTTGCCGGCTTTCTTATTTCCTATTTCGGCTATGTTCCCAATGCGGTGCAGTCTCCAGCCGCGCTCAATGGCATCCGGCTGCTGAACAGCTTGATTCCGGCCGGTGGACTGTTGCTGCTCGCCGGCTTTTTCGGCACCTACGGCCTCAGCGAACCGATTTGTAAAACCATGCGAGAAGAATTGACGCGGCGGCGCGAACAGCCGCGGCCCGACCGATCAGCCAAGGAAGCAATGCCGAGTGCCGCCGCGGAAACGCCTGCAAGCGCCTGATTAAAATGAAGTAATTGGTTCCTCGATGTTGGTAATGGGTAAAGCCTGGATGGCTTCGGCTTGAAGGTTCGGAGGCGACTCGAAAATAACACGCCTGCTTTCCCCCTCATCCGCCCTCGTCCCGGCCTTCTCCCCCTAGCCCGGATATTTCATAGTGATTTCATTAACACCGGGCTTCAGCCCGGTGAACTGCGGCGACGGTGCCGTTCAGCCGCTTCAGCGGCTTTCCCGCAGTGTGAGAAGCCGTTGAAACGGCTTTGATCATCGCCGCTGCACGGCACCGGGCTGAAGCCCGGTGTTAATGAGAAACGGCAAATGACTATGAAATATCCGGGCTAGGGAGAAGGAGAAACGCTTGCCGCGCCTTGGCAAAATGATGGCGATGGATTTGCGACGGTTTAATCGCCGAGCACGACTTCGACGTGAATCGGTTTAGTTTGTGGCGGGCAGACCGGCAATAAGTTGCCGCGGATCACTTTTCCATCCACCAATAGTCGCTTCACGCCGCGCTGCCGCCGCTGGGGGTTGGTGACGGTAATAGCGTAAGTATTGCCCCGGAATCGGCGCTGGATG
>Ga0181529_10007363_pt1 | contig 10990 bp, 8 predicted proteins | sample PEATcosm2014_Bin_36_FD_119763 | JGI IMG/M metagenome (GOLD analysis project Ga0181529, IMG submission 119763) | Peatland microbial communities from MTU Mesocosm Facility, Houghton, MI, USA - PEATcosm2014_Bin10_30_metaG | ecosystem: Environmental > Terrestrial > Soil > Wetlands > Peat | place... | reverse complement strand
GGCGCGCCGAACTCCTCCTTGTCCAGACGAAAAATGACTACTTGTTCATCGTCATCCAGGTTGTCGTCCTGCTTTGCGTCCTCCCGGTCGCTGTCCAACTCGCTTTCGTTCACGGCGCTCAGTGCCTCCTTGATGACGGAATGGCCGAAGAGATTGCGCGCGGTAACGATCGACACCAGGCGCTCTCCATTGTCGAGCCGGCAGATTGAGGTGACCTCGGCAAGGTTTCCTTCACGGGCCAGCATTGCGGGAAGCGCGTCCACTCCGGACCTTGAGACACGAAGCACTTCGCTGACCGCATCCACCACCACGCCCACCGAGGCGCCGCCCATTGTGAGCACAACAATGCGGCTCTTCTCGTCCAGATCGCGGTACGGCAACGCAAACATGCTGCGCAGGTTGACCAGAGGCAAAAGACGGCTGCGCAAGGTCATCACGCCGAGAACGTGCGAGTCCGAGCGCGGAACATGAATTACAGCCTCCGGCACCTGCACGATCTCCTGCACGTCTTCGATGGCGATGGCGTACTCCTGACCGTCGACATCGAAGCTGACCAGTTGCAACTCGTCGCTCGAGTCCTCTTCCTCATTCTGTGCGCTTGCTTCTGTGGTTCCCGCCACACCGGTACTTTTCGATATGGACGCGATCTGCGAAAACTCCAGCTCGATGAGCTTGGCAAAGTCAAGCACCATGATCATCGCGTGGCCGTTCACATCCTTGATGAGGCTGGAGAGCATCTCGGTATTTACCGTGGTTTTGATTGAGCCCACGTCTTCAATATGGCTGGCATCGACGCCGACCACACTGGACACACGGTCGACCACAAAACCAAGCGGCTGCCCAACATCAACTACCAGCGCGCGGGTCGAGTCGTCATGAGGCAACTCGGGAAAGCCGAACAGCCGGCGCAGAGAAATGATGGGCAAAACCTTTCCCCGCAAATTCGCGAGGCCCTCTAATGCGGCCGGCGCCAGTGGCACTCTCACCACCTCCGGAACCCGTATGATTTCCTTCACCGGCACCATATCGGCTGCGAATACTTCGTCACCGGCGATGAAGGTGACAAACTGCTGGGTGCCCTGTTGCGTGACTTGTTGCGTAGTGGAAGCCCGTCCGTCGATCTGGTTCTCCTCGACGGCTGCCTCATCCGTTTGAATGTCGGGGACGCGCTCGTCGAGGATGTCTTCCTCGAGAAGCGCCGCCCCACTCGTGCGCTTTGATGTCCTTGTCGTCATTGTGGCCTCCGCCTACGCTGCGCTCTGCAGTTCATCCGCCAGAGAAGAGATCTCTTCGATGGCTGCTGCCAGGTCCTCGGCTCCCTTGGCCTGCTGTTGCGCGGCGCCGGCCGCTTCGGTCGCTGCCTTGTCGGCTTCAGTCGCCGCGGCAGAGATCTGCTCGATGCCCTTTTTCACCTGGGCGATGGCTGCGCCAATCTCTTCCGATGCGGCGAGAATCTCCTTCGCCCCCTTTTCCACAACCAGGATGTCGGCCTCAATGGAGACCAGATCGGTCGTGGTGCTTTTGGCTTTCTCCACTTCCGAGATCGCTGCCGCAACGATCTCGCTCAGGTCGCGTCCCACCACGCCAATCTGATCCTGCACTGCCTTGACCAGATCCTTGATACGGTCGGCGTTCTCCGACGAATCGTGGGCCAGGTTGCGAATGTCGGTGGCCACCACGACGAAGCCCTTGCCGAACTCGCCGGCACGCGCCGCTTCAATGGCGCCGTTGACCGCCAGCATGTTGGTCTGGATCGACACAGTGCTGATTGCCTCGACGATTTTGTCGATGCGCCGTGATACCAACTCCAGATCATTCATCTGCTTAATGCTGGCGCGAGAGGCTTCCGCTGAAGTCGAAAGACCTGTAATCAGTCCGTTAACTGCCGTCTTGTTCTCGCCAAGCAGATTCCTGATGGCGACTACTTTTTCCGCACTTGCAGCCGCGCGCTTCTGTGCAATGTCCAATCCCTTCTCGATCTGGTTGGTGGCCGCGGCAGATTCTTCAGAAGCTGAGGACTGCACCTCTGCGCCTTTACGAATCTGGCCCAGGGCTGTCATGATCTGTGCGCTGGAACGGTTGATCTCCTGCACTGCGGAAGACAACTCCTCTGAAGAAGACGCCACCTGCTCCGCGCTCTTGGCCACGTCTGTCGAGTTCTTCAGATCTTCTGCCAACTCCGACAATGCCTGCGCCGTTTGCTCGCACTCGGCCAGTGCCTGGGTCTGCTCGGCCACCGTCTTGGCGGACTCTTCAGCAGCGGAAGATTGCTCTTCGGCCGCGGCAGCTATGCTCTGCGAGCCCTTAAGCGCCTGCTGCGAAGCAACGTTCGACTGCGCGGCGTTGGCGCCGATTTCCTGGATACCTTTCACGATCTCAATAGCGTCGAGACGGATCTGCTCGAGTTGCAACGTTATTGTTTTGCCTTTTTCGACTTCATCTTCCATCGTCTTGGCGGAAGTATTGATGCCGTCAGCAATCTTCTTCACATCCCCCTGAATCTGTCCGACGAGTTCTTGAATCTGCTTGGCGCTCTTTTCAGAGGTTTCAGCCAGAGTCCGCACTTCGTCCGCGACCACTGCGAAGCCCTTGCCATGTTTGCCGGCGCGAGCCGCCTCGATGGCCGCATTCAATGCCAGCAGGTTGGTCTGGTCGGCAATGCGTGCGACAGCCTTGACGATGTCGCCAATGGTTGCTGCCTGCTTTTCCAGTTCTACAACCATGGCCACTGAAGCGATCTGGCGCTGCGCGGCTACGCCGACATTCGTGATCAGGCCGGCAACGTCCCCGCTGGTTCGAGCGATCAGCGTTTGAACAACCTCGCCTTTGCCGCGGCTGAGCTCGGCGCTCTGCAACTGTTTGGTGATAGAGACTCCCACTTGCGTAAATGCCGCCAGGGACTCCTGCGCGGCGCTCGATGCCTCTTCGGCGCCGGTTGCGATCTGGTCGCTGGCGCGCTTAAGTTCTTCAGCAGCCGACGATGCTTCGGCAATGCCGGACGCCAATTGCCCGGTTGCTGCAGCAATCCGCTCTGCCGCCTGTTGCTGCTTGGCGAGGGTCCTAGCTTTCTTGCGTTGTGCTTCCGCTTCGCGGGTTGTTACAGCCGAGAGCTTTCCTTCAGAGACTGAGGTTGCCTGTACGGCAGCCTTCTTGACGAGTGCCATGAGTCCTTTTCCTTTCGTGCTGCTTTTCCAGAGTGGAGCGCCGTGGTTTTCTTTGGCTGGAATTCGCGGAGCGGTGAGAAAAGCGTGAAGAGTGCGTAGGCGCTTAAGAGATGCGCCCGGTTGGTTACTCTCCTATTAACGGTCCAAAGTCAAGCGTTCTCAATTGGAAAGCTGTGTAGTTTTGCACTCAGAGTCTTTTCCTCTCCGAATCGGGAAGTCGAACCGAATGAGAACGTTCACTGCGAATCCATTTGACGGTAGTCGCACTAGTGCCGGGGAACCGGGTTCGCCAGATGATCTGTACCTTTGTTCAAAGAACGCTGGCGCGGCAAAGATTGTCCTGAATCAAGCACATGCCCAATCATGAGCGATGAGTCTTCAAGTCTCCCCGCTGTCAAGGCGCTCTTGTTGAAACTCACGATGTTCAAACAGCCAGATTCCTGAGAACTCGCGTGTCCATTAAGACGCTCTCGTGGCAGCTCAGTTGCCTTGGCCGGCGCAGGGGTCATGTCAATTCACCTCATCGGCGACCGCTGTAACGTCCAGCCGGCAAAGCCAGCCTGGGCCGCTTCCATTGCGGCCTCCCGTTCCTTAATATGCTCGGCACTCCGGCACGTAATCAGTCTGCCTAGAACGCGGCTCTCTCATCGATGCCGAATTCGGATCGCGGACCGCCCGCATCAGGAAATCAGGCCCATCCTGCGTATTTCCTCCGACAGACTTGCGGCCTCGATCGGTTTGACCAGGTATGCATCGCAGAGCGCGTGGAACGACCCCACGACCTGCTTCGGAGGGTCGGTACTTGTCTGCATAATGATCTTCACGCCATTGGTCGAAAGAACGCCGTCTTCTGTTTCCACCGCGCGAATCTGCCTCACCGCCTCAATGCCATCCATTCCCGGCATCCTGATGTCCATGCAGATCAGGTCATAAGGAGCGGCTTCGGCGAGGGAAATGCGAAATGCTTCCACGGCATCTTCTCCGTCGACGGCGATGTGGCACTGGCCATAGCGGGCTAGGAGATTTTGCATTAGAATCCGGCTGGTGAGTTCATCTTCAACGACAAGTGTCTTCATGATGCCTCATTCTTTCCTGGTTCACCGATTTGGACCGACTGACTCATTTCGTCTGATCGCATCTTCGGGCAGGCCGAATTGTCGATCCAACTCGTCCATGCGGGTAATTACCGAGTGCCAATCCCCGGCACCAGCTGCCTTTTCAATTTCCGCTGCCAGTTTCCCGAGCAATTCTCCACCGACATTCGCCGAGGCGCCCCTGATCGAGTGGGCTTGCCGCGCGGAGCCGGCGTCATCCCTGTCTGCCAAAAGCTTCTTCAAAGCCTGAATCTGGAGTGGAACGTCTTCAAGAAACGCTGCAAAGACGATCTGCGCCAGCTCATTGTCCCCCTCCAGGCGCGAGAGCACTTGCCGGGTCAAATACAACCGCCTCGCTTTCTGCAGTTCGTAAAGATCCGAGTTAGCTGGCCGCAGTCGGAATTACCGAATCACCGGAGGGCAGCCATTTCTTGAGCGTATCCCGCAACACCGCTACCGACACCGGTTTAGTCACAAAGTCATTCATGCCCACCCCGAGACAGAGTTGCCGATCGCGCTCCATGGCGTTGGCAGTCATGGCGACGATGGGAACCATGAGTTTACCTGTGCCGTCCGGAGTCGTATGATAAAACCTAAATTCCCATGCGAAACATTTAGCGCGTGGAACTTTACGCATAGAACTTTGCTGATACCGATCACGCTTGAACTTCATCTCGCCACCCTCCCCGGTGTTGAACATGAGTCCATTGCATCAAGCGTGGTGTTATGTGGTGTTTAAGGCGGCTAATATCGTATGTAAGTTGCTGTAAACAAATAGATTGCGGGAGTAGTTCAGTGGTAGAACGTCAGCTTCCCAAGCTGAATGTCGCCGGTTCGATCCCGGTCTCCCGCTCCAATTAAATGAATAAGATAGCGAAAAGTTGGCCTTGGAATTTGGTCCAGATTTGGTCCACTTTTCGACTAGCCTAGGAAACCGTCTCTCCCATCGCCAAATCGCTGACGTTGATATGTGCTTGGCGGGCGCGCTGGCGCAGAGGCGGAGATGACTTTCCATAGCGATCATTGGTGCGCTCATCGCCTTGGCGCAGAAGTTTCATCTGCACCTCTTTCACCTTCGCTGGATCGTCGGTCCCGACGTGCACGATGAGCCCGTTAAAGGAGTGACGGAGCGCATGGAATCCCGTCCCGCTAGGAATCCCGTTGGGTAACTGCTTCCTAAACGCCGCCGCCATGCGCCGCAGAGCCGGCAACAGATGGTCGGCACCGACCTGAGTGCGATGGAGTGGTCGTCCGGTCCTCAACGAGCCGAACACCCAGTCGTTCACGGGCGGATGTTCATCCTTGTAGTACAGCAGCGCAGCGCCCAACCGGTCGCACATCGGGACGGGAGCTTTGGAATTGTCACTCTTGGCTGCTTCGCGGATGTGCTTTCCATCCACGGTACGCTCGATTCTGATCTTCGGTTCCGGCCCATCGAACTCGATCACGTCCCATTTCATTGCAAGAAACTCCTCCGAACGCAGACCAGTTGTATAGGCGATCGGGATCATCATCTTTACGTGACCGGGCGTCAACGGGTCATTCAGCATCCAGCGGAACTGTTCCGGAGTGACGAAAAACTCGCTGCGATCCACAGGCGGTGCTCCACCCTTCTTTACGGTGAGCGCGGTTCCCGTGAAGGGGTTGCAGGGCAGGTAGTGCTTGTCCACGGCATACGTCAGCATCTGCACAAGCAGGGTGCGCAGGTGCTTGACCTGGGGATCCGGCATCATCCTCCCTTGGCAATTTGCCTGCAGCAATCGTGTAGTCGAACGCGAACCCGGCGTGCCGAAAGTGTGCCGTCTCTGACCGCATCCAGCCGCGATCAACCACGACCAACGCTTTTGTGTTCCCGCGCACTCTGGTTCTGATAATGCTTCCTTCTCCGAAGGGAAGTGAAGGGGATCACGCCCCCGATATACTTAGGTCCATTACGACCGACAGGATCCTCGCTGCCATCGACGAAGAAATCGCGCGCCTCAAGAAGGTGCGCGCTCTGCTCTCAACTTCTACCGCGGCCGACAAGGACAACACCGCATCGCCTGTCCGCAAACGCCGCAAGCTCAGTGCGGTCTGCCCGGAAGAAGATCGCCGACGCGCAGCGGAAGCGCTGGGGCCAAGCAAAAGGGAAGCGCCACCGGGAAGTAGATCGGATTTTACGCACTGCAGAACGCTTTACAGGCCGGCGACCTCATCAGCTCATCGTTTCAAGTGCGAAATAGAATCATCGGGCTCGGGCTTGCTCCAACACTGTGAGTCGCAGCGGACAATTGGCAAAGAGCACTTGTCCGAGCAGCCGGTTTTACGTCCAGGTGGATTGGAATTGGAAAACCTAGCCGACATCTCGTTACCAATCTGCTGTCGACGAGTGCATTGGCGATAAGTCATCAATCCAGAGGCACTCGAAGCGAAATCGGCGTTTATTAGGCCGAATCCAAGAGCTAATTTCTGCAAGCGTGGCCTTTTGACTGCTCCTGACGAGATTTGCGGTCATCAGTTGCTTTTCCAAGGTTTATAGTGGAGACGTTCTCAATTTGTGTTTTTTCACCTATCCCGTTCCTTCAAGGAAGGGGCGGCTCGAATGCTGGTTGAATCTTCAATAGAGTAACGACGCAATTGAGGATGAGTCTAATCTTAGTGAAGTAGAAGCTTTTTGATGGTGTCGCACGCAATGCCTGACCCAACGCGAATCTGGCGTATTATCGTTTCCGTCCTGTTGATCGTGCTGGTATTGGCGACCACGATGGGAATGGTGTGGCACCATCATGACCAGTGTTCGGCGGGCAACTGCACGCTGTGCCACATGATCATCGCTCCCCCCGTAACAGCAGTAGGGGCGATCGACGTGGTCCCTGCCACTGCGGTATGCGCGGTCAGGGAAAATGGCCTGGTTTCGCAATGCAGGGTGAACGAAAAGCCGCCCCGCGCCCCTCCTGTATAGCCAATCCCCCTTCGTGCCTCTGCGGCACATCTATATCGGCTATTTCTTCCGTTCAGGAGTTGGAGCGCCTATGCGTTCGACAACCTTGCTTATTTGTACACTCGTGCTTTCGTCTTCGATCACGGAGTCAGCAGTTGCGTTAGCGCAGGGCGCTCAGTCTCCGCCGCAGGGTAGCCAGATTCGGCCGGCCAGCCAGTTGGCGCACAACCCCGGCGCACAGTTGATCACACTGGATCAGGCGATCCAGATGGCGCTCGAGCACAATCACAATCTGCTGGCGGCGCGAACCACGATCCAGCAAAATGAGGCGGAAGAGATCACCGCCAACCTGCGACCGGATCCAGTGCTTCTGGGCGATTCGCAGTTTCTGCCTTTCTTCCAGCCCAGTAATTTCAGCGCTGACTACCTGGACAATACAGCGCAGTTCGATTTGGGCTTGAGCTACCTGTTCGAGCGTGGGAAGAAACGGCAACATCGGCTCCAGGCAGCGAAGGACCAGACTGCAGTGACAAGGTCGCTGGTGGCCGACAATGAGCGCACGCTCACCTACAACGTGACCACAAACTTCATCAACGTGGAACTGGCGGAGTCGACGCTAGAGCTTGCGAACCAAGACTTGAAGAGCTTTCAGGAGACGGTGGACATTACCGAGGCGCGCTACAAGGCGGGCAGTATTGGTTTGGACGATCTTCTCAAGATGAAGCTGCAATTGCTGCAATTCCAGACCGATGTGGCTCAGGCAAAGCTGGCACAGGTGCAGGGACTATCAGATCTGCGGCAGTTGCTGGGATACGAGCAAGTGAACGCGGACTACGATGTGGACGCGAGCTTCGACTACCAGCCGATGAAGGGCAATCTCGAAGATATGCAGGCGGCGGCACTCAAGAGCAGGCCGGACCTGCAGGCGGCTCAACAAGGGATAACGGCGGCAAACAGCGCATTCAATCTGCAAAAGGCGATTGGAAAGCGTGACGTCACCGGGCAGATCAGCTACACACACCTGGGCGATCTCAATGACGTTTCGCTTTTCGGCTCTATGCAACTGCCGATCTTCGATCGCAATCAGGGCGAGATCAAGCGAGCCGGGATTGTTATTACGCAGGCGCAGGAGCAGCAACTGTACGTGAACGGGCAGGTACTTACGGATGTGAGGGACGCGTATGAAGGCTGGAGGGCAAACGACGAGGTTGTGGGGCTGTACCGCTCCGGCTATCTCGACGATGCGCAGCAATCGCTCGACATTACGGATTACGCGTACAAGCACGGAGCGGCCAGCCTGCTGGACTTTCTGGATGCGGAGCGGAGTTTTCGCGCAACGCAGCTCGGCTACCGGCAGGCGCTGGCATCGTACCTGCAGGCGCTGGAGCAGCTTCGCGAAGCGGTAGGGACCAGGAGCTTACCATGAGACACGCACACAATATGAACGGAGTTCGCCGCATGTTGAGCGTGTGGCCTCTACTCCTTGTGCTGCCAGCATTAGCCGGCTGCCACTCGAACGACAATGCGAGTGGAATGACCTCGTTTTCGTCGAAGGCATCGCCGTCGGCGACGCCGCAATTGTTCACCATTCCCGCGGAACAGATGAGCCACGTGCAACTGACGACGATATCCCCGGGCCCGATGACGAACACATTGCGGTTGACGGGCGCGGTGGCATACAACGCATTCAAGACGACACCGGTGATAACGCAGGTAGGCGGCCCGGTGAGCCGGATCATGGTGGTGCCCGGCGACCATGTGCTGATGAATCAACCGATGCTGGAGGTGAGCAGCCCGGACTACGCCCAGTTGCTCGACGGCTATTTGAAGGCCGCGGACTCCTTCCGTTTGGCGGACAAGTTTTACGTTCGCGCGCAGGACCTTTATGCGCACAAAGCGATCGCGCTACAGGATCTGGAGCAGGCAGAGAGCAATCGCACCCAGGCACTGGCCGATTTGAAGGCGGCCGAGCAGGGAATGAGAATTCTGGGCATCAAGAATCCTGAGGACCTGGCGAAGGCGCCTTCGTCAGCCCGGATTCCAGTGCTGGCACCGATTGCAGGCACGGTGGTGGAGCGGCTGGTTTCGCCGGGACAGGTGGTGCAGGCAGGGCAGACGCAGGCATTCACCATCTCGGACCTGAGCGCGGTGTGGGTGCTGGCGAACGTATACCAGGCGGACCTGCAATACGTGAAGACCGGCGAAGACGTGGTGGTGCAGACGGATGCGTTTCCTGACAGCTTCCACGGCAGGATTTCGTATGTGTCGTCGGCGCTCGATCCGAACACGCGAACGCTGCAGGCACGCGTCGTAGTGGACAATCCCGGGGAAAAGCTGAAGCGCGATATGTTTTGCACGGTAACCGTAACAGCCGGCGTGCTGAAGAATGCCCTGATGGTGCCCAACGCGGCAATTCTGCGCGACGACAACAACGAGCCATTTGTCTATGCGCTGATGGGAGCCGACCAGTTTGGCCGGCGCGACGTGGTTCTGGGTCAAGCGCAGAGCAACGAAACGCAGATCGTAAAGGGCATATCGCCGGGCGACAAGGTTGTAGGTGACGGTAGCCTGTTCCTCCAAGTCGTCAACTCGATGCAGCACTGAGAGGCCGGGCCGAGATGATTCATCGCATCGTTCAATTCGCTCTTCAGCAAAAGCCGATCATCCTCTTCCTGGCGGCATTCATGGCCGTAGGCGGCGCGATCGCTTTCCACAACATGCCCGTGGATGCGTATCCGGATCTATCTCCACCCATGGTTGAAGTGATTACGCAGTGGCAGGGCCACGATGCGTCAGAGGTGGAGCGCCTGGTCACGGTGCCTACGGAAGTGGAGATGAACGGCGTTCCCAAGCTGACGGTGATGCGTTCGATCTCGCTCTACGGACTCTCGGACGTGATCATGACCTTCAATGAAGGCACGGACGATTACTTTGCGCGCGAGGTGGTGTTTCAGCGGCTGAGCGAAGTGACGTATCCGCAAGGCGTAACGCCGACGCTGGCTCCGCTGGCGAGCCCTTCAGGACTGGTGTACAGGTACGTGATTGAAAGCCCGGATCGTACGCCGCAGGAGCTGAAGACGATTGAAGACTGGGTGCTGGAACGCCAATACAAGCAGGTGCCCGGCGTGGCAGACGACTCCGGCTTTGGCGGCACCGTGATGCAATACCAGGTGCTGCTCGATCCGGCCAAGCTTTATGCGTATCACGTGACTGTGCCGACGGTCATTCAGCAGCTCTCGGTGAACAATTCGAACGCGGGCGGAGGATTCTACGAGCAAGGCCAGCAGTCCGATTATGTGACCGGTGTGGGACTGGTCCGCGACACATCGGATATTACCAATATCGTGGTTGGCTCGCAAAACGGCGTGCCCACGCGCATCGGCGACATCGGACAGGTGGAGATCGGGAACGCTCCGCGGCTAGGCGAGTTCGGCTTCAACAAGACGGATGACGCGGTGGAAGGCGTCATCATGATGCGAACCGGCGAGCAGGCGCAGAACGTGCTCAAGGGCGTGGACGCCAAGACGCAGGAACTGAACGAGCACCTACTGCCGCCCGACGTGAAGGTGCACCCGTACTACGACCGCAGCGACCTAGTGCAACTGACCATCGACACGGTGGAACACAACCTGCTGATGGGCATGGTGCTGGTGTTCATCGTGCTGATGGCCTTCCTGGTCAGCTTCCGCGCAGCCGTAATTGTGGCACTTACCATTCCCCTCTCGCTGCTGTTCGCTTTCATCTTCGTGCATGCCGAGGGCATACCCGCCAACCTGCTTTCAATAGGCGCGATTGACTTTGGCATTTTGATC
>Ga0181529_10007361_pt1 | contig 10991 bp, 7 predicted proteins | sample PEATcosm2014_Bin_36_FD_119763 | JGI IMG/M metagenome (GOLD analysis project Ga0181529, IMG submission 119763) | Peatland microbial communities from MTU Mesocosm Facility, Houghton, MI, USA - PEATcosm2014_Bin10_30_metaG | ecosystem: Environmental > Terrestrial > Soil > Wetlands > Peat | place... | reverse complement strand
CTTTGTGCCAGGTCTGGAAGTTCTGGTCGCCCGCAGCGGCCCCGGAGGCAATCCGCGTGTCTACCGCGTGGATGGAACCGAGGTAGCACTGCGCCGTGATCTCTCGCGCTGCATTGCCATACGTCCCTTGCGCACTGCGGAAGCAGAGATGAGGTAAGCATTGAGCATCTCGGTGTCGATCCCAGGGGCGGTTTCAGCTTTGAAGGTGACGGACGGATCGCCAGTCTTCAAGACTGTCGCCGTTGTGGGGCCTCCGAATGCAGGTAAGACCACTCTTTTCAATCGCTTAACCGGACTGCGCCAGAAGGTCGGCAACTTCCCTGGCGTCACCGTTGAACACCACACGGGTACTTATCACCTGGACTCAGGCCACGAAGTCTCGCTGATCGATCTTCCTGGTGTCTACAGCCTCAATCCCAAGTCGGAAGATGAAAAAGTTACGGTTGATGTGCTGAATGGTGAAATGCCCGGTGCAGAACGCCCGGACGCGATCATTCTGGTGCTGGACTCCAACAACCTCAACCGGCACCTTATCCTGGCTGGACGCGTCATTGCCTTGGGCCTGCCCACGCTCGTCCTTCTCAATATGGCGGACGAGTTGCACAAACAGGGTGGACAGATCGACGTGCTTCCGCTGGCGCGGCAGCTTGGCACCCCAGTGGCGCTGGTAAGCGCCGCCACCGGCGAGGGCCTGCAGGCCGTGGCCAATTTTCTGGTGGCAACTCCGCGAACCCCGGAACCACTTGAGCTGCCAATTTTTGGAGACCCGAGGCGCTGCCGCGAATGGGCGGTACGTATCGGTTCCCATGCGGCTTATCGGCGCGGCGCAACTCCGGAGTGGACCCGCCGCCTGGATTCGATCTTTCTCCACAAGTTTTGGGGCGGGGCGATTTTCGCGGTCGTTATTGTGGCAGTATTCCAGACCATCTTCTCTCTGGGGCAACCATCCAGCGATCTCCTGCAGAAACTCTTGGATACTGCCGCGGTCCATCTTTCCAACCTGCTTCCCCCGGGCTTGATCAACTCACTTGTCGTCAACGGGATTTGGAAGGGCGCCGGATCGGTGCTGGTCTTTCTGCCACAGATTTTACTTCTCTTCCTTGTCATCGGCGTTCTGGAAGATTCCGGTTACCTGGCGCGAGCCGCAGTAATTTCAGACAAGGTGATGGCCAAGGTCGGCCTGAATGGGAAGTCATTCATTCCTCTTCTCTCCGCATACGGATGTGCCGTTCCGGCCATTATGGCGACCCGCACGATTGAGAACAAGCGCGACCGCATCGCAACCATCCTTATCGCACCGTTCATGACCTGCTCCGCCAGGCTGCCGGTCTACACCATGGTGATTGCCGCGTTTATCCCGGACCGCCCGGTGCTGGGCCCCTTCGTTGGCACGCGCGCCATCGCCATGTTGAGTCTGTATGTGCTTGGCTTTGCCATGGCCGTGGCTACCGCCAAGGCTTTAAAAAGCTCGGTGCTGCGCAGCCGCGATGTCGCATTCATCATGGAGCTGCCGCCCTACCGCTGGCCGATGTGGAAATCGCTTGGCCTGCGCCTCATGGATCGCGCCAACGCATTCCTGTTCCGCGCCGGAACCGTGATCCTGAGCGTCAGTATTCTGCTATGGGCACTTACCTACTTGCCCATGCACAATGGACAACCCCCCGCAATTGCCGACAGCGCCATCTCGCAGATTGGACACTTTATTGAGCCCGCGATCCGTCCGCTCGGCTTTAATTGGAAAATTGGGGTCGGCCTGCTGAGCTCGTTTGCGGCACGCGAGGTCATCATCGCCACCATGGGAACGCTGCACGGAGTGGATCCGGCATCTCATGCCATGGCCTTGCAGGAGGCGCTCAAGAGCGATCTGACTCCCGCAGGAGCCATTGCGCTACTGGTTTTCTTCGCCTTTGCCATGCAGTGCATGTCCACCATGGCCGTGGTGCGGCGCGAGACCAACAGTTGGAAGTGGCCCATTCTCCAGTTCCTTTATATGACATTCGTGGCCTATGCAGCGGCTTTCGTGGCATACCGGATCACGCTGTTGTACTGGAGCTAGCGGGCTTCAAGGAGCTTCGCGGGCAATCGCTGCTCGGCGCCAAGCTCTGGGCTCGTGTGCATTATTCACTGCCGCGTAGTTGGCACGCCAGACGCGTCGAGACCCGCAACATCGCATTTCAGGCTCGGGACCAAATGCGCACAACACGTTGAAGAGGCTTGGCATTCCGAAGAAGTCTACGGGCTCTCTCCCATAATGAATGTATAAACACCCTTTTCCACACCTTTCGCTCCATGTGGTTTGACGCTGCCCCACTCGATTGTTACTATCAGATTGCGGGGTGGAGCAGCCTGGTAGCTCGTTGGGCTCATAACCCAAAGGTCGCAAGTTCAAATCTTGCCCCCGCAACCAATCGATTCAACGGTTTACGGGTTTTGAGTTAGAGAAATCGGTACACATTTGGCACACCAAAGGCCGCCCTGCTCCGGGCGGCTTCTTTTTTTATGCGCTCGCAGTGAATGTTTCTGCCATTAGCTGCCCTACTGCAAGCGCGTTCGCCGCGATCTTTTGCGGACCGTTCGCTTGCGTGTAGGTGTCCAGCGTCATCTCGACGGTGAAATGGCGCATGAGTTCTTGCTGAACCTTGATATCGGTCCCATTCGCACGCAGTAGACACGAATAGGTGTGCCGCATCGAGTGCCAGCCGATCTGCTTCACTATCCCCGCACGCTTGGCCGCAGGCTGCACGATCTTCGCCAGAATCGAATCCGGCCAAACTGAGGATTCGCCATCCTTGCGTTCACCAGCGAACAACCAATTCGATTCAGCGGCGTAGGCGGTCCTGCCCCGCCACTCTCCCAGTGCAACGACTACTTCCTTTGCCAGAGGTACAGGCTTGCGACGTGCGAACGTCTTAGGGTTGCCGACGTGGTTGTCCACTATGCCGCGTAACATCCCGCACCTTCTCGCCTGGGATGATTACAGCATTGAAAATGCACGGATTTCGCGATCTGTCAGGTCTGATGCCATGCAGAAGCCCCTTGCCGACGAAAACTTCCACGCAACTGGTGCAGCTCATCCTCCAAGTACCCTCAATCTTGACGGCTCCCACGTCTGCGTTTGTCTCAAGGCTGCTGAGATGCTTACAGGTGGTTTTGGGCGACACTCTATCGCTCGCATTTTGATATGTCATTTTTTCCTCCATGAATCGGTTTATGTGCTTCAGGTTTTTGCCAACAAGCGACACGAACCCCACGGCTTGGCGGCAACTTTGGGCGCACCAATCCTGTGGCGGCGAACCGAAGGTCCATGCCGTCGTTTGTGAACAGGTTGTAGTTGGGTGTTTGCTCCGAACCTGCGGAGCCTAGATGGTGCCAGTCCCGGTTTCGGTCAGTTCGCCCACCCGGTAAGTAAAGGGATCACCGTGATGTCCACTCCCACTGCGGGTTACGTCGCCCGCCACTGCGAGTGCATTGAGCGCATCCATCTTTTGTGACGCATTTCCGGTCACAGCCTTGAGAATCTGCTCTTGAGTGCAGCATCCAGGGTACAGCCGGACGAGGTTGCGGATTTCCGCCCTAATCTTCCCCTGAGTTGCAGCACGAGAGCTTTCCTCTATCGCCTGGGCATTCTGCCCCAGCTCCACACGACGCAACTCTGGGTCAAAGCGAAGCTGGGTCGGCTCCATGCCGCGCCCGTAACGCTGCAATGTCGAGATGCTGCGAGTCTGGCCACAAGCCTTGATTTCGATGTAGCTGTCAACCGCCCCGGTGATGGCAGTTGATCCCAATGCACCGTCTGACGAGTCGTCGGACCCCGCTTCTTCGCGTGATGAACCAGAACAATTGCCACCTTGGTATCGCGGGCGAGATCGACAAGCTTCATCGTTGCGGGATAAACCACCCCATAGTCGTTGGGGTCGCGTACCTTGATGAAGTTGATGAGCGGATCGATGATTACGAGAGCGAGTTAGCTGTTCTGGCGAATCATGATCTCAATATCTTGAAAGGCGATTTTCCGTCCAGTATTTTGAGACCGCCGAGTTGGGCAACGATCTGCCTGAAGGCACGGCAAGTTTTCTGCAAGCCAGTTTCGGGACCGCTGGCATGAAGCACCGAAAGCACAGATTATTTTCGGTTAAGCCGAACACGCACCGGAATCGATTCTTGCCAAGCCCCGCTTGCTTGCTCCCAATGTCAATGTTGGGTCCGACCATGCTGTTGTAGTGACGCGATGTACTTTGTAAGATTTCTAATACGCAACTGCACCTCTCCATCGTTCTTGGTTCCCAGCGCCTCAAAGATCGAACCCCAAACCGGCATGTCCTTGGAGCCGTGACTCGGAGTTTCGTAGTCGCCCTTGATCATCTGGGAGACGTGATTCTCAGGGAACCTCCCTCCGTTGCTTGCCGCAAGCTGAGTTAAGTCCGTCGGGGCCGACCTCATGGCGGATGCCGCCGGGCCATTGCCCTTGGCGTCAGTTCCATGACATGAGGCGCAGTACGACAAATACATATCTTTACCAGAGGACACTCGCGTATAGGGCACCGGAACCTTTTTGATCTGTGCTCTCGTTTCTGTTGAAGTCGGTGCATCCTGGCCGGAGCTCTCGCCCGAGGCAACAGGGGCTGCAATCAGAATTGCTGCGGCGAAGGCGATGAAGCGTCGGCTCATGGTCGGTATCCTCGCTAGAATTCCAGCTTGGCCTGAAAGGCAATCATCCGTGGACTATTATCGCCGCCCAGACCCACGCCAAGCAGTCCGGTGGGCGGCGAGGTAGTGTAGGTCAGCGCCCCAAAACCTGTCTGCGTCGAGGAATTGCCCGGAACTCCGGCTAGCGTCATGCTGGGCAGTGCAAAGTTGGGATGGTTGAAGACGTTGAAGAACTGACCCTCCACTCTCATCGTCAGCTTGTCGCCAAGCGGAATTCGTTTTGTGAGGTACATGTCTGACCAGACAAATCCGGGACCACGGAACTGGTTTCTCCCGGAGGTTCCGAATTGGCAGTTTGCCGCGCTATCTCCGCCGATGCAGTCGCCGGTGCTGGGATCGACCGCCGAGACAAACGCATCGGGATTTAGCCATTGGATGGTGCCTGGCTGCGTAGATGCAAGATTGCAGTGGCGGCAGTAAGGATCGACTCCGGGAATGAGGCTGGCAAACTGCGGACCGCTGCCCTGCACAATGCCGTTACCATTCGCCGAGTACGGCGTGCTCAGCACAGAGAATGGAACGCCGCTGTGCCAGAACATCGTTCCGGAGATTTGCCAGTCGTTCACGATATGGCCGAGCCATTGATTGCGGACCTTCACCGGCAGTTGGTACACGTACTGTGCGTTCATGTTGCTGCGTATGTCGTAGTCGCAGGGACCGTAGTCGCGCCGCAGGCCGCCGGGCAAAGGTGAGAGAATGCCACCTGCGGAGAATTGCAGAAATCCTCCATTGGACACTTCATCCATGCAGTGGCTCCAGGTGTAGTTGATCTGCCCCTGCAAGCCGTGCCCCAGCCGCTTCATCGCCGTCAGCTGGAGTCCGTTGTAATGGCTGTTCGCGCCTGTCGAGAACTGCGTCACTGCCGCGAATCGCGGATCGGTTGGCTGCATGTACGGAAACGGCGCGAAGCACCCAGGACATACCGTTTGGTAGCCATTAACCTGCGTCAGATAAGGCTGGTTTACAGCGCGAGTACCGACGTACTGAGCCTTCACATTGGCCGTCGCGCCGAACTGATGCTCAAGGCCCAGGCTCCACTCCATGAAGTACGGAGCGTGAAGCTCGCCGCTGGGCACCGCCGTAATCGCCACCGGTGGAAGGCAGGCTGCAGCATTAGCGAGCGGCGAGGCACATGAGAGCTGCCCCTGCTGGAATCCCGCACCGAAGCTCTGATTGGCTGCCACTGTTGCATCCACTGCACTGTTTGGCACTCCCGGCGCAATCGCCGTGCCGCCTACTGTGCCGAGCAGCCCGCCCTGAAAGGTCCTGACATAAGGCGGATTGGTGCCAATCACGTCGGCGATACTGCCGGGCATGATGTCACTGAATATGCCGAAGCCGCTTCGAAGTACGGTATTCGGTGCAAACTGCCATGCAATCGCGGTCCGCGGCTGAAGAATTGCCACCGGCGTGGAGGAGAACAGATTGCCCAGATGAGTTTGAATCACAGCACTCAGCGGCTGGTTAACGTCATGGGAAATCGAATCAAAGGAGCCGGCGAGTCGTCCAATCTGCTCGTGCGGATTCAAGGGATTCGAGTTGTAAGTGTCCCGGATGCCGATGGTCCAGGTCAGCTTCGAGGTGACTCTCCATGTGTCCTGCGCGTAGAAGTCTAAGTTAAGAAATCTGTACGGCTCGTTCGCCGAAGTCGGAAAAGTCTGCGTTGCCGTGGACGCCACTCCGTAGATGAACTGCGGAAGCGTTGTGTATGACACTGTGGGGACAGTGCCCTCGCCAAAATCATAGTCATTGAGGCGGAAGATGCGAGCGTTGGTGCCGAATCGGAACTCATGCGCTCCATGGCTCCAGGCTAGGTTGTCATTGATGAAAAACCGGCTGGCCTTCCTTCCCTGGACCCAGGTGTTGTCGAGTCCCCCGATAGTAGTGAAGGGTGCGTTGGCACCGCTGCCTTGCAACACGATTGGGAAGGTGGCAAGCGTCTGCTGGAAGTTGCTTGGCGCAAACAGGCTCTGATACCAGGAGAAAGCTGGATTGAAGTAGTTCACAACGCTCTGCGAGAACACGTGTGTGTACCCGGCCGCGAACGAATAGAGCGGCTGCGAGGAGACGGCGTTAAAGACCGGGTTGATCGGGTCTGTCCAGACAGCCTGGAGACCAGTGTCAGACTGGAAACGAAACCAGGCGGTGTTGCTCGCATTGATATTGTAATCGATGCGAGCAGTCTGTACCTGTTCGCTGTCATCGCTTGAGTGGGAGATGCCACGGCGATTGGCGCAACCGTTTCCGTCCGGCGAACTGCCTTGAATCACCGTGCCATCCAGATTGAGCGGGCATCCGAGCACTGCCAATGGGCTTCCGCCTGTGTTCCCGTACAGTGAAAACATCTTCTGATAGAACGGCACTTGCTGTGGTGAGCCTGCGTACTTCGATCCGGTGACGGAATCCGTACCACCCAAGGGAAGCTGTTGCAGCACATATTGCTGGAAGGCGGTGTTGGGGAGCGTTGCGGTGTTGAAGATGGGCAAGGCAATCCGCACCCATTCGCTGTCGAAGAAGAAGAACAGTTTGTCGTGAACTATCGGTCCGCCCAGGCTGCCGCCAAAATGGTTTACCGTCGAACGTGGCTTGTGAAGGCCGGGCGTGTCGCTCAAGAAGTAATCAGCGGCGTTCAGAAGTGAGCCGTTCCACAGCTCATAGAGATTACCGTGAAATTTGTTTGTGCCGGATTTGGTGACGTAGTTGACCTGCGAGGCGCCGTACCGGCCCTGGTCCACAGAATAGGAAAGCGTGTTGACGGTGACCTCAGAGATCGAATTCATGCCCAAGACCAGGTTAGTGGCAAGGCCGCTGTTCAGGTTTGTGAGCGGATCGTTGGTTTCAAGGCCGTCAACGATGTAGCCGTTGGAGAGCGCAGGCAGTCCATTAAACTCCACGTTCCCGTAGCCGTTCGAGCTTCCAACAAAATCATTGCCGCTGCCTGCGGTGTTGATTAGGGCCCCTGCGGCAAACTGCAAGGGGTACGTCAAGTCGCCACCGGGGTTCGGCAGGTCTTCAAGAGCCGTCGTGTTCAAAGTGGTGGTGGTATTGGCCGTGGCAGTGTTGATCAGCGGTGCTTCGCTCGTCACCTCCACTGACTGGTTCGACTGAGCCACCTTGAGCGTGAAGTCGACCGTCTGTTTCTGTCCTAGACCCGACACGACGTTGTCCTGTTTCGACTGGAATCCTGGGGCTTCCACTTTGACCGCGTAAGCACCCGGCTTAAGTTGAGGGAAGTTAAAGCGGCCCGCGTCATCGGTCTTGGCACTGCGCTTTAGGCCATTTTCCTGATTGGTGATCGTGACGCTGGCTCTAGGAACTACCGCGCCGGTCGCGTCGGTCACTTGACCCACGATGGCGCTGGTGGTCTCTCCCTGAGCGAAAGCGTTCCCTGGGAGAAGGGTGGCGACAATAATAAACAAAGCAAGAATCACAACCCGCGACAAGAGAAACGAGGAGTTACATTGCAACCGGTATGATGACGGCAGTCTCATGGTGTACTCCACTGGCTGCCGGGTTCGGACAGACTACGCCCTCACCTGAACAGCCCTACGCATCATCAGATGTTAACTATAGTTAACACGTTGTAGGACATTATGCTTTCTCGACCCAGATTTTCTCGGCGGCGGAAGCGCCTAGCCTAGTCATCTTCTTCCCAACCACGATAGAGAGCGTGCCATCGTAGTTACGGCGCCGAACTAACAGACAAGTCCCTGGACGGACCCCTTCGGATTCAAAGAAGTCCAGCAGTTTGCGGTCCCGTTCGTAAACGCTAACGATCCGGTATCCAGAGCCAGCCTCCGCTTCGCTGAGCAGGCGCTGGCCTTTTTTTCGACGCTCCGCAGGACTCCTTAGGGCGAGGCTGTTCCCGTGAGGACAGATGTCATTATTGCCCAGCTTCTCCACGAGTTTCTTTTCAAACGCCGGAGAAACAGCATGCTCCAGTCGCTCGGCTTCCTCGTGGATTTCATACCACGGCATACCAAAAATCTCAGCGAGCATACGTTCAATGAGGTGATGGCGAAAAATGGTCTGCTCAGCAACCTGCCGTCCCTGAGGAGTTAGCTGAATTCGGCCATCACCCTTGACCGTGACCATGCCATCTTTCTTGAGACGCTTCAAGGCAGCTGTCACCGCTGGGCGCGAAACTGCAAGCCAATGGGCCAGCGTGGCAGAGATCACTGTCTCTCCCTCGGCTTCGGCCTCGGCGAGTGCCTTCAAGTAATCTTCTTTGGAGATCGTAATCATCGCACCATCCGGCAGCGTCGCTCCGGTGCAGTTTAGCATCTCGGTGGGGGAAGCTCTGCTTAGCTTATGCGGCTCGCCAGGAGAATCACGCCGGTTGTGGACGGATGACGATATCTGGAAGTTATTGCGACCAAGCTCCACGATAGTTGAACAAAACAGTCAATTATCCAACTATGGCTTCGGCAATGCCGTTCGCCAGAATGGCATTTAATCGCTGCGCCAGAGTAGCCCGTAGTCGTTCGCAGAAGCCCCTGCAGCCATTCACGGCAGCGCAGGGTACGCACGAGTACACAACCGGGTGTGCTGGGCGTTCCTGAATGTGTTTCAAGGTCACCGTCCGTGCCTTGTTTTGAATGAGTTAACTGTTTTAACCGCTTCTCATAAGCCAAAGGTCGCAAGTTCAAATCTTGCCCCCGCAACCAAAAACCTCCACAAAACAGAGAACTTACAGCGGGGCCGAAATCGACGGCCCCGTTCTCTTTGCCCCGAATGTCCGTTTTCTGTCCGTATTCTCAGGTTTAGCCTCACTGAATCTTGCCTGCCTTCCGGATCACAGTAGGGCGCTCTTGCTGTTGAGCACTCGCCGTCAGGTAGTCTTGCGTTCGCCGCATCGCCTCTCTCAAGTCCGCCTCACTCACGATCTTGTGGCGGTCAAAGATGCTGCGCGTCTGCTGTCCGCAGATACTCATGGCTACGCGCTCCAACACACCCGCCTGAACCATGTTGCGAACAGCCGTGCGCCGGAAATCATGGAAAATCCGCCCCGAATACTTCGGCGCATCCTTGTTGCACTCCGGGCACTTGTGTCCGCTTACAACCTGCCCACAGGCCCGACAGGTAAACTTGCCCAGGCCAGCGACTCATGTGGCCCAAATGGGCATAATCGTGGAGGTAGTCGGGAAGGTTTTCCACGACGAAGCGGAACTCCGCATCGAGAAGAATCCCTGCCGAACGTTGCCTTGCTCCGAGAGATGGCGAATCATTGGCGCGCTCGATAGCCGTTTGCGGCCAATCGCCAGTTTGTAGATCGGCGTAATAGCTGAGTGCTGCGATTGATCGTAGCTGCGGCGGTCCCACCCTCCAGCCGCTCCGTGATGTACCGATCACCTGCGTCGGCGGTCACATCCAGCGCGCGCCATGTGCCGAAGTAATCGCGAATGTGCTTCAAGTGGGCCTTGAACTGCGGACTATCGACGCCGCGCGCCGTAATGTACCAAGGCGGTATGCGGATGCGCAGACAGGGATCTGATGAACCTCGCTATGGTCATTGCCGTGTGTATGCAGGCAACTCCAAATTACATGCTACAGAGGACGGACTCTTCAATTTCCCGGCGATTATTTCCGATGCAGCACATGTGGCCTCGGGACGCAAAGACATCCGACATGGAGATCGCTGACGCCGTTTCGATGCTGCTTGCCACTTACATGGCGAATATCGGATACTATCTTTGGTAATGGCAGAATTCGTTGTCGTATCATATGTTAACGGTGGGTATTGAACCTGGGGAAAGAGACATTGAGAAGTTGGTCGAGCGACAATCCGAAGGCTTCCCTCATGAGTCGCAAGCAGTCCGCGATCGTTCATGCGGCGCGGAAGTCATTTCTTGAAGGTGGCTATGCAAGAACCTCGATGGACAGCATCGCGGAGATGGCCGGCGTGGGGATCAAGACCGTTTATCGCCATTTTGAAAACAAGGACGATTTGTTCAGTGCTGTCATGCAGGCAGCCTGCAATCCCGCCGCCTTTGACGAACTGCAAGGTAAAGAACCGGTACACACGGTAGAATCCGAGAAGCCGTGGTTCTCAAAACCTCCTCGCATAGCTCTCGTCATGGCAGGTATCGAATATCTGGAACATGCGCTCTCGGGTGAGCAATTGGCCTTATATCGGGTCGTAACCCAGGATGCTCATCGGTTTCCAGAACTGGGAAGGCGTTACAGGGAACAGGTTATCGAGCATCGAAATGATATCTTCGCTCATTATCTGAATCGTTGGGTTCCCATTGAAAAATGGAAAGTGAAAGACAAACACGGGGCGG
>Ga0181529_10007358_pt1 | contig 10993 bp, 4 predicted proteins | sample PEATcosm2014_Bin_36_FD_119763 | JGI IMG/M metagenome (GOLD analysis project Ga0181529, IMG submission 119763) | Peatland microbial communities from MTU Mesocosm Facility, Houghton, MI, USA - PEATcosm2014_Bin10_30_metaG | ecosystem: Environmental > Terrestrial > Soil > Wetlands > Peat | place... | reverse complement strand
CCTACGGCGTGCAACGCCGAGTGCCCCTTCAAGAAGTCTTCGGCGGCCTTCCCATATGCCTGGAACGGCTCGCCCGGCTTGTCGTAATACACGCGAAGCCCACGCGACTGGAGAATCGGCACCACGTCGTTGTGCGTTTTGCCATAAATCCAGGTAACGCCACTCTGCCAGGCGTTTTCGGCGTAGGCCTCCGCCACCTTCGGAACGAACATGGGCGTGTAATAACAAGGGGCAATGCGCACCCGTTTGGGGCGAACATTTTTCAGCGGCGGCAGGATTACCAATTCCGTCGGCCGCATCTCACCGGGCTTCCCCTCGCTCGACAGCGTATACGTCAGTAGCCGGCCGCGTCCCTCGGGGGTGTCTTGATCAGCGTGGAACAGAAGCGACACAATATGCGCTGTGCCGGGCGTGCCAAGCTTGGCGGCTTTGTTGTACTTCAGTACGTGCCGCCCATAGGCCACGCCGTTGCGAGTCTCGCCAGGCTCACTGCGAATCTCGTCGGGCGGGTTGCCAAATCCCGGCTCCACAACAATAAACTTCAGATACTTCGGCGTTTCGACAACGAACCGGTAGTTGTCGCCCATCCCTCCCCCGGCGGGCAAATACGGCTTCAGCAATTGTGACGTGCCCCGAGGAATCCAGACCGTGGACAGGTTCGGAAAAAACGTCGGTTCGGCGGCTGTCGCGGTCGCTACATAGAGTGAAATCAACGCACACCAAGCGAACATCGCCAGTCTCTTGGGGAGCATCGGTCGGGTCCTCTTCAGAAGGTGGGGCTGTTTAAGGCGGGAGCTTTCGACGCGACTCTGCCCGCTGAACGATTACGCTCCGGGCGGCAACTCCCCCACGTTAGTCAATCGCTGCGTGAAATTCAAGCTAGCCCGCTGATTTTCCGTGAAGCAACTCCCCTTCCACCGCCTCTCGCCGGGCAAGTTCCCAAATTGAGATCAAGAGTGCCAGCCATTCTGTCACGCCAGAGAGCAATGGGACCGAAAAGCCATGTTTCCACCATCAAGCCCCGCGGCGACGGCCGAACGGAACCATCCGGAGTTCAAGCGACCTTTCGGGTCGAAATCCTGGCCGGCACTTCACGGTAAATCACCATCTGTGCGAGACACTACCGTAGCCCCAGCCCAAGTTCGCTGGGCTTCGGCAGCGGTTGGCCTGCCTCAGCCTGGCGGCGGGCATTGGCGAGCCTGGTCGCCAAGTCGTCGTACCACTTCACCACGTTGGCGTAACGAGTCATCGTGCGGTCCAAGGCATATGGCTTACTCTCGCCAGACCAAATCCGCGCGAATTCCTTGCCCAGCGTTTCGTGGGCGTCGCGATTGCGACGGACCAATTGTTCGGCCTTGGCCAGTTTCGCCCGTTTCTCGTCCTTTCCGGCAGCCTGAACTGCTTCCGCATAGGCATGGGCCGCCTGCAGGCCGTCGAGCATTCGCTGGCCGATCAGCTCCATCCGTCTCGCCCCAAGCAGGAACGCATCGAGCAAGTCGGCATTCACCGCGGCGTCTTTTTTACAAGCTTCGAGGTGACAGATCGCCGGACGGACTAGCGCCAGTAGCTTGTCGGCCAACGCGGCAGCGGCGGCCTCGCCCGTCGTCGGCACAAAGTCATTCTGCCAGAAGCGGGCGTTGCTCACGCCTCCCATCCAGTTTGCCGGTCCCAGCGGCAGGGCGTGGGCTTTGGTCAGCAGCGCGATGGCCTGGCCGAAGTGATGGTCTTTCTCGCCAAACAGCACGGCGCCAAGGCGACGGTTGAAATCCTCCGGCGTGGTGCTCGAAGCGTTCCAGGCACACTCGGCGCCCCACGCATAACCATGCCACGCGGGGCTGCGGAGCGTTTCCGAGTCGTCCTTCCACTCGGTATTGATCATGCCGAGAGCTTTGTGCTTCACGCCGTCTCGGACAAAGTTCCGGATGTTGACCGTGGCGCCGGCGAAATTGGGCAGAACGCGACTCCAATCGTCCACGCCGGGACAGATGAAGAACTCGTATCCCGACTTGGCGAAGGGGACGATTTGACTGTCGAAGTTCGCCCGGGGATCGTAGGCTCAGGTGAGCATGACGGTGTCCTTGGGAATCTGTTCCAATTTGTCGGGGTGTTGGAGGATAATGTCGCCCCACATCATCATCCGCTTGCCGTACTTGTCTTTGAGCAAGTCGTGGACGCGGCGGACATGCCGGACATAGACGCCGCCGACGCCGATCTTTGCCGCCAGCGCTTTCGACGGGCCGCTGCCCAGGCCAATAGTCTCGTCACAGCAGACGTTAAACCAGGGCAGTGGCAGCAGCGGCACGACTTCGCTATAGAGATCGTCAAGCAGACGGTAGCTCCCCTCGTTGAGCGGCGAGAGAATATCGGCCGTTTCCCGGTATGCGGCAAACTCCGGATGCGAAAGAATGGCGCCCCAATGGCCGAACGATTGCTGGTTGCCGAGGATGTCCACGTGCCGCGGTTTGCCATACTCGACCAGATGCTTCAGCTCGTCCACCGTCAAGGAGCCGTCTTTCGGTCCGATTTGCGGGTGTTTTTGGAAGGCGAATTGGGATTCCATATAGTAGGTGAACAGGTTCATCTTCAACGTCGCGCCGAGGTCAACCTCTCTTTGCAGCGTGTCGAGCTTGGCACTCGGGCCGCGCGTCAGATCGTCCATGAACCCCCGCCACCCCAGCGACGGCCAATCGCCGATCGTCATACACGGCAGGGCAGGACCGCGGCGATTGGCCCGGATCAACTGGCAAAGCGTTTGCACGGCATAGGCCAGGCCCTGCCCGCTCGGCGAGGCACACAGCACGCCACTCGGCGTTACGCTGAGCACGTAATATTGCGGCGTGCTCTTCTCGCGGACACGGGGAAGGTCTGCCGCCTCACCGGGGCGGGCGGAAAGCCGCACCAGATACGCACCGCCCGAGACGCCGCGCACCTGCGGGGCGTTCAGACCGGCCCGCCGCAACTCCTCGCCAACCAGGCGGCCCAACAGCGTTGCCGTTGCCGCCGGCGCTTCCAGCACGAGCTTCTGATCGAGTGGGAACGCGCCTGGCTGGATCGCGATGTTCTTGGGAAACGGCACCAACCGTAAGGCGGCGGCCTCGTCGGCCGAAGCCACATTGAGCACTCCGATGCTGCCACAGGTAATGACGGCGAGACCAATGAAGGATCGCATGGCGGTGGCTCCCATCGCGGGAGAGTGGTTGTCGTGGGTGCCTTGCCCGGCGGGGGAGTCATGAGCTTACCCCGCCCCGAGACCGACGGCAAGTCAGGCGGGAGCGTCCAAGTAGCCCAACGCCCAACTAGATCAAAGGCATTGGGCTTCTCGATTCCTGGTCGAATGTCCCACCAAGTTTGGATGTCGCATCCGTTGGACCGGAAGTCCCACCAAGGCCGGACATCCTTCCAGTTGGCTCAGACGATGGCGCCCACCTGCCGTGTTGACCCGTCGTTTGACCGCGATTCAAGACGGAATCGATCGGATCGCACGAACGCGGTCGCGAACGGTTTCGCAACCGTGCGGTTGCCAGTGTCCGTGAAATACTGGGTTGCAACCACGCCCGAATCTCGGTACGACTTGCAGTTGGCGTACATCCTTGCCATTCGATCGAGGATCTTTCCAGCGAATGGATCGCAATAGTTCGGACGATTTAGCCCAAAACGCGACAAGAACATTGCACCAAGCGATGTCGCGACCCCGATGAATGGAAGCAAAAAACTGCCTCTGTTTCTTGTAAAGTCATAAAGCGGCAGCGTGTCGGGAGTGATTCCCATCCGCTTCGTATAATCCGTCTCACATAACATCATCGTTGGATTGGCCGTGCAGTTGCGTCGGCAAGGATTGTCCCGCTCGTCCGTCCGCAGTCGACAGCTTGTGGGCCATGTCGAGGATTTGACGATCCGCCTCCTCCATCACCTTGGGGTCGGCGAGTCGAAGCGCTTCCGGGCTGGTTGCCCAAGCGATCCTTTTCTCGGCGATGGGCGGCTTTCCACCCCGCTTCTCCCACCAACGGCGCCAGGCGGCCACGTCGCGGCCGAAGTTCTCGCCGGTCAACCGCACCAGGGATATCTGCGCCCAGAATCGCGTGTCCCGGTCGTAATGGTAGGTCAAATGCACCAGGTCGGGGACCACGCTCAAATCGCCGATGATGCCCAGCGCGTGACAGGCGAACTCACGATCGGCATTGTCCTTTTCCTTCCGATCGGCCGCGATCTTCAAGATGCCGGAAACCGCCTTCTTGCTCTTGATGGCCGTCAAGGCGTGGATGGCCAGCATCCGCGCGCTCTCGTTCGGGCTTTCGAGTTGCCGGAGCCATCGCCGTTCGTCGGCCTTCTGCTTGGGATCCAGATCCCGCCATCGTGCGGCTTCGAGGAAGCCCTGGTCGCCCACTTCGCTCAGTTCGCACCACATTCGCTGCGCCTCGTTGAGCTTGGCGTCCTGCGGAAACTCGCCAGCCCGCTCCCTGGCCTTGGCCAGTAGCCGGCGACCAGCCACTTCCTGGTTTGCCGGATCCGTCAGTCCTAGCTGGAACCCCTTCAGATAGGTTTGGCTCAGTTCGCAGAGCACTTCCTGGCGCGGGTTTTTTTGCGGGGGTTGCGGGCTGGTTTGCGGGCTTTGCGAGTTGGCTGTCATCGCCTTGAAGTACTCTTGGAAGATGCTCGCCGGCAACTTGCCCTGCAACACAAAGCTCCGATCCGTCACCGTAAACTGAAAAGATTTTGCAATGCCGGCGTACTGCGGCATAGTTTGCAACTGCTGCGTTGTGAGTTTGTAGAACGTCGCACATAAACCACGGACTTGGTAGGCAACACCCGGGTCGACGCAGCGGACGGAAAAACGAAGGTGAAGGTCGTTGCCCGGAACCATGTCGCCTTTGAACCGAATGGCCTCGACCCCGTTGCACACGTCGTCGGGCAGGAAGCTGCGGAGACTGACTGCCGGCGTCTTCTTGGGATCGCCCTGGAAGACGCTCGGCGGTACGGTGCCCTGCAACACAAAGCAGCGATCATGCACCGCGAATTGAAAAGATTTCATCACTTGGGTCACGGATGGAAGCTGCTGGGTGACGGCCTGGGAGCTCATTAGCTTGCAAAACGCCGCGCATAAACCGCGGACCTCGTTGGCGACGCCCGCGTCGACGCAGGGGACGGAAAAGTGAAGGTGAAGGTCCTTGCCCGCGGCCATATCTGCTTCGACCTGAACCGACTTGATCCCGTCGCACACGTCGTCGGGCAGGAAGCTGCGCACCGAATCATAGCCGCCCGACCGTGTCGTCGACTTGAAGCCGTCCTGGAAGATGCTCTCCGGCAGAGTGCCCTGCATGCAAAAGCATCGATCGTTCACCGAGAGCTGAAAAGATTTTGCAGCATCGGACCACTTCGGACTCCCGGCGCCGACGGCTTTGCAGAAGGTCGCGCATAGACCGCGGACCTGGTATGCGATGCCAGCTTCCACACAGGGAACGGTCGCGCGAAAGCGGATGTCCTTGCCCGCAGCCGTGTCGACTTCGAGCAGTATGGGCTCGATCCCGTCGCACAGGTCGTCGGGCAGGAAAGCCCGCACGGGTTCGCCGGCGGCGGGGGGACCCATCATCAGACCGATCGCATGCGATTGATCCAGCCGAGCCCAGGCCGCAGCCAGTTTGCCGGACAGTTGCAATCCGGCGCCGCGAACGAGCACTTCGCGGACCAGCTTGGCCGATCCAATGACGAGGGTCTGCTTCGCCGGCTGGAAAAAGGCAATGGGCGTCTTCGACTGCTGCACGTGCAGCGTTACGCCACGGATGGTCTCTTCGCGCCAGGGAAACGTCCCCAAGCTCTTTTCGATTTGTCCTTTTGCCTCCAATGCGGTCACACGCTGTGCAACACCAATCATCGCCACAGCGTGCGAGTTGTTACAGAATTGAAAATCCCAATCGGTATCGTTGGGGCTCGGCCACACGGGTGAGCCAATCGTAATGCGGTCGATGTCTTCGGTTCTCACTCCGAAACCTGGGCCGAGAATCTTCCTCAGCCAGGCGGGGTTGGTTTTGCGCAGTTCGGCCACGTTGGCCCAGTAAATTCCTTCGCAGCCATTTGGCATGTACCGCAGAGCGTCGACCGACGAGGGCGGAGCTTTCGGCCCTTGAGGCTGGCTGCCGAGCGGCTTACCCGCGGCGGCGCCGACCGCCGCGCCCGTCAAGGCCCCCAACATGGCTCCTACCTGTGCGCCCAAATTGCCATCGACCGACGGTGCTTGGGGCGGAACCTTCGCCCGGTCCTTTTCCGCCGGCTCCTTGGCGACAAGATCCAGACGGACCAGGCAAAGCAGTGCCAGGCTCAACGCGACACCGAGAATCATGGCCTTTTTCATGAGCGAGTCTTCCTTGACTTGGGGACTGAGTAAACGTTGCACGCGAACCGAAAGGCCGCGGCCCGAGGCGGCGGCGTGATACGACGGACGCGGCCCGCAGACGGCGTCCAATTGGAGCAGCGCCGCGGCATAGGCGCGGCATTCTTCCAAATCCGTTCCCTTGGCGACTTCGTCGCAGGCCCATTCCGCCGCCTCGTCGAAGCGGCGTACGGCCAACCATGCCAACGGATTGAACCAGTGAGGCAGCATCAGCAGGCGGACGACGATCGACTTGAGAAGATCGCGCCGCTGGAGATGCGCCAATTCGTGCCGCAAGATGCTCAACCGGCTGGCCGGCGTGAGACGCTGCCACAGCCCGGCCGGCACCACCAACCGATATCCCCGCGGCACAAGACAGAGCAGCGGGCCAACATTGGCCGTGACGCAAAGCGGCACGCCCGTGCGGACGTGATGCCGCGTGAGCAAATCCTCCCACTCCCGCACCCAATCCTCTTCCACGGGGAGGGTCTCGCGCAAGCGGCGGAGGAATCGCAGATAACTGACGATCGACGCCCCGGCCAGAAGGAGCATCCCGGCAGCCCAACCGCCGAGGATCGCCACGGGCCAATTCCAGCGGACCGTCGCGGTCCAACTTTGGACTGTCTGCCGCTCGACGGGCCGCGGAGTGTCGATGGCAGCAATCTCCCGACGAGATATCGCAGGATTGAGGTGGAATAATATTACCGGATCGCGATGGGATATCGCGGGGTGATGTACTACGGAATGATTCTTCCCCACAACAATCGGGATTGGCGCTGGCGCCGATCTGGGCAAGGCCATCGGTGCTGGCGTTATCGGCGCCGCAGCGATCTGTTCCACGACCGCCGGCTCGTAACAGGGAATGGTCACCGGCAGACGCCACCAGAACCAACCCTGCAGAAGCACCAAGAGCCAAGCCATGCGATGGACTCGCGACGAGCCGGGACGGGCGAAGCTCAGCAGAAGTTGCACGGCCAAGGCTGCCGCCCCCAGAAACAGACTCGTCCGCAGCAACGCCAGCGACAGGCCGGCAGCCATCTCGGTCATCGAATGCCTCCTTGCGGCCCCTGGGGCCGGCCCTGGTGCTCCGATTCGGAGATCATCTTCCTCAAGGCGAGAATCTCTTCAGGGGTGAGCCTCCGATCTTTCATCAGATGAGCCACCAGGGGAACGATGCTCCCGCCGCTGACCCGTTCCAGCAGCAGGTTTAGATGGCCGGCGCTGACGTCCTCCGTGGCGACCGCTGCCCGATACTTGGCGGGCCGCTGGGGCGTGCGCGCGACGACCCCCTTCTCCACCAAGCGGTTCAGCCGGGTCTGCACCGTGGTATAGCCGATCGTCCGCCGCAGGCCGCGTTGAGCCTCGGAGAGGGTGACCGGGCCGTCCCTCCAGAGCATCTGGAGCATCTCCAGTTCGCCGGCCGACAGCCGCCGTGATTTGCCTGCCTTGGCCATCGCACACTCCCGTTACTACCCTTGTCGTGATCGAATTATCACGACTTGTGTCGTAGTTGTCAAGACGAGATTGCCGCATTCCGTCACGCCAGATAGCGACAGTCGCCAAGTGAAGGTTGCTGGGGGCAGCGTCATGCCGCAACGCGGAGAGTTGCTTCCCGTCGTTTCCCGTGGTCCAATAGAGCAAATTGAGAGACCCGTCCACGGAGATTGTCGTGCCGAACCGTTCCCTCAGCCGATGTTGTTACGCGGCTGTTCTTGCTGCGGCCGCACTGTTCACCACACCACCCAATGCCGGAGCGGACGATCTCCGCGGCGAGTTTCAGTTGCGCGGCTATCGCGGCATTCGGCATGAGAGCCAGCGCCTGGGCGATGGGGCCGGCGCGATCGTCGTTCATCGCTTTCTCTTCGACGACGCCCGCCACGCGCAGTGGTTCGTCTCGAAGCTCTACACGGACTTCTCCCTGAGCCGGGGGAACAACGCCAGAACGGTCACAATCGCGAAGGGGCCAACTGACGCCATTGACCTGGGCACCGGCCTGATCGTGCCGCTTTTGGCTGCCGACGCCCGGGAAGTCACGGTCGTGACCGGCGCGTCCGCCGAGGCCGTGCTCGGGCAGGCCGACCGGCACGCTGCTGCCACGCCGCTACGAAAGGCCGCCTTGTCGCATCCGCTCTATCTCGACAAGTGGGACCGTTACCCGTTGGGCTGCTGGACTTCGTTTGGCGACGTCGACCGCGACGAGCAGCACAATACCTTGGACAGCTTTTTCGAGTGGATGGGCAAGATCGGCATCACCGCGCAGTTGAACACCGGCTACTTGACTCAAGATCTTACCACCAACGACAACATCCTTTCATTGTTCCGCAAATATTGGACCCGGCACGGTGTCAACTACCAGCGCGTGGAATGGCTTGCCAACCAGATCGATCTTTTCAATCGCAACCCGTTCCTCACCACCGGCCCCAATCCGCACGTGGCGCTGCGCGGCGATTATTACGGCGAACGCTGCCTGGCGGGCAACCCGTTGCGTACTGTGCAGAATGCCACGATCCGCGACGTATTCTTGCGCACGGCGGGCGACGCAAACCAGATGGCCCTGTTGGACCCCGACGGCGAGATCGGTCCTCATGACTTCCTCTACTGGGGGCTCTATGGCCCGGCAAACCGCCGCGAGTTCGTTCGCTTTCTCCAAGAAGTGCGCGGGTTGTCGCTCGCCCAGGTATCGCGCCGCTATACCGGCCGCCAGGATGCGTACCGGTCGTGGGACGACGTTCCGCAAGCCGACTGGCGCCGGTTTTACGGCTGGACCGATGGCGCGGAGGACCTCGCCGGCCCGTGGCGATTCCAGCGCGACGACAAGCAAGAAGGGTTCGCCGGCGGTTGGTCGCTGCCGAGCTACGACGATGGCGGCTGGATTCGGCTGCACTATCCGGGCGATGCCCTGGTCTTTGGACTGCCGCAAGCCGGCGCGCCGCTGTGGATGCGGACCACCTTTAAGCCCAAGAAAAGTTGGCCGGGCAGGGTCTATCTTTCGCTTGCCCCCTTGAGCAGGAGCACGGTGCAGGTCTTCGTCAACGGCACGCCGCTGGGGGCGATCGACCCGCGTTTTCACACGGCCTGGACCTGGGGGCAGTTCGACATTACGGACGAGGTTCGCAAAGGCGGTTCCATCACGCTGGCTCTGCGCTACGCGGCCCACGACTGCCCCCAGGGCCCGATCTTCCTCACGCCGCGCAAGGCCGAGGACTTTCCCACGGCCGATTCGCGAGTGAACGCCCTGCGCTGGGACCACATGGAGTTTGTCGACTGGGCCCTGGCCCAGGCCACGGCCACAACGCTCGACACCTTGCGGAGCGTCGATCCCGACCGGCCCATCAAGGTACACGCCTATGCCGGCAGCCCCTGGGGCTGGGACACGGTGGCGAAGTATGGCGGCTATTCGCACCATACCGGCAGCGGGGCCGGCTGGCAGTGGACGGAGCCCAAGCAATATGGCTCGGCTTACGGCCTGCAAGACAGTTGCGAGCCGGGCAGCCCGATGCCGACGCTGCGCGAATTCCGCGGCATCTGGGGCAACCTGATTTTCATGGGCAAGAACGCCCACGACTACTTCATGTGCGTCCACGACATCAAGGGCGACCCGGCCAAGCGGGCCTACCTGGAAGCCAAAGCGCCGTACATCAAGCTCATGGGCCGGGCCAACGCGCTGGTCTCGCCCGTGGCCGCAATCCGCCAGCAGTTCCGCTACCACGGCGAGTTCGCCCACTGGGAAACGTGGCGTTATGGCGTCAATCCGGTCCGCGGCGGCGAAATGGTCCCGCTGCTCAACGAGGTGACGCTGCGCAAGGGCCGACTCGACCAGTTCCGGGCCATCGTCGACGAAGGCACCGAGTGTTGGGACGGCGAAATGGCCGCGGGCTTGGATCGCTACGTGCGGCACGGCGGCATCCTGCTGCTAAACACCTTATGCGGCATCCACACGTATATCGAGCGCGATCGGGGGGCAGGGCCGGTGTTGGCCGGCGTTCGTCTCGGCAAACCGCCGGCAAACAGTGACCACTTTTCCATCACGACGGCCGATCCACGGCTGGGCGACCTTTCGGGCAAAGTCCGCAGCGAGAGCCGCGAGGGCACGAGCGCCCGTCGCCTTGAGACGCTTCGCGGCACCGAGGTGCTCGGTGTCTGGTCCGACGGCTCGGCCGCGCTGACGCGCCGGCCGCTTGGCCGAGGTTTCGTCTATTTCTTTGGCAGTACCGTCTATCCGGGCGAATTGATCGCCGGCTTGACTCGGGCCCAGGGGCTCGGCACCTATGCCTCGGCCGAAGGCGGCTGCGACTTGCTCCGCACCTTGCAGAGCAATAACGGCGTAGAAGACCTGCTCATGGTCCGCGGCAAGGAGGGCAAAGAGGCGACGATCCGTTGGACGCTCGATTATTCTCCCCAGCGGATCTACGATCCGGTCACCGGCCGCGACATTCCCGCCAGGATCGAAAGCCGGACGGCCACCGTATCGCTCACGCTGGACGACTGGGACTTCACGTGGCTGGCCGCCCGCCGACCAGGGGCGAACGAGCAGTTTTCGCAGTGGTTCAAGCGGCAGACGGAAATGTGGAGCGGCCTGGTGCTGGGCGCGAAAGCGCCCCGGGCGTCGATCTTCCGCCATCTCGATCT
>Ga0181529_10007357_pt1 | contig 10993 bp, 7 predicted proteins | sample PEATcosm2014_Bin_36_FD_119763 | JGI IMG/M metagenome (GOLD analysis project Ga0181529, IMG submission 119763) | Peatland microbial communities from MTU Mesocosm Facility, Houghton, MI, USA - PEATcosm2014_Bin10_30_metaG | ecosystem: Environmental > Terrestrial > Soil > Wetlands > Peat | place... | reverse complement strand
GAGCAGTCTGCCCGGCAGGCGGCGCTGACGGACCCGCACTCGCCGGGCCGCTGGCGCGTCAACGGCACGGTGCAGAACTTCGACGAGTTCGGCAAGGCCTTTGGCTGTACCAAAGGCCAACCCATGTACCCGGCGAAGTCCTGCCGCGTTTGGTAGTCGAACCCGAAGCCCTGGAGCCATGGCGGTGCAGTACCATGGCTCCAGGCAGCACGAAATCCCTCCTCACGCCCGTGGGTTGACGTTTTCCCTGTTCCGGGCGTCCAAATCGCAACTGTCCCCTCGATCGACTCGCCTACCCGCAAGGCGAAAAGCTGTCATGCGGGGGCCGGAGCGGCGGCAGTAAACCCAATGTTTTCGCCGATCTCCACCTGAAACTAGGCACAACCTACCCTTGGCTTTTACAATGCATCAGGGACCGATCCCAACCCAGCTCTGCTGTGGAACTAGCAAACTTGGCGGCGCACGCCTGACCAGGATGAAGGAATCGCATGAAGTTTACGAAATTCGGCAAGGCACTTCTGATCAGCGCCCTCTCCGCTGGCGTCGTATGTGGCGTCACGTCTTGCGTCGAGAGTTATGCGGTCGGCTATTTGTATGTGACGGGCACGGTGACGGCCCAATCCTCCGGCGCCGGCATCATTTCCGGCTTCAGTATTGACCACAATACCGGTAAGCCCACCCCCATCAATGGCCTGCCAATCGCCTCCGGCGGCAGCAACCCGGAGCGCGCCGTTCTGATCGTCGGCAGCCGGTTTCTCTATGTCCTCAACCGCGGAACGAACGCCTCCGGGGGCGCCGACTGCACCACGTCCAACCCCTGCCAGAATGCGAATATCACCCAGTTCGCGGTTGGCGCCAACGGCATTCTCACCCCGCAGGAGACCTTCTACACGCAGGGCCTGAATCCCTTCCGCCTGGTCTCCGACAGCTCGGGAAGCTATCTGTACGCGTTGGACCACGATACCATCGGTCGGGACGGCCAAACTCCCGCCAGCGCCATCAACCCCAACCCCAATTGCGCGCTTGCGCTGGGCTCTGGCGTCAGCACTTGCGGCGACATCACTGCCTTCAAGATCGACTCCACCACCGGCCGCCTGAGCCTGCTGGTGAACGCCCAGGTCACCACGGCCAGCGGTTCGGCCCTGCCCTACTTCCCGATTCCGGCCAATCCTGTCGATTTCGTTCTGGCGGGCGGGTACTTCTACACGCTGAGCGGAACAGCCTCCACGAATTACCCCTATACCGGCGGCAGCACCGTTTTCCCGTATACCCAAAATCCGTCCACCGGACAGTTGACGGTGACACAAACCGCTTCCCAGCCGCTGAATATTGCGCAGGGTACGGCCATTGTCACCGGCTCGGGCTACGTCTACGTGCTGGACAACGAACCGGTTGTCGTCAACGGCGTCACCTCGTATAGCCAAATCGTGCCCTACCAGCCAGGCTCCAACGGCGCGCTGCAGGCGCAAATCGGCGGCGCCGTGCCCGATGACCCCACCCAGTCCAATCCCATCACCCTGCTGGTGGAGTCGAAGGGGAAATGGGTCTACGTGGCCAACCAAGGCAACAACAGCAACAACACCAACGCCCAGAGCGGAATCATGGGGTATGTTGTCGACCCCAGCACGCACATCTTGAGCCCCATCGCCGGCGGCCCGTTTGGCAGCGGAGCTGGACCCCAGTGCCTGGTCGAAGATCCCTCCGACCAGTTCGTTTTTACCGCCAACTTCAATGATTCCACCGTGACCGGCCGAATGATCGATCAGAACAGCGGCACGCTCAAGGCTCTCAATGCACCTGCAAGCACCGCGTTGTCTGGCCCGGCTACCTGGTGCGTGATGAACGGGCGCACCAACTAGATCCGCGCAGAGTGTAGATTTGCCCGGAGCGGGCGCCAGCCGGCTGACTTGCTCCGGGTTCCGAAGGAATCTTCAAGAACGAAGCCGAATCCCGGACGTGGCTTTTTCCTGGGCGCCCGAGGTTCGATTCCAAACCCGATTTTTCGGGCCAGGGTTCTGGCCCGCTGACGAAAGATGCGCATGAAGTTCAACAAATCGAGCCAGCTGCTGCTGGTCTCTGCGGCCAGCCTGCTGGTGGCTGGACTTGTGACCGCCTGCGGCACGCTCACCGTGGATTTCGTTTACGTGACCAGTGCCAAGGCAGCGGGCGCCAACAACTACGGCGAAGTAGACGTCTTCGAGATCAACTCGGAGTCCGGGTTTATGCGCCAGATCCCCACCTCGCCCTTCCCTTCGGGCGGGCGCAACCCGGTGGCCGACGCCGTTTCCAAAGACAACAACAACCTCTACGTGGTCAATCAGGACGACAATACCATCGTCCAGTTCGTGATCGGCAACGACGGCAAGATCTATCCGCAGAACACCACAAATACGCCTGGGGTCTTCCCTCTCGCGGTCACCGTGTCCGGCTCGTTCCTCTACGTCCTGGATACCTATCAGCCGCTGCCGGGCTGCTCCAGCGCCGCGCCTTGCTCGGGTTCCGTAGCGGTCTATCCGATTGCCGCGCCGACCAGCACGCTTTCCGAAGCGCTGGAACCACCGGTCACCAACGGCAACTTGAATTACTGGCCGCTGAGTCTGACTGGCAGCAAAGCCGCTGATGTGATTGTGCCCACCGGGATCGCTGTCTTGACCTCCGGCTCCAACACCTACGCGTACGTTTCCGCCTACGATAGCACCGCCAACACCGGTTATGTCTTCGCCTTCACGGCGGGTTCCGGCGGCACGCTCACCCCGCTGAACAACGGTGTCCCCTTTGCCGCGGGGACGCATCCTTCCGCTATCGCTGGCGTTCCAAACGGCAACAATGTCTATGTCACCGATTCCGCCAGCGGCGTAGTGCTCGGCTATTCGGTTGCTTCCGGCAATCTGCAGCCGCTGACCAGCGGCACAAAGGGCGGCAGCACCTTCCCGGCAGGAGGCCAACCCACCGCGCTGGTGGTCGATCCGTCGGGCGACTACGTTTACGTCGCAAACTCCTTGGACTCCTCGGTGTCGGCCTATTCCATCGCCAATGGGACGCTGACTTCTCTCGGCACCTTCGCCACCGGCCTGCAACCGGTCGCCATGGGCATCGATCCGGGCATGCATCACTTCCTGTACACGGCCAACTTCCTGGGCAACTCGGTGTCCGGCTTCGAACTGGACTCGACCACCGGCACGCTCATCAACACGCAAAACACTCCCTACACGGCCAACGCACAGCCGACCGCCGTGGCCGCGGTTCCGCATAACGGGCAGCAAAATTAGTTGGCGGCGCGGGACAGCGCGCCCCAAACCGGGCACTTGGCCGGAGACAATTCAGTAGTGCAGAGAAGAATCGCGGACCCCCGGCAAAGGGGTCCGTTCAGTCACGGCCGGCACAGTAGCAACACCCCGTAGCAGGCTTTTACAATGCATACGGGGCAACCCAACCAGTTTTCTCTGGGCTGAAATCCGATGGCCCACGACGAAGGAAGCGCATGAAGTTCAGCAAATTGAGGCAGCTCATACTGGTCTCTTCCATCGGCCTTCTAGTGGCCACACTCTTGACTGCCTGCCAGATCGTTACCATCGACTATGTTTTCGTGGCCAGTTCCGCGGGCTCCGGGTCCGGCAGCAACGGGCAGATCCAAACCTACGCGGCTGACTCCGCCACCGGCGCGCTGCGCATAACAGCTCCGACGGTTTCTACCGGCGGCGTGAACCCCATTGCCTTGGCGGTTACCTCCGACTACCTAAACCTCTACGTCGCCAACCAGGAGAGCAACTCCGTAGTGCACTTCGCTATTTCCTTGAGCGGCGTTCTCACCCAGAAGGATTCCGTCACCACCAGCTTCAAGCCCGCCTCCATCGCGGTGAATGCCGCTGGCACCTACCTTTTTGTGGTCGGAGGCACCAGTCCGAGCGAGCTTGCGGTCTATCCCCTCACCGCGGGCGCGATCGGAGCGGTTGCTACCTCGCAGCAACTCTCCGTCCCCGGCTTCACCGGCGACCTTCTGGTCCCCACCGGAGTCACGGTGCTGACCAACAACAATGTCGTCTACGTTACGGCCTACGATCAGTCCGCCTATAACCCCGGTGGAACCGCAACCAGCTCGGCAAACCCCGGCTGGGTCTTCGGCTATACCGTGGGCTCCGGCGGCCAACTGACCGCGGCTTTGGGAAGTCCATTTAAGGCAGGCATCAAGCCCAGCGCCATCGTGGCCGATCCCACGAACCGCTATGTGTACGTCACCGACTATGCCTCCAACCAGCTGATTGGATATGGCGTTCAATCGGGCAGCACCCTCGATTTCCTGATCAACGGACCTTTCCACACCGGCAACGAGCCCGCCGCGGTGGTGATTGACCCGCGCGGAAAATTCCTCTACGTTGCCAACTCGCTGGACTCCACCGTTTCGGCCTACTCCATCGATCTTTCCACCGGGACGCCCTCCGGCGTGTCGAATGTGACCGGCAGCTCCTCCAACATCACCGACACCCAGCCGGTGGCGATTGCCGCCGACCCTGCTGTGGGCCGTTTCATCTATACCGCGAATCACCTGGGCAACACCGTGTCCGGCTTCATTCTTGACCCCACCGCCGGCACCATGACAACCACCCAGGCCACCCCTTACCCCACGGGACAAGGCCCTACCGCACTGATCTCCATTCCCAACGGCAACCACTCGGTGCAGTCAATAACTCCCTAGTTGGGTGGAAATTCTCCAGGCGAAAGGCCCAGCTCTTGGAGCTGGGCCTTTTGTTTGGCGCAAAAAAATGGCACGTTTTCACTATTTCCTGGAAAACCGGACGGCAGGGGTTATACTTTCCGGCAGTGAAACAGGGCCCAATTAAGCTAGTTCTAATTCGGACTCCCGCCAGAGCCGCAATCTCCCTCTGCCTGGCCGCAGGCCTGGCCGCGTGGCACCTTTGGCTAACGCTCGCCAACACGCCTGAGCGATCTTTCTGGACCTTCCCCTTTTATCCTGTGCCTTCGGCATCGACTCTGTCCGCCCTCAAGCTGACGTATCTTGTTTGCGCATCCCTGTTTGTTTGCCTGCTGGTCACAGTCTGTCGCTGTAGCGCGGGAAACGAGCGCCTGTTTCTCGCCGCATGGCTGGCAGCATGGACGCTGACTCCCCTCAAAAGCCTGCTTACCGTCCAGGCCGCCACCACGATTGAAGGAGTCCAAGCCGCGGGAATGCTGGTCGCTTCCCTCGCTGCTCTGCGCATTCTGCGGGCAGTTCGGCCAAGTCATTCAACATAATCGTTTTACTAAGGGCCCTCCCCCGCATATACTGGCTCAGCGCCGGATTCTGCGGCGAGCGGAGTTGTGTACCCCATCCGCCGCCCGCCCCGCGCTTATCCAGGAGATTCCAACGTGGCTACACCTTTCCGCCTGCCGGTTCTTTTGCTCCTTGCCTCCACTTGCCTGCCGCTGTGCGCCGCACCCGCGCCGGCGCACGATCAGTTCCGCGTCGCCGTCTACATCCCGGTGGGCGTCGTTGAACAAATGAAGGATCCGGCCTATCTCAAGAAATCGTGGGAAGAGATCGATAGCCAGGTCAAAGTGGACAAGGTCTACATCGAGAGCTACCGCAGCGGAGTTCTGGCCGACGATGCGCTGCTTGAGACGGTAAAGAGCTTCTTCTCGTCTCATGGCGTCCAGGTGGCTGGCGGCATCGCCTTTGCCGCCGGCGGCGATTCTGCCGGCTTCCAACCAAACGAGGTCGAGAGCGGCCAGTTTGTCTCGTTTTCGTACACCGACCCCAAGCAGCGCGACTACGCCAAACATATCTCCGAACTCACCGCGCGCCACTTCGACGACATCATCCTGGATGATTTCTTCTTCAACAACACCAAGCGCGACTCGGACATCGCCGCCAAGGGCGCGGCAACCTGGGCCGATTTCCGCCTCAAACTGATGGACGAGGTAGCGCGCGACCTGGTGCTGGCCCCGGCGCGGACCGTCAACCCCAAGGTGAAAATCGTCATCAAGTTTCCCAATTGGTATGAGCACTTCCAGGCCAACGGCTACGACCTCGACCAAGAGCCGAAGCTCTTCGATGGCATCTATACCGGCACGGAGACGCGCGACCCGGTCACCACCGACCAGCATTTGCAGCAGTACGAGAGCTACCAGATCGTCCGCTACTTCGACAATATCGCACCGGGACGCAACGGCGGCGGCTGGGTCGACACCTACGACTCCCGCTACATCGACCGCTACGCCGAGCAGTTGTGGGACACCATGCTGGCCAAGGCGCCGGAGATCATGCTCTTCCAGTGGTCCGATCTGCTCCGGCCCGCCCAACCCGGCAACCGCGAGCCCTGGAGCGGCCTGGATACGACTTTCAAATACGCGGAGATGGAGGGCTGGCGCAGCGCCTCCGGATCGCCCGCAGCGGCCAGCCTGGCCACGGCGGCGGGGTATTCGCTGGCCAAAGTGAACGACGTTGTGGGCAAGCTGGGCAAGCCGCTGGGCGTAGCCAGCTACAAGCCGTATCAGTCCACCGGCGAGGACTTTCTGCATAACTATCTGGGCATGATCGGCATCCCCATCGACCTTCATCCGACGTACCCGGCCGCTGCCCCCACCGTGCTGCTCACCGAGTCGGCCAAGTTCGATCCGGCCATTGTGGACAAGATCGGGACGAGCCTCGAAAAGGGCGGGAATGTTGTAATCACTTCCGGCCTGCTGCGGGCGCTCCAGGGCCACGGCATCGAACAGATTTGCGATCTGAAAGATACCGGCAACATCCTCAAGATTCAGGAATACTGGGGGGCAAACGGGCCCGGCGCCGGCGCCAATCTGGGCACTACTGCCGATATCCTCGTCCCGGAGATCGGCTTCCAGACCAACGACGCCTGGCCGGTGGTGCGCGGCACCGCCAACGGGCGCGGCGCGCCGCTATTGATCATGGACCGCTATTCCAAGGGCATCTTGTATGTGCTGACAATCCCGGAGAACGCCAACGACCTCTATTCCCTGCCCCAGGCGGTACTGGCGCAAATCCGGCAATACCTGCTGCGCGGCTTCCCGGTGCAGATCGACGCGCCGGGCAAGGTCAGCCTCTTCGCCTACGACAACAACACATTTGTCGTCGAGTCCTATCTGGACACGCCCACGCAGGTAACGGTTTCAACGCTGGGGCCAGCGATGAAGCTGCGCAATCTGGCCACGGGGGCAGTAGTAGACGGCAAACCCGCTGCAATCAAACGCGGCGCACATGGCGAGCAGAGAAGCGGGTTCCGCATCGAGATCGCGCCGCACAGCTTTCTGGCGTTTTCCGAAGAGTAGTTCCCCGCTGCTTCGGCAACCCCAAAAGCCCCGTTCCCCATCCTTTCGGCTTCTTTCTGTCGAAAGGGTGGGAGGCCACGATCCTCCTGCAAGCTTCCAAACTGCATTGGAATGAAGCCCGCTTCGACCCCATGGCTTGAACGCCGATCACTTCTCGCCGATCACTTCCACAGCTTCAGCCAGGCACGCAACTGCCGCTGCGCCGGCTTCTCCACCAGGTGGAGCGCCAGCAGCGCCAGGATCACCAGGAGGACGTAGCTGATCCAGGGATCGAAACGAGCCAGCCCGGTGCGATCCAGAATGCCGCTCTGGTGCAGCAGGGTCCACAGGTTGAAGTGCAACAGATAGAGGCAGTAGCTGGCCTCGCCCACAAAAACCAGGGGGCGGACGCCCAGCGCGCGCGCCAGCCAGTTATCGCCGGCCAGGCCGAGCACGATGCAGGCAAAAAAGGGCATCAGCAGGCCGTCGTGCATGATGGCGTAGGGAACCACTGGGCCCAGCATGAGCAGCCCGTAGATGCCCAGGAAGCCCAGGATGCCCAGAGAGAGCCGCAGGTGGCCCTGGCGCGGCACCACCTCGTCCAGCTCGGCCAGCATCACGCCAAAGATGAAGCTGAAGACATGAGCGTAGGGCGTGTATTTGAGCGCCTGCAGCCAGGGCCCGTAGCTCCAGCGGTCGGGATGGGCGATGCTGTCGGGGTTGAAATACATGTAGAGAGCGCCCGGCAACATGCCCAGAATCCATACCGCCGTAAGCTTTCCCAGGTGGTGGAAGATATGCTCGGGCTTCTTCCACTTCGCCATCCAGGGAAACAGGACGTAGTAGAAGGCCTCTGCCGACATGGTCCAGGCCGGAGTATTGAGGAACGTAGCGATCGCGGGAATCCAGCCCTGCAAGAGCAGCGGCGTCAGCACCACGCCGGTCCAGAACATGCCGTGGGTATGTGCGCCATATTCCTTGGGCAACATCCACCAGGCCAGCAGCAGGCTGAGAAAGTAGATGGGATAGAGGCGGGTGAAGCGCGCCTCGTAGAAGCGGACCGCGTTCAGTTCCCCGGCGCGTGCCTTCCCCGAGTAGTTATAGGCCAGCACAAAGCCGGAAAGAAGGATGAAGTAACTGACTGAAACGTAGCCCGCGTTGACCACCGGAGCAAAGAGAACCTCGAAGCTGTAGGGTCGCGGCGAGAATGGGGTGGGAATGAAGAAATGGAAATTGAACCACAGGGGATTGGAAAAATGGAAAAACAGGATATTGATGGCCGCAAAGCAGCGCAATCCGGTCAGAGCATTGAGACGTGCTGGTTTTTCGATCGCCACAAGTATCCGAGCTTCTAGCTGCTAGCTTCTAGCCTCTAGCTCCCAGAGGCCAATGCCTGCCATATTCCCAATCGGGTGTGATTCAATTGCGCAAAGCCCGAATGGGCCGGTCCCGCAATCCACCCGCTAGCAGCTAGAAGCTAGCGGCTAGAGGCTGCTTTTACGCCGTCACCAGCGAGCCGACCTTCTCGCCCAGCACCACCCGCCGGATGTTGCCCGGATGGTTCATGTTGAAGATAATCATCGGCATGTTGTTGTCTTTGCACAGGCTAACGGCGGTCAGGTCCATCACCTTGAGCCCCTGGCGCAGGATTTCCATGTAGGTGATCTCGTCGTACTTGACCGCATCCTTGTCGAGCACCGGGTCGGCGCTGTAGACGCCTTCCACCTTGGTCGCCTTCAACAGCACATCGGCCTTGATCTCCATGGCGCGCAGGCTGGCCGCGGTATCGGAGGAGAAAAAGGGATTGCCGATGCCGGCAGCGAAGATCACCACGCGGCCTTTCTCAAGATGCCGCACCGCACGGCGGCGAATGTAGGGCTCGGCCACCTGGTTCATAAACACGGCGCTCATCACCCGGCACTGCACGCCGCGCTTCTCCAAGGCGTCCTGCATGGCGATAGCGTTGATGACCGTGGAGAGCATGCCCATGTTGTCGGCGCTCACCCGGTCCATCTCCCTGGCCTGGTCGGCCACGCCGCGGAAGATGTTCCCGCCGCCAACAACCACGCCGATCTCCACGCCCAAGGCGTGCACATCGACGATTTCTCCGGTAATTTCTGCGATCTTGTCCGCATCCAGGCCGAAGCCGCGCGGGCCTGCCAATACTTCTCCCGAGAGCTTGAGAACGATCCGTTTATACATGCTTTTTCGAGTATCGCATACGGTCGGTGCGGTCGGCACGGGCAGTCATGGGCAAATCCCGCCGTTCCAGAGCGGGAGCGGAGATGGCCACCGCTTTGCAGCGTGCATTGAAGCTGCCGCGAGTTGCACTACCGGCGTATGCTGCCAGTAGGATGGATGCCGATGAATCGCGCTCTCCGCTTCCCCAAGCCACAAGCCGATACCAGTCTCCGGTTGGCTCTGAGCGTTGCGATCCTCGCCTGGGCCGGCTCACTGTACGCCCAAGATGCGCTCGCAGCGAACGGCCAGGCAGCGCCGGCTGCCCCCGCGGCGCAGGCCAGCCTGACTTCGACCGGAGGCTCTTTCGGCGGCGCATCGTTGTGGAATGCCGGCTTCAATTCCCCGCTGTTCGATGCTTTTCAGCCGGCAGCCCGCTCTAGCGGCTCTTCCGGGGCGGACGGAATTGGCTTGAACGGGTCCGGCCCCTTTACACGGAGCAGCTTCAACCGCTTCGGCGGAGGTTCTGCTGCGGGAGCTCCCGGCAACCTCGCTTCCCTCTTTCAAGGATCGAGCCCCCGCAGCGGCCTTCCCGGCACCCGAAATCCCGGCGCGATGGCCGCGCTCCCTCAGCAGTTCGATCTGCTGGGAAGCAAGCCCACTCTGCGTTTGAACTCGCCCTTCGGCGCCTTCCGGCTGTCCTATAGCGAGATGCTCAAGCAGAGAACTTCTTCGATGGGGAGTGGATTCGGTGCGGGCTCCGCCGCCACCCCCTTTACCAGTCCCGGCACTGGCAACGCAATGTTCAACTTTTCGGCGACAACCATGTACGGTGGCCATCCAATGACCGGCTCCTTTGGCCCCGGAAACCATTCCGCAGGCAATGTCCCCGGAAGCAACCAGTTCGGCGGCCCAAAGCACTCCGGACCATCCGTTGCACTCAGGTTGTCGTTCTAAACGTTCAACCCTCGCCTCGCATCCGGAAGATGCAAAAAAGGCCCGGAGCCGAAGCCTCGGGCCTTTCTTGTTCCCTATTCCCTTCTTCTAGAGCATTTTCGGAATACACGTAGACTTTTTGAAGGGCGTGCAAGGTGGCTTTTTCTTTGGAAAAAAGCCACTTGAGTACGTGCTTTCGGTCTACACCAATTCCGAAAATGCTATAGCCCCTGCATGCGGCATCGGGTGGCAATCGGCCAATGGGACAGGGAGAGATTGGCAGGGGCTAAAGCCCTTATTGTCTTGTGCTTCCGTGGCGGCACGACTAAAGTCGTGCCCTGTTACAAGGCCGACCTTGGATAGCGATCGGGGAGATCAAGATGCGTTTGCCCTGAGCGAAAGGGGAAGTGCTCAAGGCGAGCTACTGATGGCTCCTCTTGCGGGCGAGTTCTTTTACCTTCTCGATGCGGGGCCCAATCTGAGCGAGCACTGCCTGGGTGATCTGCGCGCCCGCTCTTTCCGGCGTCCCCGCGTCGAAAGGAGGGTGCGGGTCGTACTCGTTTGCCAGTTGGATCGCCTTTGCACGATTTTCCCCCACCAAGACCGAGAGCAGCGT
>Ga0181529_10007352_pt1 | contig 10996 bp, 8 predicted proteins | sample PEATcosm2014_Bin_36_FD_119763 | JGI IMG/M metagenome (GOLD analysis project Ga0181529, IMG submission 119763) | Peatland microbial communities from MTU Mesocosm Facility, Houghton, MI, USA - PEATcosm2014_Bin10_30_metaG | ecosystem: Environmental > Terrestrial > Soil > Wetlands > Peat | place... | reverse complement strand
GAACATTACCGAATGCGGGTTCCACATCACCAGCGGATGCCATAGCCGGTCGGGACGGCCCAGGTCGTACAGCAGCCCCACCACCACCAGGCTGTATCCCAGGAACGCCGTGAGAATTGCCGGGCGGAGCACGGGCTTGTATTTTTCGATATTGAAGATGTGAACGGTGGCGACCAGGGTGAAGCCGCCGGCGGCCAGCCCGACGCCGCACATCACATCGAACGCGATCCAGATGCCCCAGGGGAACTTGTCGCTGAGATTGGTCGACCCGCCCAAGCCGTAAAAGACTCTCAGCCATGTTGCGTACAGGCCGCACGCCAGGATGGCCGCGAAGATGGCGCGCCAGACCGTGATCTTGGGGAGTTTGCGTGTCATTTCCGGGGTCCTTCTTTCTTGGCGACTTCCGCGCGGCGGTTGGTGATCCACCAGATTCCGCCCAGCAGCACCGTGCCCGTGGAGACGACGTCCGGTACCAGTTCCAATACACGCCAGGTAGTCTCCGGCAGCGGCTCCTGCGGAACTCCCGTGCGCAGCCCGATCTGTTCAAACGGCACCGCCGAAAGATACAGCACCGAGGTGCCGCCCACTTCGGTGAGACCGTAGATCTTCTGGTAATACTGATCGGGCTTGGCGGCGATTCGCTCGCGCGCTTCGGCGATCAGTTCGTCGCGATCGCCATTCTTGGTGGCTTCGACGGGGCAGACTTCCGCGCAGGCCGTCAGTTTGCCCTGGCTCTGCCGCTCGTAGCACATATTGCATTTGCGCATCTTGGGAAGCCGCTGGTTCCATTCATACGAGGGAACCTGAAACGGACAGGCCTGCATGCAATACCGGCATCCCATGCACTTGGACGCGTCGTACGTAACCGGTCCGAGCGAGGTTTTCTCCAACGCCCCCACGGGACAAACCGATGCGCAGGCCGGCTGCACGCAGTTCATGCACAACCGGCGGCTGAATCTGTCCCCATGGGTCTCCACGGCAGTGAGCTTGTGTGCGGAGATCTTCTCTTCCGCGGCGATTTTGTCGTCGTATGGGAGACCCCACCGCTGGGCACAGGCACCTTCGCAGGCTTTACAGCCTATGCAAAGCGTACTGTCGTAAAGAATTGCCTTTGGCATATAGAGATCTTCATATCCTTTTTAGCAGAAATCGGAGCAAATGTGTAGCAAAAACTGACAGACTCACGCAGTGAGGAAAAATTCCGAGGTGACCTGCTTCCAGTCGGCATCGGGAAGAGCGGCCAACAGGTCATCGGTGGGACGTCCGCCATCGGCGGCGGCAGCGCCCGCGAGCGCCGGTTGCAGGGCATACAGCCGAGCCACGGCGTCGCGCATCCATCCGCCCACCAGGCTCTTGGGGACCAGGTTACGGTTGGTGCTTTCCTCATCGGGGACATGGACGGAAACCAGCCAGCCTTGTCCGTAAGGGTCCTGCCGCAGCAGAGCCGGGTTGTTGAGAACTTCAACGTTTACTTGAAGCACTTCTCCCTCAGTTGGAGAGACCATTTCAGTTTTCTGGCCATCCCGAATGAAGGAAAGGACTTTTTGGCCCTGCCGGATCCACTGTCCCGGCTTGGGGAGTTCGATCTTTTCGACTTTGCCAACCAAGGCAGCGGCAAATTCGTCTACGCCCATGCGGACAACGCTCTTGCGTTCGTGCATCAGCCAGCTGTGGCCTGAATGATAGGAGAGATGCTGGGGAACCAGGAATCCGTCGATGTGGTCGCCGCCTAAAGTGGCCGGGACCGGCTGCTGCGCTTCCACTCCGACGGTGGCCATGGCGCGTCCGCGATTCAAGTAGTAGTCCAAAACGATGAAGAAGAGAAACGTTCCGAGAACCAGAATTACCGGCATTGTGTTACCTTCCTTTCTGCACTCTCTCTAAATGCACGGGGAGTGCCACAAACCAGTGTTTCTGGCCCTGTTATCTTGTTTGCTTTCACGCAGATAGCTGTGTGGGATTTTCAGGCACTCTGGCCCTTGTTGGATTTTTCAACGGGCCAACGTTGAGAATCGCCATAACCTCGTCCGAATCAGCGGCCTACGTGCTATGTTGGGGATTCCATCAGGCACGTAGCAAAATACAGCAAGAACTCGAAAGGAGTCTTCCGTTCCCATGGCGACACAGAATTATTCCAACCACTCGCGGATCGTTCCGCTATTCCACGGCGTCCTTGCCCCGATGCTGCTCCTGACCCTGATCGGGTCCATCGTGAACCTGGTGAAGTCGTGGGACGACCATCAGCGGATCTATAGCGCGTCTCTCATCGTGGTGTTGACGATTGCAGCACTGATGTTGTGGGTTTTCTGCAGAGTCTTTTCCCTGAAAGCCCAGGATCGGGCCATCCGCGCCGAGGAAAACCTGCGGCATTTCGCCATAGCCGGCAAACTTCTGGATCCGCGCCTCACGATCCAGCAAATCATCGCCCTTCGTTTCGCATCCGATGCGGAGTTCGTCGCGCTCGCAAAGAAGTCCGCCGACGAGGGCACGGCGCCCAAGGATATCAAGATGTCCATCAAGAACTGGCGCCCCGACACCTACCGCGTCTGAACGGCCCGCGCGCCCCGGACGTCAGACCTCCAGCGCGCGGTTCATTCGCTCGATGGCTTCGTCGATCTCGGCGGTGTTCTTGAAGCCGATAGTGACGGCGTCCACTTGGGCGACTTGCATGGCGTGGTTCAGCGCCGCCTGCCGGTCCTCGGGGTTGGTGAAGCGGCCTTCCCCGATCAGTTTCATGCTGATTACGCCTATCCCCTGCGAGCGAACCTTCTGGACGTGAGCCGTCACTTCATTCACGTCCCCTAAGTCATTGCTCTCAAAGGTGGTCGGCAGATCCATGCGGGTGCCGTTGTGGTTCATGCGGATCATGCCGACATCCAGCCAGCGGTTGCCTGGGAAAGCCCGCAGCGGCTGTAGACCATGCACCGAAGCGCCGTGAGCCATGATGATTTTGTTTTGCTTAGCCTCCGCAAAGGCATCCTGCAGCCGCTTGGTCTCTTCCGGCCAATTGGGCGTGTTGACCTTGTGAATCAGCAGAATATCCACGTACTCGGTGCCCAGTTCCTGGCGATACGTGTCGATGGTGGTCTTGGGATCGTCGGGTTTGGCCGGGTTGTACTTGGTCATCAGGCGGTAGGTGTCCCGGGGAATGCCCTTCAGCGCCGTCGCCAGCATCTGCGGCATGGCGTGGTAGGTGTCGGCGGTTTCGAAGAAGCGGATTCCGTTGTCGTACGCGTAACGCACCAGACGGGTGAATCCCTCCTGTCCCAGGTTGCGTTGCACGCTACCGCCGTGGGTCCCGGTTCCGAAGGCCAGCCGCGTGACTTGCACGCCCGACCTGCCTAGCGTGACCCAGTCGCTCGCCAACCGCTTCGCCGCCCGCGCCGGAAACACGCCGCCAATACCGCCCAGCATGGTCGCGGCCATGCCGGTCTTCAGAAAACCACGCCTGGTTACCTGGGCCATTCCGTCCCCTCCTCTTGTTAGGATACGCCACCTGTGCGATATTAAAGATTACAGATAACAGGACCTGGTTAGTCTGGTATGAAGCGAACGGCCGGCCTCAGCACCGTTGGAGTTTTCAACATCATGCGGTTCTCCACGCACGATGGCCCCGGCATCCGCACGACTGTCTTCTTCCAGGGATGCCCGCTCTCCTGCTGGTGGTGCCACAATCCCGAAAGCCAGTCCTTCCGCCCTACCCTCCTTTATTATGAGGAGCGCTGCCGACACTGCGGCGACTGCATCGCCGTCTGCCCCGAGCACAATATAAAGGATATCGACGGCGTGGTCCGCACCGGCGCCCATTGCTCCCGCTGCGGCCGGTGTACCGACGCCTGCGTGGCCGATGCCCGCCGCCTGGCCGGCCACCGCGCCACCGTTGACGAGCTGGTCGGCGAGATCGAAAAGGACCTGGTATTCTTCGAGGAGTCGGGCGGCGGCGTCACCCTTTCCGGCGGCGAACCGGCATCGCAGGCGGACGCCGCCATTGCCATCCTGCACGCCTGCCGTGCGCGCGGCATTCACACCGCCATCGAAACCTGCGGCTTCGCCCCGCCTGCCGCGTTCTTTCGCTTGGCGATCGCCGCCGACCTGGTGCTGTTCGATCTCAAAGCCATGGATTCCGAGATCCACCGGCGCTTTACCGGCGTTTGGAACGCGCGCATCTTCAGCAACCTGGAATCGCTGGTGGCCACCGGCCGGCCGCCCGTAGTCCGCATTCCCGTGGTGCCCGGCGTCAACGACTCTGAAGACGAAGCCAGCCGCTTCGCCGAGTACCTCGCGCCCTTGCGCATCCCCGTAGTGGAGCTGCTGCCGTTCCATCGCATCGGCTCCGAGAAATACCGGCGTCTCGGCAAGCCGTACCGCGCCGCGGACACGCCGGAGCCCACTCCGGCCGTCCTGTCCCGCTTCCGCGACACCCTGGCCAGCGCCGGAGTCCACGTACTGGTTGGAGAACCCGCATGACCGAACGAGTTGCCAAATTACGCCAGGCCAGCCTGGATGCCACTCCCTGGCTGTCGATTGAACGCGCCAAGCTGTTGACCGACTTCTATCGCCAGGCGCCTCCGCTTTCGGCGCCCCTCATGCGCGCCGGAGCGCTGCGTCACGTGCTGGAGCACCGCACCATCTACATCGGCGACGGCGAGTTGATTGTCGGCGAACGCGGTCCCGCTCCCAAGAGCGCTCCCACCTACCCGGAAATCTGCTGCCATACGCTGGAGGATTTCGAGATCCTCCACACCCGCGAGAAAATCTCCTATTGCGTTAGCGAAGAAGCCCGGCGCACCCAACAGGACGAAGTGATTCCCTATTGGCAGGGCAACAGCATGCGCGACCGCATCTTCGCCGAGATGACGCCGGCCTGGAAAGACGCCTATGAAGCCGGTATCTTCACCGAATTCATGGAGCAGCGCTCGCCCGGCCATACCGTGCTCGGCGACGTGATCTATCGCAAGGGCCTGCTCGATCTGCAGGAGGAGGTGCGGCGCAGCTTGGCCGAGCTCGACTTCTTCAACGATCCCCAGGCGTTCGACAAGCAGCAGGAGCTCAAGGCCATGGCGATTTCCGCAAGTGCGGTGATCCGCTTCGCCGAGCGCCACGCGGAATTGGCCGAGAGCCTGGCGGCCCAGGAGCCCGACCCGCGGCGCCAGGCCGAACTGCGCAAGATCGCCGACGTCTGCCGCCACGTCCCCGCCCACGCTCCGCGCGATTTCCAGGAAGCGCTGCAATCCTACTGGTTTATCCACCTCAGCGTGATCACCGAGCAGAACACCTGGGACTCCTTCAACCCCGGTCACCTCGACCAGCACCTTTATCCTTTCTATCAGCGCGCGCTCGACGCCGGAACCCTCACCCGCGACCAGGCGCAGGAGTTGCTCGGCTGCTTCTGGGTGAAGTTCAATAACCAGCCCGCTCCTCCGAAAGTGGGCGTCACCGCGGCCGAAAGCGGCACGTACACCGATTTCTGCAACATCAACACGGGCGGTCTGCGGCCCGATGGATCCTCCGGCGTCAATGAGCTCACCTATCTGGTGCTCGATGTCATCGACGAGATGCGGTTGCTGCAGCCGTCGTCCAACTTGCAATTGAGCCGCAAGAGTCCCGACCGTTTCCTCAAGCGTGGTCTGGAGATTGTGCGCAAGGGCTGGGGTCAGCCTTCGATTTTCAATGCCGACATGGTGGTGGAAGAGCTGCTGCGCCAGGGCAAATCCATCGAGGACGCGCGCGCGGGCGGCACTTCGGGCTGTGTGGAAACCGGCGCCTTCGGCAAGGAAGCCTACATTCTCACCGGATATTTCAACCTGCCCAAGGTGCTGGAGATTGCCCTCAACAACGGCCTGGATCCGCGCACCGGCAAGCGCATCGGCGCCGAAACAGGCGATCCGCGGCAGTTTCAGTCCTACGACGAAGTGTTCGCCGCGTTCCGCAAACAGCTTCATCATTTCGTCGACATCAAGGTCCGCGGTAACAACGTGATCGAGCGCTTGTACGCCCAATTCTTGCCCGCGCCGCTGCTCAGCCTGCTGGTGGACGATTGCATTTCGAATGGTAGCGACTACAACGATCGCGGTCCGCGCTACCGCTCCACCTACATCATGGCGGTCGCGCCCGGCACCTGCACCGACAGCCTGGCGGCCATCCGGTTTCACGTCTTCGACCAGCAGACACTCTCCATGGCTGAGTTGCTGGACGCCGTCGGCGCCAATTTCCAGGGACACGAGAGAACCCGCCTGCTGCTTTGGAATAAGACGCCGAAGTACGGCAACGACGACGTGTACGCCGACCGCATCCTGTCGCAGGTTTTCGACGCCTTCTACGACGAAATCAACGGCCGTCCCAATACCAAGGGCGGAACGTATCGCGTCAACTATCTTTCCACCACCTGCCACGTGTATTTCGGCAGCGTCACCGGGGCCACGCCCGACGGCCGCAAAGCCTGGGAGCCGCAGTCCGACGGCATTTCACCGGCGCAGGGAGCCGACCGTTTCGGTCCCACCGCCGTCATTCAATCGGCCGCGCGCATGGACCATGCCCGCACCGGCGGCACGCTGCTCAACCAGAAGTTCACGCCCAAAGTGGTGGAAGGCGAGCAAGGCCTCGCCAACATGCAGCATCTGGTGCGCAGCTACTTCAAGCTGGACGGACACCACATCCAATTCAACGTAGTGACCGCCGCAACCCTGCGCGAGGCACAGGCTCATCCCGAACAGCATCGCGACCTGATCGTCCGCGTAGCCGGCTACAGCGATTACTTCTGCGACCTGACCGCCGCCCTCCAGGAAGAAATCATCGCGCGCACCGAGCAGACCGCCTTCTGATCTTATGTGGGGCAGACTGGCAGGGCACCCTTTGGGTCCGGCGGGTTGTCGACAGTTGTCAGCCGCCCTGCCGGCGCGCTCACGCAGCCGATGGTGTAGGCAGCTTCGGCGAAGCTTCTTCGCCCATCCGGTTGCCGAACCTCGGCTCCACAAGTCTCATCCCCAGCACCGCCAGCAACCCCGTTACCGCCAGCGCCAGGCTCCAGAATCCCGCCTCATACCGGCAGACCACCCGATGTTCCCCACTCGAGACCGGGACACCCAGAAACCCCGGCGACACCATAAAACTCGCCTTCCGGACGCCATCCACATAGACTTGCCAGTTCGGATGCCAGGTCATCTTGAACAACAGGTAGCAAGCCCGTTCGGCGCTGAACTCCGCCAGATACTCTTCGCCCTGCTGTCTCTGGTTGCGGAACGACCCGAAAGCCAGAGGAGGCTGCACTTTGGGCATTAGCTCCGCGGCGGGCAAGCGTGGAATGGATTCGGGAACCGGGGCCTGCATGTCGAGCGCCATGTGTTGCCGCAAGATCGCTCCGCTGGTTTGTTGCAGCCAGCGATCGTTGACGTCGAAGAACGTCTGCTGGTCCACCTTCACCGCGTAAGGTACGTCGATGAGATCGAAGTATCCATCAATCGGCCAACTCCAGAGCTGGAACCGGCCGAACGTTGCGACAGGCTTCAGAAAGGGCAAGTGATTTTCCCCGGCCAGCAGCGTGCTCACGTTGAACAGCCGGTAGTGAAACGGATTGTTCTCGTCGAACCGGACGAGGAAATCGCCGGCCAGCGACATGGAGTGGTAGAGATATGACACCGCGGGCACTTCCCGCGGCCCGAGGAACGCGTACACGGGAGTGTGTCCCACCTTCCACTGCGCGCCCCAATTGGCGCCCAGCCCCGAGTACACGCGATTGCCGCGCAGCTTGGCTCTCAGGATCGCGGCATCGAGCGTCGGCTCGGCATAGGCGAAGGCCTCCACGTTCTGCTGGCCCCATTTGGCGGTGTTCGCCAGATACTGGCTGCGCTCGCGGATCGCGGGGCTGAGGATCAGCAGTGTCGCCACCACCGACCAGAAGATCCGCCGCGGGCCGATCCACGTCCACAACCGCGCCAGGCCGATAGCGCCAAAGAAAATCAAAAAGATCTGTACCGCGCCAATGAAGCGATGGATGGGGAAACTGCCGGTGATCCCCACCAGCAGCAATGCCGGGCCCCACAGCGGCCGGCCGCAATACAGCAGCGTCCATAGCAGCGCGGCGCCTGCGAGGAAATGCAAAGTCTCCGCCGGCGCCGCCAGGGACTCGGTTTGCTTGCGCCGCCAGACGTACCAGACATACGCGCCGATGCCCAGCAACGCCAGCAACGAGAGCACCGGCAGCCGGCCGTAATCCAGCGCCGCGCCGCTCAAAACCTGCCCCGCCACCGCGAAGAAACCGTAGGAATCCCACTTCCACACCGGCTCCCAATGGCTGTGATTGATGATGCGCCGATCCTGAAACATCGTGACCAGTTGGAATCCGGCGATCAGGCCGGCCGTCACCCAGATCCATGCCAATCTCGACAGCGCGCGGCGCACCGCCGGCCCCGTGGCGCCTGCCTGCTGTTCGTGCAGCGTTTGCGCCGCCATCAGCACGGTGGTGAGCAGCCCGATGTAGCCGTAAATCATGTGGCCCAGGAATGCCAGGCCCAGCACCGCGCCGGTCAGAGTCAGACGTTTTCCCGTCCGCACCGCGCGGAAGGCGAGACCCATTCCGACCAGCAGCAGGTGCGCCGCGAAGAGTTGCGGGAAGAGGCCCAGTCCGGCCCATACAAAACTCCCGGCTTCCAGGCCGAACAGCCCGTTGGTGACGAGCAGCGGCGCCAGCATCGCCGCCGCCAGCGCGGCGGGACGCGATAGATCGAGCAGCCGGGCGCTGCAGAAGAACGATAGCGGCAGCAACACCAGCAGCAGGTAGCGCACCCAGACGAAGACGGTCAGCAGCGACACCGTCTTGCCCAGCAGGAAGTAAATCGCCGCCACCGTCAAATGCGCCAGCGGCTGGTAGGTGCGGAATACCGGGTAGCCAAACGCAAACTCGGGAACCCAGAAATCCAGCGGATTCTGGTGGTGTTCCACGGCCTGCACGGCCCGTTCGATGAAGGTGAAGTGAGAAACGTTGTCGTTGAGGTCGACGCGGGCGAAAGAGAGTTCGTGGCGGAACGCGAAGGCGTTGACCAGAAGAATGGCGATGAGAAGGGAAAAGGCCCACCCCCCCGGGGAGTGGGCCTTTCGCGTAAGCAAGGATAGGTTCAATTCAGGCTGTCCCTTTGGGCCTTTCGCCGCGGGGCAACTCCAACGTAGCCGAGCGCCGAACGCACGAACGTCGCCCGCTCAATTGCCGCCGGACAGGCGCCGGCGTTTCCGCCACGCGGCCGCGACCAGTCCCACGGCGGCTATCGGCAGCCACGTCGAGGGTTCCGGACTCTGCACCAAATCAAAATACGGATTGCCGCTGCCCCCGCCGCCGGTGCTCTGCTGGGTATACACGGCGCTCTGCAGGAAAATCGCGGTGTCGGCGGTATTCGTTCCTGCAATCGTAGGGTCCGAATAGAGCTCCAATCCTGGATCCACGCCCCCGGTCAGGTTGGAAACTTCCACCAGAAACACCACGCTGGAGGGCAGGCTCAGTGCCCCCAGTTGGAACGTCACGTTCAGCTCCGAACCCGCTCCAATGGAGATTCCGTTTACGGTGTAGGGGCTTCCAATCTCCGTTGCCACCGGCAAGCCGGCATTGAAGAACAGCAGGGAAGCGCTGAAGGTTCCGGCGCTGGCGTCATTGTAGAACTGGACGGTGGCAGCGCTGGCTATGCCGGCCGAGGTGAGACCGATGCTGTCCCCGATCCCGGTGTACGGTCCCGAGCTGAAGACCAGGTCGGTCAGCGTGTCCTGGCTCGGGTTCGTGTTGTTGTAATAGACAATGCCGGCCGTTGCGGGTTCGACGAAGAGTGCCACTAGTAGAAATAACGCTGGGCTGCGCATAGGGTTTGTCTCCTCAGTATATACTGCGTTTTCGCTTACCGCGGACCCGGTCCGAGAATCCGCGTTGTGTACGTAATAGCCTGCGTTCCGGTTCGCGAAAACTGGATCGTGGCCGTCACCGAACTGTTGGCGCCGATGGGGCCCAATTCCACGTAGGGACTGCCCGCCGGCGGCGCCGAGGCGTCGGTCGTGCCACTGGCGTTGAGCATCGTCACTCCCGAGGGCAACCCGTCGGCCACATACGCAGACGCGGAAATGGCGGCGCCGTTATTGGTAACGGTCACCGTCCGCGTGAAGTTGCCGGTGGTTCGACTCTGCACCAGCGCACTCTGCGTATAGGTCAATGACGTAGACGGGGTGAATGTTGCCGAAATACTTATGGTGGTGTTCAGCGCGGCGGTGCAGGATGCTCCGCTGGGGGACGGACAGCCGGTCCAGGATGCGAACGAGTAACCCGCGGCGGGGGTTGCCGTGAGAGTTACCACCGCTCCCGCACCCCCGGTCGCCGAGCAGGTGGTGGAGCAACTGGCCGCCTGGCCGCCGATGTTCCCCGTTATGGAACCGCTGTTGGCCGGCGTTACCGCCAGGTACAGCACATATTGTGGGGAGAATGCAGCGGTGACGGTCTCGGGTGCGCTCATGGTCACAGTGGTTGAGGCGTTGGAGGAGTTGGCGACGTTGCCGGTCCAACTGCTGAAGGCGTAACCCGAATTGGCATTGGCCTGCAACGTCACCACGGTTCCGGAGTTATAGAACAGCCCGGTAACCGGCGATACCGAACCGCCTGAGGAACTCAGCGTGGTCAACTGGTATTGCGTGGTGAACGCGGCAGTGTAGGTAGCCGGCGAGGTCGGCGCGGTGATTCCGCGCGCCGGATTGGTGGAGTTGTTTTCCCACTGGCTGAAGACATACTGCACTCCGGCGCCGCCGCTCTGCGTTGTAGCGAAGGTCACGGTGCAGGAACTACCCGGTGTCCAGACCAGTACCTGCGGTGTCGTGCCGGGACCCGGCGCGCAGCCCGTTCCGCTCGACGTGAAGGCCAGGCCCGACGGCGACGAGGCGATAGTTACGTTGACGTTGAAATTGGCCGTGACCGTTTGCGGTGAGCTCATCGTGATGGTAGTGGCGGCACTGCCGGCGTTGGCAACATTGCCCG
>Ga0181529_10007351_pt1 | contig 10998 bp, 7 predicted proteins | sample PEATcosm2014_Bin_36_FD_119763 | JGI IMG/M metagenome (GOLD analysis project Ga0181529, IMG submission 119763) | Peatland microbial communities from MTU Mesocosm Facility, Houghton, MI, USA - PEATcosm2014_Bin10_30_metaG | ecosystem: Environmental > Terrestrial > Soil > Wetlands > Peat | place... | reverse complement strand
TTTACCGGGGACGGCGGACGACCAGGCTTTGGCGCTGGATGAGATGACTCCGCGCGAGATTGTGGCGGAGCTGGACAAGTATGTGGTGGGGCAGGGCGCGGCCAAGCGCGCGGTGGCGATTGCGCTGCGCGATAGGATGCGGCGGCAGAAGCTCGCGCCGGAGCTGGCCGAAGACATCATGCCCAAGAACATCATCATGATTGGGCCGACGGGCGTGGGCAAGACGGAGATTGCGCGAAGGCTGGCCAAGCTGACCAGCTCGCCATTCCTGAAGGTGGAGGCGTCGAAGTTCACCGAGGTGGGATATGTGGGGCGCGACGTGGAGTCGATTGTGCGCGACCTGGTGGAGATCGCCATCGACATGGTGCGCGAAGAGAAGATGGAGGACGTGGAGGACAAGGCGGAGCTGAACGCCGAGGACCGGCTGCTGGACCTGTTGCTGCCTCCTCCGCCAACGCAGGCGGTTGCGGCGACGCCAAAGAGCGCGGGGCCGACCGCGGTGATGATGACTCCCACCGGGATCCGCGCGATGCAGGTGATGCAGTTGCCCACCGCCGAACCGGCCGTTATTGCCAACGACGACAAGACTGCCGAGGCGAAGGTTGAGGAGGCTGCCGCGCAGACCAGCCACGAGCGCACACGGGAAAAGCTGCGGCAGCAGTTCCGCGAGGGCAAGCTGGATGAGCGCATGGTGGAGCTGGATGTGCGTGACCGCAATCAGCCGAGCTTCGAGTTCATGTCCACGCAGGGGCCGGAAGATATGGACATGAATATCAAGGACATGCTTCCGGGGCTGTTCGGGCAGAGGACGAAGAAGCGGAAGATGAAGGTGGCCGAGGCCTTCGAGTACCTGGTGCAGGAGGAAGAGTCGCGGCTGATCGACATGGACCAGGTGACGCGGCTGGCGGTAGAGCGGGTGGAGGACTCGGGGATCGTATTTCTGGATGAGATCGACAAGATTGCGGGGCGCGAGGCCGGGCATGGGCCGGATGTGAGCCGTGAGGGCGTGCAGAGGGACATTCTGCCGATTGTGGAAGGGACTACGGTCAACACCAAGTATGGAATGGTGTCGACCGACCACATTCTGTTTATTGCGGCGGGCGCGTTCCATGTGTCGAAGCCGAGCGACCTGATCCCGGAGCTACAGGGAAGGTTCCCGATTCGCGTGGAGCTGAAGTCGCTGACGGTGGAGGATTTTGTAAGGATTTTGACGGAGCCGAAGTCGTCGCTGGTGAAGCAATCGACGGCGCTGCTGGAGACCGAGGGGCTGAAGCTGGAGTTTACGCCGGAGGCGCTGGCGGAGATGGCGCAATTCGCGTACAGGGTGAACGAGACGACGGAGAACATCGGCGCGCGGCGGCTGCACACGATCATGGAGCGGGTGCTGGACGAGATCAGCTTCCAGGCGCCGGAGTTGTTCAAGAGTCCACGGTCGGAGGCGTCGCAGGAGGGCGTGATCGCCGAGGTTGGCGCGTCTGCTCCGCTGACCGGCGGGCCGCAGAAGCCCTCGCCGCCGCTTCCGGTGATCGAGCGGAAGAAGGACGATGGGACGGTGGAAAAGGTGATCGTGGTCGATCCAGAGTATGTGAAGCAGCAGGTGGCTTCGATCGTGAAGGACCAGGATTTGAGCCGCTATATCTTGTAACGCAGGCGGCGCTGGAAGGAGTGGAGGGAGCGGCTGGCGTGCTCGGCGAAGCTCCGGGAAAGCTCGGCCGAAGGGCCGAGTTCGCGGGCGGCGAACTCGGCGAGGAGGAGCCAGTCGTGCCATTCGCCGCCAGCCTGCTGCAGTGCCGCGAACCGTGCGGCGATGCGGCGGGACTGGAGAAAAGACGGCGGGACGGACTCGGCTAGATAACGCGCCAACTTGGCGCGTTTGCGTATCTCGTGCAGCTCCGCGGTCTTTTGCGAAGCTGCATCAGGCAGGTGGAGAGCACGGCGATTCCGGAAGCAGTCGCGCGCCAGGGCGATCAGTTCCGTTTCGCTCAATGCGATGGAGTCCACCGGAGTCAGTGCATTCAGCAGCTCTTTGAAGACGAGGGGAAGCTGCGCGCGCTGCTTGTGGAGCAGCCGAAGCAGACGGTCAGATGCTTTCTCGCCTTTACATTTGAGCGCGCGGCGGAGATGGCGGGCCTCGCGGAGAAGTTCGCGGGCCGGTTGCGGCATTTCGTTGCGCGCCGCGACTTCGTTGCGGACCAGATCGCGCTGGACGTCGATGTCGCGGAGCCGGCCGGCGGCGTGGCGAAGCTGCTTGAGCAGGCGGGATGCCTTGCGGGCCTGCGGCTGGTGCGGCGGAAGGTCTGGGAGCAGGGAGAGCAGTTCGAGCTGGGCTTCCACGCGGCGAGTGGAGGTGCGCAGGCGATGGACAGCGATCTTTCCCGGCCTGGCCAGGCAGAGCAGGGCCGATGCCTCGAGAGAGAAGACGGACTCGCGAAGCAGTTGCACCGGGTGCGCCGATGGATTTGCCTTTGCCATGGGACTCTTGGCTCCTGGACTTGGATGCCTTTCCGGAGCAAAAGGATCAGCGAGCCGAGGGCGCGGGTTTCGGCTTCCAGGTGGGTGCGAAGGGTTGGTGGGCGGCGACGATGACGCGGCCATCGGGGGCGAAGTCTACCTTGACGATGGCTGGTTTTTCGCGGAAGGGCGACTGCGAGTCGTTGCCGAAGAAGCTGGACCACCAGCCGCCGGAGTTGTCCTGAAAGAAGCCGGTGCCGCCGCCGCAGGGGACGGACTCGTGACGCGTGTGGTAGGGGCCGTAGATGTTATTGGACATCGCGAGGCAGGTGGAGTAGCGGCCCTCATAGCTGTCGGCGGCGCCGAGGTAGTAGCGGCCATTGGCCTTGAAGAGGACGGCGCCCTCGGTGCCGAGGTCGTTGGAGCCGCGGCCTACGCAACGCTCGGCGTGGTGAGAAGGTGTGTGGTCGGGGTCGGTGAGCGTAATGGGGCGCCAGTCGCCGGCGAGGCCGGAGAGATCGTCTTTCAGTTGCACGATGCGTGTGGCGGAGCTGGCGGTGAAGTAGACCTTGCCATCGGTGTCTTCAAAGAGTGTGGGGTCGATGGCGTTGATGATCGGCTGGTCCGGCGAGAAGGCGTGGACATAAGGGCCGGTGGGCTTGCCGGTGGTGCTTTTGAGGATGGAGATCCCGGTGGGTGCGATGGAGAGGCAGATGTAGTAGTTGCCACGGAGGTAGTGTATCTCGGGTGCCCAGATGGCGCGGCAGGGCTTGTCGTGGAGGCCGCGCCAGGCCTTCTCCCAGGTGCCCTTCTTGTCCAAATCCCAGACCAGGCCGAGGTAGCGCCAGGTCTTGAGGTCGGGAGAGCGCCACAGCTCGACGCCGCGATTGTAGGCCCAGATGTTCTCGCCGGTGGAGCCGGTGAGATAGAAGTTGCCGTCGCCGCCGTGGCAGACGATGGTGTCGCGCACCTGCACTTCGATGAGCGGAAGCAGCGGCGGAATGAGACCCGCGGTGACGGCCGAGCCGGAGGCGTCCCTGTCGGTGAGCGGCTGAGTGGGGAACGGGTAGGGGTGCTCGCCTGCGTAGGCGAGGCCGCCGCTGCCGGAGCGATAGCCGCCGTGACCACTGGCGGCGTCGACGGGCCAGCCGGGGCCGCTGATGCCCGTATAAGCGTAGGGACTTTTGCCGTCGGCGGGCATGGGCGTGCCGGGAGCAACGCCGTTCATGCCTCCGGGCGGGACTGGCTGAATGGGCGGGGTTGGCGCGGACGCGGTCTGGCTGCGCAGGGCGGAGGGAAGCAAGAGACCACCAGCGATGAGGCTTGATTTCGCCAGCAGTGATCTGCGCGTGAGACGTGATTGTGAGCCGCGTTGCTGATTCATTCGGGTTACTCTCTGATGCGTGTGCTTGAGATAAAAGACCGCGCCAGTGTTGGGCGCGGTCTAATGATACAGAATGCTGGGAGTATGGAGTGACGCTATCGGGCGGCGACGGCGCTGAGTTCGCTGAGGCGCTTAGCGAGGAGATTTTCCAGGTCGACGAGGGCCTTGGAGAAGCCTTCGATTCCCTCTTTCAGCTTGTCGTTGGCCATGCGGTCGGCAGCGTGCATACGGTCGAAGGTGGCTTTGTCGATGGTGAGCCGCTCGATGGACATGGTGGCGGACTTGGCGGCGTCGAGCTTCTTCGGCAGGTCGGCGGAGCTGGCTTCGAGTTCGGCGAGAAGCTTGGGGGCGATGGTGAGCAGGTCGCATCCGGCAAGCTCGACGATCTCGCCGATGTTGCGGAAGCTGGCTCCCATGACCTGGGTCTTGTAGCCGAATTTCTTGTAGTAGTTGTAGATGGTGGTGACGGAGATGACGCCGGGATCGGTGGGGCCGGCGTAGTCCTTGCCGGTGTCCTTCTTGTACCAGTCGAGGATGCGGCCGACGAAGGGCGAGATGAGTGTGACTTTGGCTTCGGCGCTGGCGATGGCCTGGTGCAGGCCGAAGAGGAGGGTGAGGTTGCAGTGAATTCCCTCGCGCTCGAGGACCTCGGCGGCCTTGATTCCCTCCCATGTGGAGGCGATCTTGATGAGGATGCGCTCGCGGCCGATGCTGGCCTTGTCGTACTGCGCGATGATCTCGCGCGCCTGAGCGATGGTCTTTTCGGTGTCGTAGGAGAGGCGGGCATCGACCTCGGTTGAGACGCGGCCGGGGACGATGGCGAGGATCTTGCGGCCGAAGGCTACGGCAAGCGACTTGAAGGCGAGGGCGGCGACGGCCTGGTCGGTGGCGGCGGGGCCAGCCTCGGCGCGGGCTTGCTTAAGGACGCCGTCGACGATGGGCTGGTAGGCGGGCATCTGGGCCGCGGCCGCAATCAACGAGGGGTTGGTGGTGGAGTCCGTCGGCTTGAACTTTTCGATGGAGTTGATGTCGCCGGTGTCGGCGACGACGGTGGTCATGGTTCGAAGCTGTTCGAGAAGAGTTGCCATGGATCTCCTTGTGCGTTGTCTACACTTCAATTTTATCAAGATGGCGTGGGTTGTGCTGACCGCGGGAGGGTGACGCGCTGTGCCAGTTGCGCTCAAACGGCAGAATGCAGCCTTCGACTATACTGGCGCTCAGCGGGCGGACCAACCCACGATGGGAGTTTACGAAGAGTGAGAATGCGTCGCAATATTCTGTGGTCGTTATTGCTGCTGTTGGTATGCGTGCCTGCGTTTGGGGAGACATGGTATGTGCGCAGGGATGGAGGGACGCGGTATTCGGCCAAGGCTCCGACTGGCCAGTGCGATGGCAAGGCGGACGCTGCGTATCGCGGCAAGGGAGTGAACCAGCACTGCGCGTTCAAGGACTACCGCTATCTGTGGGATGACCAGAGCTACGGCAACGATGCGTGGGTGATTGCCGGCGGGGACACGGTGATCCTACGTGGCGGGCCGTGGCGGGTTGGCTGGGACGCCGCTACCGGCAAGGGCGCGGGTTATACCTGGTGCTATGGAGGACAGGGGCCATACGCCTGCACCAACCCCGTCATTCCTGCTGGAACGCCGGGCCAGCACACTCGCATTCTGGGTGAAAACTATGCAAGTTGCAGCGTTGGGAACGCGGTCGATAAGACGAAGGTGACGCAAATCTTCGGCGGGTTTGCAGTTGGCAGTGCGCTGAACCTGGCCGGAGCGCAGTATGTGGATGTGCAGTGCCTGGAGGTGACCAGTCACGCGCAGTGCGTGTCGCATGGCGATCCGATGCTGCCAAGAGGCTGTAGCAGGGGCGGCCCGCTGGACGACTTTGACTCGGATGGCGTCTCCACCGACGTGCATACGCACGATCTAACGATGCAGGACTTATGGATCCATGGGCACACGGACCGGGGAGTGATCGGAGCGATTGGAGGGGCGGTTACCTGTCTGCGCTGCGATATTGCCTACAACGGCATGGCTGGATGGGACTTCGACGATGGCAGGCAGACCGCGAGCGTCCATGGAGTGTGGAACTTCAACTATTCCACGATTGAGTGGAGCGGATGCAACCAGATCTATCCCGACAGCGGGGCCTACTCCTGTTATGGGCAGAGCAATGGAGGGTATGGCGATGGAGTGGGAACACCGCCGGGGATGTGCCTGACGGCGAACGTCGACCACTCCGCATTCAACTACAACACACAGGACGGGCTGGACCTGGGGCACATGGACACGGGCAGATGCACGATGACGGTGACCAACTCGACGGCGCGGGGCAACAATGGGCAGCCGTTCAAGTGGGGGCCGAACGAGAACCCGGCGGTGTTCACCAACAACACGGTGATGGCGAACTGCATGAGGATGTCTCAGCCGATGGCAGGCCTGCCGAGCACTTACAACGCACATCTTGGCGACTTCTGCCGCTCGAACGATGCGCTCTCGTTCAACTTCCGGCAGGGAGGAACCGCGCTGATTGCCAACAATACGATCATCACCTACGCTCCGGTCAGCTTTGACATTGGGTGCTGGGACGAGGGCGGCTGCTCCAACAGTACGCTGACCTTCAAGAACAATATCGTTCTGGGGTACGACAATCCGGGGACCTACAACCTGGGAGGAAAGCCGGGCGGGCCGGGCGGATTCTACTACCAGAAGAAGATCGGGAATGTGATCCGCACCAACAATCTGTACTACGGGATACGGGGCATTGGGTGCACCATCGGAACCATGCACGAGAGCTGCGGAGACCCAAAGTTTGTCTCGGAGCCGCGTTTTTCGAGGGAGCAGGACCTCGACCGGTTCGACTTTCATCTGTCGGCAACGAGCCCGGCGCGGGGTTCCGGAGCCAGTCCTCAGTAAGAGCTTTTCATCCATGGGCAGGATCAGCAGTACAGTCCGGCGCTGCGCAGGAGCATGGATGCGGCGGTGTGGATGTTGCCAATATCGAATGGATAGAGGGCCAGTGCGCGCAAGGAACTGGCCAGGGCAGGCCATGGGCGGCGGCGGAGCGAGAGGGCATCGGCTCGCTGTTTGTAGCACTGGCTGAGGGCGATGCGGCGCGCCACCCAGCCGCAACCGGGAGCGCCAAAATGTTTTTCGACGAACTGCATCTGGGCCTGAAGCATTCGCTCGGGATCGGTGGTCATGGAACTGGGGGAGACGCGGTAGCAGGCGATGACTCTGGGAACAAACGCAACCTCGTAGCGCAAGGCGATGCGCAGCCAGAGATCGCGGTCCTCGGTGGCGCGCATCGTCTCGTCGAAGAGGCCAACTTCGTCGATGCACTTGCGGCGGAATGTAATGGTGGGGCAGGGCAGATCGACCCTTCGCATGTAAATCTGCGGTGCAATGCGGCCTTCTGCGAACCTGCGATTTCCCACGAACGAATCTCCGGGCCGGCCATCCTGGTCGATGCTGGTGACGCCGCCATAGGCGAGTCCAGCGAGTGGGCGTTCGCGGAGAATCTTCACCGACTCCTCGAGCCGGCAGGACAGCCACACGTCGTCGGCATCGAGCAGAGCGAGGAACTCGGCGGACGAGGCGCGGATGGCGGTGTTTCTTGCCGCGGGCAGGCCGCGGTTCTCCTGCTTGATGTAGAGGATTTTAGGGCCGAAGCGAGTGAGGAAGGGGGCGACGACTTCGGCGGTGCTGTCTGTGCTGCCATCGTCGACCAGCAGAATCTGCCAGTCGTCAAAGGTCTGTGAAGCGACGCTATCGAGTGCGATCGGCAGAGTTTTTGCAGCATTGAACGCGGGGATAATTACGCCGACCGTAGCCATTCTGCCTATCTTCCCACATCCACGGGGGGTTGTTCCCGGAAATTCGCATTTGATTGCGCACTACGGGTTCGCTCGACTGCATCGCTCCCCGGTTCCAGTCCACTGACGGTCATCTATACTGACTAGGGAAAGCCTGAGCCTGTGCATACTTTGCGCTACAGTTTCCCTCAGGGGCTAAAGCCCCTTGATTTTGCTGCCGTTACGGACGGGCTGAAGCCCGTCCCTTTCAAAACACTGATTTGTTCAGAGTTTTCATGGTTAGCGGCCCTTGCTGAAGGAAGAGATATAGAGAGGGACAAAGAAATTGATGAGAGCACTTGTGATCGACCGGCCCGGCGAGGCGCGGGTCATTGAGATGGAACGTCCGGTTGCCGACCCGCGGGAAGCCACAATGCGGGTCCGCCGCCTCGGTTTGTGCGGGAGCGATCTGAGCACGTATCTGGGCAAGAACCCAATGGTGACGTATCCGCGAATTCCAGGCCACGAGGTTGGCGCAACGCTGGAGCATGTGCCCGCAAACGATCTCGGTCTGGTTGAGGGAATGAATGTAACGCTGTCGCCCTATACGAGCTGCGGCAAGTGTACGTCTTGCAGGCAGGGGCGCTTTAACGCCTGCCGCACCAACGAGACGCTGGGCGTGCAGCGCGACGGCGCGCTGATGGACTATATCTCCGTGCCGGTGGCGAAGTTGTACCCGGCCCCGCTGCCCCTGGAAGAACTGGCTCTGGTAGAGCCTCTCACGGTGGGCTGCCATGCAGTTGCGCGCGGGATGGTAACGGCGAAGGACACGGTGGCGGTGTATGGATGCGGCGGCGTGGGACTGGGTGCGGTGGCGGCTGCGGCCTTTCGCGATGCGCGCGTTGTTGCCATCGACATCGACGACAAAAAGCTGGTAACTGCAAAGAACGCTGGTGCACGGGAGCTGATCAACTCCACGCGCGAGGACGTGCATGCACGGCTGCAGGCGATCACGGGCGGCCACGGGCCCGATGTGATTATCGAAGCGATTGGCAGGCCCGAGACGTATCGCGCGGCCGTGGAGGAGGTCTGCTTTGCCGGGCGCGTGGTTTACATCGGATACGCCAAGGACAACGTCAGCTTCGAGACGCGGCTGTTTGTGCAGAAGGAGCTGGACATTCGCGGCTCGCGCAACGCGCTGCCCGAGGACTTCAAAGAGGTGATCCGCATGTTCGAGCAGAAACGGTTCCCCACCGCGGAGGCAATCAGCGCGACCGTGCCGCTGGACGAGGCACCGGCGATCCTGCGCGCGTGGAGCGAGAATCCGGCGGCGTATACCAAGATCATGATCTCGTTCGATTAGTCCCTTCCCGGTGGCGCTTTGCTGTTGAATTCGCCGGCTTAATCTTTCTGCGTGCGTCACTTGTCTCCGCGCACAGGCCGCAGGGTTGATATGCTTATCTCTGACACGAATCATGAGCCTGAAAGCAAAGATCGAAGCTGTTATCTATGCCTCCGAAGAGCCGGTGACGCTGGCGCAACTGCTGGGCCTGCTGGGCGATGAGGCGCAGGCGGAGCTGGACCGCGCGGTTTCGGCCCAGCAGACGCTCTCGCTGAACGAGACGGAAGCGGCGGAGGCAGACCCAACGCTGCTGGCGGACTTCGATGCGGCGGCGGGCGTTGCGGCGGCTGAACCCACGCCTGAGAATCCAGAAACGGAGCCGAATTCGCAGACTGCGGAACCATCGGATTCGGCTGCGGACTCGGCAACTGACACCTCGGCGGCCGATGCGGCTGCGGCCGATGCTGCGACAACTGCTGCAACTGCGGCGGCGGCGCGAGCGGAGCGGGCGCGTATGGCCCGGCTGCGCGCGCACTTTCGCGTGCTGCTGGACCAGTTGATCGCGGAGTACGCGGCACCGGAGTCGGACCGCGGACTGGAGATTCGCGAGGTCGCGGGCGGCTTCCGTTTTGCCACCAAGCCGGAGTACCACGACGCGGTGCGCGGGTTTGTGCGCACCCTGAAGCCGCCGCTGAAGCTGACGCTGCAATCGCTGGAGACGCTGGCCGTGGTGGCGTACAAGCAGCCGGTGACGGCGCCCGAGATCTCGGAGATTCGCGGAGTGGACTCGAGCGGCGTGCTGGGTTCGCTGCTGGCGCGCAAGCTGATTGCAACGGCGGGGCGCAAGCATGTGATCGGGCGGCCGATTCTGTACAAGACGACGCGCGAGTTTCTGCTGAAGTTCGGGCTGAAGGACGTCTCCGAGCTGCCCTCGATCGAGGAGTTCGAGAAGATGGCCGGACAACTGGCCGAGCAGGAGGAGATGGCGATGGAGCACGAGCCGTCTGCGCCGTCCGAGAATCCAGTGCTGCCGGAGACCGCCGAGGACCGGCTGGAGCCGGAGGGCGAAGCGAGCGCGCCGGAGCCGTTGGCCGACGAGGTGATCGTGGACGGGCGGCTGTCTGCGCTGCCGCCTGCGACCGACGACGCGGCGGATGATCCTTCGGCTGCGGAGGCAGAGATACAGAGCGGCGAGAGCTTGTAGGTCTCCTGCGACCCATCCGTCGCGATGAGGGTGCGATGGGTGTGCTCGTTGCTGTGTGTACCCCCCTATGGTAGAAGCGTAAAGTATTCAAAACATGCACGTTAAGCTCGCGCTAAGCGCGAGAGACGTATTAAAAGCGAAGACCCGGCGGGTTGGCCGGGCCTCTTTGGTTTTGCTTACTGATTTAATTATACGCGCTGGAGAGAAACTACTATGCCAACTATTTTCTTGGGTAAGTAATTGATACGGTGTTTGTTATTTGGATTTTTGGGGGACGAGGGGCTTGACAAGGGAGAACAGGGGTCAGGGAAGAACAGGCAACGGCAAAAGCAAAGGCCAATACGGAGATTCTGGCTGCGCCAGAATGACGAGCAAAAAGAGCAGAAGCAGATTCCTCCGCTACGCTGCGGAATGACAAACAAAGAAGGCTGCGGGATGACAAACAAGAACAAGCAAAAGCGAAATGCGGGGGGGCCTCCACTGCGCGACGGACGATAAGACCGTCCGCCGCTCCGGTCGGGATGACGGAGGGTTGGGGTGGGCGATAATGGAGTAGGGCCGGTTTCTGCCGGCCACTTGAGATGGATCGACCGCGATGAGCAACTCCGCGGTCAGAGGGATGAGGCAGGAATGACGAAGTCGATGGATGGGCTGGAACTAGGACAGAAGCAGATTCCCTTCGGGAATGACAAACAAAGGAACCGGCAACGGCAAAAGCAAAATACGGGGGTCCCTCCACTCCGCTCCGCTCCGGTCGGGATGACGGCGGTGGGTAGCGGGGCAGGAAAGGCGATGCAGCCGGTTGAGGACGCGGAGCCGAA
>Ga0181529_10007350_pt1 | contig 10998 bp, 9 predicted proteins | sample PEATcosm2014_Bin_36_FD_119763 | JGI IMG/M metagenome (GOLD analysis project Ga0181529, IMG submission 119763) | Peatland microbial communities from MTU Mesocosm Facility, Houghton, MI, USA - PEATcosm2014_Bin10_30_metaG | ecosystem: Environmental > Terrestrial > Soil > Wetlands > Peat | place... | reverse complement strand
TCCTGGCGCGCGACGGCGTCGTGATGACGCCCGCCGCCAACGGCTCATTCCTCAACGGGATCACGCGCCAGCGCGTGCTGAAGCTGCTCAAGGCCGACGGCGTCGAGACGCGCGAGGCGACGCTGTCGTTCGCCGACTTCGAGTCCGCCGACGAGATCTTCGTCGTCGGCAATTACGGCAAGGTGTCGCCGGTCAAGCGCGTCGAGCAGCGCAGCCTGCAGATCGGCCCGCTGTTCCGCCGCGCCCGCCAGCTCTACTGGGACTTCGCCCATTCGAAGTGAGGAGCGCGGCGAAGCGCGAAGCGGCCTATCCTCCCCCGCAAAGTGCGGGGGAGGGGGACCGCGCGCAGCGCGGTGGAAGGGGTTTTCGGCATCGATCTTCGCCGTCGCGGCGCACATGACGGCGCCCCAGATAGCGAGCGTTTTCGCCGGTCTCGTCTGGCGCTCTCGCTGTTCCCCCACCACCGCGCTTCGCGCGGTCCCCCTCCCCCGCGCAAAACGCGGCGGAGGATGGAGTCGCCACGCTCAGCGCGCCGGGCTACAAGCGGCTGATTCCGCCGCCGCCAGCTCGGGCTCGCCCTTGGGAAACGGCCTGAAGGTCATGGCGATCAGGAAGGCGCCGACGCCCATCACCCAGGCGCCGACATAGAGCCAGCGGTAATCGGAAAACGCGTCGTGGATCAGGCCGCCGGCGAGCGGGCCGATCGCCATGCCGAGGCTGCCGGCCATCGCCGTGCCGCCAATCACCGTCCCCATCATCCGCAGCGGAAAATTCTCGCGCGCCAGCACCGCATAGAGCGGCATCACGCCGGCGTAGATGAAGCCGAACGCCGCCGCGACGGCGTAGAAGGCGGCGAGCTCGCGGACGAAGAAATAGGCCAGCGCGCCGAACGCCTGCAGCAGCAGGCCCGTCGCCAACACGCGCTTGGCGCCGAATCTGTCGCCGAGCACGCCGAAGACGATGCGGCCGCCCATGCCCGCCAGCCCCTCGACGCTGTAGATCGTGACGGCGGCGATCATCGGCACGCCGCAGCTCACGGCGTAGCTCACCGTATGAAAGATCGGGCCGGAGTGCGTCGCGCAGCAGAAGAAGTTGGTCAGCAGCAGAATGACGAACTGCGGCGAGCGGATCGCTTGCCCCACCGCCATGTCGGGCGCCGAGTCTTCGCCCGCGGCGGGCGCCGGCGCCGCCAGTGCGGGCGGACGGCGCACCAGCAGCGCCGTCGGGATCATCACCACGGCGACGATCGCGGCGACGATTTGCAGAGTCGTGCGCCAATCGTGATTGGAGACGAGCCAGGCGACCAGCGGCGACATGGTCATCGGCGCCATCCCCATCCCGGCCGAGACGAGCGAAACGGCGAGGCTGCGTTGCGTGTCGAACCAGCCAGTGACGCAGGCCATCATCGGCGCGAAGATCGCCGCCGTCGCGCCGCCGACGAGCAAGCCGAACGTGAGCTGGAACGCCGGCAGCGACGTCGCCCGGCTCGCCAGAGCGAGGCTGGCGGCGAGGATGACGGAGCCGGCGACCACGATCGCGCGCGGCCCGAAACGATCCGACAGACTGCCCCAGGCCATGCTCGCCAAGGCCAAGGCGAGAAACCCGATCGTCATCGCGCCGGACACGCCGGTGACCGACCAACCCGCGTCGCGCGCGATCGGCGTCAGCAGCACCGGCAAGGAGAACATCGCGCCGATCGCCATACAGCCGAGCAGACCGCCGGCGGCGACAATCACCCAACGATAAGGGATCCCGTCCATCGCGCGTCTCCGTTGCCGATGCCGCTTGACTGGCCCGAAGCGATCGCGACGCCGCGAACGCAAGAGCCGATGTTCATCTGAAATCGAGGCGATGACCAGACCGCGCCGAACTGAAATCGGCGCGATCTTCGCCGCCTCAGACGGGCAGCCGCCGGTCGTATTCGCCCTGCAGACGACGCAAGCCGTCCCAGAACGGACCCGGCGTCTTGCCGGTCGCGCGCGCGACGAGCAAGTCGAGGTGCGCGTGCCAGCCGGCGCTGACGTTGAGCAGCGTCGCGCGCTCGCCGACGCGGCGATGGACAAGCGTCAGCAGCACCCGGTCGCCCGCTGTCGGCGCCAGCTCGATCGAGACGCCGCCGCTCGCGCCCCAGGCGAAGGCGAGCTTGCGCGGCGGGTCGAGCTCGGTGATCCGGCTCTGCAAACGGTGCTCGGCGCCGAAGCCGGCCGGACGCGCGCCGGGCGGATCGGTGAGTTCGTCGTTGCGCCAGACGAATTCGAACGGCGCGCCGACTTTCAGCTCCATTTCGCCGGCCGCCAGCCACTGGCGGCGCAGATCGCTGTCGGTGAGATAGGCCCAGACGCGCTCGATCGGGCCGGGCAGCAAGCGCTGGATCGTCAATGTCGCGGGCTCGGTCAGCGCGCCGTAGGCGTCCAGGGCGGCGAGGTCGGTCATCGGTCGTCTCCTTTGGGCGTGAGGGATCTAACGTCGTCGTCTTGGCGCAACAGCTTTTCGAGGGCGCCCAGACGCGCGGTCCAGAAGCGCTCGTAGAAGCTCAGCCACGCGTTGGCGCTGGCGAGCGGTCCAGGGTCGAGGCGGCAGACATGGGTGCGGCCGCGCACCTCGCGACGGATCATTCCGGCCTTCTCCAACGCCTTGATGTGTTTGGAAGCGGCCGCAAGCGAGATCGCGAACGGCTCCGCCAGCTGGCCCACCGTCCGCTCGCCGCCGGCGAGATCGCGCAGCATCCGCCGGCGGGTGGAGTCGCCGAGAGCGTGAAAGACAGCGTCGAGCGGAGCAGTTTGCAATTCAACCATAAGGTTGAATGTATCGGCGCAGTTTCGAATTGTCAACCCCTCGGTTGAATGAAAGCGTCCGCCCCTGCGGGCGAGCGCGGCGAAGTCCTTGCCGCCCGCGGCGGCCGGGCCTTCTATGCGACCCAAACGTCCTGGGCCTCGACATGCTCCGTCACGCCATCCTCGTCACGCTGGCTTTGCTGCCGCCGCTCGCCGGCTCTGCGCCCGGGCGCGCCGCGCCGCCGCAGACGAGCGTCCCCTATGCGTTGCTGGTCGACTTCGACAGCGGCGCGACGCTGTTCGCCAAGAACGCCGACGCGCCGATGTCGCCGGCCTCGACGACCAAGATCCTCACCGCCGAGATCGTCTTTAGCGCCGTCGTCGAAGGCCGGCTCAGGCTCGACGATGCCGCGCCGATCTCGCCGCGCGCGGCGCGCGAGGGCGACGCCGAATCCGGCGGCTCCAGCATGTTCGCCGCGGCCGGCTCGCAAGTCCGCGTCGACGATCTGCTGCGCGGTCTCGTCGTCGCCTCGGGCAACGACGCCGCGATCGCTCTGGCCGAGGCCGTCGCCGGATCAGAGGAAGCCTTCGTCGCCTTGATGAACCAGCGCGCCCGCGAGCTCGGCATGACCCGCTCGCATTTCGCGAACGCCTGGGGCGGCGGCAATCCGCGGCAGAGCGTGACGGCGCGCGACATGGCGCGCCTCGCCGCCTATGTGATCCGCGCGTACCCGCAGTTCTACCCGTACTTCGGCGAGCCCGAGTTCGCCTGGAACGGCGTCCGTCAGCAGAACCGCAACCCGCTGCTCGCCATGGCCATCGGCGCCGACGGCGTGAAGACCGGCCATCTCGCCCAGAGCGGCTTCGGTCTGGTGGGTTCGGCCGTCCAGAACGGCCGCCGGCTGCTCCTCGTCCTCAACGGCGCCCGGACGGAAGCGGAGCGCGCCCGCGAAGCGCGCCGGCTGCTGGAATGGGGCTTTCAGGCGGCAGGACGGTAGGGCGCGCCGCGGGAGGCGACCTTGGACCTCATCCGAGCCGCCCGCGCGCGGGCGAGTCAAAGACGGCCCAGCCGTCGCGTCGACGCGCGACAGCGGCCTTCCGGTCACAACAAGCGAACAGTGTTGTTGCGGCGCCCGGATATGGACGGGCGCACGGCCCGAACGGCCTTCGTCGCGCCGGGGGCCGATGGCCGGACGGATCGTCCCATCATGGCGTCGACGAGCGCGCAGGGCGCACAGGGCGTTCCGCTGCGCGCGACCAACGTCTCTGCGGGTCGACGCGATCGTGAGCTTCGACGGGTGAAGGGAATTACTTCAGCGACGTGGCGACTTCGTTGAATTCGCTGCTGAGGTTGGTGCCGAGCGCCGCCAGAGCGCCAATCAGGAAGACGGCGATGAGGGAGGCGATCAGGGCGTATTCGATCGCCGTTGCGCCGTCTTGATCGTAGAGGAAAGCGTGAATAGTTCTCGTCATGCCTGAACCCCTCTTTGTCGCCTGCAGTCCTGCGCGGACCCGGACTTGCGGACCATTGCTCGCAGATATTTCCGAACGATGAAGTCAACGACCGTAACTTGAATCGACCACGGGTATTCACGGCCGTTGTAACGCTGGACTGACGTAGAGGGAGGACGTCGGCGCTCGCCGACGGACGCCGCCGCGGGGCGGAACGGCGCGATCAACCGCCCGAGGCGCATTCGCGGCCAGGAGGCGGTTTGCGTGGATGAGGGCGGTCGATCCGACGCGCCAGGACGCCATCGGCCGCAGCGGCGGCCGCAAGGTCCGCAGCCGCGCCGCCGCCGAGCGCAACGCGCCGCGCAGCGCCGTCGCCCGCCCGCGCATAGCGGGGTCGGCGGATCGTCGCATCAGGCGGTTCGCCGTGTCGGTCTGCGTCAGAACGGCCAGGCCGGTCACGCCGTTCGCTCCGGAAAGGCGTGACCGGACGCTTCGCGCCCCCGCCGTCAGGCCATTTGCCGCCTGACGCGGACGTCGAGTCGGTCGTCGTCGATGCCGACGGGCTCCAGGTGCGCCGTCACTTCCACGGTGCCCGTCAGCGACGCCTGGATCGCCGTTTCCGCAGCCTCACAAATGAAATGGCCGCGATCGACGCTCAGCGAGCCGTCCACCTCGAGATGGAACTCCACGAAGGTCCGGTCCCCGGCGTAGCGCGTGCGCAGGTCGTGGATGGCGCGCACGCCCTCGCAAGCGCGCGCGGTCGCCTTGATGCGCTCGCGCTCCGCTTTTGGCAGTTCCCGGTCGAGCAGTTGCGCCAGGGCGTCTCGCGCGATGTGGCTGGCGTTGAACACCATGTAACCGGAGATCGCCAGGGCGAAGACCGGGTCGGCGGCGTTCCAGCCCGTCAGCCTGACGACGCCGAGCGCGGCCAGCACCGCCGCGTTCGCCGCGATGTCGGTCAGGTAGTTGGCGCGATTGGCGGCGATCGCGGTCGATGCGGTCCTGCGCATCACCGAGGTTTCCATGGCGACCAGCCCCACCGCCGCCAGCAGGCTGGCGGCGGTCACCCAGATGCCGACGTCCAGGGCGGCGAGCGCGGCGGGATAGATCAGCCGCTCGACCGATTGGAACGCGAGGATCAGCGCCGCCCCGATCAGCAGCGTCGCCTCGGTGAAGGCGGCGACGGCCTCGCCCTTGCCGTGGCCAAAACGATGTTCCAGGTCCGGCGGCCTTTCGGCGTAGCGGACCCAGAAGAACGTGACCAGGCTGGCGGCGGTGTCCACCAGCGCGTCGGCGGCGGAGGCCAGCAGCGCCACCGAGCCCGTCATCAGCCAGGCGCCGAGTTTCACCACGACCAGGCCCACCGCCACGATCAGGCTGACGCGGCTGGCGAGGCGGCGCAAGGCGGCGCCGGAGGCTCTCAGTTCCGCCATGTCGACCCTTTCCGCACACTGGTTTTCCGCGCCAGGACCGCTCCCGCGCTTTGGCCGGCCGACGATATCGGCAAGCCGCGTCGCGGCGCAACGCGGACTGCTGGCGCGACATGGCGGCCCGGCGGTTTATCCCCCGAGCCAAAGCGAGGGCGGCGACAGGGCGGCGGCGACCTGCGCTTGCTTCGCGCACAGGAGAGGGGGAGCTTACGCCATCCGACGAGAGAAGACGCGCATGGACGCCTTTTTCGAACGCTTGATGGTTCGCGCCGCGACAATTGACGAACTGCTTTCTGACGAGTTCGAAACTTTGCCTGGCCAAAAAGGCGATTGTGACTTGGCTGCGCGGCGCCTTTCTGCATGGTGCCAGTCGTGCGCCAGCGGCGACTGGTCGTTGTTCGACCGCCGTCTGCAGCGGGACGGTTGGTCGTTTGCGCATGTCTTGGCGCGATTCGCCACGGTTCGCCGGCGAGCTTCTTTGGCTCCTCCGGCGTGGATCGACGACGCAATCTGGATCGAGGCCGAGCTGAACGGCGCCGGCGGAGACGTCACGCCGGAGGAGGCGCGCGACGGAGTCGAACCTCGTCCGTTCGAGCACCTGTTTTGGCCGGTCGTGAAGAAGGCCGAGGCGGTGCTTTGGGCGGGCGCCGACCGGAGGATGCACGACACGCTGAACCGTTCCGCTCACGCCGACCTGCGCCAGTCATTGCTGAAGGCGCTCACGAGCGCCTGCGCTCCGGCGATCTACGAGCGCTTCGCCGAGGCGCGGAAAACCGAAGCCCCAGCGGCCGATCCGGCCAATGACCATGAACTGCCGCCAGACGCCCGAGGCTCGCTCTACAATTCGTTCGTCTCCGAAATGGGCGCCGGCGGTCTGCGGCGTCTGTTCGACGACAAGCCCGTGCTTTTGCGATTGACGGCTGTCGTCACGCGCCAGTGGATCGACAGTTCACGCGAATTCGTCGCGCGCCTCGACGCCGATTTGGCGGCGATGGCGCGCGACATTCTTCCCGGAAGCGCCTCTCGACGAGTCGACAGGATCGAAGGCGAAATTTCCGACCGTCATAACGGCGGTCGCTCGGCGCAAATCGTCACGTTCGAGGACGGCTCGCGCGTGGTGTACAAGCCGAAAGACCTGCGCCTCGACGCCGCTTGGCATGAACTCGTCGGGCGATTGAATCGCGCCGGCGCTCCCGTCGAACTCAAAGCGGCGCGCGCGATCGCGCGCGAGGGTTACGGCTGGAGCGAATTCATCGACCATACGGGGTGCGCCGATCAAGGGGGGCTCGAGCGGTTCTTCCGGCGGGCCGGCGCATGGCTGGCGCTCTTTCATGGCTTCGCCGCCACGGATATGCACCAGGAGAACATCATCGCCTGCGGCGATCATCCGACGCCGATCGACCTGGAAATGATTCTGCAGGCCCTCCCCCGGCAGCGGAAATCCGACGATTCCGAGACGCAGGCCTTCGAAGCCGCGAGGGAGATCATCGCCAATTCGATCATGATGGTCGGGCTGCTTCCCGCTTATGGACGATCTCAAAACAACGAAGTCTTTTCAATCGGCGGAATGAACTCGGACTGGCGACCTGGAAAGGCGCGATTGAAATGGAACGACGTCAACACCGACGCCATGCGGCCGGTGCGATGGAATCAACATGGCGGCGCCGCTCCGAACCTTCCGCACATCGATAGTCGCTACGCCAAGTTTGGCGACCATGTCGACGACTTCGTCACGGGTTTTGAGGACTACGCGCGATTCCTGCTGCGGTATGTCAAAGACAACAAGCCGGGATCTCCGATCGACGCCTTTGCCGGCTTTCCCGTCCGCAAGGTTATTCGCCCCACTCGCTTCTACGCCCTGGTCGTGCAACGCCTGAGAGACCATCGCAAGATGGATGACGGCGCGATCTGGTCTGCGCAGGCCGATTTCCTCGCCAGACTGGCGGATTGGGACGAGGATCTCGATCCTCTTTGGCCGTTGCAACGCTGCGAACGATCCGCGCTTCTCGCTTTGAACGTGCCCTATTTCGTTTCGCCCAGCGACGGGAACGAGATACGCGACGCCACCGGGATTTCGATTCGGGCGCCGGCGATCTCGGGGCTGGATCGCAGCCGGGCTCGCATGGAGGCCTTCGACGAACGGGGCCTCGCCTGGCAGATCGAGGTCATCCGGCAGAACACGATGTCGGCGCTCAGCTCCGACGGGACGCAAGCGGTCGACTCCATGTCGAGACAACTCTTGCGCGCGAAAGAATCCGTCGCGCCGGCCAACGATATTTTCGTCGCTGAGGCCGACAGGATCGCTCAGGAAATATCGAGCCAGGCCATCCGCCGCGGCTCGAGCGCCGCTTGGATCGGCCTCGATTGGCTCGGCGATTCCGAGGTGTCCCAGCTCGTTCCGCTGGGTCTGGATCTCTATAACGGCGTGGCCGGAATTGCGGTGTTTCTCGCCGCCCACGCCGCCTGCGCGCAATGCGAGTCTTCGGCCGATCTCGCCCGCGCCGCGGTCTCGCACTTGCGCAAGACCATCCGCAGCCGAAACGCGGCGCGCGTCGCGCGGTCTCTCGGGCTCGGCGGCGCGACGGGCCTGGGTTCCATCGTCTACGCTCTGACGCTGATGTCGAAATGCCTGGACGACGACGATTTGCTCGCCGACGCGCTCATGGCGGCCGGCCTGTTTACGGACGACCTCATCGCAGCCGATAAACAATTCGACGTTATGGCCGGCGGCGCCGGCGCGGTTCTCGCATTGCTTCGGCTTTATCGCGACGCCCAATCCGGCGAAGCGCTCAGGCGCGCGACAGCGTGCGGCGAACATCTGCTTCGTCAACCTCGACTGGGACCGGAAGGCCGTCGCAGTTGGGTCGGACAGGGTTTTGGCGGGCGAGCGCTCAACGGCATGTCGCACGGAGCCGCCGGCTTCGCCTATGCGTTCGCTTCATTGGCGGCGACGACGGGGCGCGAAGACTTCGCCAATGCGTCGGCCGAATGCATCGCGTTCGAGGATTCAACCTACGACGCGGAGCAGAGTAACTGGCCACGCCTGTACGCCGAGGCGGAGCCCGCCTGGCCATGCCAATGGTGTCACGGCGCTGTTGGCGTCGGCCTTGCACGTATAGCGACGATCAAGCCGCGAGCCTCGGAGGTCGCGCCGAGCGTCAAGCTGGACGCCGATGTCTTGATCGCCGACATACGCAACGCTCTCCAATGCGTCGAGCGACGCTGGCCCGGCTCCGTCGATACGCTGTGTTGCGGAACCCTCGGCAGCGTCGAATTTCTCCACGAGGCGGGCGGCGTCCTTGGGCGCGACGATCTTCGCCAGCTTGCGGCGCGGCGCTTGACGGAGGTCCTCGAAAACGCGGCATTGGCCGGCGAATACAAGTTGAGCATGGGCAAGAGCAAATTCAATCTCGGGCTCTTTCGCGGTCTTGCCGGCGTCGGCTACACGCTCTTGAGGCGCGTCGACGGCTCTCTTCCGAACGTTCTGGTTTGGGAATAGTCGAGAATCGCTCGGGCCTCGCCCGACGCTGGAATGCGCGGGTCGGAAAATTCAGGCCCTGTCTGTCGCTCGCTGAACCGTGACCCTTTGACGGAAAATCTTCCGCCCCGTCGGGGCGGCTAAACGCGAATCTTCCGACTCCGCGGCCCAGAAATCCGAAGGCAGGTCGGCCCGGGCGCAATCTCGCCCGACCACGCCCCCCTTCTTAACACTTGTTTTCGCAGAAGGTGGACGCGAGGCAGGGCGGAGAGGTGCAGGGCAAATTGGTCGGATCCTGAAGACCCGAAGCGGCTTCCAGCGCCTCGTCGGAGATGTCCTCGGCAACGATCTTTTCTTCGCTCGTGCGGCGTTCGATCGCGCTCTTGCCGCCGCTGCGGCGATCGGGTTCGATCGGTTTGAGAGTCTTGGCGTTCATAGCTTGCTCCTTTCACTCGCCGACGCGGGCGCCGTCGACGCCATCACAGTGAGCGCGCAATCGGCGAGCGCGCTTGCCGGCTCGCCCGAAAAGGTCATCGCTTAGAACTGGCGGCGATCTTATTTGGCCGCCATCGCGCCGTTCGTGAGGCAAATTGCCGCGGCGGATGAGTCGGAGCTGAAGTCCGACGCCGCCAAACCAAAGTCGAGAGCGCATTGCCGCCGAGTGTCGCCGGCGCGGAACCATCGCCAAAGGGTCGGCCCACACCGTTCGATCCGCGTCATCGAACGTCCGCTTGATCGTCTCATCGTCCGCAGGCCGCCATTGCGCCGCCCGGCCAAAGGCGGAAACGACAAGAGGATCGAGACGCCCGGCGCAATCAATCGCCGGAAGCGCGTTCGCGGTCAGCGGTTGGCCCGCGCGCAAGAGGTCGGTCGATCCGCCGCGCCAAGACGCCAATGGCCACAGCGACGGCGGCGAAGCCCGAAGCCGCGCCGACGCCGAGCGCCCAGCGCGGTCCGAACGTGTCCGCCACCCAGCCGACGATCGGCGCCCCGATCGGCGTGCCGCCGAGGGCGACGCCGACGCGCAGCGCCATCACCCGTCCGCGCATGGCGGGCTCGGTGGAGAGTTGCATCAGGCTGTTCGACGTGTTGGTCAGCGTCAGGGCGGCGGCGCCGATGACGACGAGCGCGCCGGCGAAGAACCAGTAACTCGGCGCGAGCGCAGCCAATGTGCAGCCGAGCCCGAACACGCCGGCGCCGATGAGCAGCAGACTGAAGCGCGGCGTCTCACGCCTCGCGCTCAACAGCGCGCCCGCCACCGTGCCGATCGCCATGACCGACGACAGCAGGCCGTAGCCGCGGGCGTCGGCGTGAAAGACGCCGACCGCCATGGTCGAAATGAAGATGGGAAAGTTGAGGCCGAAAGTCCCGACCAGGAACAGCATGACCAGCATCGTCATGAGATCCGCGCGCCCCCACACGTAGCGGAGACCTTCGGCGAAGCTTCCCTTGCCGCGCGGCGCCCTGGCGTTCGGGTGAAGCTCGGCGAGGCGCAGAAAGGCGAGCGAAAGAAGCACCGCGACGAAGGAGGCGCCGTTGATCAGGAAGGCCCAACCGGTCCCGATCGCGGCGATGACGACGCCGGAGACGGCCGGGCCGATCATGCGAGCGGCGTTGAACGAGGTCGAATTGAGCGACACCGCATTGTGCAGATCCGCGTCGCCGACCAGTTCCGCGACGAAGGTCTGACGCACTGGCGCATCGAAAGCCGCCGCGCCGCCGAACAGGAAGGCGAAGACGTAGACATGCCAGAGTTGGACGACGCCGGTCACGGTGAGGAGGCCCAGCGCCAAGGCGAGGGCGCCCATCGTCGCCTGGGTGGCGATCAGCAGCTTGCGTTGATTGAAGCGGTCGGCGGCCGCGC
>Ga0181529_10007346_pt1 | contig 11004 bp, 5 predicted proteins | sample PEATcosm2014_Bin_36_FD_119763 | JGI IMG/M metagenome (GOLD analysis project Ga0181529, IMG submission 119763) | Peatland microbial communities from MTU Mesocosm Facility, Houghton, MI, USA - PEATcosm2014_Bin10_30_metaG | ecosystem: Environmental > Terrestrial > Soil > Wetlands > Peat | place... | reverse complement strand
TCGAGCACCGCCGGGTTCCACGGCAGATCGACGTTGATCACCGTGTTGGCCGCCTGAAGGTTCAGTCCCACCGAGCCGGCGTTCGTGGTGATGAACAAGCGGCATTGCGGATCGTCTTGGAACCGGCCGACCAATTGCTGACGCTTCTTCTGCGGCACCGAGCCGTCCAGCCGCACGTAGTCCAATTTGCGCCGGGCGAGCAGCGGTTCGATCAAGTCGAGCATGGTGGTCCACTCGGAGAAGAGCAGCGCCTTGCGGTCCGGCTCGGCGAACAGGCCGTCGAACAGGTCGGCCAGGTATTCCAACTTGGTCGAATAGCCCGGCGCTTGCTTCTCCACCAGATAGGTGCTGTCGGCCGACATGCGGCACATCAGCAACGCCTTTTGCAGCCGCAGCAGATCCATTTCGGAAATGTACGCCTTGCGCGTGATCATCGATACGGTGCGCATGTGCGCGGCGTGCAACTCGAGCTGCTCGTCGGTGGGCGGAATGCGGACGATCTCGCTGGTCCGGGGCGGCAACTGCTGGAGCACCGACTCGCGCGTGCGACGGAGCAAGATCGGCCGCAGATTGGCCCGCAACTGATCCAGGTTCTTGTAGCCCAACACCTTGCCGCTGTCGTCCACCACGCGGTGGCGATGAAAGAAGCGGAACGCCGGGGGCAGCCGGCGGTCGTCGACGAATTGGACCACGGAATAGAGATCATCCAGTCGATTCTCCAAGGGCGTGCCGCTGAGCACGAGCGCGAATGGCGAGCGGAGGCCCTTGATGACCCGGGCCGTCTTCGACTCCCAATTCTTGATCCGCTGCCCTTCGTCCAGGATGATCAGGTCCCAGTGGACGCGTTCGATGGCCAGAATGTCCCGCAGCACTTGTTCGTAATTGCAGACGGTGAAGAAGCAGTCGTTATCGTATTGCCGCGCCCGCTGGGCGGCGCCGCCGGTGACAAGCTGCACCATGCGCTCGGAAAAACGGTGAATCTCGCTCCGCCACTGCGATTTTAGCGAGGCGGGGCAAACCACCAGCACGCGGCCGACGCCGGCTTCGCGGGCCAGCATCTCGGCCACGCCGACGCCCTGGATCGTCTTACCTAGGCCCATGTCGTCGGCCAGGATGGCGCGGCCGACCCGCGCGGCAAAGGCGATCCCTTCGAGTTGATAGGGGAGCAACTCGACCTTCAGCAGTTCTTTGCGGAGGGGGTGCCGCGCCGGGTCTTTCTGAATCTCGGCCATCCGATCGGACATGTGCCGTTGAAACAGCCGTCGCTGGATCAACTCCTCGGCGTCGGGATAGACGGTAATATTGCGCCCCAAACGATCCAGCCGAGCGATGCCGTCGACGAGGCGCCGCACGTCGTCGATCGGCTTGCCGGCCAACGGACCAACCGCTTCGACCAGTTCGGCATCGGGATGCTCGGGGAGTTGCAGGCGGAGCGTGACCTCCTCGCCATAGAGCACGTAGACGAAGGCATCGCGGTTGCGATACGGTTTTCGCCGCGCCGCGGCCGAAAAACGTTGCCGGACGCGCGCCGAGACATAGAGGACGTGTTTGCAGGTGCCCAGCGTGTTGGTGCGGAAATCGGGGCACGAGCAGAACGACTGCCCTCGCTCCTCGCCGCGCAGCGCCACGCGATACGACTTGCCCGAAAGCGCGCTGGTGATCGTGTAATCGGTCCAAGGCTGCGCCGGATCGGAGGAGCGGAGACGGAACTTCTCGGTCCGTGCCCGTTCCTGGCGGTCGCGGAGCGCCTGATCGAGCAACTCTTGCTCAGTCAACAACTCCAGTGGCTGCCGCTCGTCTGGAGCGGCGGCCAGGCCGAGGACGGTCTTCTCTTCCAACACCAATGAAACGGCCGCGCCGATGTGCTCGCAGATCGTCTGGCAGGCGGTACAGTTAAACTGGAGTCGGTTCTTGGCCCCAGCCATGGCCGTAATGGTTACCACGGCGTCCTGTCCGCGATCGCCCACCCCCCTCAGCTTCAATCGAAACAGGTCGCCGCGAAAGTAGATGTCGCGGTCGACGTCGATGTTGTCGTAGGCCGCCCCTTGACGGATCAGTTGCGGCCCGGTCGGCCCCAAGAGCTGACACGCCCTATAGTGGGTTAGGCGAGAGAGCCTGTCTTTGAGGGTGAGTCTTTTGCTTTCCTTGGTCTTCGTCGCAAGTGGTTTGGTCTTCATGACAGGATGCTCGCGAGTTCTCCCTGGCTAGAAGCAGTAAACGCTAGTCTAAAGGGAAGGGCTTATTGTCACGGTTGAACGACGATGCGTCAATTCTGCTGCCGCGAGCAGACGTTGGTTGGTCACCATCCGAGAGCTTGCCCCTGCTATTTGATCTCGAACATCAATATCGAAACAGCCGGAAGCTAACAACTCTTGGAATATGCAAAAATTGCCGTTTCTCACGGGGAGCTGTTAGCTCCCGGCTATTTTTTCTTGAGTGTGTGCCTGGCCTCCATCGGCGTCGTCGGCACAGCGGCCCCTCTGTTCGTAGCATATCCGACAGCCAGTACTGCCTTCCACCCGCCTCGACAGGGGGGAAGGCAGGCGAAAGGCGATTTGAGCTGTTTTCCCGCGTCGCCTGCCCGCACCGAACCACTCTTCCGGAGGGATAGGGGACCATTCAATACTGTTTGCGGGTGCAATACCACCTCTTCTTCTACCCGGGCTTGCGGTAGCATACAAAGGACAACGTACTGTCCAATAAACCAGGCAGCCCGGCCGGCTTGACACCCCTTGGCGCGGCCGATATGCTTACTAGATTACGAGGGCCACTAAGTTGTGGTATCGTAAGATTTTGGAGCGTCTCGGCCGTTTCGGTGGGTCGAGCGGAGCGTGGAAAATATCGGTCGAAGCAAGCGAAAGTGAGAGCGAATGGATCCCAACGAACTGCTTCGGGTCGTCGACGCGATCCACCGCGATAAGAACATCGACAAAGAAATCGTCTTTGCCGGCATCGAGGCGGCTCTGATCTCGGCCGCCAAGAAGCACTATGGCGAAGAGGAGGAGGTCCTAGTTCAGATCGACCGGGCGGATGGTTCGATTCGGGGCACCCACAACGGCGTGCCCATGGAGCCTGCCGAGATGTCCGAGCGGATCGGCGCGCAAACCGCCAAGCAGGTGATGATTCAGAAGATCCGCGAGGCAGAACGCGACACGCTGTTCGCCGAGTACGAAGACCTGCGGGGACAATTGGTCACCGGCGTCATTCAGCGCTACGAAGGCGGCGCGGCCACCGTGACGCTGGCCAACGTCGAGGCGATTCTACCCCGCGGCGAGCAGATCCCCGGCGAGACGCACCATGCGAACGAGCGCGTGCGGGCGACGGTCTACGAGGTGAAGAAGGCGGGCAGCCGGGTCAAGGTCATTCTGAGCCGTACGAAGCCCCAGTTGGTCCAGCGCCTGTTCGAGCAGGAGATCCCCGAAATCGCCGAAGGGGTGATTGAGATTCGCGCCACCGCCCGGGAGCCCGGCTACCGCACCAAGGTGGCCGTCAGCAGCACCGATCAGCGCGTTGACTGCGTGGGGGCCTGCGTGGGCGTGCGGGGCAACCGCATCAAAAACATCGTTGACGAGCTGTCGGGCGAGCGCATCGACATCGTGCGTTATAGCGACGACATGCAAGTGCTGATTCCCAACGCCTTGCAACCCGCCGAGGTCGAGGAAGTGATCCTTTGCCAGATGCTGGGCCGGGCGATCGTGCTGGTGCAGGAAGATCAGCTCTCGCTGGCCATCGGCCGGCGCGGACAGAACGTCCGCCTGGCTAGCAAGCTCTGCGGTTGGGACATCGAAATCATGACCCGCGAGGAACTGGACGAGCAAATCGAACAGGCCGTGGGTGGTTATTCATCGCTGGAGGGCGTGGAGTCGGATTTGGCCGAACGCCTGGTCGGCGAAGGTTTTCTGTCTTACGACGATCTATCGGTGATCGAGCCAGAGGCGCTCATGGAAATGGGCTCGCTTTCGGCCGAGCAAGTGGACGTGATCGTGCGGCAGGCCGAGCTCAAGGCGGCCGAGGCCGAGAAGGCTGCCGCCGACCAACGGCGGAAGCAACGCGAACAAGATCGGCTGGAAGCGGCGGAGGCGGCGGAAGCGGCCGCCAATCCCACGCCCTACACTGCCGACGGCAAACCGGCGGAAGTCATCGAGCAGGCCGCCGAAGCAATCGCCCCGGCTAGCGCCGCGGTGGCGAGCGAACCGAACGAAACAGTGTCCGCCCCCCCGACCGGTACGGAACCCCTTTCGCCCGCTGAGGCGGGCGAAGTGGACCGTGCGGTATCCGAGTCGGTGGAGGGTCCCGCGGAGTCGTCTGATGACGCCCCCCAGTAACGGAGCATTTGCCCTAGACCGCGATCGCAGACAGCTCGACGCCACTTTTCACAGGGAGCGGCCCTTTGCCCATCCGCATTTACGCATTAGCGAAACAACTCAAGCTCGACAGCAAGGTGCTGGTCGACATTTGCACCAAGGCGGGTGTTACAGGGAAAGGCTCTGCGCTGGCCAGCTTGACCGACGAAGAGATGGCAAGGGTCACGGCCTTTATCGACGGCGGCAAGGCGGGCCCAGCGGCTGGCCCTGCGGCCGGGCGCGTCGCTCTGCCGGGCCATGCCGAGGCCTTGGCCGCCGCGCCTCCGGCCGTCTTCCGGCGTGAAGACTACATCGCCCCCGGCGGCACGTCCCCCAACAGAATTCCGGTGCTTCCGGCCCGGCCCGAGAAGCCGCCCGCGGTGAAGAAAAAACCCGTAGAGGCGCCGCCCGAACCGCTCAAGCCGGCCGCGCCGATCGAGCCAAGGGCCAAGGCCCTCGTGCCAGAAGAGAAGCCGAGGGAGCCGGAGAAGGAAAAGGAGAAGGAAAAGGAGAAGGAAAAGGAGAAAGAGAAGGAGAAAGAAAAGGAGAAGGAACGAGAGAGAGACCGAGGGCCGGCCATTAAACTGGCGCCGATGCCTACGGGGGCACGACCGCCACTGCGGCGGAAAGCGGCGGAACCGGCTCCGCAGAAGCCCGACATCAAGCTCCCCAAGGATGCCATCCGCGCCGGCAAAGCGGGCACCAAACCGCTTTCCGAGCACCTCCGCAAGCACGAGCAGCGGCGGATTGCCGCCGAAGCCGCCAAGACCCCAGGGCACAGCCCAGCGCCTGCCGCGCCGCCGCCCGCGGGAACACCACCATCGCCAGGCAGTCGGGAACGTCCCCGCCGCGGTGCACGCGGCATCATCCCCCTACGCGAAGAGGAAGGGACGGCGACCACCTTGGGCGGCCGCGAGCAGCGGCAACTGAAACGCAAGAAAGTGGCCACCGCCCGCCGGCGCAAGCCGGAGGACGAAGACGACTCTACCTCCAGTGGCCGCAGACGCACTCACATCCGGCGGGTGGGGACCAACACGGCTGCGCCGCGGCGTGAGAACGTGTCGGTGCAGTTACCCTGCACGGTACGAAGCTTCTCCGAGGCCATCGGCGTGCCGGCACGCACGATTCTGGCTAAAATGCTGGAACTGGGAACGATTAGCAACATCGCCGCCAGTTTGGATCCCGAAATGGCCGAGTTGTTGGCAGCCGAATTGGGCATTTCGGTCAACCTTTGCCGCCCCGTGGACCTGGAACAGAAGGTCATTCAGCCGCTGGACGAGGAGGAGGACGACCCCACGAAACTGCAACCGCGACCACCGATCGTTACCTTCCTGGGCCACGTGGACCACGGTAAAACGTCGCTCTTGGATCGCATCCTCGGCATCGACGTGGCGGCCCACGAGAAAGGCGGCATCACCCAACACATCCGCGCCTACCGGGTCATGAAGGACGGCCGGGCAATCGCTTTCGTCGATACGCCGGGCCACGAAGCCTTTACCGAAATGCGCGCCCGCGGCGCCAACGTGACCGATATCGCCGTGTTGGTGGTGGCCGCCGACGACGGCATCATGCCGCAGACGGAAGAGGCCATCAGCCACGCCCGAGCGGCCGAAGTGCCCATCGTCGTGGCGCTCAACAAAATCGATCTGCCGGGGGCCAACCCGCAACGGGCCTACGAACAACTGGCGGCCAACGAGTTGTTGCCCAGCGAATGGGGCGGCGAAACCGAAGTCGTCAAGACCAGCGCCACCACCGGCGAGGGCGTCGATGCGCTGCTGGAGACCTTGCTCACGGTGGCCGAATTGCACGAGTACAAGGCCAATCCCGATCGGCCCGCCCTGGGCACCTGCCTGGAGGCCGAGATGCACGAAGACCGTGGTGTGATCGTCAAGTTGCTGGTGCGCAACGGCACGCTGCGCGTGGGCGACGTGGTCGTCTGCGGTTCGGCCTACGGGCGCGTCAAGGCGATGTACGACACGCTGCAGCCGGACGAGAGGTATACGGAGGCCGGCCCCTCTACGCCGGTGAACGTCACCGGTCTGAACAGCGCGCCCGGCGCCGGGGAACTTTTCCACGTGCTCAGCGACATCAGCCAGGCCCGCCAACTGACCGAGGAACGGGCGGCCGACACCCGCCAACGCGAACTGAGCGGCGGGCGGCCCCACGTCACCCTGGAAACTCTCTACGAGCGGCTGGGAGAAGAGAGCCAGGTGCAGACGCTGAACATTATTATTCGGGCCGATGTGCGCGGCTCGATCGAAGCCATCCGCAAGGAACTCTCCAAGCTGCAGCACGAGGAGGTGCAGATCAGGATTCTGCAAGCCACGGTGGGGGGCATTACCGAGGCCGACGTACACTTGGCCCACGCCTCCGACGCGGTGATCGTAGGTTTCTCGGTCGTGCCCGACGAAGGGGCCCGCGCCCTGGCCGACAAGTTGGGCGTGCAGATCCGCCGCTACGACATCATCTACCAGATGACCGATGACGTGCGGGCGGCCTTGGAGGGCATGCTCAAGCCCGAGCGGCAGGAGAAGGAACTGGGCCGGGCGCTGGTGCAGCAAGCGTTCCACATTAGCCGCTTGGGGACGGTGGCCGGTTGCCGGGTGTTGGCCGGCGTGGTGCGGCGCGACGCCCGCGTGCGTCTGATCCGCGAGAGCCGGGTGATCGGCGACTACGCCATCGAGTCGCTGAAGCGCGAGAAAGACGATAGCCGCGAGATCCGTGAGGGCCTCGAATGCGGCATCAAGCTGGCCGGTTACAATGATATCAAGGAAGGCGATCTACTCGAAGCCTACAAGATCGAGGAGGTCGCCCGAACGTTTTAGCCCCGGGTAGCGCACTACCCCTAACGATCGTCCAAACCTGTCGAGCACGCCATGTCGTCGCGACGCGTTGAAAAAGCCGCTGAAGCCATCCGCGGAGTCGTCAGCATGGCGATCCTGGCGGAGTTGAAAGACCCCCGCGTCCGGGACGTCACGGTGACGTACGTCGAGGTCTCGTCGGATCTCCGCCACGCCAAGGTACACATCTCGGTGATGGGCGACGAAACGCATCAGAACCTGAGCCTGCGCGGGCTGCAAAGCGCCGCCGGCTTTTTGCAGTCGAAAATTGCCGAGCGGATCGACATCCGCTATACGCCGAAATTGAGCTTTTTGCTGGATCAAGGAGTCAAGCGATCGATCGCCGTGGCTCAAATCTTGCAACAAGTGCTGCCCCCGGAAAAGACCGCGCCGGACGACGAGCCGTCGGAGCCGGACGACCCTGATCTCCACGAGCCATCCCCATGACCGCCGTCAGCCGTACCGCCCAGTTCGCCAAAGTCCACAAGGTGCTGAAGAAGTACTACAAGCCGTCGCCCGGCAACGCCGGACGCACGGTGATCGAGCACCTGTTGTTTGCCTGCTGCCTGGAAGGCGCCCGTGGCGATGCGGCCGAAGAGGCCTTCGCGGCGCTGGTGCACACGTTTTTCGACTGGAACGAAGTCCGGGTCACGTCCATTTCGGAACTGTCGGAAGTCATGGCCTGCCTGCCGGACTCGCGCGCCGCGGCCAACCGGATCAAGCGCGTGCTGCACGCCGTTTTCGAGGCCACGTTCAATTTCGACCTGGAAGACCGGCGGAAGAAAAACCTGGGGCCGACCGTAAAGTGGCTGGAGAAGCTCGACGGCACGACGAGCTTTGCCGTGGCCTACGTGGTCCAAGCGGCCTTGGGCGGACACGCCATTCCAATCGACACCGGCACCATGGGGGCGCTCCACGTGCTCGATCTGGTGACCGAGAAAGACGTCGCCGCCGGCGTCGTGCCGGGGCTGGAACGCGCCGTGGCCAAGTCGAAAGGGATCGAGTTCGGGTCGCTGCTCCACGAATTGGGCGCCGACTTTTCGGCCAATCCCTACGCGCCGAATTTGCGGGAGATTTTGCGCCAGATCAACCCGGAGTGTGAGAGCCGGCTGCCCAAGCGGCGGAAGCCGCCCGAGCCGCTGCCCCAACCGACCAAAGCAGCCAAAGACGCCAAGGCGGGCGAGGCCAAGCCCAAGTCGGCCACGGCCGAGGAGAAGCCTGTCGCGCGGAAAAAGCCGGTTGACGCGGACGAACCGCCGGCTCCGGCGAAGTCCGAAACACCCAAGAAGAAAACACCGTCCCCGGAATCTCCCTCCAAGGCTGTCTCGTCCGAGAAGACGCTCCCTCGAACCAGTCCTACCAAGAAACGGCCGGCCTCGGAGGGGCTCTCGAAACGCAAGCCGCGGTGAGATGCGTGGCGGGGACGAGCACCAGACATCAGGAATGAAGGATCGGGATGAAGTCGCTTTCTTGGACGATCGCTTCTCGCTGCGTTGCACGAGACATTGCCGTCTGCTTGATGCTGTGCGCGGCGACAGCCGCCCTGAGCGGCGCTGCGGCCGCCGCGTCGAAGAAGCCGGCCGCCATGGGGCCCGGTCCGCTGATCATCGAGGACGTTCCCCAGCCGATGACGGCGCGGCAGCCGCGAAGCGAATCCCAGCACGATCACTTGGAAGCGCTGGCGCTGTTCGCCGCCGGCCGGATGCACGAACGGCGGGAGGAATTTGCCGACGCCTTGCGCTGCTATCAACGCGCGCTGCGCTACGATCAACAGTCGGCGGCAATCGCCCGGGCGATCACTCCCGTGGCCGTCCGCCTGAAGCGCTATTCCGAGGCGGTTCGTTACGCCCTGAAGGTCGTTGAACTGGAAGACGCCGATCCCTTGCTGCTCCGCCGCCTGGGCGTGTTTCTGAGCGAGGAAAACGACTGGGCGCGGGCCGTGGCCCTTTACGAGAAGGCGCTGGCCGCCCGCGGCAAGGGCAAGGAGACCGCCACCGACATTCTTCTGCGGATGGAACTGGGCCGCATCTACCAGTTCACCGAGAAGTATCCGCAGGCGGCCGACAATTACGCCCGCGTGCTCCACGCCATCGAGCATCCGGAGGAGTTCGCCATCGACGAGCAGTTCGGCAAGGCTTTGCTGGGCGACGCCGTCGCGACGTACCAACTGATGGGCGACTGTTTCCTCGCGGCCGGCCGGCCCCAGGAGGCCCGGGTGGTCTTCGAGAAGGCCAACCGGCTCAAACCCAACCAAGCCCTGTGGCAATTCCATCTGGCCCGCGTCCAGGCCAAGAGCGGCAAGCCGGCCGAAGCCTTGACGGCCCTCGAGGCCGCTTTTGCCGAGCACTTTCACGACGAGGGCACGACGCCGTATGAAACGCTGGCCGACGTGCTGGGAAGCCTTGGCCGGAAAAACCAACTCATCGACCGGTTGGAGAAACTCCGCGCCGCCGAGCCGAACCACACGCCGCTGGGTTATTATTTGGCTGGGCAATATCAGGCGGCCGGCAAACTCGACAAGGCCGAGACGCTGTACGTCGCCCTGCTCAAAGAACGGCCCACGCTGGCCGGCTACCGCAGCCTGGTCGAAATCTATCGGCAGGGAAAACGCTTCGATGCGCTGCTGGCGCTGATGGGCAAGATGTTGGAAAAGACCAGCGTGCTGGAAACGCTGGGAACCGAGTCGCAAATCCTCTCCAGCGACGCCGAAGCGATGCGCGGCATCGTCGCCGCCGGCCGGGCCATGCTCAAAGCCGATCCCGCCAAGTTCGCCTATGGCGGCCGCTTGGCCGTGGCGCTGCTGGCACTCGAGGCAAAGCAGTACGAGACGGCGGGCGAGTTCTTTCAGCTCACCTTGGCCACCAAGCCCAAGGCCGCCGCCGAAGTGCTCCTGGCCTGGGGCGTGGGCTTGTTGATGTCCGATCGGGCGGCCGAGGCCGTCAAGGTGTTTCAACGCGGCATCGACGAGAAGCTGTTGCCGGAGGACAATCCGGCCTTCTACTTCTATCTGGCCGGGGCGTTGGCGCTGGCCGAGCGGACCGATGAGGCTTTGGCCGCCGCCCGCACCGCTGCCGAAAAGAAGAAGGATTCCGCCCGCTTCCGTGGCCGCGTTGCCTGGGTGCTGTATGGCGCCAAACGCTACGACGAGGCGCGGAAGGCCTACGAAGCGCTGATCCGCGAGTTCGACGCCGAACAAGAATCGAGCGAGACCCGCGACGTGCTGCGCGAGGCGCGGTTGGCGCTGTCGAATCTGGTGGTCATCCAAGGCAACCTGCCCCAGGCCGAAGAGTGGCTCGAACAGGTGCTCGACGAGTTTCCCGACGACGACGGCGCGCTGAACGACCTGGGATACCTCTGGGCCGATCAGAACAAGGAACTCGAGCGGGCCAAACGGATGATCGAAAGGGCCGTGAAGGCCGAGCCCGACAACATGGCCTACCGCGACAGTCTCGGCTGGGTGCTGTTCCGCCTGGGCCATTATCCCGAGGCCATCGCCCAATTGGAGAAGGCGGCCGCCGACAAAAAACCCGACGGCACGGTTCTCGATCATCTCGGCGATGCCTATCGGAAAATGAACCGCCGCGACAAGGCCGTCGAAGCCTGGCGCAAGGCCGTGGAAGTCTTTCGGCGCGAGAAGGATTCGGAGAAGATCAAAAGCGTGGAAAAAAAGATGATTGCAAATTGAGAAGTTCAAGTTTGCAATTTCCAGTTTGCAATTTCCCATTACCGGAGTTTTGAACATGTCAGGCCATTCCCACTGGGCGGGCATTAAGCACAAGAAAGCGCTGGTCGACGCCAAACGCGGCAAGTTGTGGAGCAGG
>Ga0181529_10007345_pt1 | contig 11006 bp, 4 predicted proteins | sample PEATcosm2014_Bin_36_FD_119763 | JGI IMG/M metagenome (GOLD analysis project Ga0181529, IMG submission 119763) | Peatland microbial communities from MTU Mesocosm Facility, Houghton, MI, USA - PEATcosm2014_Bin10_30_metaG | ecosystem: Environmental > Terrestrial > Soil > Wetlands > Peat | place... | reverse complement strand
TGCATTGGCTTCGGGATACAGCAACTCTGGTTTTGCTGTTGGCATCTTCATTGATCCGGCCCATTCATACGGACAACTGGGTGCCCCATCCATCCCGCGTTTTGTGCGGGATGGGTGGGATCGAGTGGCACTATCTGAGGCCCGGATCTAGAGTGCCTCGCCGTGTATGCAATTCCCTGTATGCTGAAAGACGCAGCCGGCCGTTGAAGTCGGCTGTTCATCGGAACCGCATGGAGACCAACGATCTGCAGTTGTGGTACGCCTATCCCCGCGATCTTGTGGACGAGAGCGCAGCCAAAGCATGTGCCGGCTTGCTCAGTGACGAAGAGCAGCAGCACTGGCAGCGGTTCCGCCATGAGACCAATCGTCGCGAGTCGCTTACCAGCCGTGCGCTGGCGCGCATTGCCCTCTCCCATGCGCATCCCTTTCCGCCCCAGGACTGGGACTTTGCGGTGAATGCCTATGGCAAGCCCCATCCCGTGCCTGAGTGCGGCCTGCGCTTCAACCTCTCCAACTCCGACGAACTGGTGGTCTGCCTGGTGGCCCACGGCGCTGAGGTGGGCGTGGACGTGGAGCCCTATCAGCGCGGCGCACAGATTCTGCGTCTGGCGGAATCTGTCTTCTCGCCCGTAGAAAAGGGACAAATCTCGACGCTGGCCGGTGAGGAGCAACAGGACCGAGCGCTCTCCCTCTGGACCCTGAAAGAGGCTTACATCAAGGCGCGAGGAATGGGGCTTTCCCTCCCGCTCAAGAGCATCTCGTTTGTCTTTGGCGACGATGCGGGCATCGACATGGAGCTCGATCCGGAGCTTGAAGACGACTCCGCCAACTGGAAGTTCTGCCTGCTCAACCATGCCGAGCATCGCATTGCCATCATGGTGGAGCAAAGCTGCACGTCGAGCCTTTCCGTGCAGCAAGTGCGACCCCCTCTGGCCGCGCCGGTCAACGTGCAGGCGACAGTGCTGGGATGGTTCCCCTGGTGATAGCCGTCACCTGCTCCGCCTTTACAGGCAGCAACAAGGAGCAAAAGAACTACTTTGCCGCACCGCGCGCGAGCAGCGGCTTGAGCATCTCCGCAAAGTTGGCCACGTAAGGATCAAACAACATATGCATGTGCCGTGTGGGCACGTCGATGACCTCAAGCCCCCCCTGTGCCAGCCGTCCCCAACCCAGCGTTGGATCCTCGCGCTTGCCCAGCACCTCCGGCCCGCGATCACTGGCGCGCACCAGTGTGATCTGTCCGGGGAACGGCTCCATCTTGTAGCGGCTGAGCGCCTCCCAGTGACCCTGCGCAACGTAGTTGAAACGCAGCGCCGGCGGCATAGGCCATGCCATCTTTCTGTACACCTTCACGCCCATCGGATAGGCGAAGTTCTCAAAGAACACGTCGCGAAAATGCGCGCTCTTCTCTGCAACTTTTCGGCGCACGTAGCGGAACCCATGGTTGCGGATTTGTTGCCACAACCGGTCGTACTTCTCCTGCCGGGGCAGGATGACGGTGCTCTCCGGAATCACCACATCGAACATGGCCACCAACGCCGGCTCCACGCCCTGGGCATTCAGTTGGCGCGCCATCTCGTACAGCACAAATCCTCCATACGATGCACCCCCCAGCAGATACGGCCCCTGCGGATAAAACGCGCGCATCTCCTCGATGTAGAGCGCGGCAATCTTCTCCATGCTCAAGTCGCGACGATCGGGTTCCGCAACCAGAGGCGACTGGAAAGCGTAGAACGGCTGATCCGGACCCAGCGCCCGCGCCAGTTGCTCGTAGAAGATCACATCGCCGCCCACCGCATGGACACAGAACAACGGAGGCTTTGTGCCATTCGGCTGCACAGCTACCAGCGACTTCCAAACGACAGACTTTTCTTCTGTAATCTCCGGTTCCTGTCGGCGGCGGATGAGCTCGGCAAGTTGGCGCACGGTGCGCGCTTCAAACAACGTGGCCAGTTCCAGATCAACGCCCAAACTGCGCTTGATCTTGGCAAACAAGCGTACCCCCACCAGCGAGTGGCCGCCTAGAGTAAAGAAGTCGTCATCCAGCCCAATATCTTCTATGCCGAGTAACTCCTGCCACCATAACCCCAGCGTTTCTTCCAGGCCTTTGCTACTGGTTGCCGTCTCGCTTGCAGCGGCAACCTGAGCAACAGCATGGGTCACTGCAACCGCTGCGGGCTCGCTTGCTGCCAGTGGTTCGTGTATGGCCACCACCACCGCGGGCGTGCGCGCTTCCAGCAGCTCCAGCAACGCCGCGGTTCCAGCTGCAGGCGCAATGCCGGGCCGCGTGCCGATCTCCATCGGCCGCTCGCCGTTGGTTCCCGGAGCCGTGCGCGCCAGACCGCCGGGCTGCATGGCGCCGGCCACGTTGGCAATGCGCCGCACGCTGAAGCCTTCGATCTCGGCCAGTACTTGGTCTTGTTCGTCGAAGATCACCACATCGAAGGTTTCAATCTCGCTCCGCGCACCTTGAGACCGGGCGCGGATGTGGCTATACATGTGTGCGGGAAAACTATGATAAATCCGCATCCGCCGATAAGAGATGGGCAGGAATAGATCGTCGGAGTTGTCGTAATCTGCGGTCAGATAGAACGCCGCACCCGTGGCCAGGTCGAGCAGTGCGGGATGCTGATGTAGCTCGTGCACCTCGTCCGCCAGATGCGCATCGAGTTCGATCTCGGCCAGCGCCTCCCCGGCTCCGATCATGAGCCGGCGCAGCGTGCGCCAACGCGGGCCAAACACCAGTTGCCGTTCCTGCCGCGTGCGATGGTCCGAGTCAAACGTCAGCGTGAGGTCCGTGCAACGCGCGCTGAGCGCAGTCCTCTGGACAGTGATGGTGGGCGTGGACGAACCGCGGCTGATCAGCCCCGTGGCCTGCTCGGTCCACACACTGCCCCCGCCAAAAATGGAAAAGCGGAAGCGCGTTTGCGCGCCGTGGTTGGCTTCGCGTCGCAACTGCACGCGCAACTCCCGAGTCTCATCGTCCCGCACCATGAACGGCGCAAGAAAGAAGACGTCCTGAAACTCGACAGGCAATCCGCGCTGCCCACGGTTAAAGGCTCCCGCCGCAAGTTCCAGGAATCCGGTTCCCGGAATCAGCGCCTGGCCGTTCACAAAACGATGCTCGGCCAGCACCCATCGCCGCTGCTGCGAGAATTGGCCGGAGAACACCAGGGCATCACCGGTATCGAGGAGTTTGTCATCCAGCCATGGATGCGGCGACAAGCTGCGCGCGGCCATGCCCGCTTCGCGCCACGCGCCCCAATTCACGGCCAGCACGTGGCCCTTGCTGCTCTGCGCAAAGCAATCCAGAAAGGCATTAGCCGCGGCGTAATCCACTTGTCCCGCGGGCGCATCCACGGCACTTACAGAAGAAAAAAGAACCAGACTTTGTAACTCGCGCGTGCCCAGCGCCTCAACCAGCGCCAGCGTTCCGCGCACCTTGGGCGCAAGCACGTTGGCCGCGGCCGCATGGCTTTTCAGTGCAATGGGCGCATCGTCCAAAACACCGGCCACGTGGAAGACGCCGTCGAGTTTTCCAAAAGACTCTTCGCCTTGTGCAATCGCCGCGCGCATCGCCTCCGCATCGGTCACGTCGGCCTGCACCACCAGCAGACCACTGGCGAGCGCGCGAATCTCAACCAGCTTGCGCAGGCGCTGCCGTGTAACTTCACTCTGTCGTTCGTCATTGGCCAGCGCGTTCCATTCGTTTTCTGGAGGAACTGCCGTGCGACCAGTCAGAATCAACTTTGCATGAGCCTTACGCGCAATCTGCTCCGCAACCACCAGGCCCAGCGAACCCAGGCCACCCGTGATGAGACACACACCACCGTCCACCACGCCTGCACGCCGTGGAGCATCAGCGGGCGTGTAGCGCTCCAGCGTCTCCTGCCAACGATCTCGTCCGCGATAGGCAACCGCCGCCTGCATGCCGCCCACGCTCATCTCTACCAGCAACAAGGCTGCGGCCTCGCGTTCTTCGCCCTTCTTCCAACTCAGATCAATGCTGCGGCAGTGGATGCCCGGTTGCTCCTTGGGCCACACACGGGCTGGCCCTTCCAGCACGGCACGCGCGGGATTCAGCACGCGCTCGTCGGAGGTTTGACGCAAATCGCGTGAAACAAAGCCCACATCGATCCCGGTCAGGTCGTGCCCGATGATGGCCTGCGCCAGGCAGAGTGGCGCATGAAAGCAGCGCTCCAGCGTCTCCTCCAGCCCTCGCTCCACGCAGCCCGCGGGCCACAGATGCAGAATCTTTCGGGGCGCTGGCCCGTCGCGCAGTAACACGGTCAGCAGCGCGTCGTAGTCCGCGCGCTCGGCACAGCGCACGCGATAGCGATCACGGCCGAGCTTCTTGAATTTATCGCCGCTCTCCACTGTAACTACATCGTTGCCGACGGCGCGCAACACGTCCACAACCCGATCCGCAAAGGCATCTTGATCGCGGAAGACAAGCCAGCGAGAGACTTCCCCCTTGCTTGCTGCAGGCAGATCCACACGCTTCCACGGCCGCTGATAAAACAGAACCTCTGCCGCGCTGCTTTCACCTGACGAAGTAACTCCGGCATGCGTTGCGGCATCGGACTCAATCCAGAAGCGGCGATGCTCAAAGGGATAAGTAGGCAACGGAATACGCCGCGCCGCGCCCGGCTGAAAACGAGCCGCGAGATCGACGGCAACGCCCATGGTCCACAGCGAGCCCAGCGTAGCCAGCGCAGTTTTCAGCTCCGGCGCGTCGGGCTCAGCAGGCAGCGTGCGCAGAATGGGCGCATCGCCAACCGGGACAGAGCTAGGTCCAATCTCAAGAAAGATGGTCTCAGCTTGCGCCGCGAGTTCTGCCATGTTGCTGCCGCTGGCAGGCGCTTGAATTGCGGAGTTGAGCGCATCAGGCAGAGACAGTGTGCCCGCAAGGCAAGCGGCAACCAGCACACCCAGCAGATCGCCTGCGGTTGCAGTTGGAGTTACGCCGTGCGCACGCCACCACACGCCCAGCGCGTATTGAACGGCAAACAATGCCACGCGCGCCGTGGGTTCCTGGCGCAATGCTTCTGCGCTTTCTACAACGTGATCCGGCGCGGGATAAAGCGTGCCCACAAGATCGATGCCGAGCGCGTCCTTAACCGGTTCTACGCAGCTAACGATGGCGGCGCGATAAGCAGGCTCATGCTCGTAGAACGCGCGGCCCATGTTTTTGCGAGCTTGACCAAGACCATTCAACAGGAATGCCACAGCGGGCCCGGCCTTGGCCGCGGTGCCCGCCACGGCCTGCTTCACATCCAAGGCGCGTGCAAAAGAAGAATCATCGGCCACCACCAGGGCGCGCCGACAGTTGAAGCTCTGGCGTCCGGCATGGCAGGTGTAAGCCGCGTCGGCCAGATCAATCTCAGGATGCGCTTCAAGATGGCGTATCAGGTTACGCAGCGCCGCATCGGCTGCGGCATCTGTTTTGGCGGAGACGGTGAGCAGGCGATACGGATGTTGGTCGCGCGCCATCTGCTGCGCCGGAGCCTCTTCCAGAATTATGTGCGCGTTGGTTCCGCCTATGCCCAGCGCGGTAACTCCAGCGCGGCGCGGTCCACGTGGAGAGGCCCATGGTCTGCGCCGGTTATTGATGTAGAAGGGACTCGCGGCCAGCTCAATGTGCGGATTGATGGTGTCGAAGTTCAGGCTCTCGGGAATCTCCCTGTGCTCGAGGGCCAGTGTAGTCTTGATCACGCCAGCCACGCCGGCCGCTGCATCCAGATGCCCCACGCTGGGCTTGAGCGATCCAAGGCCGCAGTATCCGCTGCGTGCGGTGGTTCTGCGGAAGGCCTGCGTCAGCGCGCGCACTTCAATCGGATCGCCCACACGAGTGCCGGTACCGTGCGTTTCTACATAAGTGATGTCGTCGGCGGTCAAGCCCGCGTAGTCCAGCGCTTCGGCGATGACTTCCGTCTGGCCATCCACCGAGGGCGCAAGATAACCCACCTTGCGCGCGCCATCGTTGTTGATGGCCGAGCCCGCAATCACGGCGCGAATCGTATCGCAACCCTCAAGCGCATCTTCCAAACGGCGCAACACCACAATGCCCAGACCGCTGCCGAAGACGGTGCCCGAGGATTTGGCATCGAAGGCGCGGCAGTGTCCATCGCGCGCCAGAATCTCGCCTTCGCGATAAATGTAGCCCTGACCGTGCGGAATCTCAATGGTCACGCCGCCAGCCAAAGCCATGTCGCATTCAAAGTTGAGTAAGCTCTGGCAGGCCAGATGGATCGCTACGAGCGATGTGGAGCAAGCCGTCTGAATGTTGATCGAAGGCCCGCGCAGATCGAATTGATAACTAACCCTCGTGGCCAGCACGTCCTTGTCGTTGCCGGTCTGCTTGAGTTGGAACAGGCCAGCACTTTCAAGGAGCTTTTTGTTGCCCAGCAGATTGTGGATCAGATAGGTATTCATGCCCGATCCGGCAAAGACGCCAATCGAGCCTGCAAAGGACTGCGGCACATGCCCGGCAGTTTCCAGTGCCTCCCATGCGACCTCAAGAAAGTGACGATGCTGCGGGTCCATGATGGAGGCATCGCGCGGACTCATGCCAAAGAAGGCCGCATCGAACATGGGCACGTCGGCCAGCAGCGAAGCGCGGCGCACGTAGTCGGGATTGGCAAGCTCTTCGGCAAGGACGCCCGCGGCCAGCAACTCGGCATCGCTGCGGTCGCGAACCGCCTCCACGCCATCGTGCAAATTCCGCCAGAACTCATCCAGAGTACGGGCACCGGGAAAGCGGCCCGCCATACCCACGATCGCGATGGCTTGCGACATTCTTCTGTCCTTTCGGTGCTAGCGCTGGCGCGCGGCCCGGCGTTTTGCCGCACGATCAGAGAGCGCACTCAAGGTCTGGCTGCCATCCAAATGTTTGGCCAGCGCGCGTACCGTTGTGAACTGGAAGAGATCCACCAGCGCTAACTCGCGGCCGAGTGTCTGTTGTAACTTGGCATGAACCTCGGCCACGGTCAACGAGTGCGCGCCCAGGTCGAAGAAGTTATCGTCGAGTCCCACAGAGTGAATGCCCAGCGCATCCTGCCATGCGCCTGCAATGGTGCGTTCCAGCTCGCTGCCCTGTGCTATCACAACGGCTGTTTCTAGAGAAGCAACCAGTGCGGGAGGCGATAGCTTGAGCAACGCCTTGCGATTGATCTTCCCGTTATCCGTGAGGGGAAGTTCCGAGAGAAAAGAAATAGCGGAAGGCACCATGTAGTCCGGTAACTGCGCGGCGATTTCGCGGCGTAATTCCTGCGCACGCTCGGCGGTTGCAGGCTCGGCCACCAGATAGCCCACCAGCCGCTTGTCACCCTCGCGGTCTTCGCGCAGCACCACAACGGCTTGACGAACGCCAACGGATTTCTCAAGCAGAGCTTCAATCTCGCCCGGCTCAATGCGATGGCCGCGCAGCTTAATCTGATAGTCGGCGCGACCCAGAAAATCGATGGACCCATCGGGCAAATAGCGCGCCAGATCGCCGGTTCGATAAATGCGGGTCGGGGCCAGTTCAGGCAGCAGGACAAAGCGCTCCGCCGTCAGCTCCGGACGCTGCCAGTAGCCGCGCGCCACGCCTTCGCCGCCGATGTAGAGTTCGCCAATGTCGCTTACGGCAACGGGGTGGAAGGCGTCATCGAGAAGATAGATCTGCGTATTCGCAATGGGCTTGCCGATGGAGACGCTGACGCCCACTTCCTGAATGTGCCCCACCGTTGACCAGATAGTGGTTTCAGTGGGTCCGTACATGTTGTAGATTTCGCCCTTGAAAACCTGGCGCAGTTGATGGATCAAGGATGCGGGCACTGCTTCTCCGCCCAGCAGCATCTGCGTCAAGTGCGCCAGTGCGGCAAAGACGCGCGCATCCAGTGTGAGCATGCGTGCCAGTGAGGGCGTCATCTGCAGATGGGTTACGCCGTTGCGCTCAATCTCCGCAGCCATGGTGGCCGTACCTTCATCGCCATGCAGAACCACGGTGAAGCCGCGGGTGAGGGTCCAGAAGATTTCCAGAATGGAGATGTCAAACGAGATGCTGGTGACGGCCAGCCATACGCCCGGCTCTGCGCCGATGGCGCGGTCCATGCCGACAAAAAAGTTGACTACGTTGTGGTGCTCCACCATCACGCCCTTGGGGCGGCCCGTGGAGCCTGAGGTGTAGATGACATACGCGATGTTGGCGCCGGTCGCGGCGGATACAACCGTCGTAAGACTCTCGCGCGCCATCTCGTCGCTGTCGATATTGAGAACGCGCAACTGGGCGTTGCCGATGGGCACACGTGGCTGGGTGGCCGTGTCGGTTATCAGCACCGGCATTTGCGAGTCTTCGATCATCAGCGCAATGCGGTCGGCGGGATACGTGGGGTCGAGCGGCACATAAGCGCCGCCAGCCTTCAGGATGCCCAGCATGGAGATGATCAGCGCGTCCGTGCGTCCCATGGCTACGCCCACCAGGGTGTCGGGCTTGACGCCCATGGCCTGCAGCCGATGCGCCACGCGGTTGGCGCGCTCCTCCAGTTCGCGATAGCTGAGCGTGCGCGCGCCCGCGACCAGCGCGGTCTTTTGCGGCGTGCGCGCGGCCTGCTCCGCAAAGAGCTGCGCGATGGTAGCTTCGCGCGGGTAATCTGCTTCAGTGCGATTCCACTCAATGAGCTCGGCGGCAAACATAGTAGTTCTCCACGAACAGGAACTCGATGCCGGTGCCGAGGAAGGTGTCAATGGCCTCCTCCGGCGTGTTCACAATCGGCTGGCCTTTGACGTTGAAGCTGGTGTTGAGCACCATCTGCCGGCCGGTGGTTTTGCCCACCGCAAGCAGCAGCGTGTGGAAGTCCGGATTGTCGCGCACGCTCACGGTCTGCAAGCGTGCCGACCCGTTCACGTGGGTGATGGCGGGCAGCAGATTGCGCATCTCGGTGCGCACGTTCACGATGGAGATCATGTATGGAAACTCGCTGCCCACCGGCACATCGAAGTAACGCGCAGCCTCTTCCACGGAGCAGGCCGGGGCAAAGGGCCGGAAGCCCTCGCGCTTCTTCACCATGGCGTTGATGCGGTCGCGCATCTCGGGGTGTCCAGGATCGGCAAGAATGCTGCGATTGCCCAGCGCGCGCGGGCCGTACTCCATGCGCCCGCGATCCCAGGCAATTACGCGGCCTTCGGCAATCAGCTTGGCAGCGGTGGCGCAGGTTTCGTCGAGCGAATCGAACTTCTTCCACTCGATGCGCTCGGCAAACTTGGCCAGCGCCGTTTCAATCTCCGCATCGTCGTGGCGCGGTCCCAGCAGGGGCGTGGGCATGCGTGTGTTCACCACTTCGCCAGCCGCGGCCGCGCGGGCCAACGCCGCACCCAGCGCCACGCCGTCGTCGCCCGCCACGGGCTGCACGTAGATCTCGTCAAAGAGGCCGGAGCGCATGATCTTGCCATTGGCCGTGCAGTTCAGGGCCACGCCTCCAGCCAAGGCCAGATTGCGCAATCCAGTCTCGCGCCCAAAGGACTCGCACACGTGCAGAATCACGCGCTCCAAACACTCCTGCAGCGCGGCCGCAATGTCCTCGTGTACGCTGCTCACCGATTGCGAGGGCAGACGGTGCTGGATCAAGTGCTCGTCGAGATAGGCGCGCGTGGCCAGGTAATTCTCGCGCTCTTCGCGGGTCTTGTTCAGCTTGAGGATGGGAATGCGGAAGGTGCCATCGTCGCGCAACTCCACAATGCTCTCAAAGAAGGCGCGGTACCTGGAGGGATCGCCATAGGGCGCAAGGCCCATGATCTTGTACTCGTCGGAGTTGAAATCGAAGCCCAGATGCAGCGTGACCAGCGAGTAGAGCACGCCGATGGAGTCGTTGGCGCCGATGGTGGCAATGCGTTCAAACTCGCCGTCGTGAAAGTCGTAGACGCTCATGCTTTCAATCTCGCCCATGGCGTCGTTCACCACAATCAGACACTCGTCCCAGCCGGAGGTGTAAGCGGCGCTGGCGGCGTGGGCCATGTGGTGACCGACCTGATGCACGCGCTCCACGGGATAACCGGGCAGATCGCGCCGCACTTGATTGATCAACGCCTCGCGCGAAAACACCTCTTTGTAGAGAGCGGCGGAGACTTCGTCCTGCGCATAGAGCGCTTCATACGGAGCGTAGTCAAACCCATGCGCAATCTCGTCGATGTCGTTGATGCTCAAACCGGCTTCAGCCAGGCAGAAGTTGATGGCGTCAATCGGAAAGCGGCCGGTGGCCTTCAGGCGATTGAAGCGCTCCTGCTCGGCGGCCACAATCACCTTGCCGTCGATGACCAGAGCGGCGGCGGCATCCATTCCCTGGGCGATGCGATACTCCCGCTCGTCGAGCCCTGGAAACCTGGTCTTCTTGAACGGCATGGAATTCTCGAGTCCGCTCATTCCAATGATCTTCATCTGTTTCCTTTCGAAGCTATCCAAATACCCTGGGGCTATCGCGATAAGCGTCCAGATCCAAGCCCTGGCCTGTTGCAGACACAAATACCATGCGCCCCAGAACCATAGGCTGGATGGGGTGTGCCGGTCCGCTCGTCCAACGGAAGACTAGCACAGGCCCTAGCCTGTCGGAGATACCGCGAAGAGGGTAGCACCGGAGTGATCAACCCCATAAAAGTAACTACCGCGGAGACTCCCGCGGAATCCGAAGGCTTCTCTGGGTCGGCCTCCGATGTTACACCTCTCCTTGCCGGGTTTGCGGCCCAACTCTTTTCTGCCTTATCTTTCTTCTCGACATTTTCGGGCAGATCATGAGGGGTATTCCCTTTGGCGCCCAGCCTTTGTGGGATTTGATAGGTTACTGCTTCAATTGGATACAAACCAGAAACGGATAACGTAACGCAACGTCGATCATGGTCCGGGCAGGGAATGGAAGAGGTCAAAAAAATCCCGGCGAAGAGAGTCTCTTCGCCGGGCGAAATCGAGCACTGCAGGAGTGGATTACTTGGCGGTGCGGTAGATCTCCGAGCCCGCCAGCAGATAGGCGCCCACG
>Ga0181529_10007344_pt1 | contig 11008 bp, 8 predicted proteins | sample PEATcosm2014_Bin_36_FD_119763 | JGI IMG/M metagenome (GOLD analysis project Ga0181529, IMG submission 119763) | Peatland microbial communities from MTU Mesocosm Facility, Houghton, MI, USA - PEATcosm2014_Bin10_30_metaG | ecosystem: Environmental > Terrestrial > Soil > Wetlands > Peat | place... | reverse complement strand
ACAATGAAATATCCAAACGTTCTCAATCCCAGCAGGGAGTGCACTTCGCTTCATCGTTGATCAGATGCCCGTTTACCCAAGTGGGTTTGACCGCCGGCTTGACCACAACGCCCACAGGGCCACTTTGGATCTCGTGAGCAGCAGGTTTTCCCCGGCCGTGCGGCCGTCAAGGCGCCCGCAGGCATCCAACCGATTGCAGTGTCCGGACCCAAGCAACCTGGACGTTGAAGGATGACTTATCACCGGACCGAATTCCAATCTCGGTTCGCAATTGGATCGCTCTGAAAAGCGAGTGTGGGAGTTCGTGTCTCGCTGGCCGTTACGATCGCTGTGGAATCTGCAGGGAGTTCCCGTCCGGGTTGTCGCTGCGCGCACCTGGAACTCCCTGCTCCTGGACCGCATCTTCGGCCGTGCCGCTGAGCTTGGGTTCTACTTCCTGTTCGCGCTCTTTCCCACTCTTTTCAGCGCAAGCTCCATCCTCGGTCTTGCCGCGCGATCCGCTCGCCAGATCTATGACCGGCTCCTGGATTACCTCGCCCTGGTTATCCCCACGGCCGCTCTCGGCACGGTGCTGCAGACATTCAACGAAACCACTGCCGCGGCCAGCTCCGGCAAGCTTACCTTTGGGCTCATCGCTGCCATCTGGTCCGCGTCCGTCGGCATCTCCGCCGTCCAGGACACGCTCAACGACGTGTACAAAGTCGAGGATCGCCCCTCCTACTTTGTCGCCAGGATCTTCGCCATCGCGCTCACCATCGCCCTTAGCGCCATCGTCACCGTCGCCCTTGCCTCTCTGCTTGTAGGTGACTTCCTCGCAGCGCTGGCGTATCGATTCATCCAGCAAGACCTCCTTGCAGCCGCAGCGGCCATCACGTCACGAGTGATCGGCTGGTTTGTAGCCACAACACTCCTCGCCCTGGCCTTCGCTGTCACCTACTACTGGGCGCCCAGCGTCAAAACCCGCTGCTGGCGCTGGCTCACGCCCGGCGGCGCCATCGGTATTGCCGGCTGGCTCGTCAGTTCCCTCGGCCTCCGCGTTTACCTCCATTTCTTTCCCAGTTACTCCCTTACCTACGGTTCACTCGGCGCGGTTATCATTCTGCTGATGTGGTTTTATATCACCGGCCTCATGCTGCTTCTCGGTGCTGAGATCAACAGCCAGATCGAAGGGGCCGCCGCCGAAATGCGCCTCACCACCGCTTCAAATCTGACCGTCACCCCAGAAGATCCGCAAGCGTAATCAACCTGGGCGGCCGCACGCGAACCGTTCCAGTTCCGGTCTTGGGGGGAGGCCGGGATTGACGCCTGGAGGGCGGCGTCCGAAATCTCGGCTGGGACTCTTCCCCGTTCAATCAACAAGGCCGGCAGAGTTTTGGGGGACCGGCAACCTCGTTTTGCCATGCATATTCCCAGTGCTACAATTGCACACACAATAAGTTTGCCTCAATAGTTGTTTCGAAAGCTCGGCTTCGGCCCACACAGCAGACAAGACTGGCATTGGAGACGTACGGTGTCACCGCTCAGTCCTCCCTACTTTGCATTCGTAGGCATAATCCTGCTCGCCTACTGGCTGCTCCACGGCAGCCGTGCCGGCCGCATGGTCGTGCTCTGCCTCGCCAACTGTTTCTTTCTGGCGCGCTATGCTCTCTACCTGCCGCTGATTCTGCTGGCCACGTCCAGTGTGGATTTTGCTCTCGGTTCGGCGCTCCATCGGCTCAAACCGTCAAGCAGATTTCTGCGTTTCTCGCTGGTAACATTCAGCCTGGCCATGAACATCGGGTTGCTGGCGGCAACACGAATTCTTCCCTCGTACAACGACTCGCACTGGCGCTGGATCTTTCCTCTCAGCCTCTCCTTCTATTGTTTTCAGTCTCTGAGTTACACGATCGATGCCTATTGCGGGAATCGGCAGACGACCCATCATTACTTCACGCATCTGGCCGCCAACACCTTCTTTGTCTCCATCACCGCAGGCCCTATCAATCGCATCGGCGACCTTGTCAAGCAAATGGAAGCTCCCTTCCTGCTTGATCGGAACGGCTGCTCCCGAGCGGTTCTGCTCATCAGCTCGGGGCTTGTGAAGAAATTCCTGATCGCAGATTTCCTCGGCGACAACCTGGTCAATGGCGTCTTTGACACCCCCACGCTCTACAGCGGCGGCGAGACGCTCGTGGCAGTCTTTGGCTACTCCCTGCAGCTTTACTACGACTTCTCCGGCTACACGGATCTGGCTCTCGGCGTCGGCGAGCTTTTTGGCCTCAGGCTGCCAGAGAACTTTCACCGCCCTTACAGTTCTGTGAACCTGCGAGAGTTCTGGAAGCGCTGGCATATCTCCTTCTCAAGCTGGATTGGTGACTACATCCACAACTGGTTTTTCAAAAACCTTCTGCAATCCAAACGCTGGCCGGCAATGGTCTACCTCAGTCTGATTCTCACCATGCTGCTCAGCGGCATCTGGCATGGCTCAGGACTGACCTTTCTGGTTTGGGGTGGATTGCACGGCCTGGGTTTGGCATTCGTTCGCTTCTGGTATAAACGAAAGAAAAACAAGGACAAGGAGCCGCCCCTCTGGTGGCGTTTCACCAGCGGCGCCTTTACGTTTTGTTACGTCACGTTCGCCTGGATCTTCTTCCGTGCAACCGATTTGCCGAATGCATTGGCAGTGCTGGGACGCATAGCTTCCGCCAGTTGGGAGGTGTCGAACATCTCCTTGCCGGTGGTGGAAGTTCTGGCAGCGGGGATTTTGCTGCACCTGGCTCCCGAGCATTGGTTTGAGTACGGCAGCAAGCAATTCGGCAGGACACCTTTTTTTGTACAGGGAGCTGCCATGGCCGGATTCGTGACTCTTGTCCTCTACTTGGCAGGGAGTTCCTCGGCTCCTTTTGTCTATAGCCACTTCTGATGAAAAATCGATTCCCTATTCACGCGCTTCTCACGGCCGCGAGCTTTCTGCTCGCGCTGTGGCTGATCTATCCATACCTTCACCAGGGGAAGGAACTTTCCCAGCAGTTCGTTGCCGAAATCTTCGACTTCAACGAGAAGAACATGCAACTGCTGCCTCGGGTTGCCGTGCCCCAACCGCCGCGCGCCCTTGTCCCTGCCAGCAAACCAACGGAGACTCCGCATCCTCTGTTGCACGACGCCAATGGGAGCATGGATCACTTCTATGCTTCCCTGCTTGAACTCGAGCAGCGGAGGCGCGATCAACCGGTGCGTGTGGCACACTACGGCGACTCGCCGACAACGGCCGATCTGATTACCGGCGACGTGCGCGAACTTTTGCAGGAACGCTGGGGAGACGCTGGACACGGCTTTATCCTGATCGCCAAGCCATGGGCCTGGTACAACCATCGCAATGTCGATGTCTCGGGCAGCGGATGGACGATCGATACGGCTGTCGGCGGCAAGCGTAACGGTGAGTACGGTTATGGCGGCGCTGTCTTCGATGGTTCAACCGGCGCCAAAAGCCGCTTGAATCTCACCGATGGAGGACATACCAAGGTTGAACTATCCTACATGGCGTCGCCCAGTGGAGGATTAGTAAGTATCTCGGCAAATGGAAAGCAGTTGAAGACCGTTGATACGCGAGCGGATGATCGCACCCCCGCCTTTGCCGAGGCTGACCTTCCTGCCGGCAGCCACACCATCGATCTGAAGGTGAGCGAGGGGAAGGTCCGTCTCTTCGGTGTAGTCTTGAGTAAGGCGACAAATGCAGAGGGCGCTGGTATTACCTACGACAGCCTGGGGCTGAATGGCGCAACCACGATGGTGCTTTCGAGGATCTTCAACCAGGATCTCTGGACAACCGAGTTGCAGCATCGATCACTCGATCTCGTGATCATTAACTATGGAACAAATGAGAGCGGCTTCCAGGGCTTTGTTGAAAATCAATATGAGGGCGAGCTGCGAATGGCAATTCAGCGCATTCGCGAGGCACTGCCTCTGGCATCGATTCTTGTCATGAGTCCCATGGATCGCGGAGAGCGGATGCACGGTGAGATTCGCACCATGCCCACCATACCGCAGATTGTGGATATTCAGCGAAGGGTAGCATCTGAAACCGGCTGCGGTTTTTTCGACACCTATGACGCGATGGGCGGAGACTCAACGATGGAGCGCTGGTACGATTCGCAGCCGCGCATGGTCGCAGCCGACCTCATCCACCCCTCGCCCAAGGGAGCGCGAATCGTGGCTGAGGCGTTAGTAAACCAGATCAACGCCGGGTATATGAGTTACAAACAGCGCCATTTGCCCCAAATGGAAACAGCCGCAAGCCGCCAAATTGGAAAATAGGGAGTTTGTATTGACGAGGTTGCACAGAGTTCTCGGAACCGTAGTTGTGCTTGTTTCTTTGGTCGCGGTCTTGACCATGTCTCTTAGCGCTAAAACGGTCACCGGCGGAAAAAGTTCAACAACACAGGCAGCAAAACCCAGCCACGTCGCGCATGGACGCCACGGACAGGCTGTCAGGTCGTCCCACAGCAAAAGCAGTAAGAGCGCGAAAGGCAGAAAGACCAACAGCACAAGCGGCGCTTCAGGCGTGTATCCATGCAAAAAGAGAAGCAAATGCCGCGCCAGAGCCGTGCGCCGCGCCGACTCGTCGCCGCGCATGACGATTGCACCCGGCGAACCGCTGAAGACTCCGACTGGAGAAGAGAGTTCCTCTGTTACAGAAGCTAGTATCATCAATCCTTCTGCGTTGGCGCCGTTCTTTGAACGCTTGTCTGCCCTGGAAGCCAATTCATCCAGCGGTTCCGTGCATATTCTGCATTATGGCGACTCGCACACCGCCGCCGACATGTTCACGGGCGAGATGAGAGCCCGCTTGCAGGCGCGGTTCGGCGATGGCGGCACTGGATTTTCTGCGGGCGGCTACCCTTTCGCCGGCTATAGGGTGCACGGAACAAAGCGTTCGCAAACTGCAGGGTGGACAACGGAAGGGACGCATCTGCGTGATATCGGCGACGGGCTTCTGGGGATAGGAGGCATCAGCATCTCCACTGACCAGCCCGGGGAGAGCGTGACCCTCGACGCCGAGGCTCAAACGGCTGAGCTGTTTTATCTGCAACAGCCAGGCGGAGGCAGAATCGAAATCTACGAATCGGATGCCTCGCTTGTTGACGGTACAAGCGCGCCTGTCGCAACGATCTCGACAGACGGCGAACTTTCGGCTGGAATTTTCACCATCCCAACCGCGGGTGAGAGCGCAGTCATGCGTCATTTTGAAGTACGCACGTTAGACGCCGCGCCAGTGCGCATTTTTGGGTTCACCGCCCAAAAGAACGCAGGGCTGACCTATGAGGTGATGGGCATCAATGGCGCCGAGGCCTCGCTGATTCTGAAGTGGAATGAGAAGCTGCAAAGTGCCTACATAGCGCAGCGCAAGCCGGCCCTCGTGGTGCTTGACTATGGGACGAATGAAGCGGCCAACCACACCTGGGAGTATGAAAACTACAAGAGCATGTTTCGGGAGTTGATCGCTCGTGTGCGTCGCGCCGCACCAGGGGTGCCGATCCTCGTCCTGGGCCCGACTGACCGCGACCTGCGCGCCACGCGCAGACGCTGGGCTAACTTCCAGGGGACGGAGAGAATTACCAAGGCGCAGCGCGATCTCTGCATGGAAGAAGGCTGCGCCTTCTGGAGCCAGCAGGGAGCGATGGGCGGCTGGGGGTCCATGGGCAATTGGGTGCGCAGCGGATTAGCCCAGGGCGATCATACACACCTGACGGCGGCGGGCTACATCAAGCTCGCCGACTCCCTTACTGTCGAGCTCATGCATCAGTACGAGGATTATCTGAAGACTGCGGCGCGGAACTGATCCGTTGAGCGCAATCCTTGACGCTGGATGTGCCCGAGTCAGTTTAACGCTACCATTGCATCTGCCCCACCATCTATCGCTTCTTCGCCAATGAGCGGATCAGCGAAGCGAACATCCTGGCTGAGCACTTTGGTTCCACACAAGAGCGATTCGCGGGCAGCGGAAAATCGCTGGCCTCGTTTCCGCACCAGCTGCGGCATCCTCATGCACTCCAGTCCGGTCACGACTGTCGATGGTCTACCACCCGCCCTCGCCGCGATCAAGTTCTGGAGTCGCGACAAGTTCCACGGCGCGAATGCACTGAAGCGCAAGATCAATCCCACGCGTGTGCCCATTGAACGGAAAGAGAGCATACGGTGGCTGGAGAATTTACGTCACTCTACTGATGTTCCCGCTTGGTTGTGAGGCAACTCGCTTGCCTCGCCCTGTTTGTTTGATTAACGTTTACTTCTCCGCATAAACTTGCGTCCGGATCATGGAATACTAGCCTGCATCGCTTTGTCAATATGACATTTTGCGGCTTTGCCTCAGGCGGCCACTTTGACTGCACGCTCATTCCTGGCACGTACAGGAAGGGTGAGATCGCCAATCGATGGTCTTCGCAGTGATCGACTAAGCTGTGTATTATGATATATTTATGTAACATGTCCGCCAGAAGGTCGAGATTGAGCAGTTTGAGCGTGGCGACGGAGCTGCAGGCATTCAACTAATTCAATTCTTGCGAACGCTCGGAGCGTTTGGCCCCAAGTGCAATTGCGGGCCTGATCCTGGATCCAAGTCTACACAGACAGCGTTTACTATACCATGGACAATAGACGACCGTGCACCTAGGATTCTAGTTTGCTCAAGGGCGAGCCATTTGTCTCGCCCCAAAGGGCATCGCGACGGCCTGGTTTCTTGTGCATTCAGGCTTGGCGACCAGGAGTGAGGCGAGACAGCTGCGGCACATGAAAGTTGCCCGAGAACCCCCGCGACCGGAATTTGCTCGACGTGCGGAAGAAGCGCATGGCGATGCTTTCATAACCATGGCAGCCGGAATCGAGAAGAGAAAATATCCTGTGTAGAAGGCGGACTGCACCAAGCCGGCTTTGAAGCGGGTGATCTCAAACGACTTCATGAACTGCCGAATCAGGACATCGTTGAGATTGTTGGGAATTCCCCAAAGGAGAAACAGGCCCGTGACCAGCATGAATGGAACGGCATACTGGGCGGGAAACAGAGGCCTGCATTGCGCGACTGAGCGTTATCTGAGGGCGGTGAAGGCATTCATCACTCCCCGTTCGGGCATACGGCAACCTTGCCGCACTTACCAGAGGCCATCAGAGCATATGCTTCGCCCGCTTGCTCAAGAGCGAACCTGTGCGTGATGATGTCTTCCGGATGGAGGTTCCACCGAACCAGCCGCTCAACCAACTCTTCCATCAGCCAAGTTGAGGTGACCCACGACCCGTAAATGGTCTTCTGATCATGGATGATGTCGGGCGATGGATTGAAAGCAACTGTTCCGCCCTCGCCAATCATGACCATCTTGCCCCATTTGCGCGTCGCGCGAATGGCCAAGGCGCGGGCATCTGCATTGCCGGAGCAGTCGACGGACTTCTCAACTCCACGGCCTTCCGTCAGGTCCCGCACCGCAGTCACACTCTCTGGGCCAGTGATCAGGGTTACGTCGCAAAGGCCGAGGCTGACCGCAAGGTCCGCCCGCTCCTTGGAGATGTCAATGCCGATAATCTTCTGTGCGCCGAGCTTGCGGCACAAAGCGCCTGCGGCAAGACCCACCGGACCCAGGCCAGTGATAAGGACGGCGTCGTTTCCACTGATGCCAATCTTCTCCAGTCCTTCATAGACCGTGCCGAACCCGCATGCCACCTGGGCGCCGTCTGCATACGTGAGCTCATCCGGCAAAGGAATCAGGTCTTTCTCCTCAGCGACCATGTAATTGGCCATGCCGCCGTCCCGCTGCCATCCGTAGGCTCTGCGGTATTGGCTACTGGTACACGAAATCATGAAGCCACGACGGCAGTCAGGGCACACGCCACAGCCGGAAATGTGATAGACAATCACACGATCGCCGGTTTTGAATCTGCGACACCCGGGCCCGGTCTCGATGATCTGTCCGCATGGCTCGTGGCCAGCGATCATGTTTTGATACGCTTCCGGTCCCTTGCCCAAGTGTTCACGGTAGATGCAGCGTATATCTGAGCCGCAAATCGTCGAAGCTTTTATCTGAAGCAGAACCTCACCGTGTCCGGGCGCCGGAACAGGCACTGTCCGGAGTTCCACTGTACTATTGCCAGGCAGGTAGGCCGCACGCATCGTCTCACTCATGATTCAAATCTCCACCAATAGTTGTCGGATCGGGTTAAAAAGACAGATTACGGAGGCGTAATCTCACCGTTCATATCCCAAAGATCTTCCCACGACTGCCCCTCTTTCCAAAGAAAGACTTGCCCTTTGATTAGGCGACAGTTCCGATCAGTTTTTGCGATCGCTAGCATATCCTCATCGGTCAATGGGTTTTCCACAACTCCGCGCAGATTGCTCAGATAATTACGCCGATTCGTAGAGAACGGGATGGGCGTCTGGCCGCGCTGCACCGCCCACTTGATGCAAACCACAGCGGGATGAATCCCCAATCGATCGGCAATCTTGCGAATGACAGGATCGTCAGTCGGCACGGTGTCTTCAGGAGTGCGGTCACGGTCCGGGCGTCCCGGCGACCCAATCGGCGAGTAGCCGACCGGCTCAATTCCATTCGCGCGGACATACTGGAACAGCTCGGGCTGCTGGAAGTGGGGATGGAGCTCCATCTCGTTGACCGCCGGCTTGATACGCGCGTCGCGGAGCACGAGTTTCAGCTTGGGGATGGTCATATTGGAGGTCCCGATGTGGCGCACCAATCCCTTGTCCACCAGCTCTTCCATCTTTCTCCATGTGCGCATGTAGTGCTCGTGAATGTAAGACTCGGCATCCGCACTTCGGAAGTCCACGCTGCAACCTTCTGGATGGAAATTAGGAAATGGCCAGTGGATCAGGAACATGTCGAGATAATCCAGCCGCAAGGATTTCAGTGACTTTTCGCACGACAGAGCAACGTCTGCCTCTCCGTGCTTGTCGTTCCAGAGCTTCGAAGTGATCCACAGCTGTTCGCGCTTAACCCCGTTCCGCATGATTTCCTGCAGTGCGGTACCGATTTGCGCTTCATTCCCGTAGACGGAGGCACAATCAAAGTGCCTGTAGCCTACGGCGGCAGCCCCCTTGACCGCCTCCGCAACGGCATCTGCCGTTACGTGGTCGGAGCCGAATGTGCCGAGCCCTATCGCAGGCATCAGGGCGCCTGTGTAGAGCCGCCGCGTGGGCACCGTTGCCGGATCGACGCCATCCTCGAATGCTTGTCTTGTCTCGCACTCTCTCATAAAAGTTCTTGAAGAGATAAAGTAATCGGTTACTCTAGACAAAAACATTAACTTCATAAAGCCCCAATGTCAAGCCATATCCTTGCGTCAGTCTGCAGTAAATAACGTTAACTTTATGAGCGAGTGTTATTGTAATGTGAAGTTGTGTTTTCACGCTATGATCGGCACGCGGAAGTGTGCACCGGGGCCAGCTTGGAGGCCGAAAGCGAAACAGGCCATGGGAAGGCGTTGGAAGCCTAAGGAGAACGCAAAGCGATGCCCGTTCGGCTGAAGGATATTGCCCGCGAATTGGATCTCTCGGTAGTAACTGTTTCCAAGGTTCTGCGCAATCATCCCGACATCAGCGAGAAGACTCGAGCCCGGGTTCTGAAGCGGATGGAGGAACTGAAATACCATCCGAATCTGGCCGCACGTTCGCTTTCCACAGGTCGAACATGTACAGCTGGTTTGATCGTACCTGACCTGCTTCATCCCTTTTTCGCGCGAATCGCAACTGTGCTGTCCGCAGAATTGCGCATTCAGCATTATGGACTGATCATTTCGTCCTCCGAGGAAGACCCGGAACTCGAGAAGCAGGAAATTGAACAATTGCTCGGAAGGCGTGTCGACGTTTTGTTGATCGCATCCGCCCAATGGTCAATTGAGAGCTTTCGCCGAATCGAGGAGCAGAAGGTCCCCTATGTGCTGCTCGACCGTCGTTTTGCGGGGTTGGACGCCAATTTTGTCGGCGTCGACGATGAAGCGGTGGGCAGGCTCGCCACTTCTCATCTGATCGAACAAGGCTGCACGCGGATTGCTCATATTCGCGGACCTGAGGTCAGCACCGCCGTCGGCCGCGTCGAGGGCTATAGGCAAGCCTTGGCCGCATACGAGAGGGTGCCTCTGCCAGGACACATTGTCTCAATCGGAACCTCGGGTGATCATCGAGGAGAGCCTGGCGGATATGAGTGCGCTAAGAAGCTTTTGGCCAACAAAACTCGACCGGACGGCATTTTCTGCTTCAACGACCCCATTGCGCTGGGAGCCATGCGGGCGATCATTGATTCCGGTTTGCGGATACCCGAAGATGTAGCAGTTGTGGGGTGTGGCAATCTCTCCTATTCCGATTTCCTCCGTGTGTCACTTTCCTCGGTCGATCAAAACAGTCAAATCATTGGAGAGCGGGCAGCTGCTCTTGCATTGTCGCTGGCACAAAGCAAGAAAGCTGCTCGCCCAGAATCTGAAATCATCAGCCCGCAGCTTGTGATCCGCGCATCGAGCCAGCGCATTTCTTTCCCACCTGAGCGATGAACGCGAGAGTGTGCAAAGTTGTAGGCTGGGGTACACCACTCAAAGCATGCTTTGCAAATCCACGCTGCAGCGTAAAACAATCACGTCTTCGGCCAGTCTCTATGGCCGGTTTTGAAGTGACCACATATGGCCGGTTCAGCTGGTGTTGACAACGGGATCGTCGCGAATTCTGGCGAGTTCGATGACCCCAGCGTGTGTCTCGGCTCTTTCCGAGTACTTTTCGGTTACCACGAAAAGTTTTTCCTCCGCCCTTGACAGCACAGGGCGATATGCTGACGGCGTTTTTTGCGCCGCCGACGATGGTGAACTGAAGATTACGGGTGAATCGCGGGTGAGGATTTTTATCTATTTACCGCTAACTACTGTCAATACCCCCGGCAGAGCCGGGGGCTTGATTGTGTGAGCCGCTCAAAGCGGCTTGAGCGGGGTCGCTAACGCGGCCCCGGCGTTATTGGGGCCGCCTTTCGGCGGCTACTTCCACATT
>Ga0181529_10007342_pt1 | contig 11008 bp, 11 predicted proteins | sample PEATcosm2014_Bin_36_FD_119763 | JGI IMG/M metagenome (GOLD analysis project Ga0181529, IMG submission 119763) | Peatland microbial communities from MTU Mesocosm Facility, Houghton, MI, USA - PEATcosm2014_Bin10_30_metaG | ecosystem: Environmental > Terrestrial > Soil > Wetlands > Peat | place... | reverse complement strand
CGAAAACCGGCAAGATCTGGACGTACCTACTACTACAGGCCATTCTGCCTGCGCTTCAGGCACTGTACCGGTCGGCGACCGCGGTGCGCGGCTCCAAAACACGCGGATTTCGCGCAGAAATCGCGGCGGCTGAATTGGAGTTGCGGCACCTTCCAACTTTTATGCGCACCCCCTCGTGCGTTCCGAAACACCGGGCGCGGCCAAGTGGGTTACACTGAGCGTTCGTGTCAGATACTGCCGTAGGGTTAGACGGGGCCGCCGGCCTCAGCTACACGCGTGGGGCGGACGTGCCCCTTCTCCAACACACCATCTCCGAACAGCTCTCGCTCACCGCTCGAAAGTTTCCCGATCGCCAGGCGCTGGTAGTTAGCCACCAGCACGTACACCTGACCTGGAGCGAGCTCGATCGCGAGGTGACCCGCACCGCCCGTGGGCTCGCCGGCTTGGGACTCCGCCCCGGCGACCGCCTGGGCGTCTGGGCCAGCAACTGCGTCGAGTGGGTTCTCCTGCTCTACGCCTCCGCCCGCGCCGGCGTCATTCAGGTCAATGTCAATCCGGCCTACCGCTCGCACGATCTGCGGTACGTCATGCGCAAGTCGAATATCCTCGCCCTGTTCCTGCGGGAGAAGGACGCCCGCGCCAACTATCGCGAGATCCTCAACGAGTCGCGCCAGGGCGAGCACCTTCCCTTGAAGCGCGAGATCTGGCTGGGCGACGAATCCTGGGACGCCATGATTGCCGGGGGCGTAGATTATCCCGAGCGTAAGGCTTCGCCGCACGATGTCATCAACATCCAGTACACGTCGGGAACCACCGGTTCTCCCAAGGGCGTGCTGCTCTCGCACCACAACCTGCTCAACGACGGCATGGCCATCGGCCTGGCGCTGCGCTGCACCGAGGACGACCGGATTTGCGCGCCCGTGCCGCTGTACCACTGTTTCGGATCGGTGATCGGCTGCATGGTGGCCCTGGTCAACGGCGCTGCGCTGATTCTGCCTTCGGCGCAATTCGACGCGCTGGCGACCCTGCAGGCCGTCCAGGACGAGCGCGCTACGGCGCTTTACGGCGTCCCCACCATGTACGTCGCGGAACTGGAGCATCCCGAGTTCCCGCGCTTCGATCTCAGCTCGCTCCGTAAGGGCATCATGTCCGGCGCGCCGTGTCCCATCGCCCTCATGAAGCACGCCGCCGAGCGCATGAACATCCACAAGATGACCATTCCCTACGGGCAGACCGAGTCGTCGCCGGTAATCACCATGTCGAGCGTGGACGATCCGCTGGAACTGCGCGCCGGCACCATCGGCCACGCGCTGGCCAACACCGAAGTCCAGATTGTCGATCTGCAAAGCGGCAAGCGGCTGCCGATCGGAGAGCAGGGCGAGCTGTGCACCCGCGGCTACCTGGTGATGAAGGGCTACGACGACGACCCCGAGGCGACTGCCGCGGTCATCGACAAGGATGGCTGGCTGCACACCGGCGACCTGGCCGTAATGCGCCCCGACGGCTACTTCAGTTTCAAGGGCCGCGCCAAGGAGACCATCATCCGCGGCGGCGAGAACATTTATCCGCGCGAGGTGGAAGATTTTCTGCATACCCACCCGAAGATCGCCGACGTCTATATCGTAGGCATCCCCGACGCCAAGCTGGGTGAGACGGTACTGGCCTGGGTGCAGTTGAAGACCGGCGAGCAGGCCACGGTCGAAGAGATTCGCGATTTTTGCCGCGGGAAGATCGCCTACTTCAAGATCCCGCAGTATGTCCGGTTCGTGGATTCCTTCCCCATGACGGTGAGCAAGAAGGTTCAGAAGTTTCTCATGCGCGAGCAGGAAATTCGCGAGCGCGGTCTGGAAGAGATCGCCGGCCAGGCCACCGCCTAATTACGGTGACAGGCGACATAACTCCCGAACTCGCCGGCTGGAGATCGGGGGTTACGTAGCCTGTCACCGGATTAGGCGATAACCGGGGCGGCCGCAGTCGCACGGGGCGCGCTCCAGACGATGGCGGGGTCCGGGCTGCCATCGGGCGCTCAGGTGCATCCCCTCCTGAGCCTCGCACTCGTATCCCAGCAGTTTTCCGCCGCCGTCCACCAGCACCGTGAAGACCGGGACGCCGAAACGGTCCCACAACTCGTCCCGTTCGCGGCGGTTCAAGAAAGGATCTCCGGGAGTGCGTTCGACGAATACGGCGCGGCGCGGTTGGGCGCCCGCAACGCCGGCGCGCAGCAGATCCTCCACCGTACCGTATAGGGCGGGACAGCGGCCAGTGGCATCGGCGGCCGCTACCGGCGCCAACCCCGGATGGAGCGGGTGCCGAATCCGGGATTGGAACCATAGGCTCATGCTTTGCAGGGATAGTGCCCCGCAGCCTTGGCGTCTCTCAGCTTTTTACGGTGCGGCGCTGTCGTTGGGGTTATTCCAGTGCGTAATCCCGGCCGCCAATGCGAGTTGCGTCAGCCCGGCGACATTGTTGACGCCGAGCTTCTTCATCATGGTTTTGCGATAGCTCCGCACGGTTTGCAGGCCCAGGTCCAGCAGCGTGGCGATATCTTTGCTGGTCTTGCCCTCGGCCACCAGCCGCAATACCTGCAACTCGCGCGGAGAGAGCGATTCCAATGTGCCCCTGTCGCGGGTCTCCAGGTCGCCGCGCTGGATGCGGGTCAGCAGCCTGTCGGACACCTGCGAGCTCAGATACGAGCCGCCGCGCGCCACCGTGCGCAGGGCATCCAGCAGTTCGTTCGACGAGGCCTTCTTCAACACGAACCCGCGGGCTCCGCTGCGAATCGCCGTGACCACGGAGTTCTCGTCGTCGTACATCGACAGGATCACCACCTTCACGGCCGGGCAATGCCGCAGCAGTTCGGTAGTGGCTTCGATGCCGTTCATTCCGGGCAGACCGATATCCATCAGCACCAGCTCGGGAGCGGTTTTTTTGCAAAGTTGTACCGCGTCGGCGCCGTTCTCGGCTTCTCCCACCACGCGAAACTCGGCGCCGCGTTCCAGGATGGTTTTCACGCCGTCGCGCACCAGTTTGTGATCGTCAACCAGAACTATCGAGAAGCTCATAGGTCGTCAAGCATCTCCCGCCACCGCTCGCACAGTCGTGCCGTTACCCGGACTGCTGGTAATCGAAAGGCTCACTCCGGCCTGGGCGGCATGGTGTTCCATGCCCAACAGACCGAGGCCCCGGCTTCCCGCGGAGAGGTCCCCGGGATCGAATCCCCGCCCGTTGTCCCGAACTTCCAGAGAAGGCCCACTCCTTGTGGACTTTACCGCTATTTCAATTGCGGAGCAACCGGAGTGTTGCACGGCGTTCTGCACAGCTTCCTGCAGAATCTGGTACAGCGCGGTCGCCAGAGCGGGATCGAATTTGAGAGAAGGGTCCACATTGACCCGCAGCACGCCGGTGAACCGGGTCCGCAGGCGCGCCACCAGGCGGTCCACCGCGCTGCGCAGGCCGGCGCGCTCCACGGCGGAGGGGTTCAGCTCGTAGGAATAGTCGCGGACCTCTTCCATCACGGCTCCCAGGAGTTTCTGGATTTCGCCGATTTGGGAGCAGGCCTGGGGCGCGGCGCTGTCCAGGTCCATGCGCAACAGGTCGAGTTGCAGGCCCAGCGCCGTCAGGTTCTGCCCCACCATGTCGTGCAGGAACTGGGAAACCGAGTTGCGTTCGAAATCCTGCGCCTTGAGCGCGCTGAGCACGGTGCAACGAAGTTCCTGTTCGGCGGAAGCCAGCGGAGTCAGTTCGCGCGCCAGGCCGCCGGCGTATTGCAAGCCGCTGGCGGCCCGAACCGGGAACAGCGTGATGTACCACGTAGCGTCGTCGCGGCGTTCGCGGATGCGCAACGTTTCGCCGGCCAGGATACGGTCCAGGCGGCTCCGCCACAAGGCGGCACCCGCCGCGTCGAGGACATCTTCGAGAGGGCGGCCGTCAAGCTCCGCGGCCGATTTGCCGAAAATCGACGAGGTGTTGCCGTAGGCGCGGTGAAATACTCCGTCCGCGCCTACGATCCACTGACACTCCGGGCTCTGTTCGAGAAGGGCTTCCGCAAGCGACTCATTCATAGCGGCGGCCACCGGCAAACGAGCCCGTTACAGCTTCACTGGGGGCGCGTCTTTTCTATTGCGTCTTTCCGTTATGCACGCTTGCGCGCCACAACTTTACGCACGGCGGTAGCCACGTCGCGGGCCACCAGTCCGTACTTGTCCAAGAGTTCCTCGGTCTGTCCCGACTCGGCGTAGGTATCGTTAATGCCCACGAACTCCATGGGACAGGGCCGGGTTTCGGCGACCACTTGCGCCACGCGCACGCCCAGACCGCTATCCACGAGGTGCTCTTCGGCCACCACGATGGCGCCGGTTTCGGAGGCCGCGCGCTCAATGGCGTCGCGGTCGAGCGGCTTCACCGTATGCATGTCGAGCACGCGCACCGAAATGCCTTCGCTCTCCAGGGCTCCGGCGGCCAGGATCGCTTCGGCCACCAGCAGGCCGTTGGCAATCACAGTGACGTCGCGGCCTTCCACCACTTCGATGGCCTTGCCGATCTCGAATTTCCGATCGGCGCTATAAATGATGGGAGCCTTGGGGCGGCCGGTGCGCACAAAAACCGGTCCCTTGTGCGCCACCGCGGCGCGGAACAGCGCCTTGCAGGAAAGTTCGTCGGCGGGCGAAATCACCACGAAACCGACCAGCGCGCAAGCCAGCGCGGTTTCTTCCACGCTCATCTGCGAGGGGCCGTCTTCGCCCAGCGAGATTCCGCTATGAGTGCCCACCACTTTGACGTTCAACTTGGGATAGGCCACGCAGCAACGGAGCTGCTCGAAGCCCTTGTTCATGCAGAACGCCGAGAAACTGGAGATCACCGGAATCTTTCCGGCATACGCCAGACCGGCGGCGATGGCCGCCATATTGGCCTCGGCGATGCCGCACGAGACGAACCGCTCGGGGAACTCCTTGGCGAAATACGTGGTCATGGTGGACTTCGACAAGTCCGCGTCGCACACCACGATGTCTTTGTTTTCGCGGCCCAGTTCCGCCAGCGTGCGTCCGAACGCTTCGCGCGTCGCGGGTCCTAGTTTCACTTCGAATTTGGTTTTCGCGGGCATGTTATTGCAGCTCCTGTAAGGCAAGTGTCACTTCGGCGGGCGTCGGGGCCACACCGTGGAACTTGGGATTGTTCTCCATGAAGGAGACGCCCTTGCCTTTGATGGTGTGAGCCACAATGCAGGTGGGCTTTCCCTTGGTGGCGGCGGCTTCTTCGAAGGCTTTGCGCACTGCCGCCGGATTGTGCCCGTCGATTTCCAGAGTGTGCCAACCGAAGGAACGCCACTTATCGGCCAGGGGCGCGACTTCCATGATGTCCTTCACGAATCCATCGAGCTGGATCCCGTTGTAATCCACGATGGCCACTACGTTGTCCAGTTTGTGGAACGCGCCCGCCATGGCGGCTTCCCAGATTTGCCCTTCCTGGATTTCACCGTCGCCGAACATGGCGAAGGTGCGCGACGGCCGGCCGTCCAGCCGCGCCGCGATGCCCATTCCGAGCGCCACCGACAGCCCTTCGCCGAGCGAACCCGTGGAGGCTTCCAGGCTGGGGATGTAGCGCACATCGGGGTGGCCCTGATAGACCGAACCGAGCTTGCGCAGCGTGTTCAGCTTGTCGATGGGCGTATCCGCATAGCCCGCTTCCGCCATGGCCGCGTACAGCACCGGCGCCGCGTGGCCCTTGGACAGAATGAAACGGTCGCGATCCGGCCATTGGGGATTCTTGGGGTCGATCTTCATGGTGTTGAAGAAAAGTTCCACCACAATTTCAACGGCGGAAAGCGACCCGCCCGGATGCCCCGATTTGGCGGCTCCGATCATTTGGATAATCTCCCGGCGAATGCGCTTGGAGATGACTGGCAATTCCTCGATTGGTCTGGACATGTGACCTAGCTATTCTATCAACATTGTGGCATCCGCCCGCGAGGGGCGACAGGGAGACAATCTCATCGTTTGCAGGCCTTCCGCCGGCGCCCGGTCCATGGGCTCCGTGGCGTGCGCACTCGTGCGCGCCGCATCCCGACTCATCGGGATGCCCGGCGCACAGCCGCAGTTTCCGAGGTTCTCCGCCGGGCATCGCCACGAGTGGCGGGGCGCCCTCCGGGCCCGGCGCGCACGAGTGCGCACGCCACGTCGGCATCCCCAGCTCATTTCTCGGCTATTCACCGTCGCGGTTCCGGCGTTGGGCCGCCTTTCCTCCCGGATAAGACGCGCTCGCCGGCCCAGGCGGCGTCCGCCAGGCCCGGCGGTCCTACCGGCCGCTCCCGAAGTTTCGCACGCTGCGCCCGGGCCGGCCGCGGATCGCCATCGTGCACTCCGCGGTACAGGTGGCTTGAGTGGGCACTTGCCGCGTGCCGCGCCGCCGCCCGATGGCATGTTGTGCGAATCCGGACGGCCACGCGCGTGCAGTGGAATACTTCAACGAAGAGTTTAAAGGAGAGAGTGTTATGGTACTGAAGCGAGTGATCGGATTGGTTTTTGCAGGCGCGCTGGCTTTCAGCGCTCTGGCGGCCGATATAGTGGTCCGCATTGCGCCGCCCCATATGGTCGTCGAGAGGCGGCCGCCGCCGCCCAGCCGGACTCATGTGTGGGTTTCCGGGTATCAGCGTTGGGACGGTAACGCCTACGGCTGGACTCCGGGACGGTGGGAGCAACCTCCACGGCCAGGCGCCCACTGGCAAGCGCACCACTGGACTCACCAAAGGGACGGCTGGGTTCTGGTAGAAGGGCGCTGGCGCTAGATTCCACGATGGACGGATAGATGTGCACGGATCCACGAGATCGGGCGCTTAGCCGAACTTGGAACTGGCGCGGCAGCGGGTTGGTATGCTCGGCGATGCTGCTGTGCCAGGCGTTCGGCTATGCGCAATCCGGACCGCGGCCTCCGTGCGGCGAGTATCCCGTTCCGGCCTATTCCGCTCTGGATTATGCGCCGACGGTGAAATTCTGGAGCGAATCGGAGTTTGGCCGGGACTGGAAACCGCCGGCATGCACCGGTTGGTCCGCGACGGGATTCGCGACGTTAGTAACTACGGCCGCACGCTTTCGTTACAGTCTGGGTCTCGACGGCCTGCTTCGCCGCGTCGGAGCCATCTCACAACTGGCGGGAGTACGTTATTGGTCCACCACTCACCAGCAATGGCAGACCTTGATCGTGGACGCCTATGCTTCCACCCTCTCACAGCCGTCCCAACACCGCCGGGACTTTACCCCCGATGAGATGACCGAAGGCAAGGATCTGTACTTTCAACAGAGCGATAACCTGTCCGGCAAGGCCCTCTACCGCATGCACATCGTCACTACTTCGGCGGACCGCCTGGTTTTCGAAGTGGAGAACGTCACCATCATGCGCTATTTCTTCGTGACGCTTTTCCATCCGGCCGAGTTGCAGTCGATCTACTTCCTGGACCGCGAATCGGAGGATGTCTGGCGGTACTACAGCATTTCGCGCAGCGGGCGGAACGCCAGCCGGCTGGTCGCGGGGCATGAATCTTCCTCGATCAACCGTGCCGTCGCGTTCTATCGCGCTCTGGCCGGAATTCCCACCGACCGGGAGCCTCCGGCTGCGCGCTGAAAGAAGGCTACCTGCTTATGTGGGGCAGGTTGGCAACCTGCGGCCGAGTGGCACTCGGCCTGCCGACCAGCATGCAAATGCCGACCAGGCCGAATGCCACTCGGCCGCAGGATACCATCCTGCCCCACATAAGTCTACTTAGTAGGCGCCGCCGAAGCAACCGTGGGATGTCGTAAGTCCACGTCCACGGCTTCTAGTTGATCGAGCTCCCTGCGTAACCTGGCCCAGTTGTTGTCCTTGGCCTTGGATGCGACGGGAATGCCGCGGTTGTAATAGAAAGCCAGGATGTCGCTCCGGAGTGGTTGAGATATCCCCGCATAGTGGCCCTGCAACTTATGCAGGAGTTGCGCGTAAGCGACGTCGGCAAGTTCATATTTCCCCGCCGCGCTGAGATCTCCCACGTCCAGGTTGTCGTTCGGCAGCTTGAGCGCGCCCGCTTTCTGTTCCGCCAGCAGTTGACGGTAACGGTCGATGGTCGTGTTGAAGCTTGCCATGTACATCTTTTCGGTCTCGGGCGTCAACGCCTTGAACGAGAGAGGCTTGAGCGGCCCCACCTTTGGCACGATACGAATGAACGACGCCAGGAATTTCGACCGGATGCCCGGACGGCTGTAAGTGGCGCCCCAGTTTTTCTCGTAACTGGAACGCGACAGGTTATAGAGAAACGTCTTGCGCGTAGCGCTGGGAGCGTCTTTCCTGATTTCCTGCTTCTTGATCTGCCAGGCGACCCTGGTCATCGCCGGAAGGACGGTCCCCACCGCGCGGCGGTACGATCCGATGGCGAGATCGACATCCAGGAATACTCTCTCCAGCCTCATTCCGTAAGTATCTTCGAACGCCCGGTCGAGCAGCGGTTTCGCCACTTCGAATCCAATGAAGCTCTTGAATGCGGCGGAGGCATAGCGGCCCTTGGCGGCTTGATACACATCGAAAGCGAACTCCGTCCTGGCGTGGGCCGACGGATCGTCGGCATAGGTTACTATGTGTCCGAACTTCTTTTCGAGCTTCGGATAGAACAGAGGAACGGCCCGGTTGACGGCCATTGGGTGGCCATTACTGTCGGCGGCGTAATGCGACAGAGCGCCCAGGGCGAACGCGTACTCGGAAAGGTCCTGGGAATCGCGGATCAGGTTGAGCACAAAATCGCCGCTGCGGACGTAATGTGTCAAATTGCTGAAAACTTTACTGCCGAACGGATAATAGCCCAAATCCTGAATAATGCAACCTCCGTAAGCGTAGGCGTGGGCTTGAATCAACTCGTCCACGGTGGCGGCCGGGAAGCGTTTGAGGAGTAGCGGCTTGATGGCGCTGTCCCAGGTGGAGTCGATTATGGCTTCGTGGGTGAGGACCGAATAGGCGGATGCCGTCGAGACGCCAACCAGGAGCGCGAGCCCGAGAGCGCCGGATCGCCGAAATCCACGGACCCGGTGCAAGGCGTCATGTTGTGTCAAAAGTTGCCTCCGGATGGGTGAGGGCACGTTCGATGCCACCGCCGCCTGTGGGCAGGCTCTTGGAGTTATCGATAGGAGATCGAAAACCGCGGCAGATTGTGCACGTCAGGTGCGGATACTGCATCTCCGCCCGGCAACCATGGCGCACACCGCCAGCCAGACCACCGCCAGCGCCCATCCGGCAATCACGTCGCTGGGATAGTGGTAGCCCAGATACACGCGCGAGAATCCGAGGAGCGCCGCCAGCGCAACTACCGCGACGCGCCAGGGCGCTCCGGCCGTCAGGATTCCGGCCAGTATCCCGAAGAATACCGCTGGCACAAAGGCGTGCCCGCTCGGAAAGCTGTAGGTTTCCGCGTGTACGAGCCCGAAGAAAAGTTCCGGCCGCGGTCTGTGAATCAGCGCCTTAAGCAATTGCAATACCGCTTCCGCGCTCAGGCTCCCCGCCACCAGCAGGTAAGCCGCCTGGCGCGCGCCGCGCTTCTCCAAATGCCAAACCAGGATCGCCCCCAGCGGTAGCAGAAAGTACTCCGAGCCGAGCGTGGTGATCAGCCGCATGACGGCCGTCAGCGCCGGAGATGCCCAGCCGTGGATCGCCGCCCGCACCGGCAGGTCGAACCCGATGGCTTCGCCGCGCAATAGCGGATACGCTATCGCCCCAAACACCAGTAGCCCTGCGACCGCCGCCGCCGCGCGAACCCGTCGATCCATGCTCTTACCTTGCAGAGGAATCACCAAGTGTACACCCGCCCAACATCGCAGGATTTTCCCCGGAACCGCGACCGTAAGGGAGAGGCCCGATGCCGCCGGCACTCCGACTCGGCAAGCCGACCGGAGATCGCGCGAGCAGAATGTCAATGACGGCGGATCTCTCCCGCCGCTTACTGAGAAGCCGTGGAACGATTGGCGCGCCGACGTGGCGCACGCACTCATGCGCAATGCAACTGAGTCCTCTCACAACCGGACACCGGTGTTGATTGAGTCTCGCACGTGGTCTCTTGTGGGGCAGGTTGGCAACCTGCGGCCGAGTGGCACTCGGCCTGCCGACCAGTATGCAAATGCCGACCAGGCCGAGTGCCACTCGGCCGCAGGATACCAACCTGCCCCACAAATTCCGCAGCATTCCCACTATTGGGAAAAGTAAGTGGCATTGCGCACTCATGCGACCCGCGTTGCCACTGGTGGCGATGCCCGGCGGAGAACCTCGGAATCTGCGGGTGTTGGCCGAGCATCCCGACGAGTCGGGATGCGGCGCGCACGAGTGCGCACGCCACGAAGTGTCGGGGATTCCTTCACGGCTTTCGACGGCCGCGGTTGCGGTGGAGGCCGCGCGTGGAACGAACACGGCGGCCGATCCGCCGTCTGCTATAGTCTGTTTGGAACTGCCTATGGAACGTACCATTTCCTTCCGATTGAATGGCAAACCCACCAGCGTGAAAGCCGACGGCGAGCGTATGCTGTTGTGGGTTCTGCGAAGCGATCTGGGCCTCACCGGCACGAAATTCGGCTGCGGCGAAGGCCTCTGCGGCGCATGTACCGTAATCGTGGGCCGCGATGCGGTGCGGAGTTGCGTCACCCCCGTCCAGGCGGTCGAGGGCCAACAGGTGCTGACCATCGAAGGCATTGGCCAGAACGGGCTGCACGCCGTTCAGAAGGCTTTCCTGGAGCACCACGCGTTTCAGTGCGGATACTGCACCTCGGGCATGATCGTCAGCGCCTACGCACTGCTGCTGAAAACTCCGCATCCCACGCGCGAAGAGATTGCCCGGCACCTGGAGGACAACCTGTGCCGCTGCGGCGCGCACGGGCGCATTTTGGACGCGGTCCAGGAAGCCGCTGCCGCCGCCGGAGCGGTCAAGGGAGGTGTGGCATGACCCAGCCGATTCCCGCCACCGGTGAACTGAAGCGGCGCGATTTCTTCGCGATCTCGGGCGCCGGACTCT
>Ga0181529_10007341_pt1 | contig 11009 bp, 10 predicted proteins | sample PEATcosm2014_Bin_36_FD_119763 | JGI IMG/M metagenome (GOLD analysis project Ga0181529, IMG submission 119763) | Peatland microbial communities from MTU Mesocosm Facility, Houghton, MI, USA - PEATcosm2014_Bin10_30_metaG | ecosystem: Environmental > Terrestrial > Soil > Wetlands > Peat | place... | reverse complement strand
GGATGGATGTCCGATGCCTGAACCTCGTCCTGGAGGTAGCGGGCGATGTAATCGCGAATCCGCCCGTCGGTCAGGCCCGATGCGCCGTCCACGCCGACAAAGCCCGCCGCGGCAAAGATCCGGCCATCCCCAAGGATCCCGTCGCGCCCGGCGCTTTGCACGAAGCGATCGAAACCCCGCCGCACGGCGTCACCGGGCACGGACGGGGGGAAGCTGTAGATCACAGAGACCCGATCGCCCGGGGCGCCTGTGCGAACCCTCTCGATTGCCGCCCGCGCGCTGCGCGCCCGCAGGGCGATCTCAACATCGTCGATCTGCGGGCTGGCCACGGTCAGCATCATCGCCGAGGTATCGCCGAAATCGCTGAGAAACTGGATCGGGCCGGCCCCGCGCGGCAGCTGGCTGTTCAGGGTGTCGAGTTTCAGCTGGATGGCGCTGAACTCCTTTTTTGTGTCCTCGATGTTCTCGGCAAGCTGGACGTGGACGATTGAAAGGCCGGGCAGGCTGTAGGAACGGGTTCCGAATTCATCGGCTGTGGCGGGATGCAGCGCCGAACTCTCGGCGATCTTCTCCTCGACCGGGCGGGTGATCTGCCGCTCGATTTCGGCGGCCGACACGCCCGGCCACGCGGTCACCGCGACGGCGAGCCGCACCGGCAAATTGGGGTCCTTGCGCTGCGGCATCGCATGGTACCCATACCAGCCCCAGAACGCGGTCGCGGCCAGGAGCACCCAGGCGATCGGAGCGTGCTCGATTGCGAACCGGGGGACATTTCCGGTGTGACGGGCCTGTTCCGCGTCGGTTCGGTATGGCATGGCAATTGGATCGGGATGAGTGGAACTCGGAGGGATGTCAGGGCAGCACGGCGACGGCGTCGCCGTCCGCCAGGTCGGTGGTCCCGAGCGAAACAATCCGCTCGCCCGGCTTGAGTCCGTCGGCGACCGCAACGCGGTTGCCGATCGTCTGGCCGAGCGAGACCTGGCGTTCGCGGGCCACGGTGCCCCCGTCCGTGTCGGAAACCACGTAGACGGCGAATCCGCCGGGCTGACTTGTGGAACGGACCACGGCGGAAAGGGGCACCGTCAGGTGTCCGATCGCATCCGTTGCGCTGTCCAGCAGGATGGTGGCGACCATGCCGGGCTTGAGCCGGCCATCGTCGTTCGGCACGATTGCCTCTATCGAAAACAACCGGCTGCGCGGGTCGGCCGACGCGGAGATGGCGGTGATTTCACCGGCGGCCGCTCCCGCCAGCGAGGCGGTGCTCAGGCTTACCGATTGGCCCGGGCTGAGGTGCGCGACAATCGTGTCGGAAACGCCAAAGGTCACCTTCACCGTGCGCGTGTCAGCCACGACGAGAGCCGGCACGGAGGGCCCTGCCAGCGCGCCGGTTTCGACATTTCGCTGCACAATCCAGCCGTCGAAGGGGGCCCGCAGCGTGCTGTCGGCCCGGGCGGTCTCCGCCTGGGACAGAAGGGCGTCGGCGCTTTTGAGGGCGGCCGCGCCGGAATCGCGGGCCGCCTTGAATGCGTCAAACTGCGACCGCGTCAGGCTGGCGGTGGCGAGGAGGTTTCCGGCTCGCCTGAAGTCCGCTTCAGCCCTTTCAAACGCAGCGCGGGCCTGGGCGGACTGCCCCTCGGCCTGGGCCACGAGGTCCGCAAAGTCCCTCTGGCGCAGGCTTGCCAGAGGCTCGCCCGCCTTGATTGCGTCGCCCGCCTCAAGAGGCCGCTCCCGGCCGCCGGCGTCGGTGCGCCGTGCGATCTCCTCGACGTATCCGGCGCTCTTGAAGACGAGGGGAACCTCGGCGCGCGGCGCAACCGTGGCGGCGTAGCGCACCGCCGGCATTTCATCGCTTGACGACACGACGATCGCCCGCACAGGCATCGGCGCCCGGGTGGCCCGGTTCCCGCCGCAGCCGGCGCAGACGCAGAATACGACTCCGAGGACGAGGCTCAGGGTGGGGGAAGGGACGGATGGATTCATGGCTCAATCAGCTCCTATGGCGTTCTCGAACTCGGCCTGCGCGGTCAGATACCCGAGCAGGGCCTGTTCATTGCGGCTCTTCGCCCCGGCCGCCGCGGCCTGCTGCTGGAGGAGATCCTTGCGCAGCGAGAAATCCTGGCCCACGGAATTCAGGGCGACCCGGAGTTTCTCGCGTTCGGCAGCGAGCTGAAGGCTGGCCGCCTGCAGGGCCAGCCGCGATTGCTGGAGCTGGCGGAATGCGGCGCCGACCTGGACCAGCACCTGCGCCTCGGCGTCCGCAGCGGCGTTGCGGGCCTGCTGAAGCGCCTTGTCGGCGGCGGCCACCTCGCGCCGCCGCCGGCCCCAGTCGAAGACGTCCCATTGGGCCAGGAGCCCGGCGGTCGTGACCTGGGGAGGCAGCACTTCGGCGCTGCTCATCCGGGCCTGGCTCACGGCCAGGCTGATGTCCGGGATGTACTCCGCCTTCTTTTCCCGCCTGCCCAGGCCGGCCTCCTGCACCCCGAGCGTTGCCTGCCTCAGCTCGGGACGATGCGCGATGGCCTGCGCTCGGGCGGCCTCCAGGCTCGTTTCCACCGGCGAAGGCGAGCCGCCTTCGACCGAGAAATCGAGGGCCAGATCGCGCCCCAAAAGCGCATTCAGGCGCTCCTTGCCCGTGGCCAGGGCGTCGCGCAGCTGCAGGTCGTCGTATTCCGCCTTTGCAACCCGGGCCTGTGCCTCGATTTCGTCCGATCGGAGCGCGGTCCCCTCCGCCACCGCATTCTGTGTGATCCGCTCCAATTCCCGCGCAAAGCCGAGCGCCTCGGCGCTCGACTCGAGCTCGCTCTGCGCCTGCACCAGCCCGAAATACACGCGCTTGACCTCCATGCAGACCGCCTGCTGCCGTGCGCGCAGTTTTTCCTGGTCGACGCGCCTGCCGACCTCGGCTTCCTGGATCCTCAGGCTGATCCTGTATTGCTGGGACAGGGGCTCGGTGAAGAGGGCCATCCCGGCGAAAAGGGACTGGCGCGGCGAATTGATCGTCGTGTCGATGCCGGGAATGGGGCCCAGGCCCGGGTAGACGCCGAATGCGCCCTGGCGGAACTGGAAATCGAGCGTCGACAGCAGGTATCCGCCGATGCCGTAGACGTTCAGCTGCGGATAGCGGTAGGTCCGGGCCTGGGCGATACGGTCGGAGCCGATTTCCATGTCCAATGCGGCATTGGCGAGCTGCCAATTCTGGCGGCGCGCCAGGTCCAGGGCCCGGGCCAGCGTCAGCGTTTCGGGAGCGGGCGCACGGGCGCCCCCGGGTCCCATTGAAACCCGGTCCGGGCTCTCCGCGCCGCGCAGGACGGCGGCCTGCAGGAGGCAGCCGCATGCAAGCCGGCTGAAGGTTGATCGCATGGGAGCGTCCAGATTGGATATTTGTGCAGAATCCTTCGATCTTCGAATCGCCGCACGCGGCCGGGCCCGCGGGCAGAAGGGGCCTGAATGCACGCCAGAAGATCGGCTGTTTGGATCAGTTTGCAGCTTGTTTTGAGTTGTATTAAAAAATAGTTTGACGACTCAAAATATTGCCTGTTATTCGCCATTGGTGCCATTTTTAGCTTTCCAACTATTGAGGACCGCGCCCGGCGATCATGAGTGATTCCGGCGAGACGCCCTTGGGGCCCCGGAAAGGGGCGGACGGCGAAGCCGCTGCTCCCGGCGGCGGCGCACAGCAATCCAGCCATGTCTCGCTCGAGGGACTGCATGGCACGGTGAATGTCCCGGACGGCCATGCGAGCTTCTGGCGGAATTGGCGGGCCTTCGTCGGACCGGCGATCCTGATCAGCGTCGGCTACATGGACCCGGGCAACTGGGGCACAGACTTGCAGGGTGGGGCGCAATTCAAATACGGCCTGCTCTGGGTGGTCGCCCTGGCGAGCCTGATGGCGGTCATTCTCCAGGTGATCTCGGCCCGCCTGGGCGTCGCGACGGGCAAGGACCTGGCCCAGTGCTGCCGCGATTACTACCCCAAGTGGACGCGCTGGCCCAATTGGATCACGATGGAGATCGCGATCGGCATGACGGACCTTGCCGAGGCCCTCGGCAGCGCGGTGGCGCTCAACATGCTGTTTCACATTCCCCTGCAGTGGGCGATTATCATCACGGCGTTCGATGTTCTGCTCCTCCTCGCCCTGCAGGGGTTCGGCGCAAGGCTGATCGAGGCGGTGGTCACGGTCTTCGTCCTTACGATCGCCGTCTGCTACGGCATCGAGATTTTCGGGCTGGCCCAGACCCGGCCCGACTTCATGGAAATGGGCCACGCCATCGTGCGGCCCGACTTCGCCCAGGCCGGCATGCTGGTCGTGGCGATCGGAATCATCGGAGCGACCGTCATGCCGCACAACCTGTACCTTCACACGGCGCTTGTGCAGACCCGCAAGCTGCAGAAGGACGAGGAGTCCGTGCGCCGCGCCATCCGTTTCAACACGATCGACACCGCGGTCGCCCTGACGATAGCCTTCTTCATCAATGCCGCCATCCTGGTCCTTGCGGCAATCGTTTTTTACGGCAAGGACAGCATTACGCTGGCCGGCGGCCGGGTGGTCGCGTTCACGGCGGACAGCGACTGGATCCGGGTGGCGTATCTGACGATCGCCCCGCTCCTCGGAACGGTGCTCGCAAGCACGCTATTCGCCGTGGCGCTTCTTGCCAGCGGCCAGAGCAGCACGATCACCGGAACCCTCGCCGGGCAGGTCGTGATGGAGGGATTCATGCACTGGCGGATCAGGCCCTGGGTGAGGCGGCTGATCACCCGCGCGCTGGCGGTGATTCCGGCGATCCTCATCATCAGCGTCCGCGGCACGAGCAGCGTGACCGACCTGGTCAACCTGAGCCAGGTGGTTCTGTGCCTCGTCCTGCCCTTTGCCATGTTCCCGTTGCTGCACTTTGCCAGTTCACGCAAGCGGATGGGAAAGTGGCGAAGCGGCTGGTTCCTCATCATCACCGGCTGGGGCACCGCGATCATGATCACAGCCATGGATATCTACAGCTTGCCGGATGCGCTGAAGCAGGCTTGGGTCGTCATTGCCGGCCATTGAATTCCGATCTCCCGCACAAACCCGACTGAGTAGCAGCCATGTACAACAAAATCCTTCTGACGCTGGACACGACCCCCTCGGACCGGGTTATCATCGAGCATATCAAGTCGCTTGCAAAGGCCATGCACAGCCGTGTCGTCCTGCTTCATGTCGCCGACGGTTGGGCGGCCCGAACCCATGGAGCCGATGCGGTGAGCCCCGAAATCGCCGAGGATACGGCCTACCTGCGCAAGGTGCAGGCCGAGTTTCAATCCCTTGAAATTCCCGCTGAGGCTCAGATGGCCTTCGGGGAGCCGGGCAAGGAGATCGTCAAGTGGGTTCGCGACAAGGGCTGCGACCTCGTTGCGATGAGCACCCACGGGCACCGCTTCGTGGGGGACCTCTTCCTTGGGTCGGCCTCCAGGCTGGTGCGGCACAATGTCAGCGTGCCGGTGCTTCTCCTCCGGGCGAAATGAACCTCCGCGAGGCGGGCCTCACCGCGGACTGACCGGCGCGCTTCTGGGCGGTGCGTTCGCAGGTTCCGCCCTGATTGCCTGTTCAAGGGCGGACAGGGCATCCTCACAGACAAGCATGGCCTTGCGCTTCTGGCTCAGCGAGATGGCGAGGGAGCGCACGTTGGTGTTTTCGCGGGATAGCTTGAGAATCTGCGCCCTAAGGCCGCTGAAACGGGCGTAACGGCCCATAGCGGCCGCGAGATCCGTGTTGCCGCCCAAGTTCGGGAGGGCCGCCAGGTTTTCCAGGTTGCTCCGGACCATTCGATCCTCCGCTGCCATCGCCGCCTCCATCTCGTCCATCCTCCGGTTGCTTTCCTCGGCGATGTGCGGGGGAAGAAGGGCCAGGATGCGCAGGGCCGCAATCCGGGCGCCGTCGGCGAGCTCCGTGACTCTAAGGTTGTCCGCCTGGCCTGAGGCGCCTTTATCGGCGGCCACCCGAGCCAGCGCCGCGTCCATCTCCCGGATCTCCGCGGCAGCCGGTCCGAACGCCAGGCTGTATGCCTTCAGGTTGCTGTTTCTTACGGCCAGGTCCAGCAGCTCCTTGTCGATACGCTGCAACTCGGCAAATGATTGGGAGAATTGGGCCAGGGTCGCTCTTTCGTCCTGGCTGCCATCCGCCGCCAGAAGGCCCTCCAACTTCAGGCGGCCCTGTTCCGCCTTCGCGGTCGACGCGCGCGCCTGGTCGGCAAATGTCCGCGAATCCCCGTCGGTGTCGGCCATTACCGCGCTTTTTTCCGCCTCGGAGGCGAGGGCGACGGCAAGGCGCACCTGTTCGACCAGTTCCAGGCGCGTGGCCCTCGATGCCAGCTGCCCGGCCGAATTCTCCAGGCTCCGGTAGTGGAGCCCCAGAATGACGACCCCAAAAAACACGGCCGCACCGGCGGTTATCCGTAGAAAGTCCGTTGCACCAGGCTTCATGACGACGCTGCCCTTCTGGAGGCTGGCGCGGACTCGGAAACGGGCGGATCGCTTTCCGTGGCCGGGCCGTTGCGCTCCATGGAGAAGGATGTTTTCCCCTGGGGCGAAGACAACCCCATTATGAACAAGCTGATCGTCTTCTGTCCGGAGGTTCGCTTCGAGCATTGTTTCACAGCCAACGGGCTCGAAAGCGCCACCGGCCCCAATGACACAACCGGCGCTCCCGTCCGCATGGCCGGCGCCTACGACAACGGCACCCGGCAATCACAGACAACCTTTCTGTGTGATATCACCTGGCACTTCTGAGGATTCATAGGGCGCGTCCGGCGCTCGACGCGACGCAATCCGGCCGACCAGCCCGCTGATATCCGCGGGCTGTTTTTTTTAAATGTCCCTTTGGAAAGATCAGACAACGGATTCGCCAAGCTCATTGTTGCGAATAAAGCGGGCCTTTCACAGTCGAATTTTTCTTAGCCGGCTTCGACACGCATCGCCCCGGTTCTTCGGCCACACCGGGATCTCCGATCGAAGTGCCTTCCTCGTCGTCGCGCCGAAGATGGGCCAGCATTTCACGCTCGAAGAGATGATACACCAAGCTTCGCTGTTCGGCGTGAACGCACTCGATAACCCCGTTCGGCAGATAGCGAAAGATCACGCGGTAGCCGCCAATCCGCAATCGGCTGTACCCGGCAAGGCGTTCTCGCAGCGGCAGAGAATGTCCTCCCTCTCTCTCAAGTGCCCGTATCGCGAGCTTCAAGCGGCGCCTTGGCCCCGGCGCGAGTGCTCCAAGAAAATCCTTCACTTGCTGACGAAGTTGGACGTGGTATTTCACTCTGCGATGTCGTCGAGAGAATAAGCGTTGCCCTTTCCGGCCTCCGCGTCGGCAATCGCCGCCATCGCCGCAGGATTCGCGAGGGTTTCCATCGTTTCGACCAAGGACGCAAGGTCATCGGCTCCGAGAACGTAGGCTACCGGCCTGTCGTGTCTGGTTATGGTGGCAAGGCTTCCGGTTTCAGCCTCCCGTACCAGCGCCGGAAGTTGCGTCTGCGCCTCCTTGATGCTGTAGGTATATTTCATAAGGAATATACCTATCGTCGTTATGGGAGGACATCAACTGTAGGACGAATCGGCGTGCGAAGCGCAATCCCAAGGAGGCGGAGCACGACTTCAGCTCAACCGCCAGCCGGTGAACAAACGCGCGGTTGACACCGAACGGCTTGTCCGCGCTGCCCTCGAAGAATTGGGTTCGCCTTGGCCGGACCGGCAGGTCGTGGTCCATATCGGAGACCTGCCCGAGTGCACGGGGGACCCGGCATTGTTGAAGCGGGTCTGGGTGAATCTGCTCTCGAACGCCCTGAAGTATACGCGCAAGCGCGAGCACGCCGTGATTGAAATCGGCAGCGTGTCGGACAAGGGCGAGGTGGCATACTTCGTCCGAGACAACGGCACCGGCTTCGACATGCACTATGTCGACAAACTCTTTGGCGTCTTTCAACGCTTGCACCGGGCGGAGGACTACGAGGGCACCGGAGTCGGCCTGGCGATTGTGAAGCGCATAGTTCTCCGGCGTGTCGTCCGCTTGAATCCGTTCCAGTCGCGGTGGATTCGTGAACGGCACCGCGGGCAGGCGAGGCAATGGCGCAGCCTAACTTACCGAGCGCGTCCCTCGCCTTGAGGCGATAAACGCCTTCGCGTCGGTTCGCAGCGGTCCGCCCTGCTTGGCAGCGCTCAAGATTCCTTCGCCCCAAGCCCCAGCCGCCTCGGGCGAAACGCCCGAGGCCCGGGCATGTTTCGGCCACTGTGCAACCGCCGATTCGACCTGCTCGAAAACATCGACTGCCTCAGCTTCGGAGATCCCACCACTCGCGGCCAATTCCAACACCTCGCCAAAACGTCGGGGGATCTCACCGCCGCTTCCCCATCGGATCGCCGTCAGCGTCTCGCCCAAGCTGGGATTGAGATCGTAGGCCGGCGCCAGGGACCAAGACCGTCTGCTCGCGTCATAGAGAAACGCATGATTGCGGCCGTGGTCGTCGCGGTTCGTCGCGAGCAGGTTGAAGACCACTCGCCGAAACGCCTCTAGCGCCTCCTTCGGGCCGCCGAGCTGGCTGGCCAAGACGATCAGATCCTCGTACCGGATCGCTCCGACCGCGTCCCGGTGCAGAAGAGCGCTCAGGCTCTGGGCGTGAATCCGCCCAACGCTCCCGTCCGGTCGCACGATTCGGTCGAAGCGCTCGACCGCGAAATGCCGGCCGCCTTTGTCGTCCTCCAGGAGACAGGCCGGCGGCAGGTGCAGGCCCGCTGCGCACGCCATCGTGTGAAAGGCGTACTCGACCGCACCCTGCGTTTCATCATCGGGTATCGGCGAAAACTTGACGATCCCCGGGACGTGCCCGGCCGGCGGCAGCCCGCCGACAAGCAACCGCTCGGCGCGCACGACGCCCCCTTTGCAAATCTTCGCGGGAAGGTGGGCGCCGACTTTTGGGAACACTCCGCCAAGCGTGCCCCCCGTCGAGAGCGAGCCCGTGCGTATCCGACCTTTGTCGGGCAGGCTCCTCTTGATTCGCTCTGCCAGAGCCGCAAGCCCAGCGAGATTTTCAGGGACGGGCTCCGAACTGCCAACCTCCGGCGCCCCCGGCACCCGGAAAGCGATGGCTCCGGGGCCTCCCGCTCCGATGCTGGCCAAGCTGTCCATGATCGTCCATTCCTTCCCCGGGGCCTCTCTGTCGGCGAGAAGCTGTCCCCAGCGGTCCGGCAGGGAATCCACGATGAATCCCGGCAGGCCCGCAATGAAAGGACTCGTGGCCTTCGGCTCCCCGCGGTACTCCACGATGCCCTCGCGGAAAACGTCCAGGTGGGGGTAGATGATGGGCGCAATGTCGTGCCCGCTCGCCAGAAACTCAGGAGTGACTTCGACGGCGAAGGCCCGATCCACCCGCCGGTACAGAAGCCGGCCCATCCGAAGCTCCCCAAGGTACAGCTCAAGCTGGTCTATGCCGACTGGGCTCGCGGAAGGCATCGGCGTCTCCTCTCAGATCTTCGCGCCAATCCGCCGCAGGCGGACCCGCTGTCGCTTTTGTCCTGCCCGCAGAAATTCCTCCACAGTCCGTGAACCTGTGCGCGGGCTTGCTTCCGCGTTGAGCGCCTCGACCAGCGATTCACTCATTCCGAGCGCGACCACGATCCGGGCGAAAACCCCCAAGCCAACCTGTCCCGTGCGCTCAAACCGTGTGATCGTCAGCTCCGAGAGCCCACACCTGGTCGCAAGGTCGATCTGGCGCAAACCGATGGCCTGCCGCTTCACCTTACACGCAGCGGCCATGAGGGAGGTGAGTTTGGGTCCTGAAATAAGCATTCTGTTTTGTTTACTAAACTTATGAAATAGGCTTTAAGCAATCTATTTTATTACCTTAAAATAAATGAAAATGGACACTAGGACACAAGACTGCAGCAGACAGGGATAGCCAGTAGTCAGATCGACGGCTTTTCAGGAACAAAGGTCATCCCGGCTTCCAGGGAAGACAGGCTTGCGGCGGCGCCCGAGTGACTGGGATTGAACCTCAGGCACTCCCGGAAACTCGCCTTGGCCTCTTCGATGCGGCCGAGCACGACCAGAATGCAGCCGCGGTTGTTCAGGGCTTCCGGATAGGCGGGGAAAATGGCGATAGCCCGGTTGTACTCGGCCAACGCGTCTTCTGGATGGTCGCGGGCGGCCTTGTAGCAGCCGAGAAAGTAATGCGTCTTGGCACTGTTCGGGGATGCCTGGGCTAGCTTGGGATAAAACGCATCGGCATCGTGCCAATCGCGATCACGGTCCCAGGTGCGCGCTGCAAACACGAGCACCAAGGCGGCCAGAAAGATTTCCTTTCTTGGCAGCCGTTCAAGACCCTGCGCCAGGAGCAGGGCGAGGCCTATGCTGGGGAAGAAGGCCAGGCGTTCGCCCAAAATAGTGCCGATCGGCATCAGGAGATTGGCGGCGGGGAGAAAGGCCAGCACCCAGATTGCCACGCCCAGCCGCGCCGCAGGCCGATTAAAAAACCCCCAGGTTGCCAACGCCGCCAGGGCCAAGCCGCACCAAGCCCGGCCATCCTGAAGGCCCATGACCAGCGGGATCTCCTTGTAGGAATAATCTGCGGAGAGGGTGATTGGCACCAAAGTCTTCCAAACGTAGAGCACCTGCACCCACAGGGCCGTCAAAATCCGCTGGGGCGCCTGCAGGAGGGTCATAGGATTATCGATCGCCGGAATGAACGAGGCTCCCTCGGCGACCGCAGCGCGGGCCCAGAGGGCCAGCCCCACGACGGCCGAGGCAGCGAGCCCGTGGATGGCGAGACGCCGGAAATTAAACGGCATCCGGGGTCCGGGTCCGAGATGCGGAAATAGAAGGGCCATGCCTGCGACCGCGGCCGCGCTCTCCTTGGAGAATACGGCGAACAGGTAAAGGAGCAATGCGGCCGCCAGGGCTCCCCGCCTGTAGAGCAGGAGCGCGCCGAGCCCAAAGGCTGCGGCCAAGAGCTCGCTTCCGCTGATGATCGCCGCCGACACCTCGGTGTGG
>Ga0181529_10007340_pt1 | contig 11011 bp, 5 predicted proteins | sample PEATcosm2014_Bin_36_FD_119763 | JGI IMG/M metagenome (GOLD analysis project Ga0181529, IMG submission 119763) | Peatland microbial communities from MTU Mesocosm Facility, Houghton, MI, USA - PEATcosm2014_Bin10_30_metaG | ecosystem: Environmental > Terrestrial > Soil > Wetlands > Peat | place... | reverse complement strand
GAGATCTATCGGACCAGCCTGACGATGGCGTGGTATCGCAGCCAGGCTTACTACGATTCGGGCGGATGGCGGGCCACGTGGAGCGGCGAGGGCGGCGGCGTGCTTATCAACCAGGCTCCGCACCATCTGGACCTGTTCACGTATCTGGGCGGCATGCCGGCGACCATCCAGGGCCAGACGCGCACCCGGTTGCATAAGATCGAAGTCGAGGACGAGGCTTTCGCATTCCTCGAGTACCCGAACGGCGCGCACGGGTATCTATATGCCAGCACGACGGAGATGCCCGATTTCAACATGATCCAGGTGTGCGGGGATCGCGGCAAGCTCATTCTGGACGACAAGGGACTGAGGGCGTGGGGCGTTAAGCCCGGCATCAAGCAGTTCACGGTGGACAACGCGACGATGTGGGCCAGTCCGGAGTTGGAGGAGATTCCGTTCGAGCTGCCGCCGCAGATGGAGCCGGGCGGGCATGGCGCGATCACGCGCAACTTCGCGCGCTCGATCCTGTTCGACGAGCCGCTGATATCGCCCGGCGAGCAGGGCCTCAACGCGGTAGAGCTCATCAACGGCGTCATCCTCTCCGGGCACACCGGCGAGCGCATCAATCTGCCCGTCGACCGCGAGCGCTACGAGAGCCTCATCAACCACCTGAAGGCGCAGTCCCAGGTGAAGGCCGAGGTGAAGGAGCAGCGTGTCACCGACCCGCACTACACCTGATACGATGGCGCAGAACGGCGTCTATCCATCGCAATGGATGCGGCAGGCCGCAGCGGCGGGAATTATCGTCGCGGACCTGCCGCTTGCAGCCGGCCAGATCCAGCCTAACAGCCTGGACCTGCGCCTCGGCCCGGTCGGCTATCGCGTTCAGTGCAGCTTCCTGCCCGGCGAGGAGGGGATGCGGCGCAAGCTGGATCGCTACGGCTGGTACGCATTCGACATACCAGACGAGGGCGTGGTGCTTGAGCGCAATCAGATTTACCTCTTCCCGTTGATGGAGCGGATCGCGCTGCCGGCGCACGTCTCCGCGCACGCCAATCCGAAGAGCACGACGGGCCGACTGGACGTCTTCACTCGCGTGGTGACCGAGTTCGGCGCGGGCTTCGACATAGCGCAGGCGGGCTACAACGGGCCTCTTTATCTCGAGGTCGTTCCGCGGTCGTTCGCCATCCGGGTCCGCGCAGGCGATTCGCTGGCGCAGATCCGTTTCCAGACGGGGGATCCGCACCTGAGTCCGGCCGAGACCGCCGATCTACTGGACCGCGACGACATCGTGCTGGGCGCGGATCTGCGCACGCTGCGCTCGCGGGACCTCGACATCGGCTCCGGCCTCGTGCTCTCGGTGAGCCTTCCTCGCAAGAACGAGCCGACGGTAGGATACGAGGCGCGCCGCAACACGCCGCCGATCGACCTGCGGGCTATCGGGCAGGCGCGCGTACGCCACTACTGGAACCGTATCCACGGGGACAGCAAGCCGATCATCCTGGAGCCGGACCAGTTCTACATCTTCGCGTCGCGCGAGCTTGTGCGCCTGCCGGCGGAGTATTGCGCGGAGATGGTGGCGTTCGACGCGAGCTCCGGAGAGCTGCGCACGCATTACGCCGGCTTCTTCGATTCGGGCTTCGGCTTCGGCGTAGGCCGGCGCGCAGGAGAGACGGCAGCGGCGGTGGTCCTCGAGGTGCGCAGCCGGGACGTGCCGTTCCTGATCGAGCATGGCCAGCCGCTTTTTCGCGTGAACCTGCTGCGCGCGACGGAGCCGCCGGACATGCTCTATGGCGCGGATCTGAGCTCGAACTACCAGTCGCAGCGGCTCCGCCTCAGCAAACAGTTCAGGCCCCCCTCAGACGTCGAGGAAGAGGAAGACGCATCAGGCGGTCAGCTCCGCCTTGAGGTCTCATAGCGGGCCGGATATGCGACGGTTCATGGAATTGACGGCACATCGAAAAGCCCCGTCCAGCTTCCCGCTCCGGATCGGCCGGTTGGGCCAGGCGGGCACGCGCGTCGGATTGCCGCGAGGCACCGGAGTAAACTCCTGCGTTAATCGGCCTGCGGCCATCCGTCCTCCGGACGGAGTTGACTGGTGCGGCCGATGGCCGTCGAGGGTGTTCCGGGCCGTTGCGATCGCGGTTGTGGTGCTTTTGTCGGCGGCGAGCGCCTCTTCCGAGGCCGTTCGGATGCGGCTCGTTCCGACGGGCGCAGTCGTGCGCATGAAGGATTATCCGGCGCTGTGGGACCGGACAATCTTCACTCCGGCGATTCCGTACAGCGTCAAGCGATTGCCGAAAGACGTGGGGATGCCGGAGTTCGCGGAGCTGGAGGTGGGGCCTCGCGAGCGTACGACACATGTTCTCTTCCTCCTCGACGCCGCGTCAGCCGCGCCGAAGCTCTTCGTGGACACGACCGGGACCGGGGATCTGGCCGCCGCTCCGGCGCTGCCGCTCACGCTCAGCTTCCATTCCTCGCAGCCGGACAGGCCCGATTCCTACACCGGGAGCCTGAGCGTGCCGGTTCGATGGGGAGACGAGACGGCTACGGTGCACTTCGATCTGGGCGTCTGGCGTTACAACCGCGGCCGCGAAACGCCGAACCCGCTGCCGGACGTCGTGCTTTACCGCGCCGACTACGGGCGCGAGGGCGAGATACGCCTCTCCGGCCGCGCCTATCACGCTATGCTGGCGGATCCGGTCGGATCCGGCGATTTTCGCGGCGCGCGGTCCATGGTTCCCGGCCAGAAGAAGACCGGCATCCACCTGCTGATCGACGTGAATGCAAACGGCATCTTCGACCGGCGCGGCGAGCAGTACGACACCGGCATGCCTTTCAACATCCGGGGCGTCACGTACGAGATCCGGAACATGGACGCTTCCGGCTCGCGGTTCGAGGTCGTGCACTCGGCCCACCAGGTTGCGGAGATCCTGCCACCGCCGGATCTATCGGCCGGCAGCCCGTCTGTGCCCTTCTCGGCGCGGACGACGACCGGGGCGACGGTTCGCTTCCCCTCGGACTACCGCGGCCGGATCGTGCTGCTCTACTTCTGGGGAAGCTGGTGCGGCGACTGCAGGTCGGAGATGCCCAACGTCAGCCGGGTGTATGCCGCCGCGCATGCGCGCGGGCTGGACATCCTGGGCGTGAGCTGCGACCGCGCGAGCGCGAAACAGCAGGTTGCCGACTTTCTCAAAGCGGATCGCATGACCTGGCCCGAGATATACGACGGGAAGTGGATTCATTCGGCCGTCGCGGGTCTATACTGTATCCATAACATACCGACCGGCGTATTGGTGGAGGGCGCCACGGGGAAGATCCTGGCGTCCGGACAGGACGTTATAGGCAGCAGGCTCGCGCCCACGGTAGAGAGTGCGCTCGCCAGGCTCAGGCGGCCGCAAACCCGGCGGGCGGGCGGGCGGTAGTGTGGCCGGCCGACTGAAGTCGGCGGCTATGCGTGCTAAGTCCCTCCGGGACTCGCGCCTACGGGACGGCAGGTCCACGCTCGGGCGACCCCGAGTCGGGGTGTGGTCGCCGGTTAACCCATTCAACGGGAGCCATTCGCGTGCAGCTTAAGAGGCTGGAGCTGATCGGATTCAAGACGTTCGCGGACCGCACCGAGATCGAGATCGATTCGGGCATGACGGCGATCGTCGGCCCGAACGGCTGCGGCAAGTCGAACATCGTCGACGCGCTGCTCTGGGTGCTCGGGGAGCAGAATCCCCGGCTGCTGCGCGGCGCGACGGCGCAGGACGTGATCTTCGCGGGCACGGACCGCCGCAAGCCGCTCGGCATGGCGGAGGTTCGGCTGACCATCGACAACTCGGACCACGGCCTTCCGATCGATTTCGAGGAGGTGACGGTCTCACGCCGCGTCTTCCGCTCCGGCGAGAGCCAGTATCTGATCAACGGCGCGCAGTGCCGCCTGAAGGACGTGGTCGAGCTGTTCCTCGATACGGGAGCGGGCAAGGGCGCCTACGCGTTCGTCAGCCAGAGCGAGGTGGACGCGGTGCTTTCGGCGCGGCCGGAGGACCGGCGGGAGCTGTTCGAGGAGGCAGCCGGAGTCAAGAAGTATCGCACGCGCAAGCGCGAGGCGCTGAGAAAGCTGGAATCCGCGGAGGCGAACCTGACGCGGATCCGGGACATCCTTCAGGAGCTGGACGCAGAGCGGGAGCCGATGGAGCGGCAGGCCGTCGCGGCGCGGCGCTACCTGCTGCTGCAGGAGAGACTGCACGAGATCGAGGTCGGGCTGCTGGTCGGCGAGGTGCAGAAATCGGATTATGAGCTGTTCGCGCTGCGGCAGGAGCGCGATGCCGACGTCGCGGCTGTCCGCGACCTGGAAGAGGAGCTGGCGCGCCTGGAGGGTTCGGCATCCGAGCTGGGCGAGGGCCTTGCGCGCAGCGAAGCCGACCTCGAAGAGGCGAGGCAGGCGCACCACGCAGCGGCGTCGCTGGTGGACAGGCTGGACGGCGAGCGAGCGCTGATGGGCGAGCGTGAGGCGGGAGCCACGCGCAGCCGGGCTCAGCTCGAGAGGGAGCTTGCCGATCTAGCCGACCGCGCCGAGCGGCTGACGACCGCCATCGGCCAGTCGGAGGCGGATCTGGGGGAGGCCGGGCGCGAGGAGAGCGAGCGTCGTGAGTCGCTAGTCGGGCAGCGGGCCGCGCTCGCGGAGCTGGACGAGGCGGTGCGGGCCGGAATGAGGCAGTCCCAGGAGCGGCAGAACGAGCGGATGCGATTGGAGCGGGACTCGGCCGCGCGGGACGCGTCGCTGACGGCTGCGCGGGATCGATTGGCCGACGCCTCCGTCCGGCTCGACGCGATCCGGAACGATATCGGCCGGCTCGAGAGCGCGGGCGAAGAGGCTCGCGGTCAGGCCGCCGCGGCTCGCGCCGCGGCCGAAGCGTGCGAACAGGAGTGCGTGCGGCTTGCGGAGGAGCGGGCCGGCCTGCAGGAGCGGATCGCCGGCTCGCAGGAGAGAGCGGCGGCCACGCGAGCCTCGCTGGACGGAGCGCGCAGGCGGCTTGCGGAGCAGTCCTCCCGCTTTGCCACGCTCAGGGAGCTTCACGAGAGCCACGAAGGTTTTTATCAGGGCGTGCGGGCGGTGCTGACGGCGCGCAAGAGCGGGGGGCTGAGCGGCCACTTCGTCGCGGTCGTGGACATGCTGAACGTGCCGGAGCCGTATCGCGTAGCCGTCGAGGTTGCGCTGGGAGGCAGCCTGCAGGACATCGTGACGGAGACGGAGGAGGAGGCAAAAGCCGGGATCGACTGGCTGAAGCGGCAGCGCGCCGGCCGGGCGACGTTCCTTCCCCTACCCTTGCTTCGTCCGCCGGCGCCGCTTCGGGTGGAGTCTTCGGCCGGCGGCGCGAACGGCGTGCACGGCGTTGCGGCCGACCTGGTTTCGATCGATCCGCGCTATGCGGACGTGCTGCGTCTGCTGCTGGGCCGCGCGCTGATCGTGTCGGACATGGATGCGGCGATCGCCGCGTCGCGCCGGATGCAGGGATGGAACAAGATCGTAACGCTGGAGGGTGAGCTGCTGACGCCGGGCGGCGCGCTCACGGGCGGATCGCTGCAGGGGCGCGGAACGCATCTTGTCGGCCGCAAGGGCGAGCTGGACGATCTGAAGTCGCGCCTGCCGAAGGCCCAGCGCGAGGTGGACGAGCTATCGCGCGCCGCCGATGCGATCGCCGCGGAGATTCAGAGTCTGGATTCGGAGCGCAGCGCGCTTCTGCAGCGCGAGTCCGAGGCTCAGGCGAAGCGGGCCTCCGCAAGTTCGGCGCGCGCGTCCGCCGAGCGCGACGGCGAGCGGCTTGGCCGAGAGCTGGCGGATCGCCGGGCTGCGCGGGCGGACCTGGAGGCGCGGGCCGGCGCCCTTGAGGCGGAGATCGCCGAGATCTCGACGGCCATCGAGGCGGGCCGGAAGCGCAACGACTCTGCCGACGATGCGCTGAGCGCACTCGAAGAGGAGACTCGCGCCCTGGCTCTGCGCCGCGACACCTGCCGTACGGCGGCCGTGACGCTGGAGGTCGACGTGAGCCGCCTGGCCGAGAAGCGCCAGGCGCTTACCCGCGAGCTGGCGGCAGACCGGGCGGAGCTTGTCTCGATCGGCAGCCAGGCACAGCGGCGCCGGGAGCAGCGGGAGGCGCTGGAGGGAGAGAGCGTCGATTCCGTGCAGGCGCAGGCGAAGCTGGCGATCCAGCTTGCGGACGCTCGCGAGCGGCTGGCAGGGCTGGAGACCGCGCTGGCCTCGTGCCGGGAGCTGCGGCAGGGACTGCTGGCGCGCAACGCCGAGATGAGCGCAGCGTTAAAGAGCGCAGGCCATCGTCGCAACGAGATAACTGCCTCTCTGCACCAGGCGGAGATGAGCATCGTCCGGCTGGAGGAGCGTTACACGCAGGCGACGGAGCGGCTTCAGATGGAGTATGGGATCTCCGTCGAGGAGGCGCTTGCGAGGCCGGAAGACGTCGCGGCCGACAGGAACACGATCATGGAGGTGAACCGGCTGCGCCGCGAGCTGCGGGCGATGGGCACGGTCAACACGGGCGCCGTGGCCGAGTTCGAGCGGCTGACGGAGCGGTCCGAGTTCCTCTCGACTCAGCGCGACGACCTGGAGCGCGGCCGCGTCTCGCTTCTACAGACGATCGCAGAGATCGACGAGAGCACGCGCGGCGTCTTCATGGAGACCTTCGAGGCGGTGCGCGTCGAGTTCGAGAGGCTGTTCACGCGGCTCTTCGGGGGCGGCACAACCAGGCTGGAGCTCACGAAACCGGACGATCTTCTGGAGACCGGCATCGAGGTGATCGCGCAGCCGCCCGGAAAGCGCGCGCAGAGCCTCTCTCTGCTGTCCGGCGGCGAGCGGGCGTTGACCGCGACGGCGCTGCTCTTCGCCTTTCTCGCCGTCCGTCCGAGCCCGTTCGTGCTTCTGGACGAGGTCGACGCTCCTTTGGACGGCGTAAACGTCGAGAAGTTTGCCGGGCTGGTGCGCGATTTCAGCCGCAACAGCCAGTTCCTGCTTATCACGCACAATCCGACCACGATGGAGACGGCGCCGGCCTGGTACGGCGTCACGATGCGCGATCCCGGAGTGAGCAGCGTGATCGCCTACCGGGTGCCGCAAGAGGCTCTGCCCTCCGACGGCGCCGAGGCCGTAGTCATCATGCGGTAGAAACGCCCCCACCCCCGACCCCTCCCCCGACCCCTCCCCCAAGAACAGGGGAGGGGGGACCGGCCAAGGCCCCCACCCCCGACCCCTCCCCCAAGAACAGGGGAGGGGGGACTGACCAAGGATCGGTATGGGGTTCCGAGGGCGTGTTCGAGGCAGGGTGATTTGCCTGCGGTCGTGGGTCTTCGCGGGGTTTTCGTCGTCCTTTTGGCGCTCTGCGCCCGCGCCACCCTCCTCACGCCCCTCTCCCACAGGGCTTAGAGGCTTGTGCCGATGAGATTGACCGGCGCCTGCTTGCTGCGCCGGGGAACGAGGGGCCTTATTCGGGCGTGAGCGCCTCTTCTGCAATTCCGGTGCGGATCAGGGGGTCAGGCGGATGCGGGTCGGATCGAGGCTGCGGATGGCGTCGATTGCAGACGCCAGCTCCGCGCCCTGCCCGAGAGGCGCGAGGTTCCAGGCGGCGACGGAGGGATGCGACCGGTCTCGCGCGACGAGGGCGAGCAGTTCGGATCGCGCGGCCTCGGGCGACAGACCGTGGCGCGGGCCCTCGCACACGACCATCCCCAACTCGTCCGCCAGGTCCAGCATGCCGGGCGCAGGCGCCTCTAGATAGACCACCCCGACCCCATTGTTCTGATTGACGCGGAGTTGTGTGCGGGCAACGGATGCTTCGGCGGCAGTTGCGACGGGCGTGGGCGCGTCGAAATCGTGCATGGCGACGGTCGAGCCGGCGACGGGCGATCCGTCGACGACGATCCCTCCACCGGGTCCGCGGTCCAGATCCCTGCACCCGAAGACGGTGTCCAGCGTATCCAGCACGTCGGTGCCCTGCCGGAAGCTGAGCTGCAGCATGTAGAGCGTGGGATGGGCCGGCGACCAGACCTGCAGTCTGCCGGACGGAACCGTGACGAGCAGCGTAGTGATGTTGCGGCCCGGAGCGAGGGCCAGTATCTGGAACGTCTGGACAACGGGCTTACGGTCCGGGAGGCTCAGGACCTTTGCGTCGAGCGTAGCGTCTCCGCTCTTGTCGGATGTGTTCTGCAGCGTAATCGCGGCGGTGACGTGGCCTCGGATGCCGGCCTGGACGGCGCAATCTGCGATATAGGCTTCGTCGTGGGCCACGAGCGTTACGTCCTGCCAGATTCCGGGCCCTGAGAGAGCGTCGCCTGTGGCCCGGACGGCGAGCAGGTTGTTGGCCTGAGGCGCGTCCGGGCTGGCCCCGCCATTGTACGGCACGATCTGCTTCGTCGCGTAGTAGGACTGCGGCGCGGCGCCTTCGGTGGACGAGCCCAGGAGCTGTCCGTTCAGCCAGACGGTCGAGCTCTGGGCAACGGCGCCCAGAACGAGGCGGACGGTCTGTCCCTTCCAGGTGGCCGGCACCCCGAACGAGCGGAAGTACCAGACAATCCTGGGCGCGCCTCTCGCCGCGGATGGCGCGGACGGCACGGAAGCCGGCGCGGCGTTCGGCGGCGGATGGAGCATCCAGCCGCGATCCTTGCCGTGCCCATCCGGGTCGGCGGCCATCGTCCAGGCGCCGTCGAGCGAGAGCGTATCCCGCCCCTTCCGACCCGTGATGGCAGGCGGCTTGCCTCTGTGGCCTCTTCTTCCCTGCGCACGCGCCGGCGCCGCTCCCTGCGTAGCGCACAGGGCGAGCGCAAGGACCAACATAACGAACCGACCCCGTCTGCCCACGAACGTCTCCTCTCGCCGGGCCCTGCGTAACGCACCCGGGTATCGTGCACGCACACCCAGGGATTATGACGCGTGTCCGACGGTTATGTCGCACCTACTCGCCGCCCGCCGGAACATGCTGTTGCGTTGCTGCCCGACCGCTCCGTTGCGCTCCGCCGACCTCGAAACAAGGTTAACCCGGATTACCTGTTTTATGCAATAAGCCATCGAAACTCAAAAGATCTTGAACCGATCGGCCAACAATATGATAGCCGCGTCAGGTATTTTGCGCGGCTTCTTTGAGCCCCGCGCCGGGCTTACGCGATATCAATCCGCTTGCCGCCAGCTCGGGCAAGCATGGAGTCCCATGAATGAAACGACTCTATCCCGTCGTCACGCTTCTCATATTGACCGTTTCGTTCCCGATCGGCGCCGGCGCGCAGCCCGCGCCGCCTAACCTTGCGCTCAACATCGAGGACCAGGGCGGCAGCCCCTCCGCGCCGCAGACATGGGCTCAGATCGTCCAGGGCGCGGGCGTGAATCTCGACGGCATCGTCACTTCCGCCCTCGGAGCGGGGGGCAGCGCCACGTATACGGCGGGCGTACAGACCGTGCTCATATACGATCCCAGCGTCCTGAGTCCGATCGGGCCGCAGCCGGCACTGCCCGCCTCCAATCCATTCCCGCTCGCGCTTCTGAGCCCGCAGACGCCGGTCACGTTCGACATCGGCTCGACGCCGTACAGCGCGATCGTCTACGACGCAGGCACTCTTACACCGAACGCGTTTGCCGCTCCCGTCGTCTTCGCGACGTATGGATTTCAGGTAAATCCGGACGCGCCTGTTGGAACTACTACGGAGGTCTACTACTCCAGCGCGCTCCTCGGCGCTACGGATCTGGCTTCGGCCACGAGCGTTTCGGACGGGCAGGGGTCCCGAACGCTAGTTTCGTACGTCGACAGGGCGGGAGCGGGCACGACGTTCGGCAGCGGGATCGCGACGATCAATGTAATCGCGACGCCGGAGGCGCCGTCGACGTGGGGCATCGCGCTCTGCACGCTCGCCGCGCTCGTACGTGGGCTGCTGTCGAAACCGCGGCTGCGGGGTCGGCGGAATGAATTCCTCCGCTGTGGGCCTTCGGCGGGGCGGCGGAATGAATTCCTCCGCTGTGGGCCTTCGGCCGCGTGCCTTAGCGGGCCGCGTCCTTCGGACACAATTGCGACGGATATCGTCGGTCGGTTTTATTCGATAAGACTCGATTTGAGGAGAGCGGCCCTGGCCACGCTATTTGGGCTGGCGGTCTGCCTTGCGGCCGGCCCGGCCTGCGCACAGCGCGGCCTCGCTCCTGCGCTGCGCGCGCGGCCGATCCCACGCGTGAGGGCTCGTGCGGCGATCGACACGACGACTTCGATCGGCATCCTGGATCCGCGGATCAGCCTCTTCGTCTCAACACGGCCGCCGTGGCCGGACCCGAATCAGAGCACGATCCTGTGCGGGATGGCGGGCCAGATCGTCTTCTCCTTCACAGGAACGACGCTCCAGATGTGGCTTGAGCAGTTCGCCGGCTACTCGAATCCCTTCTCCATCTCGATCGACGGCGGAGCCGCGCAGACGGTGACCATTCCGTCGGGCGCCATGAGCCTTGTGACGCTCGCGTCCGGCCTTGCAGACAGCCTTCACAACGTCGTAATCACGTTTGTCAACGATTCGACGGCATACACGCTGACGAGCGGTATCGAGTCGCTGGTAGCGACCGGCGCCGCGCCCGGGTTCAGCACGACTCAGGGTTACGGAACGGTGCTCCCGTTTGTGACGCAGGACGCGAATTCGACGATAATGCCCTGGCTGAACATGGAGCCCGGGAACTCGCCGGCCGCGAACTGCGCCTATGTTTACACGGGCGGATGCGAAAACTACATGGGGATCGACCTTACGGCAACGTATGGCTGCTATCGGCTCAGGGCAACGTGCTCGACGCTCGGCTTCTGGGTCTTCGATCAGGACTATTCCAACGGAACGCCCTATACGCTTACCGTCGACGGCGTGCCGTACGCGTCCGGCAGGCTGCCCCTGGACAACTTATGGAGCCTGCTCAACTTCACGGGTCTCGACCCGACGACCGAGCATGAATACTGCCTTTACTACATGAACCCGGTGATCGACCGCGATCTCATCTCGTTCGGCGTGATGGCTACCGGCG
>Ga0181529_10007339_pt1 | contig 11011 bp, 6 predicted proteins | sample PEATcosm2014_Bin_36_FD_119763 | JGI IMG/M metagenome (GOLD analysis project Ga0181529, IMG submission 119763) | Peatland microbial communities from MTU Mesocosm Facility, Houghton, MI, USA - PEATcosm2014_Bin10_30_metaG | ecosystem: Environmental > Terrestrial > Soil > Wetlands > Peat | place... | reverse complement strand
TCGCTTTAATTAGGAGAGTGCTCGCCCTCTCGCCAGCTTCAGCAAGGATCGGGTGAGTGCTCGTGAAGAGTGCCAATGCGAGCCGATTAGAGACGCCGCACTTTACGAAGAGATTCCTCGTGTAATTCTTGACGACCTGCTCTTTGGTACCGAGGCAATCAGCAATTTGCTTATTCTTGTATGCCCTGGCGATGAAGCCGACTACCTGTAGCTCCCGTCGAGTGAGCCGATTGCGAACGCAAATACCAACTAGGTCGGATTCAACCGGAGCAGCGTCTGCGGCGTTTGGTACATAGTGGTGTCCCCTTGAGACGTGCCGAACGCAAGCAACGAGTTCTTCTGACGAGATATCACGCGAGATTGTCCCGCGCAGTTGACGTGCGACTTCAATCGAGGGCTTGCGATCGGCGGATGTAACGACAATAAGGCCTGTGGAGGTCTCTTTGAGGGGGGAGAGCAAATATGGATGTTTGTGGAGTATTGGTAATGAGATAATCGCGGTCGATGCTCTAAGTGTCTCAACTGCGACTCGTAGTGCCGCGTGATCATGCTCATCGCACTGGGCGACAATCTGAACGTCTTTCTCTAAAGAGAGGATACTTGCCACTCCAACGCGAAAGGGTGACCGAGGGCCTGCAAGGATGATTCGCTTGATTTTGATGACGTCCGCCTACAAAGGCAGCTTGTGCTGCATCTCCTTGTAGCCCCTCTCCCAGGTCTGTGTTGCAGTCTGATAATGGCCTATTGGTGACGGCTTAACAACGGTACGAAGGTCTAGATGCTTTCGTAACCATTCTGTTTATCATTTAGTCAATAGCACTATTCATCACACGCAAGTTGCATGGCAGCGCGCGGATCTCAAACGCATTATGCGCACCGAAGGCGTGCTCGGGGATTCGAAGTTGCTCAAAACCGTATTGCGGGAACATCGTTGATCATTCCCCACTGAGCCGTCGTCTCGCCATTTGAAGTCGGCTTCAACCCAGCGGTCAGCGGATCGCTGAACACTGGCCGACTTTATCGTTACCGATCATCCCTCGATGAATCAGCAGGCGATTCCAAAATACCGAGCACTGGCTCGAAGTTACCGAAACACCGATTTTCGGGAAGTTCGGCAGTGACTTTACCGCTCCTCTTCGCGAACTGAAGTTGGCTAGAAACCTTGCCTAGTTCTCCGAGGGGGCCTCGACGGACTCTGAGACTTCCGTGTTTACGGCAGTGCAGGAGCACTTGGATTGCGATTGGAGCCGGCCAAGGGTCAGGCGGAGACGCTGGTGATCGACCACATGGAGAGGCCTTCGGAGAATTGATGAAATGAATTTATTGCCCAGATACGGCTGATTCGCTTGGCCTCAAGCCCGTCGGACTGCCGGGATTTTACACTTCAATATAGTAGCAATTTCGGTTGAAACTTGAACCGGCTCCCCGCACATAATCGTCAAATAACCGGATTGAGGAAATCGATAGGGAGTCAATAATGCCATCGAAGCATCTTTCAAGACGCAGATTCGTTGGAAATGCCGGCCTCATCGCCATGGGGTTGTCGGTTGTCATAGGCAGGTCTTACCCGTCGTTCGCAGCCGGCATCGCCGAGGGCCAAGCGTCACCGTACATCCCCCCCGAATCCTCGCGTACCACGGTTAACTTCAATCTCGATTGGAAGTTTTTCCGTGACGATGTGAAAGATGCAGAGGCCGTCGCGTTTGACGACTCGAAGTGGGCGACAATCTCGACGCCGCACAGCTTCAATGATGTCGATTCATTCCGCGCCATCATCTCGCACAGCGGCGGCGACCGCGGCACCTACAAAGGCCTCGCCTGGTATCGAAAGCACTTCAAGCTGCCCGCCGAACTGGCGGGCCACAATCTCTTCCTCGAGTTCGAAGGCATGCGCCAGGCCGGCGACATCTTCCTCAACGGCAAGGAAATCGGCCTCTCCGAAAACGGAGTCAACGCCTACGGCATCGACATCACCAACGCCGTGAAATTCGGCGGCGAAGAGAACATCCTCGCGGTCAAGGTCGACAACCGGATCGCCTACGCCGAACGCGCCACCAACACCCCCTACGAGTGGAACGCCAACGACTTCAACCCCGATCACGGCGGCATCGACCGCCCCGTCTGGCTGCACGTCACCGGCAAAATCCACCAGACGCTGCCGCTCTACTACGGCCTCGAAAGCCAGGGCGTTTACGTCCACGCCGCCAACTTTGACATCGCCAAGCGCACCACCGACATCACCGTCGAATCCGAGGTCCGCAACGGCTCAGGCAGTCGTGCAACCGTCGCCCTCACTGTCGTAGTCGTCGACCAAGCAGGCATCGTGCGCGCGCAGTTCGACGGCACTCCCATCGAAATGGCCGACGGCGCAAAGACAATCCATCGAGCCACCGGCCCGCTCAAAGACGCCCGCTTCTGGAGCCCCGACGATCCCCACCTCTACGACGTCTACACCCTCCTCAAGGTAGGCGGGAAAGTCGTCGATGTCACCCGCACCGAGACCGGCTTCCGCAAGGCCGAATTCAAGGGCGGCGTCGGCACCGGCGGCATCTACATCAACGAAAAGTTCTTCTACCTCAAAGGCTTCGCACAGCGCTGCACCAACGAGTGGGCCGGGCTCGGCGAGGCCTATCCCGACTGGCTGCACGACCTCACCGCCAAGATGATCCGCGACAGCCACGCCAACTACATCCGCTGGATGCACGTCTCGCCCAAGAAGGTCGACGCCGACGCGATGGCTCGCTTCGGCATCGTTCAGATATGCCCCGCGGGCGATAAGGAGGGCGACAGGGAAGGGCGCCAGTGGGAGCAGCGCGTCGAGGTCATGCGCAATTCGATGATCTACTTCCGCAACAACCCAAGCATCCTCTTCTGGGAGGCGGGTGCCGCGGTCATTACGCCCGACCATCTGCGGCAGATGATTGCCCAGAGGAACCAGTGGGACCGCTATGGTCAACGCGTGGTCGGCTGCCGCGCCAACACCCTCCCGGCGGAGTATGCGGCACTCACTCCAGTCTCCGAGTACTACCCGGTGATGATCGCCCAGGACCCGAGAACGGAACAACTGAACCAGCCCAGCGATCAGTTCCGGGGATTTTCGGCAGAGCGGCGCGATCGCGCGCCCTTCCTCGAGACGGAGGACTACCGGGAAGAAGGAGCGCGCCGGATGTGGGATGACTACTCGCCGCCCTACTACAAGGCGAAGAAAGGCTCCAACGACACCTGGAGGTCCGAGTCCGCCTATCTCTTCACCTCGGAGAGCTTCGCCCTGGGTTGGATCGGGCGCTACTTCGAGTATTGGCAGAACCGCATCTCCAACACCGACCCGGCCCACTCCCGCTGGTCAAGCTACGCATCGATCTACTTCACGGACTCCGACGCCGACGGCCGCCAGGACTCAAGCGAAGTCGCGCGCGTCAGCGGAAAAGTGGATGCCGTGCGTCTGCCCAAGGAGATATACCTCGCCCATCGTGTTGTGCTGAATGAGCAACCCGATCTCCATATTCTCGGCCATTGGAGCTACCCCGCCATCCAACCCGACGGCACGAAGACTGCAAAGACCATCTACGTCATCGCCAACACCGAGTCGGTCGAACTCTTCGTCAACGGCAAATCTGCCGGCATCAACTCCAAGCCCGAGAGCGGTTGGATCTTCTCCTGGCCCGTGATCGAATTCGCACCCGGCACCCTCCGCGCCGTCGGCCGCAACGGCACAAAGCCCGTCGCCCAGCAAGACATCGCCACCGCCGCCGGACCCGCCGCTATCAAGCTCACGCCGATCGTCGGTCCCAACGGTCTACAGGCCGACGCGCAGGACGCCGCACTCATTGACATAGAAGTCGTCGACGCCAAAGGCCAGCGCTGCCCCACCGACGACGCGCGCATTGACTTCACCTGCACCGGCCCAGCCATCTGGCGCGGCGGCTATAACAGCGGAAAAATCAATTCCACGAACAACCTCTATTTAAACACCGAATGCGGGATAAACCGCGTCGCGATTCGCTCGACGCTTACCTCAGGGACGATCACGATCACGGCTGCTCGGGAGGGACTGAAGCCAGCCCAGGTGCAGATCGTTTCCAAGTCAGTCAATCTGAAGGATGGACTGTCGACTCTAGCGGCGCAACATTTGCCGGCTCCTGCGTAGATGAGGAGCATTGGTTTTGGATTGCGTGAAATGTCGTCTTTTCGATTCTCAAGTGACGATATCAGGCCAATGCTCTCATTGAACGATGCCTGGCAAAGAGGAGAGCGCGACGCTTCGCGTTGCCGAGGTTCATTTGATTTCCGTAACGAAGCGGACGTCGCCCAGAAGGCCGGACGAGATGGGCATGACCTGGTTGAGGTCCTGCATCTGAAAGCGGTCTCCGTACTTTGCAATCAGTGGACCGTAGTCGCGCGGCGGAAGCGCAGACCAGGCATTGAGTGCGGTGTTGAATACATGGAATTCGACGTGGTTCACGCCGAGGTGAAGGAATTTGGTCACGTCAAGGCGATAGGGTGGATGCCAAAGCGCGCCGGCAGGCAGGCCATTGATCGTCACCAGGGCCGCCTCATGGATGGGCGGATCGTAGTAGGCGTGCATTCCCGGCCCGGTACGGGTGATGAGCGGGTTCGGCAGGCCGTCGGGGCCGAGGACTTCCGGGGCCGGACCGCGTTCCGACGTGGTGCTCGGTGCGCCCGGCAGTGGCTTGCCTCCAGTGACTTCGAGGTAGACAGGATGGGTGGGTGCGGAAGCCATGGTGACATCACGGGAGTAAACGGCCTCGCCTGAGTAGTGGAGGGTGGAGGGATCGGAGATCCAGTCGGTGAGGACAGGTTCGTTCACGGATTTCTGGATGCCGGGGAACGTCACCTTCCACGCGCTGCTGATGTCCATGGTCGTTGTGCTGCCCGCTGCCGCAGGCTTAGGCGCAGGCTGGGAACTGCTGAAGACGAAGACGCGCGACTCGTATGGAGCCAAGTGGATCGGGAACGACTCCGCTGAAGCCGGACTGACGGCGGTGGAGTCGGGATCCCACGCTTCGCCGTACTTGTGTGCGGTGGCAAAAGAAGCGGTGGTGTCGATGGGTTGGTTGCTCGTGTTGGTGACAAAGTAGACGTCAGCCGTGGCTAGCTTGCGGCGGATGAAGCCGAGTTGGCTCCGGGCGACGGAGTCATCGACCGGAAGCCGGAAGTCGGGCTTGGCAGCTTTGGTGAGCGCGTAGGCCAGGTGTGCCTCGTCAGGGACAAAGGTCAACTTACCAGGGTTGAAGAGCTGTTTTGAGAGAGCGGTGAGCGCAGGGATCGCTTTGCCCTCGGGATCGATCGACGGCGCGCGTCCGACGGAGATGACCTTGCCGCCCGTCGCTACGAAGGCTGCGATCTTGCGCAGGGTTTCTGGCGGGATGCGATCAGTGGGCGGGAGGACGAGGATCTGATGTGTGCCCAGGCCGACCTTGTTGACGGCATCGGCGTCAATGAAGTCCACGTTGTAGCCGGCGGAGAGAATGGGCGACATAAGCGACGTCACATGCGGGCCCATGACCCCCGTAATGCTGGTTTGCGCGGGGCGGAAGCCGGCCCATACATCGTCGATGGGCAACAGGATGACGACCTGATTGGCAGGCGTGCCCTGACGCAGGAGGTAGCTCATGCGGCCGATGTAGGCGGTGACCGCGGGCATCACAGGATGCCACGGGTTGTGGTTGTTGAACGAGGCTGCGGCGTAAAGCGACCAGCCGGGCTCGGGAACTTCGTCGTCGGGAGCCGAATACGGCCAGCCGTGGCAGATGATCAGGTTCTCGCCCATGAGGAAGTCGACGTCGGCCTCCGCCTTCATGTCGAGCGGGGTGGCGCGGAAGACGGGCGAATGCAACCAGGTAAAGGTCTCGCCGGAGGTGACATCGTGGCCGAAGACGTGGTTGGAGGAGCTGGCCCAGCGCAGTGTAGAGAATGCCCGCCACTGCGCCCCTTCACCCTCTGCGAGCTGAGGGATTTTCTGGCTGGAGAAGCTGACAGCGGATTCATGATAGGTTTGCGAGCGAAACTTCGTGTGGTGAGCGGCAGCCCAGTCGGCAATCTGCTTCAGGTAATTCTCATCGACCAGTTCGGTCAGCGTCTTGCCGTAATCGTGGCGGACGGTTTCGGCCTCAGGCGTTCCTCCGGCGACCAGTTCGGGCAGGTACGGGATCAGATCGTACCCGCGGCGCTTCTTGAACTCCTCAGGCAGCTTGGGGGTCCAGTCGCCGCCGAAGGCCTCCAGCGAGTCAGAGAAGATGGCATACGGCGGGGTGGCGCCGAAGGCCTTGATCAGGGGCTCGCCAACCTTTTCAAGGTGTTTGGCGGTGGCTTCGTGGGAGAAAGGATCGTAGACGTAGCCTTCAGCGCCGACGGCCGCGCGCTTGACCTGTTGCCGGGTGTGGCTCTGGACGAAGAAGACCGCGACGCGAGGCTTATCGGAGGCTGCGAAGCTGGCGGAGGTGCCGGTGACGGTGATCGATTTGGCGGTTGCAGCGTCATAAGATAGCGGACGCGGACCGCCGCCGGTGCCTCGTCCTCCTCGGCCGGGAGCGGCTGCGGCGGGAGCTGCGGCAGCAGGGTCGGCGATGACAGCGGAGAGGACGGAGTCGCCTTCGCTCCAGACCAGACCTCTGGGATTCGCCGCAGGGGCCGCGCCGCCGGGGATCTGAGCGGTGGTGGCGTTGGCCGGAACCGGGACCTCGAAGGTGTGGAGGGCGGTGGAGGCTTCCTCCAACGTGATGTGCGGGCCACCGTAGGGCCAGCCGGAGCAAAGCGTGACGTCGATGCGCAGGCCGAGCTTGCGGCCTTCCGATTGCGCGTAGTTGACGTCGTCGAGCATCTCGGGCGAGAGGAAAGGCAGGTTCTTGAGGCCTTTGGCGGGATCGTCGAGCACCTCGGGATACTCAAAGGCTAGCTCGGCGCCCTGGATGCCGTCGGCCTTCATCTGCTGTAGCTCAGTCAGGATCTCCGGCTTGACAACGGCTGTGCCAAACCACCACCAGCGCACCATGGGCCGGGCATCATTGGGCGGATTGACGAAGTTCTTGCGCAGGTTCTCAACGGTGGACGCGGGCGCCTGCGCGGCGAGCGCGGGAGTGTGCGCGAGTAGAAGTGTCGCGGCCAGACTACATGCGGCGATATTGCGGAGGGAGATGCGGATTTGCGTAGGTTGGTTCATGAGATTCTCCGAGCTGGCGTAAGGGCTTTGTCCTGCGATTGGCGATTCCCGAGCCGGCGTGGTGTGTTCTTGGATTCGGTTGCTCGCCTTTCCATGTCGTTAGGCTGGAATTGTACCCTTCCTAAAGGGTCTGGCGAGATGGGTTTATGAATGAAGAAATCATCGATCGACATGCCTGAAATGTCAGCGTTTGCGGTAAAGTGCCCTAGACGATACCGTGCCCCACAACTTTACCCGTAACCCCTATTTCGGGAAGCCCAGAGGCTCAATTCTCCGTTGGCGTCTCGTCGATGTGGTCGAGGATCAGAAAGGGAAGGGGCAACGGCTGCTTCCCCAGCCTCACGCCAAGCTCCTTTCGCACCGCATCCTCGATCGCCAGCCCCTCAACCGGCTCCGCTATCGCCTCTCCGGCCTGCTTGGCCGCCGCCTGCGCCGCAGCCTCCTGCACGCGAAGCCTGCTGGCGCCCGTATAAGACAGCGAAAAATCGTACGAACCCGTCAGGGCCGTCTTGTCCACAATGCGGTTCTTAATGTCCCCTCTCGCCACGGCCGACAGCAGGTCCGCGAACTGTGCCATTGTCACGTTCTGGCAATGAAACATCCCGTTGAACGGCGAATCCACCCGGCGCACGTCCTTCTCGCCCTCCGCCGGCCCGTATTTGCAGTAGGTCCGCGAACTGGGATCCGTCTTCTTCATTCTGGGCGTTCCCGCAAGCAGCACATAACCGTCCGCTGTCTGCTGGCCCCAGTGGGACTGGATATGGAAGCGATCGACCAGCAGCTTCTGGAGCATGCTGTCGAGCGGATCCTGGTGCAGCACGAGCGTGCGGCCATCCACCTCCGGAGGCAGTTTCGCCAGGATGGTGTAACGCACACGATCCAGCCACGGAGGCACATTGCCCAGCATTGCGCTCGACGGCAACTGCCACGCTTCAACCACGAGCTGCTCCAGAGAGTAGTTGCTGAACGTGATCTGCGAGCCGGATGGATGCATCTGCGCTTGCGGTTCGGTCGTGTTTGCGACCCGGATGCTTGCAACCTCAGACTCAAATTCCGGCGTCGCCGGCAGCAGCTTTGCAGTCTCCGGCGGGTTCGCAGCGGGAGTGCGATCCACATGGTCCACCACAAGGGCTGGCTGCGGCACGTCGCCCAGCGTCATCACAATCCCAAGCTGTTTGTTCAATTCCTCGATGTAGGCATTAATGGAATCCTGCCGGGTCAACAGTTGCTCGGAGGAGAACCTGAGAGTGAAGTCGTATGGCTTCGTCAGCCCTGTGTGGTCCAGCAGCGGATGACGGAAGGTGCCTCCAATCAAGGTGAGGAACTGCCCGATTGTCTCCGACTTGCACGTAGTGGTGACCCGCCCCGGATTGTCCTTCTCTCGGGCCGCCTGGCAGCCACCTGGCTCTGTCGGGTCCTTCGCCACGGCCAGCTTCGGGCCGTCCTTCGCTACGGTAACAACGTAGCCGGGCAGCGGCCGGTCCTCGTTGTGGTATTTCAGGTGAAACCGCTCTTCGAGAATGCGCTCCACAACAGGCCGAACCGTGCCGTTCGTAAGAGGCAAGTACATCCCGAAGGTCGGCTGGCCAGTGTCTGGGATTGCGGGTTGCAGCGAGGGAACAAGAGCGGCCGCATCGAAGCGGTCGAAGTCCAGCCAGGTTGGACCGCCGGTGATGGAAAGGTCCTCCCGGCCATCGTCATCCTCGATGCCGTGGGCGTAATCGATCAGGTTGACGAGGGTCGCATTGCGTATATCCACGCGCCCATGACCGGAAGTCACCGTGTAGTTGATCGACGGGCGATACGGCGCGACGCGTACATCGGCGACGAGATGCCCGCTCGCGCCCGGCTGCACTTGGCTCATTGCAGGAACCGGCCTCTGCGCGAAAAGAATGGAGGCGGAGCCAGCGAGAAGAAGAGCGACGGCGCTGCGGAGAATCGTCATCGGGGGCTCGAATCGAGAAAAGAGGATGGAGTGGCCAGACAGGCAGCGCAGCGAGACGCTTCTGGACAGGAAACTATTATGCTGCGCGCCACTCGAGGTGTAAAGGACCCGGTCTTGTAAAGATACGAAACAGAAGCCAAGAAGAAAGTGAGAAGAACCATCCTACCGGCGAAATGTAGGCCCGGATGCACGCTTCCTGGTACGGCCGACTGGTCAGGACTTGCGAACCTCCCGAAAGGTCTTGCCGGCTTAGACGGTCGACGCAACACTTGCTTGCAGTCTACTTGCCGGGGGCCGGCCAACATCGGATTTGTCCTGATAACGCCGTAGGGACTTGTAATCCCGCCCGGGCCGTTCTTCGATTTATGTGAAATCTCCATTTGCGCGAACCGCGCGGCTAGTGGGCGTCTGCTACTAGCGGCCGAACTGCCTGCAATGTCCTGCTTTTGAGCTAGCTCAAGCGGCCGCCCGCCACTGGCTGGCGGGATTCGTGCGAAACGGGTGGCGGGATAACTGTGCAGTGCTTCGCCGCTTGTGGCGGCATAACAGTGCAGCCAGCATCGACACCAGGGCGTCCACTTAGGACGCCCTTTTCAGCAATCTAAGAGGAGCTTTTAGTGGCAAAGCCAGCGATCGAACTGATTGAAACCCGCCAAGGGTGTGAGATGTGTGAAACAACCAAGAGGTTCAACGTGATGCTCAATGGAGTGAAAGTTGAGCAGCTCTGGTGGAACATGAAGGGCTACGTTGGCAACCTCCCACTTCCTGACGGATCGTGCCTCTACATGCCCGAGGGCAGCCTCGTCAGCTTCAAACGCGAGATTTCGAGACTCAACCGTGAATTCGGAGCAGCCGCAAAAACACCAGCAAAGTAGAGGAGCAACATGCGAATTGAATTGGACGCGAACTCCCTTGGCTGCGGATGCAAGGGCCTCGAAATTGGGGTTCTTGGATTCCAGTCGAATCCCACGGATGCCGAGAGTCAACCCAGTCAAGTTTTTCTGGAGATTTACGAGGGGCAGTTGAGGGTTCATGTTTGGGATGGCTCTTCCCAGGACCCGACCACAATTGTTATCCCCGTCCAGGCCGCGACCAAACCGTTGATGTAATAGCAAACTCCGTCATTTCAGCCAAGGCGACCCAAATCGGGTCGCCTTTCGTAGTTCATCCCCCAGAAAGATAAAGGACCCCACCATGTTCAAAGAACTTGTACCATTGCTGTCCAAGCGCAGCTTGATCCTCACCATCACATCGGTTGCCGACGAGCGCATCCGCGTCACCATCACCCCGCGTCCCACCGGCAAGGACGACGTCAAGGAACTCTCCCAGCCGTTCGCGGTCGAAGGGACCGCCCAGGAGCTCGACACCGAACTCCCCTCAGCGATCGTCAGCTACACCGCCGCGCACATGACGCTGGAGAACTCGCTCGCCCAGATCAAGGCCGGCATGGATGCCACGCTCAAAGAGGTAAAGGACGAGGCGGCGAAGAAGGTTGCCGAGGCCAAGAAGACCAACAAGGTGGGAGGGAAGAGTGTCCCGCCAGCGAAGGTCGAGCCAGTGAAGGCCCCGGAGCCGCCGAGTCTGTTTGATGTGGCCGCCCCGGCTGCCGAGCCTCCAACGCCTGCGCCGGTTGCGACCGCGACCGAGTCAGAAGAAGCGGATGACGATGAGGAAGAGGAAGGGGATCAGGAAACGGAAACTCCGGAGGCCACGGTGACTGAAATCGCAGCGGCCGCGAGCGCGTCCGATTCGACGCCGACGATGTTCGATCAGGCGGAGGAAGAGGCCGAGATCATGCGTGAGGCGTTCCCGGAAATGGGCGGCCAGCTCATCGCAGCCTGAGTCCAACCTCTCTCGATCACGACACACCCCTGGACGGCGCCGCT
>Ga0181529_10007336_pt1 | contig 11014 bp, 10 predicted proteins | sample PEATcosm2014_Bin_36_FD_119763 | JGI IMG/M metagenome (GOLD analysis project Ga0181529, IMG submission 119763) | Peatland microbial communities from MTU Mesocosm Facility, Houghton, MI, USA - PEATcosm2014_Bin10_30_metaG | ecosystem: Environmental > Terrestrial > Soil > Wetlands > Peat | place... | reverse complement strand
CCTGATCGAAGGGGCGGTCAGTTCGCAGCACGACCTGGAACAGGTGCGGACCATTCGCCAGCGCAGCAAACTGGTGGTGGCGCTGGGCGACTGCGCGGTGACGGGCAACGTGCCGTCGATGCGGAATTCGCATCCCGCGCGCAAGATGCTGGAACGGATCTACGTGGAAGGCTCGCAGCCCAGCCTGGGAGTGCCTACGGATGGCGTACCCTCGCTGTTGCGCCACGCAGTGCCGGTCCACGAAGTGGTGAAGGTGGACCTGAACGTTCCGGGCTGCCCACCAGCCGCCAGCAGCATCGTGTTCGTGCTGACGGAGCTACTGGAAGGGCGCATGCCCGATCTGACATCGAAGGTGAAGTTTGGCTAACGTCGTTCTGGATAAAACCATGAAAAAGATCACCATCGATCCGGTGACCCGCATCGAGGGTCACGCCAAGATAGATATCTATCTCGACGGCGAAGGGCGCGTGGCCGACACGCAGTTTCACGTCACCCAGGTACGGGGATTCGAGAAGTTTACCGAAGGCCGGCCGTTCTACGAGATGCCGTCCATCACGGCGCGCATCTGCGGCATCTGCCCGGTAAGCCATCTGCTGGCGTCGGCGAAGGCTTGCGACGCGATCATGGCGGTGGCGCCGCCGGAAGCCGGGGCCAAGTTGCGCGATTTGGTCCACTGCGCGCAGTTCGCGCAATCGCACGCCTTGAGCTTCTTCCACCTCTCGGCGCCCGACCTGCTGCTGGGGTTCGACTCCGACCCGGCGCATCGCAACATCTTCGGCCTGATCGATCAGCATCCCGAGGTGGCGCGCATGGGCGTGCTGCTGCGCAAATTCGGGCAGGACGCCATCGAAGGGCTGGCGAAAGAGCGCATTCATCCGTCATGGATTGTGCCGGGGGGCGTCAACGCGCCGCTGGCGACGGCGGTGCGCGACCGGATACTGAGAGGGCTTCCGGAGGCGCGCACGCTGGCCGCGAAGACCATCGAATTTTTCAAGAGCATCGTGGACAAATTCGCCGAAGAGATCTCGAACTTCGGAACGGCGCCGACCATGTATGCCGGCCTGGTGGACGACAACGGCGGTCTGCAGTGGTACGACGGGCGGATCAAGTTTAAGGATGCCGAAGGCGGCACACTGGCGGCGGACATCCAGGCGAAGGACTACGCGAAGTATATCGGCGAGGCGGGGCTCAAGGATTCCTACCTCAAGGCGCCGTACTACAAGCCGCTGGGCTACCCGGCGGGAGTATACCGCGTGGGGCCGCTGGCGCGGCTCAACGTGGCGGACATGACGGGCACTCCGGAAGCCGACAAAGAACTGGCGGAATTCCGGCAGCGGTTCGGCCCCATGGTCCACAGTGCGTTCCACTTCCACTACGCGCGGCTGATCGAGCTGACGCACGCGCTGGAGAAGATGGAGCGCTTGCTGGCGGACCCGTCGATTCTGGATACGCACGTACGGGCGCGGGCGGCGGTGAATTGCCTGGAAGGCGTGGGCATCATCGAAGCGCCGCGAGGGGTGCTGATTCACCATTACAAGGTGGACGATAAGGGCGCCATGCGCTGGGCCAACCTGATTGTGGCGACGGGCCACAACAACCTGGCGATCAATCGTAGCGTGGGCGAGGTGGCCCGGCACTTCGTGGACGGCAACAAGATCCAGGAAGGCATGCTGAACCGCGTATCGGCGGTGGTGCGGGCGTACGACCCGTGCTTCAGTTGCTCGACGCACGCCGACGGGTCGCTGGCCATGGAAGTGCGGCTGATCGGGGCCGCGGGCGAGGTGCTGGACCGCGTGGAATAGGGCAGGCCCAGCGGGATCGCCGGACCTGTTTTGCGGGAGTACAATAAGGGTGGAATTGGGACCGCGTTCATCGGCCTAAGGAGGTTTCGAGCCATGCTCAGCGCGTTTCACCACGGAATCCACGGACGTCCCGGACGGGTCCACGTCACGCTGGAACACTGGCTGCTGACAGCCGGTTCACTGTTTTTCTCGGTACTGACCATTGTGGTTCTGTTCCTGGTGGTCTTCGCCATCCGCGCCACCTGAGGCAGGGTTCTACTCGCGTCGGCGAGACGTCGTGGGATAATCAAAACAGTGAAACTGGCCTTTGACGAAGCGAAAGCAACCCAGGCGGCGGCGCTGTTCCTGAAGTTGGCGCACCGCCCGCTGAACTACCTGGCGCTGATCAAGCTTCTCTACAAAGCCGACCGGGAGGCAATTCGCCGGTTTGGCCTTCCGATTACGACCGACCAGTATTCCGCAATGAAGCTGGGCCCCGTCACCAGCCAGATCTACGACCGCATCAAGACCAGCGCCAACCCGAGTGCCCATCCGACATTTTGGACGGCCCACATCCAACGGTCGGCGGACCCGCACGAAGTCGTCTTAGGGCGCGACCCTGGAAACTCCGAGTTGTCGCCGGTCGAAGAGAACCTGATCGCCGAGATTTTTGCGGCGGACGGCGCCAAGGATGGTTTCGAATTGGCCGGCGAATGCCATCGGGATTTTCCGGAATGGAGCGATCCGGGAGGGACTTCCAGTCCCATCGATATATCCGATATCGTCGCTGCGCTAGGTCTGTCGGAAGAGGAAGCCGCTCACGTGGCAACCTTGATCGAGGTCCAGCGCGCCGCTTTCAGCCTGGCGACGTAGAACGTGCCGTTCCACGCCGGCCAAACCTATCTGTTCCCCCTCAACGACGAGACCCAAAGAGAGCACCTGTGGATCGTTGCCACCGAACCGAATGCCGACGGCCAGTTCGCCACCGCCAGCTTCACCACCCTCCGGGGAGCGAAGGACCAGACCGTAACGCTGCGCAAGGCTGAGCACCCATTCATCAAGTGGGATACGTGCATCCTCTATGCGCTCGCCGAGATTACTACTGTCGATAAGCTGCAGGCAAATCTGGAGAGCGGGAATGCCAAGATGTACCAGGATGTGCCACACGCGCTGCTTGGATTGATTCTCGATGGTTTTTTGGCGTCCGACTTTACCAAGAACCGAGTGCGCGAGTTTGTCCGGGAATACAAGCGGCGAGCCCGCGTGCAAGAGACGTAGTTTCTACTCGCCGTACAGGATCGGGTGGGCGTCCTTCATCTCGGCGGCCTGCTCCCGCGCGGTTTGGAGTTGCACCAGAGGGCCGGTGCCGATGCCGGGGCAATAGCGCGCGGTCTTCTTCCATTCTCCCCAGACGTGAATCAGTTCCGGCCAAAAAGGGAAGGTCCGGCACTGCGTCGGTTTGGCGGGATGGATGGAGCACCCGCCCTCGCGCAGGAAATGGCAGGTGGATTTCCGGGGCACGCGCAGGCGCATGCGATGACGCGTGCGATAGACGTACTTCGTTTCGAATTCCTGCGGAGTGAGGGACAGGAAGGCGGCGGCGCGTGCGATGTCGGATTCGGTGAGGTTGACGAATCCCTTCTGTTCGCAGCACGCGGTGCAGCCGGGCTGGCACTCGAAGCGGAGTCCCTCCTTCATGAGGACTATTGTAGCTTCTGGTTGTCGGGCATCGGGCGGCAGTGCGTTTGGGACCATGCGGCGGAACGCTGCCCGGTTTTCGCGGTCAACTTCGGAACGCCAGCTTTTCGGAGAACTTGTTCTGCAGGAACTGTCCGTTGGCGACCAGGGTTTCGGCATCTCCGGCAAACGCGCTCTTGGCGACGTCCTTCAACGAGTTATCCAGCACGGTGAGTTGCGCGAGCAGGGTTTGGGAAGCCGTCCGGCCGTCCGCCAGGGTTTGCATTTGCGCATAGAATTTCGGCAGCCGCAGGTATGCGCCGAGCGTATCGGGCAGGTAGCGGCGAACCGTTTCGACCACCGTGAACGAGTCCTTTGCCGAGATAATGCCGCGCTCCCGAAGTTCCTGTAAACGCGGAAGCACCTCGCTCAGCGTGCCCTGGATGCTGCGCAGACGCTCCAGCGAGTCTTTGGGCAAGCCCTGGGCCACGCTATCCACCAATCCGCGTACCTGCTGCGCCAACATTCCGGCGGAGAGTTCGGTCCGCTCAGCCGTGCCGGCCAGGTCGCTCCTCGGCCAGCCGAGCACGCCCGCGCCATAGAGGCCAGCCACGATGGCCCACCACCAGGCATGAATGACGCCACCAAAGAACAAACCAAGACCGCCCAGCGCCAGCAGACATCCTACGATGTTGCCCGTGCTGTAAAGGAACAATTGCAGGCGCTGCGGCATACTCAACGAATCCATCTCCGGACCTTTGGGCGGTTATTGATAGCCACGGATTTCCTTGAATACCGCCGCCAGGGTATTGGACCGGGAGTCGAAGAGCCGGCCGCCGGTGAGGTCGGCGAGTTGGCGCAATTCCGCCGGACTGCCCTCGCCAAACAGGATGGGGAACACGGGAATGCCGCGAACCGCATCGCCCTGGCTTCTATACCACTCTTCGAATTGAGCCTGCGTGAGCCCCTGATTGTTCTCGCCGTCGGTCATCAACACCACCGTATAGTAGCGCCTTTCCGGGTTGTGGCTGCGCTCCTGGCCCAGTTCGACGAGCGCCCGCTGGATGCTGGAATAGATGGCGGTCTGTCCGCCGTCGGACAGCGGATTGATGAACTGGGTAATGGCCGCGCGGGTTTTGGCGTTCTGTTCCGGCGTGGAGCCCATGGGAAACAGAACGGTGGGGGCAGGCTCGGTGGAGAACGTGACGATGCCAACCTCTTCCCGGTTCTGAAACCGGGCGTAGCGTTCCGATCCGATCGAGGCACTGGAGGCCAGCATGAGCATGGACTGCTTCAGCCCGGCGATGCGGTCCCCGTGCATGGAGCCCGAAAGGTCCAGCACATAGCGGGAAGAACCGGGAATGCGAACGTCCGCGAGGAAAGTGTCGAGGAGCGCCGAGATGAGAGAAGCCTGGCCCGGAAACGGCAGTTCGATCAGCACTCGTTTCGGTATCGCGGAAGCCATTACCGCGTCCGCGTTAACGGGCCTGCGCAATGTCAGGGCGGACATTTTGGTCTGAAATCCGGTGCTTCGCAGATAGGCCGCCAGCCGGTCGTAGTCCGCGCGCCTTGCCGCCTCCAACAGCATCAAGGGATAGTCCGCGGTGATGATGCCTTCCTTCGGATAGACCAGGGTCAGAGGCTCCGCGAGTTTGCCGCTGGCGTTCAAAGAGAGCAGCACCGACTCGTAGTTGACGATGCCATCCACCTTCGACTGGTCCCGCTCGTAGATCTCCGCCAGCCATCCGGAGGAGCCGGACGTGAGCCGCTGGGCCTTGAAGAAGTCCGTCAGGCGCGGATTCTTCAGGTCCGCCTCCGTAAGCGCATCGGGATTCTTCGCGAGTGCGGCCGCCAAGCCGATGGTGGCCGTCAGCCCAGTGTTGCTGGAGGTCGGGTTGGTCATGCCAAAAGTGAACTTACCGGCCCGCGCGGCGTCGGCGATTTCCTTCCATGTCGGTTCCGCCGTGTCCCAGCCGAGGCTGTGCGCCTTGGACGCTTTCAACCCCAGCAGCACGGGCGAAAGCATGGTTTTTTCCTGCGCCAGAATGCGCCCCTTCAGGGCATCGTTCATGGCCAGATACTTGCCGTGCGAAACCCACAGGGCATCGAACCGTCCGCCGCCGGCGATCTTGTCCACCGCGTCCAACGTGCCCGAATAGGTAAAGACCAGTTGCAGCCCGGTGGCGGCGCGGATGTCGGCTTTCAACCCGGTCTCGATGTCCTTGAGTTCGGAACCCGCAAGGACCGCGAAGGAGCTTGCCGGTGGCCCCTCCGAAGCCTTCCGGCAGGAGGCCAAAGATAGCACTGCGATGCCAGCCAGTACCACGATCGAGCGCTTGTTCATGGCCGCATTCCTCACAGGCTTACCGGACCGGAAGGAGTACCGGCGGTTGAATCGCCAATAGCCTTGACCGCCGTTTGTTCGCGTTTCATGCGCGATTCGCCTTCAGCCAGGATGCCCTTGAGCAGGGTGATGTTCGTGCCCATCGACTCGATATTCTTCGACCGGAACTCGTCCATCTTGTCGAGGCTCTTGAAGACCGTATCGAAGGAAGCCTTAAGCGTCTGCACGCCAATCAACGGGTTGGATTGAAATTCGACCACGCGGTCCACATGATCGCCGAACATCTTCGCGGTGGACGCCATCAGGCCTTCAATCGCCGCGGAGCCCTGCTTGAGTGCGTCCATCACTTTCATCTGATAGCCCTGGGCGCGGGCCAGCGTCACGGCGATCGACAGGCTGGACATGCCGATGGTGGCCATGCGGTCGCATCCGTTCTGCAGCTCGCGGCCGGTCTTTCGCAATCCTTCCAGCATCTTGTAGCCGTTGATGCAGACCAGCATCTGCGTCTTCACATCCAGGCTTGCCTGGCGGGCGTAAAACAGCACTTCCTGCTCGATGGCCTTGGCGCGCGCCGGGTCGGTCGCGCGGAATTTGGCGACGGCGGCGGTGAGCGTCTGGTCCAGATGTTCGACGAAGATATCCACGGTCCTCAGTTTGACCATGGCATCCAGCAGCTTATTCATGGTGGCGAACAGTTCCTGGTCGTCGCGGGCCAATTGATCTTCCACGCCGTAGATATTGTCGATCAACTTGCGCAGCGAACCGCTGGCGCTATCGAAGCGGCGCAAGTAGGCTTCCAGCCGCCTGCCGAAGGGAATCACACCCAGGATTTTGTGGGCCGATAACAGGTCCCCTTCCTTTCCGGGGTCCAGGTCCTGAAACAGGTCGCGCATCTGGTTCATGACCTGGAAAGCGGGGTTATTGACCTCGCCCACGAAATCCTTCTCCATGAACCTGCCGGTGAGCAGGGCGCTGTCGCCGATCTCTTTCCGTCCCAGCCGGAAGGCGCTGTCTACGCGGGCGCGGAAATCTCCGGAAGTCACATCCATCTGCAGCAGGTCGGCGATAAACTGGTCGGCCTGGGCCACCGCCGCGGTCTTGGTCTCCTCCTTTAGGGGAACCATGGCCAAAGCGGCATCGGCTTGTTTGACGGGGGTCATCGGCTCCGGCATGGTGAGCGTAAGCGGAGCGTCCGGTGCGGCGAGCACCAAGGGCTGCTGGGGATCTGGGGTCACGTTCAGAACTCCTTATTGGGATAGCGCGGCATCTATTCGGTTGATGAGCTTTTCGAGGATGTCATAGCTGGGCGGGTCGATGACATCCACGATGGTTTGCGGGACGACCAGCTTTTTGGCTTTCAGCGCCGCAAAAAGTTCCGTGTTGTCCTGAGTGCGAAAACCGTAGCGCTGCGCGATGGAAGCGACTTTCGGATTGGAGACCATCACCTGCGCGAAGCGCGCGCCATTATCGGTCAGCGCCACAATCGTGTGTTTGGTGAGGATGGTGGGCACGGGGTACAGCAACACCATGTCGGGATTCGGATTGGCGTGCGACAGGATGTACTCGAGGAACTGCTGTTCGTAGATCATCACCAGCGGCGCCTTGCCAATCCCCATGGACGTATAGTCTTCAAAGGGCCCCGCCGAACTGGACTCCTGGAAGCCTTGTTTGGAGAACAACCCCACCATGCTGGCGGCCACCTTATCGGCATCCGCTTCGTTATCGACAACGTTGTTGCCATTGGCGAGGTAGGCGGCCAGCGCCAGATACATTCCACCCGAATTGGACTTGCGAACGTCGGTAGAGGTGACCAGAACCGACTTACCGACGGCATAAGCGGTGTTGCCTGGCAAGTCCTTCCAGCGCGTGCCCTTATGCATCATGTCCACCAACCTGGCCATATCCACGATGAAGTCGGAACCGTCCTTATGCGATACCAGACCGGCGTTCTCCATCACGGGGACCAGGGTTCTCCAACTGGCCACCGCCATGGGCGTGTAGAACGTGGCGAAGATCCGCTTGGAACCGGTGTTTTGAGAAATTTTAACTGCTGCTGCCGCGCCGGCGGGGTAGGCCACGTCGAAGCTCTTGAGGTCCGGCCGGGTGGCGATTTCGCGGGAACCGGCCTTCTGCACCGTGATGGCGATTCGCTCGGCGTCCAGCACCTTGGCCAGCTCGGCATCGTTGAGGAAGTTCTCTTTTTCGGAACCCGTGAGAATCCTGACCGTGATGCGGTTCGCTGCACTCTCCGCGGCCTTCCGATCGCGCATGGAGAACCGGATGGCGACCCCGACGCCGGCCAGCAAGACGATAGCCAGGGCGGGTCCAACGGCTTTACGGAGGTTCATTCGTGTGCGGCTCCCGGCGCAAGGCGGCGCTTGCGGCTTCAGATTGAACTGACCGGCACGGCGTTCAGTAAGAATGGATTTCGCCCCATGATAGCCGCTCAATGTTTACTTTGCGTTACAACTGGGATCGCTGTCGGCCCGACGTATCTGCGCCCTGCCAGTTCTCTCGGGGGCGCCGGCTCCGAGCGCCTGCGTCCCGATGCCGGCGCCTTGGGACAGAGTCGTCTGTCCCCGGTTTTCGCGAAGGCTGCTACAGTAATTCGACATGCGACGTTTGCTTCTGCCGGCCCTGTTGGCGGCGCTCCCTCTGGCCGGCCAAGACACTCTCTACACTTGTACGGTGGCGTCCAAGGGCTACGTGGTGGGGGCGCAATTGCCGGCCAGCGGGCTCTTCGTGAAATCGGGCGGCGATCCTTGGCGGCATGCGGGATTCAATCATCCCTTCCTCACCGCGGTGGACTACGACCCGGCCGATCCTTCGACCGTTTACGTGGCGGCGGGCAACGGGCTGATCCGCATGCGCGACCGGGGTGAGCACTGGAAGATCCTCACGGGGAGCGATGTCACAGAGTTGCTGGACGTGGCGGTGGATCGCCACGCGCCGGGGACTATCTACTTCAGTTTCGTGGCCGGCATCCGTGTCAGCCACGACGGGGGCGCCACCTGGCAGGATGCCGGCGCGGGACTGCACCGCAAGTACGCGCAGGCGATCCGTGTCGATTCGCGGCGCAGCGGCGTGCTGGTGGCCGGCACCGAGGAAGGCATTTTCCGCAGCGAAGACGGCGGCAAATCGTGGCGTCTGGCCGGGGCGGCGGGCTTCCAGGTGCTGCACATCGAGCAGTCGCCGCACGATGCCTGCTACTGGCTGGCGTCCACTGAACAAGGCGGCCTGTTCGCTTCGACAGACTGCGGCGCGACGTTCGAGAGCAATGGAAACCTGGGAGTGGGGCGGAACCTGTACGACCTCGCCTTCGACCCGGCGTCGCCGAACCGCATCGCGGCCGTGGGCTGGGGCGTCGGAATCGCCATCTCGGAGGACCGCGGCAAGAAGTGGCAAACCCGGAATGCGGGGCTGCCGGGGACGTCGGCGTGGAGCGTGGCATTCGATCCATCGACGCGCGATCCATCCACGCCGGGGAAATTGTACGCCGGCGTCAACGAGGAGGGGCTGTACGTTTCGCGCGATTACGGGCTCACGTGGCAGCGGGACGGTCTGGAAGGCAGCACGGTATTCCGCATGCGGTTTGTGCCGGAGGTGGGGCGATGAAGAGGATGTGGCTTTGCCTCGTGGTGGCGTTGCCGTTGGCCGGGCAGTCGCCGGCGTTCGAGGAACGGGCGCGGGCGGTGGTCGATGCCTATGCCCATCCGAAGAGCGCGAGCCCGCTGGGCTATGCCAATATCGCGGCCAAACTGGCGCTGCATGAGGACGCGGCGCTGTGCTCGAAGCGGCTGGAGGAACTGCTGGCGGCGGGTCCCACGGGGGACATGTTCTGGATGTTTCCTGTGACGGCGGTGGCTTACCTGGACCGCGGCCAATTGACGGATTCGGCGCGCAAGGCGCTGCGGCAGGCGTATCGGACGTATATGCCATACCGCGGAGACACGGAGAATCACTGGCTGACATACTACACGTCGCTGTACCTGATGGCGCAATTGTGGCCGGGGGAGAGCGGCGAGCAGTGGTACACCGGGAAGACGTCGGAAGAGAATCTGCGGGAGGCGGCGGGGTGGATCGAATCGTGGGTGAAGCTGACCACCACGCGCGGACAGGGCGAGTACGATAGTCCGAATTACATGGGGCTGTACTTCGTGTCGATGTCCTACCTGGCCGCGTGGGCCGAGGACCCGGCCATGAAAAAGCGCGCCGCGATGATGCTGGACTACCTGACGGCGGACTACGCGGCGGAGACGCTGGACGGGGTCTACGTGGGGGCGCATTCGCGGGTCTACGACCGGGAGGCGCTGGAGAAATGGAACGTGCAGTCGAGCGATTTCGGCTGGGTGCTGTTCGGTCTGGGGCATCCGTTGAACCCGCCGGCGAGCTATATCCTAACCTACTTGCTTTCGAGCCACTACGAGCCGCCCGAGATCCTGCAGCGCATCGCCAGCGACCGGTCGCAGCCCTACACTCACTACGAACGGAAGCGCACGCGCAACCGCTGGCGGTTCTTCGACGAGTTGCACGGCCCGGTGTACAAGACCACCTACGTGCGGCGCGAGTACGCCGTGAGCTCGGACCAGGGTGGCACGCTGCAACCCATCCAGGAACACTCGTGGGACGTGACGTGGAATGTGGCGGACCCGCGCGGGGTGCAGAACACGCTGTTCACGGTGAATCCGCACTCGTCGTTGCGGGAGTTGCAGACGTACTTCACGTTTCCGGCGGATATCGGGATGTCGGGCGTGGTGAGTTCGAAGAAAAGCTACGACTCGCCGGATAAGTTCGTGGGCGGGTCGCCCTACGAACAGATCCTGCAGGACCAGGATACGGTGGTGGCGCTGTACGACATTGCGCCCGGCTCGCGTTTCCCGCACATCAACGGCTTCTTCTCGAAGGACCTGGCGGAGGTTCGGGAGGACGCCTCGGGTTGGATTTTCGCGCGCGGCGGAGATGCGCTGATCGCCTGCCGTCCGCTGCAGCCGTACACCTGGAAGCCCATCGATGGCGGGGGCAAGCGGCTGTTCAGCCCGTACTTGAAGAACGGCATGGTGGTGCAGGTGGCGGCGCGGTCGGAATTCGCGGACCTGGAGGCGTTCCGGCGGGCGATCCTGGGACTGCCTCTGGAGTTCGCGACGGAGCCGGCGCCGCGGGTGACGTTCCGGTCGTTGCGGGGGAAGCGGCTGGAGTTCACCTACGGAGAAGT